>Ga0164242_10009606_pt1 | contig 10413 bp, 8 predicted proteins | sample OricomgcompostMG_FD_108783 | JGI IMG/M metagenome (GOLD analysis project Ga0164242, IMG submission 108783) | Miracle-Growth compost microbial communities from Emeryville, California, USA - Original compost - Miracle growth compost (MG) ... | reverse complement strand
ACTTTTCTATTAAAAGATGGTTCAGCTACAGGAAGAGGAGGAATTTGGAAATAAGATAAACTACTATCTGAAACAGTTTTAGTACCATACTCAATTTTTCTAGTAGCCTTACTTGTATAAATAGCATTATTTTTTGTGAAAGTATTATCTATAGCAGTAAACTCACCATTAGTAGAGGGAGAAACATTTACTACTGCACTAGAAATATTTGATTTAAATGTATTATTTAATAAAGTTACAGGTCCTTGATTTTGAATACTGATGGCTGTACCTTTAGGATCTATAATAGTATTAGATTCAAAAACGATAGGATTAGGATTTCTACTCCAACCAGCCAAATAAAAGCTTTGAGAATTAATAGAAAAATTATTTCTAGCAGCAAAGAGTTCGGTGTTATTAGTTTTCATATCCGCTACAGTAGAATTTTTGAAAACACTATTGTATACAAAAAAGTCTCCCGCTCCATAACTATTAGTTACTCCTAGCGCACAATTTTCAAAATAAGAGTCCCAAATCCAAGTATCTAATGCATTAAAATTACCAAGACTTACTCCTGCTACAGTATTACGAATAAATTTATTTCTAATTATTTTTGTTTCTGCAAATCCGTGTCCTCTAAATCCTCCTTTTATTCCAACACCTACGTCAGTAAAAACATCGTCTACGTATTGATTACCTGTATCAAAAGCGGGGCTGTGGCCGTCATAAGATTGTTCAATGGCTACTCCTGCTTTCTTTTGTCCATCAAAGCTAATACGGTCAAATCTAGAATAAGCTACTCCATTAATATCAAGCATAGTTCCTCCTTGAGCTCCTGCCCAAATAATTTTAGTCTTTTCTGGGTCTTCTCCCATTAAAGCAATGTACACCGTGTGAGAAATTTTAAGTGTACCGCTTATCTTGTACGTTCCAGCTGGTAAATAAACAACACTAGCTGAAGAGCTTGGTACGGAATCTAATGCTGCTTGAATAGCTGCGGTATCATCTTTTACTCCATCCCCTACTGCTCCAAATTTTTCTTTAACATTTAACCAGCTTGAAAATGGTCCAACAAACTCATCTCCAACTAATGGGATTGAAATTTGATTATAAATAGGAGGTAGCACTATTGGTAATGGAGGCACATTGATTATAGGCATGTCTCCTGGAGGAACATCAACCGGAGGATTTGTTGATCCTTCTGTTCTAGAGCTAACACATTTTTGAGAAGTAATAGTTGCAGTCCAATTATTTATATTTCCTCTTTCTTTCCAAGAGTTAATAGTTTCAGATTTATATGGCTCAACACTTATTGTATTAGGATAAAATTTCTTACAATAAATTAATTTATCAAGATTAGCTCCAGAAACTCCATCTTCATCTGTTTGCCAAATTCCTTTAGTGTCTACGTGTTGATTTACTTTCCCAGACCAATACATTATTCTAGGAGTTGTATCATGCTCACCAGAATCTGAATTTGTATTACCTGAATTTTCTTCAGTGCTTGTACTAGTTGTAGTTGCAGAATTTTTAGGAGACATTTCTCCAATAGGTATAGTATTACAAGAATCCTTTATGTCAGTTCCATAATTAAAGATTTTTACCGCACAACTTAAATCTAAAGGAAATAATCGTGCATAAACCATAGAGCTACTAATAAACAAACTTAACACTATCAAAGGTATAATAACTATTTTTTTCATTGACACACAGTAGCATTTATCGCCGAAAAAGTCAAGTCTACTTAAAATAAATCTAGAGAAACAGTAGTTAATATTATTTTTAATTATATTTAATACTTTTTTTAATTTTCTGTAATTCTTCCACTCGGATTCTCGCCTCACCTCGCAGCGGTGTATGCATAACAAATATCTTTGAATTTTTTATAGACTCTTTCCATCCGTAATCAAACTTTTTAAGTCCTGTAAATTTTTCATAACTCACCTTCCCTACAAAACAAACTATTTTTGGATTATAAAGTGTAATTATACGCGAAAGTCTTTTTTGACCCAGAACTTCTTCCCCTTTTTTTAGATCACTAATATCCCTAGAAGCTCTATCAATCATATTTATAAGTCCTAATTTGTAAACCTGAGAAAATTTTTTATGATAAATTTCTTTTAATATTTTGTCGTTCTTTAGTCTTTCTCTACCTTCATTTATAAGTCCGGCCTCATCAAGTAAATACCAAAACATTTTATTATTTGAAAAAGGGACCCCTCTATCAAAAGATCCAAAATGTGGGTTAATACCGACAAATAATATATCTGAATTTTTGTATATGTGTTTTATCATTAAAATTTATAATTACCACTTTATGTATTTAGAGATAAATTTATTCTATTTCACTAAGAAGATTTTCCAGGTCTAGAGGTTCTGTAACCATACTAAGTGTTCCGTCTTTTTGTCGAGGCCAATTTTCTTCAGGTCTATCTACATACAACTCTACCCCATTACCGTCTGGATCATCTAAATAAATTGATTCAGATACTCCATGATCAGCAAACCCTGTAATAGGGTACTCTGCCACAAGAAACTTTTTCAACACTTCTGCTAATTCTTTTCTAGTATCAAACAACACCGCTAAATGATAAAGACCAGTATGTCCCTCGGGAGCAGGTTTAGCATCAGCACCCGCCCAAATATTTAAAGCAATATGATGATGATAACCAGAGTCAGACAAAAATACAGCAGAATCGCCATATCGCTGAGTAACTTGAAACCCTAATAAATCACGATAAAAAGCTAGAGATTCATCCAAATTAGAAACAGTTAAGTGTACATGACCAATTTTCATATAGCCAATATATCACAAATCACTTTTGTAGGTTTTATAAGTTAAAAATATTTAATCTATAAATATTTTTAACTAGTCAAATATTTTTTATATTTCTTTGGTAAATACAGAGAAATTAAAATAGAAAATAATATAATAGTCACAATAAATGAGAGTGTTAAAGTTGTAGAAATATTAATATTAAACCAAGCGTGATTTAATATTCTTGCGGGCTCAACAATTAGTTTTATACCTATGCCGAATAATATAACAGCAAGACCCTTGTTAAGAAACCAAAATTTATTCTTTAAACTTTCAAATATAAAATACAAACTTCTTAGTCCCAAAATTGCCGAAATATTACTTGCTAAAACTATATATGGATCACGCACAATCGCAATTACTGATGGCACACTATCAATAGCAAAAGCAATGTCAGTCAATTCTATTACACAAATAACAAAAAACAATAATGAAAATTTATATTTACCACCTGTTTTAACTACCAATTTATCTCCATCTAATTTATTGCTCACAGGTAAAACTTTACTTATGAGTTTTACTATAAAAGAATTTTGTGGATCAAATTTAATTGCATTTTTAGATTTGAAAAGTTTAATGCCACTCGCCATAACTAAAGCTCCCAAAAGGAGCAAGGTTACTTGGAAAGTACTAATAATAGCAATACCTAAAAATACAAATATACTTCTAAAAATTATTGCTCCAAATACTCCATAAAACAATACTTTGTAATGGAGTTTATTAGGTATAGCAAAGTAAGTTAGTAGTATCCCCCAAACAAAAATATTATCAATACTTAAAGACTCCTCTATCAAATATCCTGAAAAATATTTCAATCCTACTTCTTGGCCAAATCTTATCCAAATAACAGCCCCTAATAAAAAGGCTAGAGAAAACCAAGCAATAGTATTAATTATTGCTCTTTTAATATTAGTATCTGTACTTTTTTTATGTAAGAATAGATCGATAGTTAATAGAACACAAAACCAAACGAGTGTCCCTATCCACCAAATAAGTGGAACATTAAAACTTGATTCTATAATATTTATATTCATTTCTTGATTATATCAAAGAAAAATATAGTAGCTATTTATATCGAAAGTCATTCAGACTTTTTCATGTATAAATTGCGGAGACGATGGGATTCGAACCCATGAGAGAATTTCTTCCCTGCCTCGTTAGCAGTGAGGTGCCTTCGGCCAGCTCAGCCACGTCTCCTTCTTTTGGTATTGGTTTTATGCAAGTGGCACCGAAAGCGCCGCTGCCAACCACCTATCCAATAATCCAAATTCTATCACAAAATACTTGTTTTCTAAAATCATAAAAATATAATTTTCTACGATATTTGAATGCTATAATCAATAAATAAAATCAAAATATTATGATGATTAATTTCTTTATTTTTGTAGCGGCTTTATGGATGGTTATTAGAGGATCCATAATGGCTACAAGACATTCCGAAAGGCTTGCTAAAAATTTCCATCTTTCTAAATACATAGTAGGATTTATAATAATCGCCATTATTTCTATTCTTCCAGAAACGTTTATTTCTATAGATGCGGCTATAAAAAATATTCCATCTTTTGGTCTAGGATTACTTTTTGGATCAAATATTGCCGACCTTACTCTAATATTTGCAATTATTATATGGTCCGCAAAAAGAAAAATAAAAGTAGAAACAAAAATATTAAATAATCAAAATATCTACCCATTTTTACTACTGCTGCCGCTCATTCTAGGACTTGATGGGTATTTTTCTAGAATAGAAGGTTTAACTTTAGTGGTTGTTGGAGCAATATTTTATTTCTTAGCTATAAAGGGTAGTCCAAAAGAATACGTAGAAAAGATAGAACGTACAAATAAAATAAAAAGTATATTATTACTTGTTCTTAGTATGGCAATATTATTAGTAGGTGCACATTTTACTGTTTATTCGGCAAGTAGTATAGCTCATGGGCTAGGTGTTAGTCCTATTCTTATCGGTATGTTAGTAGTGAGCTTAGGAACCACAATACCAGAATTATTTTTCTCTATAAATTCTATAAAAAAAGAAAATGATTCTTTGGCTATTGGAGATATTTTAGGGACAGTCTTGGCTGACGCTACTATTGTAGTCGGAATGATTACTCTTATCCACCCATTTTCATTTCCTATAAAAACTGTTTATGTAAGTGGAATATTTATGGTAATAGGATCATTTATTCTATTTAAATTTATGCGTTCTGGAAAAAGTTTATCTCGAAAGGAAGCGTGGGGACTTTTTGTATTTTGGTTACTATTTGTGTTAACAGAGTTTATGGTAAATTCTTAAATTTATTTTATAATAAAAATGTAAAATAAAAAATTATATGATAAAAGAATTTATAAATTTTGTCAGAGAAAAAGGAGTTATAGGTCTAGCGGTAGGACTTATTGTTGGTGGAGCTGTAACTAGTTTTGTAAATGCAATAATAAAGGATTTAGTTAATCCAATTATTGGAGCTATAGTTGGGGGAGGAAAAGGTCTTGCAAGTTATGTATATACCCTACCTGGAACAGAAATTACTTTTTCATATGGAGATCTAATCTCAGAAATAATTAATTTCTTGGCAATACTCTTTGTAATATACGTACTCTTCGTAAGATCTCCTTTAAATAAATTAGATAAGAAAAAACAGTAATTAAAAACCAAAAAATAAATAAAAACAAAAACCCACAAAAGTGGGTTTTTGTTTTTAGATTATTTTGAGTAAGCCAAGACTGTATCTTCTGCAATCTTTGTAGAGTCAATTTTATCCATTATAGACATAACTTCATCCTCATAACCTGTTATAACTGTTCCGTTATAAGTATAAAGTTTTTGCTTTACAGTCTTACCACCATAGTAAGAAGCTGTTCTAGGATTTCCTCCCCCAAGATTTTTACCTACTACTTCGATAGCCTCATTAAAGTCTGAGAACTTAATTTTAGCTGATCCCCAACCGAAAGGATTATTATTCATAAGTCTCTTTCCACCTGAAGATTCACGCACCGCAATCGCTGGAAGCAAATCATATGGAAGACCATATTTTTCCGCAACAAGCACGAATTGCATACCGTATCCAGCTAATGGCATAGATCTCTCTTGAAAATAAGTATTTATTCTCAAAGCCTTTTCTAATCTGTCTATGTTAATAGTTGTAGTAGTATTATTTGGCATTTCCTGTGTACTTAAAGCGTTATTATCACCTGTTTGTACGTTAGGAACTGTATTTAACTCTATGGCCGACATAGCGAGTAAAGGAATAAATGCTACGACGAGAAGAGTATTTTTTATGATTTTTGTCATGATGCTGCGGTTTAGCTCCGCCAACTGTTCATATCTGTATTTAAGAAACAAAAAATGAGCTTACTGCTCAATGCAATAATCTTAGCAAATCCAAATAAAAAAGTCAAGAGTTATGCATATAAAGTGTTAAGTTGTCAAATTTATAGCCCAAAAAAGCCTTATTTTACAACCTTTTTTGCTAAATAGTCAAAAATGTGCTAAAATTTAAAAATCAGAAAATAAGCGGCCTTATCGTCTAGCGGCTAGGACATATCCCTCTCACGGATAAAACCGGGGTTCGATTCCCCGTAAGGTCACATTTAAAAGAAAAACACTCATTTAGAGTGTTTTTCTTTTAAATTTTATTGATTTATAATCACCTTTTTTGTCATACTTCCAAAGTATCCTGTACCTTTGGTAAGATTTATAGGGGTAAGTATCTCCTCTTTATTTGCTTCTTGGTATTTAATAAGAGCGTCAAAAGTCAATTTACCAAAATAATTAGTTTCATTCCCTATTGATCCAGGTCCTGTACTAGCCAAATTAAAGCCTAGTCTATTTAGGGTTTGCTGAAGACATTTAACATCTTCTCCTGTCATTCCTAATTTTAAATCACGAGTAAAATTACATTTAATATTGGAGCTGTCAGTATTTGAATTTGTATTTATGACAGGAGTTTCTACTGGAGTCACGATTATTGCTGAAGTAGATTTATTAGGGTTACAATAATCAATACCATTTATCACACACATTATTATTCCTGCAGGTTTATCGTTTGGAACATCAGTTTCTGTCCAAGGATGATTATCCACGCCAGATCCTGCCCAATAAAGATTACTCAAAGAATCTTCTCCAAAAGGTAAATCATCTCCAACGTCTGCCCAATTGTCATTATTGTTATCTTTTATATCAAACCTTGTCCAAGCTCCACTACCATCTGCAAAATAATATTTATTACCATAAGTACTGTCACTAAAAATGTTTCCACTACCATTATTTTCAATCCACTTATCAGATTTTAAAGTATTTCCTATTACTGAAGCATTGTCCAAACCTAAACTTATAGCCCAATCATTCGAAGTTATATTATTACTGGTTATAAATCTATCTGTTGATAGATTTATATTATCATCGACTTTAATACCTATAGTAGAAGCGTTTAGATTGTTATTTTGTATGTTGAATGTATTTGCTGCATCCATATATATAGCTCTCATTTCTGAAGTAATATTATTACTATCTATATACACAAGTGATGAGTTATAGAAAAAGATACCCGTATCAAATCCTGATATAGTAAGGTCAGAAATAGATACACCACTTACATTTTCTCCATGCACAGCAATATCACTATCATTTCCTGTAATAGTATAATTATTATTACCTTTTTCTAGGATAACACCACTTGTTGCAATATTTATACAAGACTCGCCTACCCCCGCTGTAAGATTTGCACCAAGAGTGTATGTGCCAGGAGTATCTATAGTCACTCCACAAGAAAGTATTTCATTATTTTCATTTATATTGGAAACATTTACATTAAAAGAACTAAAAGGTACAACTGGTAAACTTCCAGTAGCACCATACTCCACTACATAATAAGGCATTTCTGTACTACAAGGAATATCATTCCAAGTTCCTTTAATTGTTCCACCGAACCAAAATTGTCCACAATTTTCACCTCCATTAGCATTATTTGGTTCACTGGTGTCCCAGTTAGAATACATACCTTCTGCAGTACTTCCAAGATATAGAGAACCATCTATATTAAAACTTTGCCAAAATGTTGTTCCAGCTTCTGGACCTGTTACCCATTTCCATGTTCCTTCAGTTTCTGTGTCCTGTGCACCTATCCAACCATTTTGATCTATACGCTGACGAATAAAACTATTTTCTTCCGAATCAATAATTGTAGCTAAATATCCATGTACTCCTCCATATGTAGATGAAGTAGCTTCAGCTTCTGCCTCATCCCAGGTATAACCTTCTCCTACAGATGGAGCAACCTTATACACATGTTTATTTTCTTGATTATAAGCATATCCTTCTATGCCCGCACCACCTACCAAGACTTCTATTTTATATGTTCCTGTACTAGTTGCGAAAAATGATAATGTTTGTAAAACTGAATTAAGAGCAGATCTAGAGCCTGTTAACCATATATTCGAATTAATCTCTGAAGTAGTACTAGCCATTGATACAGTACTAGTTGGAGTAAAGGAAAAAGTACCATCTGTAGTATATAAATTAACTGTTAACATATCGTCTCCCGTTCCATCTATGTATAAATCTGTTATAGGCAAAGATGTAGCAGGAGTTACAAATTTATCAGTGACAACAGGTATACTTTCATCTGCTGCATAAACTTTTTGTGTACTAAAAAAAGTAAAGATATAGCTAGCCACAAATAAAGTAAATATAGAAATAAAAGTGTATTTTAATATTTTGTTAAAGTTAAAAATGTTTTTGGTCATAATAAGTTGCTGAGTTAATATAAAAAGCCCCCCTTATATATATCTTAACACCTAAAATCTATCCTTTTCTTCCTTTAAATAAGCATTAAATGTGGAAAAGTGTAAATAATCAATAAGAAATGTTAAGTTAAGTTTTTGATTTCTTTGATATAATTAACATATAGAAGTAATCACTTCTATTTATTAAATATTTAATAAAAAAAATATGCTTACAAATATATTACTTTGGATTATTTTAGGTGGTATAGCAGGTTGGATAGCTAGTGCTATTACAAAAGCACAAGGAGGCACATTTACAGATATTATAATTGGTATTCTTGGTGCCGTAATAGGAGGATGGATTATGAATTTCTTTGGCCAAGCTGGTGCGACAGGATTCAATCTTTGGAGTCTAATCGTAGCAATTCTTGGAGCAATAGTTCTAATTTGGATTGTTAGAGCTATCAGAAGATAATTTTTAAAAATATTTAAACTAAAATTTGGCCCACTGCCTTCGGCAGTGGGCCAAATTTTAGTTTGAATCCTCCTTAACTTTCTATCTTAACTTCCAACTTTTTTCTTGTCTTACCAAATCGTTATCTGAATTGTGAATACTTTTGTCCAAAATCATATTAACTACTTTTTCCATTCTGGCTCCTTGAGAACCTTTTACAAAAATAATATCTCCCCCTACTTCTTTTTCACCCTTACCTTCTTTATAGTCATTTTCTACTTCATTTTCAATAGCGAGTAAAGTCTCTCTTCCTGCTTCTATACTATTATTTGTAATATAAACATTTTCTCTATCCATTCCATTTGCAATAGCAGAGTCTGCTAACATTTTAGCCCTTATTCCACTAGCAACAAGGATATCTGCAACTCCTACTAAAAGCTTACCAATTTCTTCATGTTCACTTCGAGTAAAGTCTCCTAGCTCGAGCATATCACCAATCACAAAAACTTTTTTGTTTTTGGTTTTTATAGTTTTCATGATAGCAATACCATTTCTAAGAGCTTTTGGTGAAGAGTTGTAAGTATCATCAATTATTGTAGAATTATATACTCCCCCAAGAGTTCGCATACGTCCACTTGTTCTTTTCATATTTTCTATATCCTCAACTGACTTATCAAAGTCTACACCTAAAATATTAGACACAATTATTGCTGGAAGAAGTGTATAAAATACGGCTTCCCCAACTACTCCTCTTAAATCTATTTTTCTTTCTCCTACTTCTTTTAATTTTAACATAGCATCAGTTCCTACAACTTTATCTATATATTTATTTACATTCTCATAATTTATATTAATATTACTTATACTAGCGTCAGCTTCGGGATATTTAAGAGAAAAAGATTTTAATTTTATATTTCTACTAGAAAATTCTTTTGCTATTTCTACACAGTCTTCATCATCAAGATTATAGATAAAAGTTCCCCCTTCTTTTAAATTTTCTACTAAATATTTTTTCTCTCTTATAAGATTTTCTCTTTTATTATCAAAAAATTCAATATGAACTGGCACAGGAGCAAAAGCTGTTATTACTGCAATATCTGGCTTTATATATTCACAAATCTTTTTTATATCTCCTGGAGCATCCGCACCTATTTCAAGTACAAGATACTTATATGGAAAGTGGTCAAAAATTTTAATAAATCCATTTGTAACAATCTTTAGCCAAGAAACAGGATTTTTCCAACCAGTCTTTAATTCTAAAATAGTAAGTGGAACTCCAAACTCACTATTCATACTCTTTTTACTAGCCAAAACCAAACTCTCTCCTTTTTCTGATAAAAGGTTTTTATGAATTGCTGCGTATATAAAATCTTTTGTAGAGGTTTTACCAAGGTTTCCGGTTATAGCGATAATCGTAGGATTACTTCGTTTTAGCAAAATCTTT
>Ga0164242_10009605_pt1 | contig 10413 bp, 8 predicted proteins | sample OricomgcompostMG_FD_108783 | JGI IMG/M metagenome (GOLD analysis project Ga0164242, IMG submission 108783) | Miracle-Growth compost microbial communities from Emeryville, California, USA - Original compost - Miracle growth compost (MG) ... | reverse complement strand
CGTTCGAGACCGGGCTCGCTCGAACCCTTGCGCTGCTCGAGGACACAAACACCGGCATGAAACAGCCGCATCGAACCGCAACGCCGTGACCGCGGCCGGCGCCCTTCCCGCCGGCGTCCGTGTCGTCGCGGTGGTGACGCCGCGCGGCATGACGCGGCTGCCGCTGGGAATCGTGTTCGGCTATGTCGTCGCGACCTTCGCGCTGTTCATGGCGTGGCCGATCAACTGGCCGATCTATTCGACGTTCGAATGGGCGCGGCTGATCGGCTATGTCGCCCTCAGCTTCTCGGTGATCGGCGGGATGGCGCTGCTCGGCTCGGCCGGCGAGACGCGAGTCACCGCGCCGCTGCCGCTGCTGACCGCGCTGCTGGTCGCCGGCGCGGCGGTTTCGGCGGCGATGCTCGAGCCGTCCTGCTACGCCTATACGGGCCGCAAATTGTGGGAGATCGGCGCAGCGCTCAGCGACCAGGCCGGGGCGTATCGGCGGCTGCAATACCAGCTGTTCGCGACGGAGGGGCAGCGCGACCTGCTGGTGGTGGTGCGCGCGCTGGTTTCCCCGCTGACCTATGCCGTGCTGCCGCTGGGCATCGTGCGCTGGCGCACAATCGGTTGGATCGGGCGCGCGGCGGTCGCCGTCGCGGTCGCCTGCTCGATGGCCTTTTCGATCATGCGCGGCACCGACAAGGAGATCGCCGACCTGTTCGTGATCGGGGTCTCCGCCGCGTTCGTCGCCTATGGCCGCAACCGCGCGCTCGGCCTGCGCGGGTTCGACCTCGTCCGGCGCTATTGGAAGCAGGCGCTGATCGCGCTGCTGTTCCTCTATTTCGCGCAGTTGATGTTCACCGAGCGCAAGGACGAGCGGCTCGGCGGCTATGCCAGCCGCACCGCGGTGTGCGCCAACGACAGCCATATCTGCGCGAACCTCGACAATCCGTGGATCGCCTGGCTGCCGCTGCGCCAGCGGTTCGGCGTCACCTTCTTCATCCTGTCGACCTGCTCGGGCTATTACGGCCTCGACCTCGCACTGGGGAAGCCGTTCGAGAGCACCTACGGCGTCGGCCATTCGCCGGCGGCGATGACCGCCTATGAGACGATCACCGGCGATTCGTCGCTGCACCTCCACACCTTCACCTATCGCAACGGCGACGACCATTGGCCGGAGGATTATTACTGGTCGACGCTGATGACCTGGATCGCCAACGATGTCGGGTTTCCCGGCAGCGTGCCGGTGCTCGCCCTGCTCGGGCTGATGTGGGGGCGGTGGTGGCGCGAGGCGGCGGCCGGGATGAGCGATCCGGCGGCGGTGCTGTTCTCGATCGCGACGCTGGCGATGATCTACCTGCCCGCCAACAACCAGGTGCTGGCGAGCTATGACGGCTATGTCACGCTGGCGGCGTGGATCGCGATCTGGCTGTGGCACCGGTCGCGCTACGGGCTGTCGGCGCTGGTTGCGGCTTCCGGAACGGGGGGCTGATGGCGCGCCTCGCCTCGGTCCCCGCCTTCTTCCTGCTGCGCATCGCGTCGGGGCTGCTGCTGCTCAAGCTGTCGACCAGCTTCCTGCCGATCGCCGGATTCGCCGATTTCTCGCAGCTCATGCTGTTCGCCGCGCTGCTCAACCTGGCGGCGGTCGGCGGGGCGCAGAACGGCGTGATCCGGCAAGCCGCAGCGGCCGGCGATGCGCACGCGCTGGGCCGCGTGCACGGCGCGTCGCTGCTGATCTGGGGCGTGGTCGCGCCGGTCCTGGCGGTGGCGATCGTGATCGGCAGCGCGCGCATCTCGCATATCCTGACCGGCACCAGCGGCCAATGGTGGGCGGTGATCGCGATCGCGCTGACCGCGCTTCTCGCCGGGCCGGGGCAGATCTGGTGCAGCATCCTGTCGGGCCGCAAGCGCGCGGTGCGCAGCCTGGCGGCGCAGGCGGCCGGGCTGCTCGCCGGCACCGGCACAGCGGCGTGGCTGATCGTGCGGGGCGCGCCGGCGGCGGCGGCGATCGGCTTTGCCGGCGGATCGCTGGTGACGATGGCGGCGGCCGGCCTGCTCGCCGCGCGGCTGGACATGCGGCGCGTCCCGCTCGCCGCCGCGCGCGCCGAGGCGCCGGCGCTCGTCACCTATTCGATCGCCTTCGCCGCGACCACCAGCTTCAGCGCGATCCTGCTGTTCGGCCTGAGGGCGCATTACCGCGCGCAGTTCGGGACCAGTGCGCTCGGCTACTGGCTGGTCGCCAACCGCATCTCCGACACCTCGACGCAGTTGATCGGACTGTTCCTGATCCAGTTCTTCGTGCCCCATTTCGCGATGCTGCGGAGCGAGGCCGAGCGGCGCGCGCTGGTGCTGCGCTGCTGGGCGGCGGCGATCGTGGTGATGGGCGCCGCGCCGCTCGTCTTCTCGCTGCTGGCGCGGCCGCTGGTGCATCTGTTCCTGTCCGACGCCTATCTCGGCGCGATCCCGGCGATCCGCACCTATATGATCGGCGACGTGCTGCGCATCTGGGCGTCGCTGGCGATGTTCGCCGCCTTCGCGCGGGGCAGGCCGGGACGGTACGCCGGGATCGAGATCGCGACGCTGTCGCTGATGGCGGCAATCACGCTCGCGCTGATCGCCGCCGACGCGCCGCTGGCGCCCGAGATCGGCTATTGCGCCGCCTATGCGGTGACGGCGGCGATCGTCACGATCGGCTTCTTCCGGCGCGGGCGGCCGATCGCGACGCTGCCGGCGAAACTGGCGGCGGAGACGCGTTGAGCGATCAGTCCGTGATCGCCCGCTCGATCGCGGCGACGGCGTGGCGCACGTCGAAGAACGCATCGAGGCAGCGCTGCGCGGCCGCCCGAGCGCCGTCGCGCAGCCGCGGATCGGTCGCCAGCCGGGTCGCCTCGGCCTGGAACCGCCAGGGCTGGCCGAACGGCACGACGCGGCCGACGGCATGGGCTTGGACGATCGCCGCGAAGTCGCTTCCCGGCTCGACCGCCGCGATGACCGGCAGGCCGGCGCGCAGATAGTCGATCGTCTTGCTCGGGATGCTGAACGAGGTGACGCCGGGCACCGTCGCCACCATCCCCACGTCGCAGGCGCCGAGCAGGTCGAGATAGGCCGCGCGCGGCATCGCCGGCAGGCAGATGATGTTGCCACGCCCGGCGGCACGCGCACGCAGCGCCAGCGCCTGCCGGCCGTCGCCGACGAACAGGAAGAGGAGCGGCGATCCCGCGGCCGCCGCCAATGCGGCGGCGTCGAGCATCAGGTCGAACCCGCGGCCTTCGATGATCTGGCCGCCGAACACGGCGATCGGCCGATCGCACGGCAGGCCATGACGGGCGCGCACCGCGTCGCGGTCCACCGCCAGGCGCGGCGTCGTCTCCGCCCAGATCGGCGTCACCAGCACGCGCTGCTCGGCGCGGAGTCGATAATGGGCGCGAAGATAGGCCGCATTGCCCGGCAGGGTGCACAGGATCGCGTCGAACCGGGCGAGCAGCCGCTGCTCCCAGGCCCGCGCCGCCCGATAGGGCAGGCCGGCGGGAATCCGGCCGATCTCGCGATGATGGTCGGGGAAGAAGTCCCAGATGAACAGCAGCCGGTGGCGGATGCCCGCCCGCACCGCCAGATCCACGAGCGGCGCGATGGCCGCCGCCGGCATCCAGGCGAGCATCGCGTCGAACCGGGCGAGATCGAGCGTCCGCGCAGCCACCCGCGCGACATGGCGGCCGCTGAGCACGAACTTGCTGGCGGCGCGCACGACGCCGCCCGCCCAGCCGATCTCGCGCGGGAAGCAGCGCGTGACCGCGATGCCGGCGGGCGTCACCGTCCGGCTCGGCGGCCGGCCCGGCGGCGCGTGCCAGTCGAGCACCAGCACCTCGACCTCATGCCCGCCGCCCACGAGCGCCTCGGCAAGCTCCGTGGTCATGTAGGATTGGCCGGGCTCGACCGGATATTGCATGCAGACGATCAGGAACCGGCGGCGGGTCACGGCGCGCGCCAGACGGTCCGCCGCACGTAATCGACATGGCTGAGGATGATCCGCACCACCTTTTCGGCGACGTTCGGCACGGCATAATCGGCCGGCAGGCGAACGGCCGGCGCCTGTCCTTCGAGCATCGCCAGCGCCTGGAGCACGCGCGGCGGCGACAGGCCGGTCATCATCACCGCGGCCTCCTCCATCGCCTCGGGCCGTTCGTGCGCCTCGCGGATGTTGAGCGCGGGAAAGCCGAGGATCGCCGCCTCCTCGCTGATCGTGCCGCTGTCGGACAGCACCGCGCGCGCGCCGATCTGCAGCGCGTTGTAGTCGAAGAACCCGAACGGCTTCATCAGCCGCACGCGCGCATCAAACGTGGCGCCGAGCGCCGCGATCCGCTTCATCGTGCGCGGATGCGTGCTGACCAGCACCGGCTCGTCATACCGGCCGGCGACCGCCGCCAGCGTCTCCGCAAACCGGGCGAATTGCGCGTCGGAATCGACATTTTCCTCGCGGTGGCAGCTCACCAGCAGATAGCGGCCGCGCGTCAGGCCCAGCCGCGCGAGAACGTCCGATGCGTCGATCGCGGGCCGGTAATGCGCCAGCACCTCGAACATCGGGCTGCCGGTGCGGATCACCCGGTCGGGTGGAATGCCCTCGGCGAGCAGATAGGCGCGCGCGATCGCCGAATAGGGCAGGTTGATATCGGCGACATGGTCGATGATCCGCCGGTTGGTCTCCTCGGGCACGCGCTGGTCGAAGCAGCGGTTGCCCGCTTCCATGTGGAAGATCGGGATGTGCCGCCGCTTGGCCGGGATCACCGCCAGCCCGCTGTTGGTGTCGCCGAGCACCAGCAGCGCGTCGGGCGGGTCCGCCGCCAGCAGGCGATCGACCCCGGCGATGACACCGGCAATGGTTTCCGCCGGACTCGCGCCCGCGGCGGCGAGCAGGTGATCGGGGCGGCGGATCTGCATCTCGTCAAAGAACACGGCGTTCAGCTCGCGGTCGTAATTCTGGCCGGTATGGACGAGGACGTGATCGGTGACAGCGTCGAGCGCGGCGATCACCCGCGACAGGCGGATGATCTCCGGACGGGTGCCGAGCACCGTCATCACCCTGAGCCGCGGCACGGTCACAGCGGCATCGCCGCCGTATCGGGCCGGGCGGGATCGAACGGTTCGCTCGCCCAGACCATAGCTACGAGCAGATCGTCGCCGATATTGGTCACGTCATGGCTCCAGCCCGGAACCGCCTCGACCACCTCCGGACGGTCGGCGGCGGCGACGATCTCGTGCCGCTCGCCGGTCACGACATGGCGGAAGCGGAAGCGCGCGCGGCCGTGGACGACCAGGAACTTTTCCACCTTGGCATGATGATAATGGCCGCCGCGCGTCGCGCCGGGATTGGCGGTGAGGCAGGAAATTTGGCCGCCGCCCGCCAGCCGCAGCATCTCGGTGAAGCGGCCGCGCGGATCGACATGCGCGGCGAGCGGATAGCTGAACTTCTCGACCGGCAGTGCGGCGGCGAAGGTGGCATAGAGCGCGCGGGCAAGGCCATCACCGGCGGGCGGCGCCTCGCCCGATTCGCGGCCTTCGGCGAAGCGGCGGATCAGGGCGGCGGCGGCGCCGACCGTGGTATGGTGGACCTGCCGGGGCGCGATGATGCCGTCCTGCGCCGGCGGCGCGTCGATCAGCGCGAGCCATTGGTCGAGCAGGTCGTCGATGTGGAGCAGCGCCAGCGGAGCGTCGGGATCGTCGACATGCAGCGGCAGGCCGCGCGCGGCGTCGTGGCAGAAGGTGGCGATCGCCGAATTGTAATGCGGCCGCGCCCATTTGCCGAACACGTTGGGCAGCCGCCAGATCGCCGCGCGCGCCGCGCCGCGGCCGGCGAGGTCGCGCAGGACGGCCTCCCCCGCCGCCTTGCTGCGGCCGTAGGGCGTGTCCTCGGCCGCCTTGACCGACGAGGCGAAGACGACCAGCGGCCGCCGCCCGCCCGCCGCGATCGCGCGCGCCACGTCGGCGGTATGGTCGCGGTTCGTGCGCAGGAAATCGGCCGGATCGGCCGGCCGGTTGGCGCCGGCGAGATGGATCACGACATCGCTGCCGCCGATCGCCGCCTGCATCTGTGGGGCGGGCGTTTCGCGCGTGATCGGCCGCACCGCCCGCCCGCGCTCGCCGAGCCGCACGACGAGGTTGCGGCCGATGAAGCCGTCCGCCCCCGTGACGGCGATCACCGGCGGGTCAGGCGGCATCGGCCACCTGCCCCGCCAGCACCGCGCGGACATAGGGCAGGCTGCGCAGCAGATCGGCCATCTCGGCAAGGTCGAGCTGGCGGGTGTTGTGCGAATTGAAATCGACCGCGCGCGAGACCCGCTCCTCGCCGTCGGAGAAATAGGCGTCGTAATTGAGGTCGCGATTGTCGGGGACGACGCGGTAATAATCGCCGCAATCCTGCGCCACCGCCATTTCCTCGCGGCTGAGCAGCGTTTCGAAGCGCTTCTCGCCGTGGCGCGTGCCGATCACCCGGATCGGATGGTCGGGCACGCCCATCACCGCCAGCACCGCCTCAGCGAGCAGGCCGATCGTCACCGCCGGCGCCTTCTGCACGAACAGGTCGCCATTGCCGCCATGCTCGAAGGCATAGAGGCACAGCCGCACCGCCTCGTCGAGCGTCATCACGAAGCGCGTCATCGCGCGATCGGTGACGGTGATCGGCCGGCCGGCTAGCACCTGGCCGACGAACAGCGGCACCACCGACCCGCGCGAGGCGAGCACGTTGCCGTAGCGCGTGCCGCATACCACCGTGCCGCCGTCGGCGGCGATCCGCGCCCTGGCGATCATCACCTTCTCCATCATCGCCTTGGACAGGCCCATGGCGTTGATCGGATAGACCGCCTTGTCGGTCGACAGGCACACCACGCGGCTGACGCCGTTGCGGATCGCGGCGTCGATCACGTTGGCGGTGCCGATCACGTTGGTCGCCACCGCCTCCATCGGGTGGAACTCGCACGAGGGCACCTGCTTCAACGCGGCGGCGTGGTAGATGAAATCGACGCCGCGGGTCAGCATCTCCATGCCGCGCGCGTCGCGCACGTCGGCGATATGGTATCGAATCCGGGGATCGCCGAAGCGCTGGCGCTGGTCCTCCTGCTTCTTCTCGTCGCGGCTGACGATGCGGATCTCGCGGATCGGCAGGTCGAGGAAATGCCGCAGCATCGTCGTGCCGAACGAGCCGGTGCCGCCGGTGATCATCAACGTCGTGCCCGAGAAATCCTGCATCTGCCCCGGCCGTGCTCCCGCGTTGGTCCGTGTCGGATGCTCCTTGGTGCCCGCGCGCCGCCGGGTTGTTCATGCCCGATTTGAACATTTGGCGGAGCCGCGTTCACTCATTCGCGTGGCCAGACCCGTTCGCCTGCCCCCGCTGCTTCCGTCCGCCGGCCGGGCGGGGCTTGCCGCGCTCGGCCGCTTCGCCATCACGCGCCCGCGGCCGGTCAAGCGCTGGACGGTGATGGCGGTCGATGCCGGGCTGTGCGCCGCCTGCTCGATCCTGGCGATCTTCCTGAGGCTGAGCTTCCTGCCCGACCGCGACACGCCCTATGGCGCGATGATCGGCATTTCGATCGCCATCGCGCTGCCGATCTTCGGCCTGTTCGGCCTCTATCGCGAGATCTTCAGCCAGACCGGCATCCGCGCGCTGGTGCGGATCGGCCGCGCGACGGCGACCTATGCCGTCCCGTTCGCGGCGGTGTTCGCCTGGGTCGGGATCGCCGGCATTCCGCGCACGGTGACGCTGATCCAGCCGATCCTGCTGTTCGTCGCGATCGCCGCGTCGCGCGTGCTGGCGCGCTATTGGCTGTTCGGCACCGAGACGCTGCGCCGGCTGCCGCGGCGGCGGGTCATCATCTACGGCGCGGGCGCGGCCGGAAGGCAGCTCGCCGGCGCGATCGCGCAGAGCCGCGAGATGGCGGTGGTCGGCTTCGTCGACGACGATCCCGCGCTGATCGGCAGCGTGCTCGACGGCTGCCGCATCTATGCCCCGCAGGATCTGGCGATGGCGGTGGCGCGGCTGACCGCCGAGGAGATCCTGGTCGCGCTGCCTTCCGCCCCGCCCGAGCGGCGCCGGGAGATCATCGCCGGCCTGCGCGCGGCGGGCGCGCGGGTGCGCACGCTGCCCGCGCTGATCGACATCGCGCACGGCCGGGTCGAGATGGCGCACCTGCGCGACGTCGATATCGAGGACCTGCTGGGCCGCCCGTCGGTCGAGCCGGACCTCGACCTGATGCGGCGCGCGGTGGCGGGCCGGACGGTGATGGTGACGGGCGCGGGCGGTTCGATCGGGCGCGAAATCTGCCGCCAGCTCATCGCGCTCCAGCCGGCGCTGCTGCTGCTCGTCGAGATCGGCGAATACGCGCTCTACGAGACGCACCGCGAGCTGATCGCGACGGCCGGCGCGCCGCGCCTCGTCCCGCTGCTCGGCTCGGTGCTCGACGAAGCGCGGATGGACGAGATCGTCGCCACCTGGCGGCCCGACGCGATCTATCACGCCGCCGCCTACAAGCATGTGCCGCTGGTCGAGCACAATCCCGCCGAGGGAGTGCGCACCAACCTGATCGGCACGCGGCGGATGGCGGCGGCGGCGGCGCGGCACGGGGTGGCCGATTTCGTGCTGGTCAGCACCGACAAGGCGGTGCGGCCGACCAACGTGATGGGCGCGACCAAGCGCGCGGCGGAACTGGTGCTGCAGGCGCTCGACGCGGTGACGCCGGGCACGCGCTTCTCGATGGTGCGGTTCGGCAACGTGCTGGGATCGAGCGGGTCGGTGGTGCCGTTGTTTCGCCAGCAAATCCGCGCCGGCGGGCCGGTGACGCTGACCGACCGGCGCATCACCCGCTATTTCATGACGGTGCGCGAGGCTGCCGCGCTGGTGCTCCAGGCCGGCGCGATGGCGGCGGGCGGCGAGGTGTTCGTGCTCGACATGGGCGCGCCGGTGCGGATCGCCGACCTCGCGCGCGACATGATCGAGTTCGCCGGCCTGTCGGTGCGCGACGACGCGCACCCCGAGGGCGATATCGAGATCGTCGAGATCGGCTTGCGCCCCGGCGAGAAGCTGTACGAGGAGCTGCTGATCGGCAATGCCCCCGCCGCCACCGCCCATCCGCGCATCCTGAAGGCGAGCGAGGCGTTCCTGCCGTCGAGCGAATTGATCCCCCGGCTCGACCGGATCGAGGCGCTGCTCGACGGCGGCTATCGCGCCGAGCTGATCGCCGCGCTTCAGGAGCTGGTGCCCGAATTCCAGTGCCGCGACGGGCCGGCCGACTGGATCGACCTCGAGGCCGCGGCGGCGCCGCTCAAGCGGATCGCGTGAGTTCCGGCCGGGTCCGGAGCAGCGCGATCGCGGCGGCCGGATCACCGGTCAGCGCCAGCCGCCAGGCGCCGCCGCGCGCCGCCGCGCGGATCGCGCGCGCGGATTCGAGCGGCAGCAGGTCGAACCCCGGATCGAGCCGCATCAGCGCCGCGACCGCCTCTTCGGCATCGATCGGATCGAGCGCCGGCCGCGCCGCGCGATCGAGCACCACCAGCACCGCCCGGTCCGCCGAGCGCCGCGCGCCGGATGCCGGCGGCAGCCGCACCGCCGCCTTGCGCTTGCCGCCCCGCACGCGGATGGCGTGATCGCCCGGCGGCGCCTCATCGGCGAAGACGTGGATCGGGCGCGCGAAGCTCCAGATCCGGAACTCGGGCTCGAGCTGGAGATGGACGGTGTCGTCGGACAGCACCGGCAGCCCCTCAGCGGCCCATGCCAGCGCCAGCGTGCTCTTGCCCGACCCGCTCGGCCCGGCGAGCAGCAGCGCGGTGTTGTCGAGCATCAATCCGGCGGCGTGGAGCGGCGGGCGGCCCATGCGCGCGAGCAGGAACAGCAGCAGCGTATCGATCGCCTCGGCGATCGCGGGCGGGTCGTCGAGCAGGCGCGGCGGCACGACACAGCGCGCGCGGCCGGTACGCGCATCGGCCCGGCCGTCGATCCCGGCATCGGCCAGCGCGAGGCGTGAACCTTCGATGCGGATGCCGTCACTTACCTTTCCGGAGGAAGCGCCGCCGAGGCCGAGCCGGAGTTCGATGACCGGCGCCGCGGCCGGCGCTTCCCCCACCCAGTCGGCATAAGCCGCCAGGGCCGTTTCCAGAAGGGCGGGATGATCGGCGATGATCAGGGTCGGCACACCAAGCGGCGCAAAGGCGCGGCGCCAGTCCCCGGATGCCGGCCGGATATCGCCTGACGGCATTTCCCACCCTTTCCAAGGGATCATCGCCCACCCGGCGAGGTGCGCAAGGTGATCCTGTTAGCGCATTCGAACTTCATGGCGCAAGATCCGAAGCAGATCGAAAAGATGCGCCCCTATTCTTCGCTGTCCACGCTTATTGCCGCTTCGCTGTTGAGAAGTTTCGGCCATGAAGTCGCATTCTTCGATGCGACAT
>Ga0164242_10009604_pt1 | contig 10414 bp, 6 predicted proteins | sample OricomgcompostMG_FD_108783 | JGI IMG/M metagenome (GOLD analysis project Ga0164242, IMG submission 108783) | Miracle-Growth compost microbial communities from Emeryville, California, USA - Original compost - Miracle growth compost (MG) ... | reverse complement strand
CGCCCATTGCTCCTCGCTCAACTCGTAGCGCTTCACTCCCATCACAGCCTCCGCAAAACTCGCGGAACCCTATGAATCAGCTATCACTCAGCTTGGAAATCCTGAATGTCGATCGGCCCTAATGGAAATCACGCGAGCGCGGCAGGACGCGGACGTTGCGCGGGTGGCTGTGCTGCTCGGGGCGGTTGCGCGGATACTGAGGGTGCATCACCTCGTCGGCGCGGGCAAGCGCCGGCGGCCGGCCGATATCGGTCAGCCGGTCGAGCAAATCGGTGCGGTCGATGATCCGCGTCGCCATCAAATGGACAACGCCCTCGCGGCTTTTCTGCACGCGACCTTCGGCCAGCATCAGCCGCGAGGCCATCACCGCGCGGCGATAGCGCTCGAACTGCCGCGCCCACAGCATGACGTTGGTGATGCCGGTCTCGTCCTCGAGCGTGATGAAGATCGCATTGCCCTTGCCCGGCCGCTGGCGGACCAGCACCACCCCGGCGGTGCGGACAAAGGCATCGTTGGCCCTGGCATCGGTCTCGGCACAGCTCGACACACCCTCGGCGGCGAGCGTGGCGCGCAGGAAGGTCATCGGGTGGTCCTTCAGCGACAGCCGGGTCATCTGGTAATCGGCGACGACATGCTCCGCCTTCGACATGGCCGGCAGCGCCGCATCGGGCTCCGTGCCCAACTCGCGGGCGCGGGCGGCGGCGAACAGCGGCAGCTCGGCGGTGGGCGTGCGGCGCACCTCCCACAAGGCAGCGCGGCGATCGAGCCCGATCGAGCGGAACGCATCGGCATCGGCGAGCAACCTGAGCGCGCGCGACGGCAGGGCAGCGCGACGGGCGAGGCTCTCGATGCTGTCGAACGGCCCGGCGGCACGGGCGGTGGTGATGGCGTGTCCCCATTCCTCACGAAACCCGTCGATCTGGCGGAAGCCTAACCGCAAAGCCACCACCCCGGCGAAGGCCGGGGTCCAGTGACGAGCGGCCTGATGCTGGACCTCGGCCTTCGCCGGGGTGGTGGTTTTTATGCGTTCCAGTCCATTATCCCAGTCACTCGCATTCACATCGATCTCGCGCACGTCGACGCCATGCTCGCGGGCATCGCGGACGATCTGCGCCGGCGCGTAGAACCCCATCGGCTGCGAGTTGAGCAGCGCGCCTGCGAACACCGCCGGATGATGGCATTTGAGCCACGCCGACACATAGACCAGCCGCGCGAACGACAAGGCATGGCTTTCGGGGAAGCCGTAGCTGCCGAAGCCCTCGATCTGCTTGAAGCACCGTTCGGCGAAATCACGCTCGTAGCCGCGTCGCACCATGCCGCCGACCATCTTCTCGCGGAACTGGTCGATCGTGCCGACATTGCGGAAGGTTGCCATGGCGCGGCGCAGGCGGTTGGCGTCCTCGGGCGAGAACTTCGCGGCGACGATCGCCAGCTTCATCGCCTGTTCCTGGAACAGCGGCACGCCCTCGGTCTTGGCGAGCACCGGCACCAGTTCGTCGCGCGGCCCGTGCCCGGAAGCGGGCGCGGGATAGTCGACCGTGTTCTTGCCGGCCCTCCGCTCGGCGCGGCGGCGCAGATAGGGATGTACCATGTCGCCCTCGATCGGCCCCGGCCGGACGATCGCCACCTGGATGACCAGATCGTAGAAGACGACCGGCCGGAGACGCGGCAGCATGTTGATCTGCGCGCGGCTTTCGACCTGGAACACGCCGATGCTGTCTCCTTTGCACAGCATCTCATAAACGTCTGGGTCGTCATCCGGCACCGTATCCAGCATCAGATCGCCGAGACCGTTTGTCCGCATCAGGTCGAACGCCTTGCGGATGCAGGTCAGCATCCCGAGCGCGAGCACGTCGACCTTCATCAGCCCGAGCGCGTCGATATCGTCCTTGTCCCATTCGATGAAGGTGCGCCCGTCCATTGCGGCATTGTGGATCGGCACCGTCGCGTCGAGATTGTCCTCGGTCAGCACGAAGCCGCCGACATGCTGCGACAGATGGCGCGGGAACTTGATGAGTTGCCCGACCAGCCATTTGAGCCGCGCGACTGCCGGATCGGCGATGTCGAGCCCGCTTTCGGCGAAGCGCCGCGCCTCGACATCGGCCTCGTAGCTGCCCCAGGCGGTACTCGCGATCTGTGCGGTGACGTCTTCCGAAAAGCCCAGCACCTTGCCGACCTCGCGCACCGCGCTCTTGGGGCGGTAATGGATCACGGTGGCGGCAATGCCGGCGCGGTGGCGGCCGTAACGCCGATAGACGTATTGCATCACCTCCTCGCGCCGCTCGTGCTCGAAATCGACGTCGATATCGGGCGGCTCGCCACGCTCGGCCGAGACGAAGCGCGAGAACAGCAGGTCGTATTTCATCGGATCGACCGAGGTGATGCCGAGCAGGAAGCACACCGCCGAATTGGCCGCCGACCCGCGCCCCTGACACAAGATGCCCTTGCTGCGGGCGTGGTGCACGATGTCGTGGACGGTGAGGAAATAATAGGCGTAGCCGCGACTGCGGATCAGCCGGAATTCGTCGTAAAGCAGCGCCAGCATCTTCTCGGGCACGCGATCGTCGAACCGTTCGAGCGCGGCCTGCCAGACGAGATGTTCAAGCCAATCCTGCGGGTCCCAGCCTTCCGGCACCGGTTCGTGCGGATATTCGTAGGCGAGCTGATCGAGCGTGAAACCGATACGCTCGGCGAAGCGCCGGGTCTCGGCGATCGCTTCGGGACAAGCGCGGAACAGCCGCGCCATCTCGTCTGGGTGCTTGAGGTGGCGTTCGGCATGAGCAGCAAGCCGCTTGCCGGCCGCGCCGATCGTCGTGCCGAGCCGGATGCAGGTGATGACATCGTGCAGCGGCCGCTGCTCCGGCGTGGCGTAAAGCGCGTCGTTTGTCGCCAGCATCGGCACGCCGGCCTCGTGCGCGATGCGAGCCAGCCCGGCGAGGCGACGCGCATCGTCACCTTGGTGCAAAGGTGTGGCGCCGAGCCAGATGCGGCCGGGCGCCTTGGCCACAAGCCTGGCCAGAACCTCCGGCAAGATCTGTTCTCCCGCGGAAGCGGGAGTCCAGGGTACGAGACGCAGTCTTTGCGGCTCTGGATCCCCGCCTGCGCGGGGATACTGCTTTTCTTCCGGCATCGGCGTCACTTCCTCGGCGACGAAGCTGCTGTCGGGCAACACGATCAGCAGCAGATCGTCGAGATGCTCGAGAAGATCGCCGAAACGCAGGATGCAGCCGCCCTTCACCGCCTGCCGATTGCCCGCAGTGAGCATCTGCGTCAGCCGTCCCCAGCCGAAGCGCGTGGCAGGATAAGCGACGATGTCGGGCGTACCGTCGGCGAACACGAGGCGGGCGCCGACCAGCAGGCGGCAGGTGACAGCGTCACCGAATTCCTCGCGTAGCTGCTTCAACGCGACGTGCGCGCGCACCACACCGGCGACGCTGTTGCGGTCGGCAACGCCGATCGCAGTGTAGCCGAGCGCTATCGCCGTCTTGACCATCTCGCCGGGATGCGAGGCGCCGCGCAGGAAGGAGAAGTTGGTCGCGGCGACGAGTTCGGCGTAGCTCATAGCCGCGACGCCTTATCCGCTGTCCACCCCGGTGTAGGCCGGGGTCCAGTTGGGAAAGGGGGCGTCATGAAGCGCCACGCTTTTCCAAGCAGCCTTGCCGTAGCTGGACCCCGGCCTGCGCCGGGGTGGTCAAGTGCAGGAGTGGCCCTCCTCACGCGAACACCCCGTGGACGTACCAGCGCGGGCGCTCGGTCTCGCGATAGAGGCCGTGGCGGAAGACCCAGAAGCGGCGGCCGCGGGCGTCTTCGATGCGGTAATAGTCGCGCGTCAGGCCGGCATTGTCGTCGCGCTTCCACCATTCGGCGGCGATCCGCTCGGGGCCTTCGAAGCGGGTGACGTTATGGCTCGTGCGCCGCCAGCGGAAATGATGCGGCGGCCCGTCGGGCACCTCGGCGACCACCTCGATCGGCTGCGGCGGATCGAACAGGTGGATCGGGCGGAGCGGCGGCTCGTCGGGGGACGGCGCAGGCCAGGGCTGAGGCGCCGGCGCTTCGACCACGGGCAGCGCCAGCACCGCCTGCTCGGGGATGTGCGTGTCGCGCGGCGCGAGGCGCTGCACCCGCGTCCGGCCGAGCCGGGTCGAGAGTCGATCGATCAGCGCGGCCAGCTCGCCCTCGCTGACTTCGCCGCCTTCCAGCTCGAGCTGGGTCGGCATCAACGGCTCGAGCACCGGCACCGCCAGCCGAACGAGGTCGAAGCCGAAGCCGGGGTCGATCGGATCGGCCAGCGCCTCGATCCGCTCGTCGAACAGGCGGTGGACGAGCGCGGCGTCGCGCGTCGGCTGGCTGGTCTCGATCGCGAGGTCGCGCGTTTCGCCGTCGCTCCTGAATAGGCGCACGGCGAAGCGCCGGCCGCCCTTGCCGCGCTGCTCCATCGCGATTGCCGCCTCGCGCGCGAGATCGGCGATCACCGTCAGCACGTCGGCGGTGCGCGCGATCGGCTCGGCAAAGCGGCGCTCGAAGCGCAGCGCGGGAAGGGGCCGGCGCGGGCTGATCCGGCTGTCGGCGCGACCGAGCAGGCGGTCGAGCCGATCGGGCACGCCCGCGCCGAACCGCGCGGCGAGCGGCGCGGTCGGCCGCTCGGCGAGGTCGCCGATCGTGCCCAGCCCGGCGCGGATGAGCGCGATGACAATCTCATCGCTGTCCACGTTCCCGTTCGCCCTGGGCTTGTCGAAGGGCGAGGTCGGAGGGGCAGGACGCCCTTCGACAGGCTCAGGGCGAACGGAGGGAAGGCGGAGGGCCTCCACCGGCAATGCGCGGATCGCTGCGGCTTCGTCGGCGACCGATAGCTCGGCGAAGCGTGCCAGCGCCTGCGCCGCCTCGGGCGTGCCGGCGAAGGCGGTGCGGACGGTGACGCCCCAATGCGGCACGAGCCGGGCGATGTCGGCGGCCATGCCTGCCTCGCCGCCGAACACATGCGCGCAGCCGGTGATGTCGAGGGTCAGCCCGTCGAACAGGTCGGTGGCGACCATCGGCGAATAGCGGTCGCAAACGTCGGCGAGCCGCGCCAGCAGCCGCGCATCGGCGTGGGGATCGTGATCGGCGGTGGCGAGATCGGGCACTCGCAGCCGCGCGTCGGCCAACCCCAGGCCCGGAGCAAGCCCCAGCGCCGCCGCCGCGGCGTCGACTGCGACCAGCCGCATCGTGCCGCGCTGCTTCTCGATGAGGGCGAGGGGAAATACGTCATCCCCGCTTTCGCGGGGATGACGGTTTTGGTCGGAGACGCGCGCAATCCTACCCCCCAACCGCCACCGGTCGGTGCTGAGCCACGGGAACCACAGCGCCAGAAAGCGGCGCGGCGGCGTCGGCGAGGGTGCGCGTGTCACGGTTCCACTCCACTGGCCAGCGCAGCCCCTCCGGGCCGCCGCGCTGGCGGACAAGGTTCAGCTCGAAGGCAGGCCGGCCCGGCGCCTCGGCCGTCAGCGCCAGCGAGGGCGCGGCAGCCACCCGCCAGCGGGTCTGCGCCGCGCTCGGCGCCGGCTGGGCGGCGATCCTGAGCAGCAGCGCGGTGACGCCCGAGGCCTCCGCCGCCACCGCAAGGCGCCGGCTGGCGGTGAGATCGAGCGCGTGGGGACTGCGCCACAGCTCGATCACCGCCAACGCGACGCGCGCGCAGCGGACCACGTCGGCCGCCGCGCGCAGCAGGTCGAGCGGCGCGGCCGGCACGCCGAGCACCAGCCGCGCCGGATCGAGCCCCAATTCGGCGAGCCCCGGCCCGTGCAGCCGGCCGCGCGCCTCCGCCTCCGCTTCGCGCAGCCACACCACCGGCCCTTCGCGCGCCGCGAGGCACGCCAATGCCGCCACGAACCCGCTTGCCGCCCCGGCGTCGGCGGGATCGGCGGCGAACGCCTCGTGCAGCCGCCCCAGCGCCAGCCCGCCGCCCAGCGCGGCGTCGATCGCGGCATGGCCGGTCGGCGCACGCACCGGCCCGCTCGACGGCCGCTGCCGTTCGAGACGCACGATGCGCCGCCTGAGCGACGCCAGCGAGGGGATGGGTTGCTGACTCATTGTTCCTGATTTGTTCCAATGTGCGCGCCGCGACGCGCAGAGTCAAGTGAGTCGGGGAACCGATTACCCGCTCGAACGATCGTACCCCGGGCACCGGTCGCCGCCTTTGCCGTTTCCCGCCCCGCGGCAACACCCCATCGGCAAGACCTATCGCAAGGGGGATGCACCCATGATCGACACCGACCGGCGCGAGCTGCTCGCGGCACTCGCCGCGCTTGGCTTCCTGCCGGCGCCGGCGCTGGCGGCCGGCATCGCCGATCTCGGCGCGCCTCGCCCCTTTTCATGGGCGATGCTGCAGCAGCACGCCGAGGCGCTGGCGCGGCAACCGTATCGCGCCCCGGCGAAGATCGCCGCCGCGGCGACCATCGACTATGACGCCGCCGGCGGCATCGCCTATCGCGCCGACCGCACGTTGGCGGGCGGCATCCGCCTGTTCCCGGTCGGGAAGTACGCCCAGACGCCGATCGCCGTCAGCATCGTCGAGAATGGCGCGGCGCGGCCCGTTCACTTCTCCCCAGACATGTTCGTCTCGAAGGGCAGCGCAAAGGCGCTCGGCATCTCGGGAATCCAGGTGATGTCGCCCGACGGCAAGAGCAATTGGCTCGCCTTCCAGGGCGCCTCCTATTTTCGCAGCGCGGGCAGCCAGGACCAATACGGCCTCTCCGCGCGCGGCATCGCGATCGACACCGGGATCGACGGCAAGGAGGAATTTCCTGCCTTCACCCAATTCTGGATCGAGCAGAACGGCCCCTGGGCCTATATGATCTATGCGCTGCTCGACGGCGAGAGCGTGACCGGCGCCTACCGCTTCGTCTCGCGCTTCGATCATGGCGTGATTCAGGATGTTTCGGCGGTGCTCCACCTGCGCCGCAGCGTCGAGCGGCTCGGCATCGCGCCCGCCACCAGCATGTTCTGGTACGGCGAGGGCAATCGCGCCGCCGCGGTCGACTGGCGGCCGGAGATCCACGATTCGGACGGCCTCGCCATGGCGACCGGCGCCGGCGAGCATATCTGGCGGCCGCTGGAAAACCCGCCGCACGCAACGCTCGACAGCTTTCAGGACGACAATCCCAAGGGCTTCGGCCTGATCCAGCGCGACCGCGATTTCGGCCATTACCAGGACGATGGCGCCTTCTACGACCGCCGCCCCAACCTATGGATCGAGCCCAGGGGGCGATGGGGGAGGGGCGCCGTCACCCTGTTCGCCTTTCCGACGAACCGCGAGACGGTCGACAATATCGTCGCCTTCTGGGTGCCGGCCGAGCCGGCGACGGCGGGCAAGCGGCTCGCCTTCGAGTATCGCCTGACGTGGAACTCGCTCGATCCGCTGGCCAATGCCAACGCCCGCGCGGTCGCCTGCTGGACCGGCACCGCCGGCCGCCCCGGCCAGACGCCGATCGCCGGCGCGCGCAAGCTGGTCGTCGATTTTATCGGCGACAGCCTGGCCGGACTCGACATCCATAGCGGCGTCACCGCGGCGATCGACGTTTCGGGCGGCAAGCTGCTCAGCAACCACGCCTATCCGGTGATCGGCCAGGCCAGGCGCTGGCGCGTGATGGCCGATATCGCGCCGCAGCCGCCCGGCCCCGCCAATATCCGCCTGTTCCTCAAGCGCGGCAGCACCACCTTGAGCGAAACCGTGCTGACCCAGATCTTTTGACCCCTATGGACATGCCGCCACCGCACCTCCCCGCCGATGCCCCGCTCGCCATGCCGGTGCAGCGGTTCGGCGGGCGCCTGTCGCACGACGACAGGCTCGCCCGGCTGCGGCCGCGCCGCTCGCCGCCCGATATCCTCGGCCGGCGAATCCTGTTGATGCTGTTCACCGCCTTGCTCGCGGTGGCGGCGCTCAATGCGATCAAGGAAACGCTCGCCACCGACGGCATCGGCGTGTGGGACGTGCTGGTGATGGTGCAGTTCTTCCCGCTGTTCGGCTGGGTCGCGTTCGGCTTCCTCAACGCCGCGGTCGGTTTCATCCTGCTGATGCTGGGGAACCATCCGGGGTATATCCCGGCGCCGCGCCCGACGACGCCGTTCACCAGCCGCACCGCCTTGCTGGTGCCGATCCACAACGAGGATATCGACGCGGTGTTCGGCCGCATCGCGCGGATGGCGCTCTCGCTCGCCGATTTCGGCGCCGCCGAGCATTTCGACTTCTTCGTGCTGAGCGATTCCGGCCTCGATGCCGAGCCGGCCGAAAAGGCTGCCTGGATGGCGCTGGCGCGCACCTCGCCGGTGCCGGTCTATTACCGCCGGCGCGACAACAACGTCGGCCGCAAGCCCGGCAACATCGCCGATTGGGTGCGCCGCTTCGGCGCCGCCTACGATCACATGCTCGTCATCGACGCCGACAGCCTGATGAGCGGCCAGGCGATGGCCGGCATGGTCCATGTCATGGAGCAGCGCCCGTCGCTGGCGCTGCTCCAGACGGTGCCGACCGTGATCGGCGCGCGCACCTTCTTCCAGCGCTGGATGCAGTTCAACAACCGCATCTACGGGCCGGTCGCCTCGGCCGGCTTGATCTGGTGGTCGGGCACCGAATCGACCTTCTGGGGGCACAATGCGCTGATCCGCACGCGCGCCTTTGCCGAATCGTGCGGCCTGCCCGATCTCGCCGGGCCGCCGCCGTTCGGCGGGCCGATCATGAGCCACGACATGGTCGAGGCGGCGCTGCTCCGCCGCCGCGGCTGGTCGGCGCACATGGTGATGATCGACGAAAGCTATGAGGAATTCCCGCCGACCTTGATCGATCTCGCAGTGCGCGATCGCCGCTGGGCGCAGGGCAACATCCAGCACCTCGCATTGATCGGCGCGACCGGATTCCACTGGGTCAGCCGCTTGCAACTGCTGATCGGCGCCACCGCCTTCATCACCTCGCCCTTGTGGCTGCTGCTGATCCTGACGACGATCGCCCAGGCGCTGTTCGGCGGCAATGCGGTGATCGTCCGCGGCACCTCGGTCGAGATCCTCGGGCTGACGCTGGTGCTGCTGTTCGCGCCCAAGCTGATGAGCGGGCTATGGGCCTCGGCCCGCCGCGATCGCCGCGCGGGATTCGGCGGGGTGGGAGCGATCTGGCGCTCGATCGGGCTTGATATCCCGCTGTCGGTGCTGATGGCGCCGGTGACGATGCTGACTCAGACGATCGACATCATCAGCATCTTCCGCGGCCGTCGTGCCGGCTGGAACCCGCAGAGCCGCGATCGCGACGGGCTGGCGATGGCCGACGTGATGCCGCGCTACCGCGCACACCTCGCGCTCGGCATACTGTTCGTGGTGCTGACGCCATTCGTGCCGGCGGCCGGGCTGATGCTGGCACCGATCACCCTCGGCCTGCTCGCCGCCCCGTGGCTGGCCCGCTGGACCGCCAGCGCTCGCCGCGGCGCGGCATTTGCGACGCGGGGGGTCTTTACGGTGCCGGTGGGGCATATGCCCTGACGAGACACAACCTTATTCGTGCCAAGTGGAGGCCGAGTAGCCGCGACAGGCGGCTATCGAGGCCTCGTATCGAAGCACCGCGTGATCAGCCCGTCGTCGATACGATCAGCAGGTGAACATGCCCCCAGCACGTGATCGTCTGAGGACGATCGACCTGCCCAACTCAATACGCTGCTGGCAGCTGATCGGCGGCTACTCAGGGCGAACGAAAAGAGGAATGGCCGCTGCCATCGAGCCCTTTCCTACAGGGCTATGTTCTGCTAATGTTCCATATTCTTTCTCATCGTCGGAGGAAAAGCGATGCGCCCCGCGCACGTGCGTATGGATGGCGTGACCTTTGTGACCTTTCGGCGCAGGATCGTCTTGTCGCCGGTCGCTGCCGGGTCTCAATCTGCTGGTAATGGATGGTGTGACCTTTGTGACCTTTCGGCACGGGATCGTCTGCCGCCGGTCGCCGCCGCGTCTCGATCTGTTCGCAATGGATGCCGTGACCTTTGTGACCTTCCGCGCCGCGATCGGCCCCAGCCTTGGCCGCCACGCCAACGAAAAAGGGCGCCCCCGGATGGGGACGCCCTTTCGAAAACCGGTCGGAACAAAGCGTTCCGGCGCGGCCTGATTACATGTTGCCGGTGGCCGCGTCAGCGTTGGCGCTGATGTTGTCGGCGGCGGCGTTCATGCTGTTGGCCGCATTCGAAAGATCGTTGGAGGCAGCCGCATTGGCCGTGTTGTCGGCCAGCGCGTCCATGTTGTCGGCAGCAGCCGAGAGGTTGTCGGAAACAGCCTCGGCATTGTTGTCGATGGCGGACGCTTCAGGCGACTTGTGGCAGGCGGCCAGGGTCATCAGGCCGGCGGCAGCCACGATAAAGGCAATCTTCTTCATCAATATGCTCCCAAGCAAAAACGTTCGCGG
>Ga0164242_10009603_pt1 | contig 10415 bp, 10 predicted proteins | sample OricomgcompostMG_FD_108783 | JGI IMG/M metagenome (GOLD analysis project Ga0164242, IMG submission 108783) | Miracle-Growth compost microbial communities from Emeryville, California, USA - Original compost - Miracle growth compost (MG) ... | reverse complement strand
TAGAAGCAGAGGTCCTGGACCATGTAGTTGGACGACGCGTTGCGGATCACGGTGGTGCCGGGGTGCAGCGCCGCCGCCATCAGGGCGTTCTCGGTGACGGTGTCGCCGCGCTCGGTGAGCACGATCGGGCGGCCCGGCTCGATCGCGCGGTTGACGTTGGCGTGGTACGAACCGTCGGTCGCCTTGACCTCGAGGCCGAAGGGGCGCAGCGCCGCCATGTGCGGCTCGACGGTGCGCTCGCCGAGGTTGCAGCCGCCGGCGTAGGGCAGCTGGAAGGACTCGGAGCGGTGGAGCAGCGGGCCGAGGAACATGATGACCGAGCGCGTACGCCGTGCGGCGTCCTCATCGATCGCATCGAGGCGCAACTCCTTGGGCGGGATGATCTCGAGGTCGTTGTCGGCGTTGAGCCAGCGGGTCTGCACACCGAGGGAGTTGAGCACCTCGAGCAGCCGGTTGACCTCCTCGATCCGGGCGACCTTGCGCAGTGTGGTGCGCCCCTTGTTCAGGAGGCTGGCGCACAGCAGCGCGACGCCGGCGTTCTTCGAGGTCTTGACCTCGATCTCGCCCGAGAGCGTCGTCGGCCCGGTCACGCGCAGGTGCGTCGGACCGGCGCCCAGCGCCACGATCTCCGACTCCAGCGCGCTGCCGATGCGAGCGATCATCTCCAGCGAGAGGTTCTGCTGACCCTTCTCGATGCGGTTGATCGCGCTCTGGCTGGTGCCCAGACGCTCCGCGAGCTGGGCCTGGGTGAGGCCCCGGTGCTTGCGTGCGTCGCGGACGAGGTTCCCGATACGACCCTTGTAACCATCCGTCATGAGCACCACGGTAACTCATATGTGAGATATCGCAATCTCGGCACACCGGTGGCCTCGACGAGGCGCCTGGGCGGCCATGCCAGGATGACGGACATGCGCGCGACCATCCTCCAGGCCCCGTACGAGATCCGCTTCACCGAGGTGCCCGACCCGGAGATCACAGCTCCCACCGACGCGATCGTGAAGGTGACCGCCGCCTGCATCTGCGGCTCGGACCTGTGGAACTACCGCGGGGAGAACGACGTCAAGCCCGGCATGACGATCGGGCACGAATGCCTCGGCGAGGTCGTCGCGGTCGGAGCCGACGTGCGCGACTTCACGATCGGCGATCACGTCATCGTGCCGTTCTGCCACTGTGACAACACCTGCGCCAATTGCCGCGCGGGCGTGCAGTCGGCGTGCGTCAACTACGGTGTCACGGTCACCGGCCAGGGGGAGTACGCGAAGGTCAACCAGGCCGACGGCACCCTGGTCCGCCTCCCCGGCGCTCCGGACGCCGCGACGATCCCGGCACTGCTGACCCTCACCGACGTGATGGCGACCGGCTGGCACGCCGCCGTCGCGGCGGGGGTGACGCCCGGCTCCACCGCCGTCATCGTCGGCGACGGCGCCGTCGGCCTGTGCGCGGTCCTGGCTGCCTCCGTAATGGGCGCCGAGCGGGTGGTCGCGATGTCGCGGCACGAGTCGCGACAGAGGATCGCGACCAGCTTCGGCGCCACCCACATCGTCGCCGAGCGCGGCGACGAGGGCATCCAAGCGATCAAGGAGTTGACCGCCGGCATCGGCGCCGACGCCGTCCTCGAGTGCGTCGGCACCGCCCAGTCCATGCAGACCGCCTTCCACGCGGCACGCGCGGGCTCGACGGTCGGCTTCGTCGGCGTACCGCACGGCGTGGAGCTGCCGGTGCGACGGATGTTCGGCAAGAACATCGGCCTGGCCGGCGGTGTGGCGCCGGTCCGGCGCTATCTGCCGGAGCTGCTCCAGCTCGTGCAGGAGGGCCGGATCGACCCCGGCCCGGTCTTCGACCTGACCCTGCCGATGGACCGGGTCGCCGAGGGGTACGCCGCGATGGACGAGCGCCGCGCGATCAAGGTGGCCCTGACGCCGGTCGCCTGAGGCCTCAGCTGCGGTAGGTCTCGGCGAGGTGGCGGTAGTGCTCGGCGTTGAGGCGGATCAGCGCCACATCGTCCTCCGACAGCTCCCGCCGCGCCTTGGCCGGGACGCCCGCCACCAGCGACCGGGGCGGCACGACCATGCCTTCGGGTACGAGCGCGCCGGCCGCGACGATGGAGCCGGTCCCGATGACGGCGCCGTTGAGGATGGTCGCGTTCATCCCGACGAGCACCTCGTCCTCGAGGGTGCAGCCGTGCAGGACCGCGCCGTGCCCCACCGACACGTTCGCTCCGACGGTCAGCGGCATGCCGGGGTCGGCGTGGGCTGCGACGAGGTCCTGGAGGTTGCTGCCCTCGCCGATGCTGATCGATTCGGCGTCGGCGCGCACCACCGCGTTGAACCAGACGCTCGCGTCGGCCGCCACGGTGGCGGCGCCGATGACGAAGGCGCCGGGCGCGACGTACGCGGTCTCGTGGACCAGCGGCTGGGCATGGGGGAGCGGCACGAGGGTCATGGGCCCATCCTGCCGCTCGGGTCCGCTCACGGCTCGTGCCGGTGCGCGACCGGCTCGCCTCGCACCGCCTTGGTGATCGCCTCGAGCACCCGTCGCGGCCGCAGGATCGGGGTGTCGTCGTGGGCGGCCTCTCGCATTCCGTCGAGCACCTCGTCGAGCACCTGGATGGCGGAGGCCTGGGGCGACCAGCCGAGCTCGACGCGGGCCCGGGTGCTGTCCAGCAGCGGCACCCGGTAGGCCATGTCGAGCCAGCCGACGTCGACCTGCTGCAGGTGGGCGCGCCAGCTGAGGTCCGCGAGCCGCCGCAGCACCGAGAGCGGGACCTGCAGGTGGCGCGCGCCCAGCGCTCGGGCGAGGTCCTCGATCCGTACGACCCCGTCGGCCGCCAGGTTGAACGCTCCGCTGCGCTGCTGCTCGACGATCAGCCGGATCGCGGTGGCCACGTCGTCGGCGTGTACGAACTGCAGCCGCAGTCGGCCGTCGACAGGCAGCACCGGCACGAACTTCAGTGCCGCCGCCGGCACCAGTCCCGGCACGGCGTAACGGAGCAGCCCCGAGCTGGTGGCGCGCTGGCCGATCAGAACGGGCCGCGTGCGCGCCACGGTGAGCGTGGGGTGGTCGGCAACCAGGGCGTCCAGTCGCTCCTCGGCGCGCACCTTGTGCCGACTGTACGGCGAGGTGACGATGCCGTGGCGGTCCCACGTCTCCGCGACCGGCCGATCGTCGCGGGGCGCGGGGGAGTAGACCCCGAGCGAGGACTGGTGCACCAGGTGCGGCACCCCCGCGCCGAGCACCGCGGCGATGACGTTCTCGGTGCCGCCGACGTCGAGCCGCTCGGTGTAGGCGCGATCGTGGGTGGGCTGGAAGGCCCACGCCAGGTGGACGACCGCGTCGGCGCCCTGGAAGGCGGCGGTCAGCCGCGGCGCCGCGTCGGGGGCGGTCAGGTCGATGGCATGCCAGTGCGCATCGGCGTACGGGCTGTCGGGGCCGGGCGGGCGACGGGCGATGCCGACCACCTCGTGTCCGTGGGAGGTCAGGGCGCGCATCAGCGCCGTACCGACGTTGCCACTGGCCCCCGTGATCGCGATCCTCATGGCTGCCAGGTACCCGCTGGCGGGAATGTCTGGTGTGGTTGATGGTTGAAGCATCCGTGAAGAAGATCGGGTTCCTCTCCTTCGGCCACTGGTCGCCCTCGCCGCAGTCGGCGACGCGCTCGGCCGCCGACGTCCTGCTCCAGTCGATCGACCTGGCAGTCGCCGCGGAGGAGGTCGGCGCGGACGGCGCGTACTTCCGCGTCCACCACTACGCCCGCCAGCTCTCCTCGCCGTTCCCGCTGCTGGCCGCCATCGGCGCTCGCACCTCGCGGATCGAGATCGGCACCGGGGTCATCGACATGCGCTACGAGAACCCGCTCTACATGGTCGAGGACGCCGGGTCGGCCGACCTCATCGCCGGGCACCGACTCCAGCTCGGCATCTCGCGGGGGAGCCCGGAGCAGGTCATCGACGGCTACCGCTACTTCGGCTACCAGCCGGCGGAGGGCGAGACGGACGCCGACATGGCGCGCCGGCACACCCAGGTGTTCCTGGAGATGCTGAAGGGGGAGGGGTTCGCCCAGCCCAACCCGCGCCCGATGTTCGCCAACCCGCCCGGGCTGCTGCGCCTCGAGCCGCGCTCGGAGACGCTGCGCGAGCGGATCTGGTGGGGCGCGGGCTCGGACTCGACGGCCCGCTGGGCCGCCGAGCTGGGCATGAACCTGCAGAGCTCCACGCTGAAGAACGACGAGACCGGCGAGCCGTTCCACGTGCAGCAGCGCAAGCAGATCGAGACGTACCTGGAGGCGTGGAAGGCGGCCGGACACGACCGGACGCCGCGGGTCTCGGTGAGCCGCTCGATCATGCCGATCGTGGATGACATCGACGACATGTACTTCGGCGGCGAGGGGGACTCGCGTGACCAGGTCGGCAACATCGACGCCACCACCCGCGCCATCTTCGGCAGGACGTACGCCGCCGCGCCGGACAAGCTCGTCGAGGAGCTCCGCGAGGACGAGGCCATCGCGGCCGCCGACACGCTGCTGCTCACCGTGCCCAACCAGCTGGGCGTCGACTACAACGCGAAGCTGCTGTCCAACATCCTGGAGCACGTCGCCCCGGCACTCGGCTGGCGCTGAGCTCTAGGCTCGCGTCGTGCGAGCGGACAGCCACGACGTCATCCGGGTGCAGGGCGCGCGGGAGAACAACCTTCGCGACGTCTCGATCGAGATCCCGAAGCGACGGCTGACGGTCTTCACCGGCGTCTCGGGCTCGGGCAAGTCGTCGCTGGTGTTCGGGACGATCGCGGCCGAGTCACGGCGGCTGATCGACGAGACGTACTCCACGTTCGTCCAGGGCTTCATGCCCAGCCTGCCGCGCCCGGACGTCGACGTCCTCGAGGGGCTGACGACCGCGATCATCGTCGACCAGGAACGCCTCGGCGCCAACCCGCGCTCGACGCTGGGCACCGTGACGGACGCGTACGCCATGCTGCGGTCGCTGTTCAGCCGCCTGGGGGAGCCGCACATCGGCGGGCCGACGGCGTTCGCGTTCAACATCCCCACCACGCGGGCCAGCGGCGTGCTGACCGGGCCGAACGGCGAGAAGAAGATCGTCAAGGACGCGGTCTACCTCGGCGGGATGTGCCCGCAGTGTGAGGGTCGCGGGACCGTCTCCGACCTCGACCTCTCGGCCATCATCGACGAGTCCAAGTCGCTGCGCGAGGGCGCGATCCTGGTGCCCGGCTACACCGCCGACGGATGGCTGGTGGCGACCTACATCGAGGCCGGCTTCGTCGACCCGGACAAGCCGATCCGCGACTACACCGAGCGCGAGCGCCACGACCTGCTCTACAAGCAGACGACCAAGGTCAAGGCCAAGGGCATCAACGTCACCTACGACGGCCTGATCCCGAAGCTGCGCAAGTCGATGTTCAGCAAGGACGTGGACTCGCTGCAACCGCACATCAAGGCGTTCGTGGAGCGGGCGGCCGTCTTCACGACCTGCCCCTCGTGCGCAGGCACCCGGCTGAACGAGGCGGCGCGGTCTTCGCTCATCCAGGGCCGCTCGATCGCCGACGTCTGCGCGATGCAGATCACCGACGCCGCGGCCTGGCTGCGCACGGTGACCGAGCCCGGTGTCGCGCCACTGGTGGCGACCATCGGACGGCTGTTCGACGCCTTCGTCGAGATCGGCCTCGGCTACCTGTCCCTCGACCGGCCGAGCGGCACGCTCAGCGGGGGAGAGGCCCAGCGGACCAAGATGGTGCGCCACCTCGGCTCCGCGTTGACCGACGTGACGTACGTCTTCGACGAGCCCACCGTCGGACTGCATCCTCACGACATCGAGCGGATGAACCGCCTGCTCCTCGAGCTGCGCGACAAGGGCAACACCGTCCTGGTCGTGGAGCACAAGCCGGAGACCATCGCGATCGCCGACCGGGTCGTCGACCTCGGTCCAGGCGCCGGGTCAGACGGCGGGACGGTCTGCTTCGAAGGCACCGTCGCCGAGCTTCGGAGGTCCGGCACCCTCACCGGGCGCTACCTCGACCACCGCGCGCGGGTCAAGGCGTCGGTACGGCTCCCTTCCGGGGTGCTCGCCATCCGCGGGGCCTCGACCCACAACCTGAGGTCGGTCGACGTCGACGTGCCGACCGGCGTGCTGTGCGTCGTCACCGGCGTTGCCGGGTCGGGCAAGTCCTCGCTGATCCACGGGCACCTGCCCGGCGAGGACGTCATCACCGTGGACCAAGGTGCGATCAAGGGCTCGCGGCGGTCCAACCCGGCCACGTACACCGGACTCCTCGATCCGATCCGCAAGGCCTTCGCCAAGGCCAACGGCGTGAAGCCGGCCCTGTTCTCAGCCAACTCCGAGGGCGCCTGCCCGACGTGCAACGGCAACGGGATGATCTACACCGAGCTGAGCTTCATGGAGACCGTGGCGAGTCCATGCGAGGACTGCGGCGGCAAGCGGTTCCAAGCCGCCGTGCTCGAGTATCGGCTCGGTGGGCTCAACATCGCCGAGGTGCTCGACCTGTCGGTGGCGGAGGCCGCGACGTTCTTCCGGGCGGGGGAATCAGCGACGCCGGCGGCGGCGAAGATCCTCGCTCGACTCGAGGACGTCGGGCTGGGCTATGTCAGGCTCGGCCAGCCGCTGACGACGCTGTCCGGGGGAGAGAGGCAGCGGCTCAAGCTGGCCGTCCAGCTGGGAGCGGGTGACGCGTCGGTGATCGTGCTGGACGAGCCGACATCGGGGCTGCATCTGGCCGACGTGGACAACCTGCTCGGGCTGCTGGACCGGCTGGTCGACGCGGGCCGCTCGGTCGTCGTGATCGAGCACCACCAGGCGGTGATGGCGCACGCCGACTGGATCATCGATCTGGGTCCGGGGGCGGGCCACGATGGTGGACGGGTGGTCTTCGAGGGCACGCCCGCGGCGCTCGTCGAGGCGCGGTCGACGCTCACCGGCCAGCACCTGGCGGAGTACGTCGGGGCGGCCTCGCCCGCTGCCACCTGACGTTTCGCACTCGGTTTCGGCGTGTCGCGGTGAGAAACGTCAGGTGCGAGGCGCCACGTAGCCTGGGCGTCATGCGCGCCGTGATCGCCGTGATGTCCGCGCTGGTCCTCTCCGCCGCAGTAGCAGCCTGCGGCGGCGGGTCATCGACGCCCGACGCCGCTCGATCCTCGCGATCGCTCGCGCTCACCAGCTCGACGACGTCGGCGGCGCCAGCGGCCGCGACGCCGGATCTCCCGGCCGCCCCGTCGCTGCGACCACCCGCCGCCCTGGCGGCGCAGATCAACCAGGCCGAGGCAACCCTCGCCTCGCGGGCCTCCTCCGCCGCAGCGATTCGTCAGGCGGGGGAGTACGAGCAGCTGGCCGACCGGCTGCTGGCCGAGGCCCGGCCGCGGCTGCGATCGCGCGTCATGTCACACCTCACCGGGCGGGCCAAGGCGATCACCGCCGCCAACATCGCGGCGGCCAGCGGCTTGCGCTCGATCACCCCGCCGCAGCCGAGCCTGCCGTCGTGGCGGATCGTCGCGCCGCTGCGCGCGCAGAAGCTGATGCGGATCTACCGGTCCGCTCAGCGACACACCGGCGTCCCGTGGACTTACCTCGCGGCGGTCAACTTCGTCGAGACCAAGTTCGGCCGCATCATCGGGCCGAGCACCGCCGGCGCACAGGGGCCGATGCAGTTCATGCCGTCGACGTGGGCCAGCTACGGCCGCGGGGGAGACGTGCACGACCCTCGCGACGCGATCCCGGCCGCGGCCCGCTACCTGCGGGACAACGGCGCTCCGCACGACATGCGAGCGGCGCTGTACGCGTACAACCACTCCACGTCGTACGTGAACGCGGTGACCGCCTACGCCACGGTGATGAAGCGCTGGCCGCGGGCCTTCCTCGGCTATCGCAGTTGGCGCGTGCTCTACCGCGCGGAGTCCGGCGTGTGGATCCTGCCGGTCGGCTATCCCGCGACGAAGGCGACGCGGCTCTCCGCCCACTGACCCGGCCGTGGCTATGTTGTGCACCGATGACGCACTTCTACGAGCCGCGCCTCGGCCACGGCCTGGCCCACGATCCGTTCAACTCCATCGTCGCGCCGCGCCCGATCGGGTGGATCTCGTCGCGGTCAGCGCCCGCTGACGGCGGGGTGCTCAACCTGGCGCCGTACAGCTTCTTCAACGCGTTCAACTACGTGCCGCCGATCGTCGGCTTCGCGAGCATCGGCTACAAGGACACCGTCCGCAACGTCGAGACGACGGGGGAGTTCTGCTGGAATCTCGCCACCCGGCCGCTCGTGGAGGCGATGAACACCAGCTCGGCGATGGTCGCGGCCGACGTCGACGAGTTCGAGCTGGCGGGACTGACGCCGGGGGAGTCGCGGGTCGTCTCGGTGCCGCACGTCGCGGAGGCGCCGGTGTCGTTCGAGTGCCGGTTGGCCGATGTCGTACGCCTGCGGACGGCTGCCGGGGAGGACGTCGACACCTGGCTGGTGCTCGGTGAGGTGGTCGGCGTGCACATCGATTCCGCTCTGGTCGCCGACGGCATCTACCGCACCGCGGACGCGGAGCCGGTGCTGCGCGGCGGCGGACCGGCCGATTACTTCGCGATCACGCCGGAGAACCTGTTCCAGGTGCGTCGACCCGGCTGATCGGGTAACCGGACACCATGAGCAACACACCCGACGAACGCCACGTCCGTACCCGCGCCGAGCTGCTCGCCGAGGAGCGCCGAGCGGGCAGCGACAACCCGGAGGAGCAGGCCGAGGTGATCCTCGAGGAGTCGGCCGAGCGTACGGATGCTCCCGGCGAGACCGGCGAGGAGTCGGTGCAGACGAGTACGCCCGACGAGCGGCCGTCCTGATCCGTTATGTCAATCGACTGCGGTCCGGCCGGAGCGACACCGTCTCGCCGCGGTGGACGGTGCGCAGCGTGCCGGGGAGCTTTCGCAGCCCCCACGTCGCGACGAAGTCACGCAGGGGAGAGCGGAAGACGGTGTAGTCGTCGTAGTGGATCGGCACGGTGAGCGCGGGCCGGATGAGCTCGACCAGCTCGGCGCCCTGCTTGGCGTCCATCGTGACCAGGAGGCCGAGCGCGCGGGTGCCCCCGAGATGGATGACCATCGCGTCGATGCGCCCGCACCGGTCGACGACCTCATGCAGCCAGGGACGGTAGAGGGTGTCACCGGTGACGTAGATCCGCAGCGGCGGCATGCCGCCCTCGCTGAGCTCGAGGACACTGCCCATCACCGGCGGCAGCAGCGCACGGGCGGGGCGCGGCGCGTGCTCACCCGGCACCGAGGTGATCTGCAGCCGCGCACCGTCGGACTCGAGGACATGAGAGTCCCAGGGGCGCATCGCCGTCGTCTCGGTGAAGTCCCAGTCGCGCAGGCGCCGCGACGCGGCCGCCGTGGTGAGGATCGGCAGCGAGCGGTCCAGCTCGCGGCGCGCGATCCGGTCGAAGTGGTCGCCGTGCAGGTGCGACAACACGATCGCGTCGAGCCTCGGCAGGTCGACCGGCTGCAGGGACGGCTCGGTGCGACGCTTCGAGAACAGCCCGTTGCCGAGGTACGCGCGATCGCCGCGATGCAGGAAGTTGGGATCGGTGAGCAGCGTGAACGGTCCCAGCCGCAGCAGCGTGGTGGCCGTACCGACGAACTCCAACGTGGCGTCGTGCATGGCGACGCAGTACCCGGCGATGAGAGCGCCACGCGGCGTCGGGGAGAATGCAACTGTGGCTGCCTACGTCGACGACTACCGGATCGAGGCGCGGGTCGGACACCTGACGGCGCACTGGTCGCACCTGATGGCCGACTCGCGTGCGGAGCTGCTGACGTTCGCCGTACATCTCGGCCTGCAGCCGGCCTGGCTCCAGGACAAGATCAGCGGCGTCCATTTCGACGTCACCGACGAGACCCGCGCCGAAGCGATCCGGCTCGGCGCCGTGCCGATCAGGTGCCGCTCGGATCAGTGGAAGCGGGTCGTCGACGAGGCGCGACAGCAGTTCAGCGGCGCGAAGCGCCCCCGGCGCTATCCCGTGGAGTCGACCGCCGGCTAAGACCCTAGAGTGGGGCCATGGCGAAGCCGACGCGATGGGTGACCGAGACCAAGCCGGGGCATTCGGAGTGGTACGTCGAACGGTTCCGGACGATGGCCATCGAGGGGCACGACCTCGGCGGCGAGGCCCGTCTCATCGATGCGATGCTGCCGCCCGGCTCCCGCGTGCTCGACGCCGGCTGCGGCCCCGGCCGGGTGGGCGCACTGCTGCACGAGCGGGGTCACACCGTGGTCGGCGTCGACGCCGACCCGGTGCTGATCGCCGCCGCCCGGGAGGACCACTCGGGGCCACGGTGGCTCGTCGCGGACCTGGCCGAGCTCGATCTCGCGGCCATGGGGGAGTCGGAGCCGTTCGCCGGCGCCGTCCTGGCCGGCAACGTCAT
>Ga0164242_10009602_pt1 | contig 10417 bp, 6 predicted proteins | sample OricomgcompostMG_FD_108783 | JGI IMG/M metagenome (GOLD analysis project Ga0164242, IMG submission 108783) | Miracle-Growth compost microbial communities from Emeryville, California, USA - Original compost - Miracle growth compost (MG) ... | reverse complement strand
TCGGGGCGGATCACCGCCTTCCTCGGCTCCTCCGGCAGCGGCAAGACGACGATCCTCCGGATGATCAACCGGATGGTGGAGCCGAGCGCCGGCACGGTCCGGATCGACGGCGCCGACATCGCCGGCCTCGACCCGGTCGCGCTCCGGCGCGGCATCGGCTACGTGCTGCAGCAGGCCGGCCTGCTGCCGCACCGCACGGTGCTGCAGAACGTCGCGACCGTGCTCCGGCTCGACCGGATGCCCCGGGCCGCCGCCGAGGATCGCGCGCGCGAGGTGATGGCGCGCGTCGGGCTCGACCCCGCGCTCGCGGGGCGCTACCCCGCCGAGCTGTCCGGCGGCCAGCAGCAGCGGGTCGGCGTCGCCCGCGCGCTCGCCGCCGATCCCGCGATCCTGCTCATGGACGAGCCGTTCGGCGCGGTCGACCCGATCGTCCGGGCGGAGCTGCAGCGCGAGCTGCTCGGCCTGCAGGGCTCCATGGCGAAGACGGTCGTGTTCGTCACCCACGACGTCGACGAGGCCTTCCTGCTCGGCGACCGTGTCGTGCTGTTCCGCTCCGGCGGCCGCATCGCGCAGGCCGGCACGCCGCAGGAGCTGCTCGCCGCGCCCGACGACGACTTCGTCGCCGACTTCATCGAGGCCGGCCGGCCGCGGAGCATCCTGCGATGACCTGGCTGCTGGACAACCTCGGCATGATCGGCGCCGCGGCGCTCGCGCACCTCGCCCTCAGCGTCCCGCCGATCGTCCTCGGGCTCGCCATCGCGCTGCCGATCGGCTGGCTCGCGAACCGCGCGCGGCTCGCCCGCGGCACCGTGCTCGCGATCTGCGGCCTGCTCTATGCGATCCCCTCGCTGCCGCTGTTCATCGTGCTCCCGGGGCTCATCGGCACCCGCATCCTCGATCCGCTGAACGTCGTGGTGGCGCTGACGATCTACGCCGTCGCCCTGCTGGTCCGGGCGGTCGCCGACGCGCTCGCCGCCGTCGACCGCGAGACGCTGCTGTCGGCTGACGCCGTCGGCTACTCGCGCACCCGGCGCTTCTGGACCGTCGAGCTGCCGCTCGCCGGCCCCGTCATCCTCGCCGGCCTGCGGGTCGTCGCGGTGAGCACGGTGAGCCTCGTCACCGTCGGGGCGGTCATCGGCGTCGGCAGCCTGGGGAACCTGTTCCTCGACGGGTATCAGCGGTCGTTCCCGCTGGAGATCGCGGTCGGCATCGTCGGCACGCTCGTCATCGCGCTGGTGCTCGACGGGCTGCTGGTGCTCGCCGGCCGGCTGCTGATGCCGTGGCAGCGCCGCGGCCGGCGGTCCCGCGGCGGCGCCCTCGGGCTCAGCGCGCGGCTGGGGGCGGCATGAGCTGGTTCTCGGACGCCATCGCCTGGCTCGCCGACCCCGCCCACTGGCCGGGCGCGGGCGGCATCGCCGCGCGGCTCGGCGAGCACCTGGAGTACACCGTCCTCACGCTCCTCATCGCCGGCGTCATCGCGATCCCCCTCGGACTCGCGATCGGGCACACCGGCCGCGGCCGGGCGTTCGCCGTGCCGTTCACCGGGGCGCTGCGCGCGCTGCCGACCCTCGGCCTCGTCACTCTGCTCGCGCTCGCCGTCGGCATCGGGCTCCTCGGGCCGCTCATCGCGCTCGTCATCCTCGCGATCCCGCCGCTGCTGGCCGGCGCCTACGCCGGGGTCGAGGCGGTCGACCCGCTCGTCGTCGACGCGGCCCGGGCCGCCGGGATGACCGAGTGGCAGATCCTCGCCCGCGTCGAGCTGCCGCTCGCGCTGCCGCTGCTGGCCGGCGGGCTGCGCTCGGCATGCCTCCAGGTCATCGCGACCTGGACGGTCGCCGCCTGGCTGCCGCTCGGCGGCCTCGGGCGCTTCCTGTTCGACGCCATCCCGGTGCGCGACTACGGCCGGATGCTCGCGGGCTCGATCCTCGTCATCGTCCTCGCCCTCATCGCCGACGGCCTCCTCGCCCTGCTGCAGCGCACCGTCACCCCCGCCGGGGTCCGGGCCAGCCGCGGCGTCCCCAGTCCTGTCCCATCCACCATCTGACCGGAGGAGAGATCCCATGCCCGCACTCCGCACGCCCCCGCGCGAGCCCGCGCTCCCCACGTCCACCCGCCGCCCCGCGCGCCGCGCCAGGGCGCACGTCCTCGCCGCGGCCGCCCTCGCGGCGTCCGTCGTCGCGCTCGCCGGCTGCGCGGGATCGAACCCGCTCGCGCCCGAGACCGGCGGCACCGGCGACGGCGGCGCGACGACCGACACGATCGTCGTCGGCTCGGCGGCGTTCCCGGAGGCCGAGATCCTCGCCTACGTGTACGCCGACGGACTGAAGGCCGCCGGCTTCGACGTCGACGTGAAGCCCTCCATCGGCGCCCGCGACGCCTACATCGCGGCGCTCCAGGACGGCTCGATCGACCTGGTGCCCGAGTACACCGGGAACCTGCTGCAGTACTTCGACGCCCAGGCGACCGCGCAGTCGCCCGACGACGTCCTCGCGGCGCTCCAGAAGGCGGTGCCGGACGGTTTCGAGGTGCTCGACCCGGCCGAGGCGCAGGACGCCGACTCGTACAACGTGACGAAGGCGTTCAGCCAGCAGTACGGCGTGACGAGCCTCGCCGACCTCGCCAAGGTGCCCGTGCCGATCAGCGTCGCCGCGAACCCGGAGTTCGCCGAGCGCCCCTATGGCATCCCCGGCCTGAAATCGGTCTACGGCGTCGACGCCACGCTGGTGCCGATCAACGACGGCGGCGGCCCGAACACTCTCGCCGCGCTGCTGGACGGGACCGTGCAGCTCGCCGACATCTACTCGACGACGCCGTCGATCGCCGAGAACGACCTCGTCACCCTCGAGGACCCCGAGCACATGATCCTCGCGCAGAACGTCATCCCGCTGATCGCGACGAAGTCGGCGAGCGACGAGGTCGTGAAGGTGCTGAACGCGATCCAGGCGAAGCTGACCACCGCCGAGCTCATCGCGATGAACACCCGGTCGAGCGGCGACGAGAAGGCGTCCTCGCAGCGCATCGCCGACGACTGGCTCGCGGCGAACGGATTCGCGGGGTAGCCCGATGAGCACCGCGACGACCGACGCCGAGGACCGGACCGTCGATCTCATCGTCATCGGCGCCGGCCCGGTCGGCGAGAACGTCGCCGACTACGCCGGCCGGCACGGCCTGACGACCCTCGTCGTCGAGGCCGAGCTGGTCGGCGGCGAGTGCTCGTACTGGGCCTGCATGCCCTCGAAGGCGCTGCTGCGCAGCGGCGCCGCCGTCGCGGCAGCCCGCCGTGTCGGCGGCGCGAAGCAGGCGGTGACCGGCGAGCTCGACGTCCCGGCCGTGCTCGCGCGACGCGACGCGTTCACCAGCGACTGGGACGACGAGGGCCAGGTGCGGTGGCTCGACTCGGCGCACATCCGGCTGGCGCGCGGCCACGGCCGCATCGTCGGGGAGCGCGAGGTCGACGTCGACGGCGTGCGGTGGCGCGCCCGCGCCGCGGTCGCCGTCGCGACCGGCTCGGTGCCGACGCTGCCCGACATCCCCGGCCTCGCCGAGGCGCGGCCGTGGGGCTCGCGCGAGGCGACGAGCATGCGCGAGGTGCCGCGCCGGCTCGCCGTGATCGGCGGCGGCGTCGTCGCGTCCGAGCTGGGGCTCGCGTCCGCGCAGCTCGGCGCGGAGGTGACCCTGCTCGCCCGGTCAGGGCTGCTCGGCGGCTTTGAGCCCTTCGCCGGCGAGCTCGTCGCGGCGGGACTCCGTGAGGCGGGGGTCGACGTCCGGCTCGGCGTGAGCCCGAGCCGGGTCGACCGGCTCGCCGACGGCACGGTGCGGATCGCGCTGCCGGACGGCGCCGAGCTGCTCGCCGACGAGGTGCTCGTCGCGACGGGGCGCACGCCGCGCACCGGCGACGTCGGCCTGGAGTCGGTCGGTCTCGACCCGGAGCGCCTCGAGGTCGACGACACCATGCGGGTCGTCGGCCGCGACTGGCTCTACGTCGTCGGGGACGCGAACGGCCGGGCCCTGCTGACCCACCAGGGTAAGTACCAGGCACGGGCCGCGGGGCAGGCGATCGCGGCCCGGCATCACGGCACCCCGCTCGACGATCGGCCGTGGGGCGTGCACGTCGCGACCGCGGACGCCGTCGCCGTCCCGCAGGTCGTCTTCACGGATCCCGAGGCGGCGAGCGTCGGGATGACGGCGAAGGCCGCCGCGGATCGCGGGCTCGCGGTGCGCACCGTCGACTACGAGCTCGGGCAGGTCGCCGGCGCCTCGCTGCACGCCGACCACTACCGGGGCCGCGCCCGGGCGGTCGTGGACGAGGACCGCGGCGTCCTCGTCGGGGTCACCTTCGTCGGCCCGGACGTCGCCGAGCTGCTGCACGCGGCGACGATCGCGATCGTCGGCGAGGTGCCGATCGACCGGCTCTGGCACGCCGTGCCGGCCTATCCGACGATGAGCGAGGTGTGGCTGCGGCTGCTGGAGACGTACCGGCAGGGCTGAACGGCCGCGGCCGGGCCCGGAGCGCGAATCGGCGGGTGCGACGAGCGCGCACCCGCCGATTCGCACTCCGGATCGCGGGGTGTCCCGTCCAAGTAGGCTCGGATCATGGCGTCCTGGTCCCTCGGCGGTGTGCTCCGCGGCATGTTCGCCAAGCCGACGATCGACGAGAGCACCTGGGACGATCTCGAGACGGCGCTCTACACCGCCGACTTCGGCCCCGCGCTCGTCGAGGAGGTCCTGGAGCGACTGCATGAGCAGGTCGAGCGCTACCAGACCACCGATCCGGCCGATCTCCAGCGCCAGCTCCGCGAGATCCTCGAGGAGCGTCTCGCGGCCTACGACTCGACGCTGCGGCTCACCGCCCGGCCCTCGATCGTCCTCGTCGTCGGCGTGAACGGCGTCGGCAAGACGACGACGATCGGCAAGTTCGCCCGCTTCCTGAAGGGCTACGACCGCAGCGTCGTCGTCGGCGCCGCCGACACGTTCCGGGCCGCCGCCGTCGAGCAGCTCGCCACCTGGACCGACCGGGCCGGCGTCGAGCTGGTCCGTCCGCAGGTCGCCGGTGCCGACCCGGCGTCGGTCGCGTTCCAGACCGTGGAGCGGGCGGTGGCCGCCGCCGCAGATGTCGCGATCATCGACACCGCCGGCCGGCTGCAGACCAAGGCCGGGCTCATGGACGAGCTCGCGAAGATCCGCCGCTCCATCGACAAGGCGCTCGCGAGCTCGGGTGCGCTGCGGGAGGGCGCGGCGCCCGGCGAGACGCCGGGGCTGTCCGAGGTGCTGCTGGTGCTCGACGCGACGACGGGGCAGAACGGTCTCGCGCAGGCGGAGGCCTTCATCGAGTCGGCCGGGGTCACCGGCCTCGTGCTCACCAAGCTCGACGGCTCGGCGAAGGGCGGCTTCGTCTTCGCGGTGCAGGAGAGGACCGGCATCCCGGTGAAGCTCGTCGGCACCGGGGAGGGGATCGGCGACCTCGCCGGCTTCACCCCGGTCTCCTTCGTGCAGCAGCTGCTCGCCTGAGCGGGCCGCATCCCCGCGTCACTGGAAGTCCCGGGAGGCGTGCCGGAGGGTGCCGAGCGGGAGCGCCTCGAAGCGGTCGGCGAGGACGCCGATGACGCCGGCCGCGTTCCGCTCCAGCACGCCCCGGATGACGAGCGCTCTCGACTCCCGGGCGATGCGGCGGTAGCGGCTCCAGACGCCCTTCGTGCAGATGACGTTCACCAGACCGTGCTCGTCCTCGAGATTCAGGAAGGTGATGCCGGAGGCCGTGGCGGGCCGCTGCCGGTGGGTGACCAGGCCGGCGATCTCGATGCGCCGGCCCGGCTCCGCGGTCCGCAGATCGCCCGAGCTGAGCACGCCGCGGGCGTCGAGGCGACCGCGGAAGTGGGTCATCGGGTGGTCGTCGACGCTGATGCCGGTGAGCCGGAGATCCTCCGCGAGACGCTCCGCCGCGCTCTGGTCGGCGAAGAGCGGCGGCTGCAGCACGACCGTCGAGTCGGCGAGGTACTCGGCGCGGTCCTCGGCGGCCGAGCCCGCCTGCCAGATCGCCTCCCGGCGGCTGAGCCGGAGCGAGTCGAAGGCGCCGGCCCCGGCGAGCGCCTCGAGCTGTCGCTGGGTGACGCCGGTGCGCCGGACGAGGTCGGCCATCGAGCGATAGGCGCCGCCGCGCTCCCGCTCCTCGACGACGGCCTTCGCGGTGTCGAGCCCGATGCCGTGCACGCCGGCTAGGCCGAGGCGGACGGCGAAGCCGGTGTCATACCGGAGCTCCGGGTCTCCCGCCTCGGTGCCGTCGCCCCGACTGCCGTTCCGTGCGCCGCCGGATCCCTCATCGAGGGCCTCGAGCCGCGTCGTCGCCTCCGAGCGGGCGAGATCCGGGCGGAGCACCCGCACGCCGTGCCGGCGCGCGTCGGCGACGAGGGTCGCGGGGGAGTAGAAGCCCATCGGCTGCGAGTCGAGGAGGCCGGCGAGGAATGCGGCGGGGTAGTGGAGCTTCAGCCAGGAGCTCGCGTAGACGAGCAGGGCGAAGGAGAGCGAGTGGCTCTCCGCGAAGCCGAAGTCGGCGAAGGCGAGGATCTGCGCGTAGATCGCGTCGGCGGCCTCGCCCTCGAGGCTCTTCGCCGCCATGCCGGCGTAGAGCTTGTCCCGGATCGACTCGATCCGCTCGATGCCCCGCTTCGAGCCCATCGCGCGGCGCAGCAGGTCGGCCTCCGCGGCGGTGAGGCCGCCGATCACCTGCGCCATCTGCAGGAGCTGCTCCTGGAAGATCGGGATGCCGAGGGTGCGCGCGAGCACCGGCTCGAGGTCCGGATGCGGGTAGGGGATCGCCGGCGGCGCCTGTCCGGCCGCGATCGCCTGGTCCCGGCGCATCTTCCGCTCGACGAAGGGGTGCACCGCGCCGCCCTGGATCGGCCCGGGCCGGATGAGCGCGATCTCGATCGCGAGGTCGTAGAACTCGCGGGGCTGGAGCCGGGGCAGCAGGCTCAGCTGGGCGCGGGACTCGACCTGGAACACGCCGATCGCGTCGGCGCGGCACAGCATGTCGTAGACCGCCTCCTCCTTCTTCGGGATCGTCTCGAGCCGCCAGGTCTCGCCGGTCGAGTCCTGGATCCGCTCGAAGGTGCGCTGCAGCGCGGCGAGCATGCCTAGGCCGAGCAGGTCGAACTTCACGAGCCCCATCTGCTCCGCGTCGTCCTTCTCCCACTGGATGACGGTGCGGCCGTCCATCCGGGCGTGCTCGATCGGGACGACCTCGCCGACCGGCCGCTCGGTGAGGACCATCCCCCCGGGGTGGATACCGAGGTGGCGCGGCGCCTTCAGCAGCGCCCGCGTGTAGGCGAGGACCTCCGGCGGGATCCGGCCGCCCTCCTCCGCGACGCGCAGGCTGCCCCGCTCGACCTCCTTCGCGAAGGCGTCCTGCTGCCCCGGCGAGTAGCCGAGCGCCCGCGCCATGTCGCGCAGCGCGTTCCTCGGCCGGTACTGGATGACGTTGCAGACCTGGGCCGCGTGGCGCCGGCCGTACTTGTCGAAGACGTACTGGATGATCTCCTCGCGCCGCTCCGAGTCGAAGTCGACGTCGATGTCGGGCTCCTCCTCGCGGAGCGTCGAGATGAACCGCTCGAACGGCAGGCCGTACTCGATCGCGTCGACCGCGGTGATGCCGAGCAGGTAGCAGACGACGCTCGCGGCGGCGCTGCCGCGCGCCTGGCAGAGGATCCCCCGCTGCTTCGCCTCCTTGACGATGTCGCGGACGATGAGGAAGTAGCCGGCGAAGCCCTTCCGCTCGATGACGTCGAGCTCTCGCTCGATCCGCTCCCGGCCGGGCTCGTCGAGGCGCGGGTAGTGCGCCGGGACGGCGTCCCAGACCAGCCGCCGGAGCCAGGAGATCGGCGTGTGCCCCGGCGCCACCTCGACCTGCGGCAGCGCCGGCTTGTGCTGCCGCAGTGCGAAGGCGAGCTCCCGGGCGACCTCGACGGTCCGCGTGACCGCGTCGGGGTGGCGGCGGAACCGGGCGAGCATCTCGGCGCCGGAGCGCAGATGGGCGCCGTCGTGCACCGGCAGCCAGCCGTCGAGCTCGTCCATGGAGCGGTTCGCGCGGACGGCGGCGACCGCTTCGGCGAGCCGGGCCTGCGACGGCCGGGCGTAGTGCACGGCGTTCGTCGCGACGACCGGGAGCGAACGCTCGGCGGCGAGCGCCGCGAGCAGGTCGTTCCGCCGGGTGTCGAGCGGGTCGCCGTGATCGGTGAGCTCGACGAGGAGGCCGTCCCGGCCGAACAGCCCCACGAGCCGGTCCAGTGCGGCGCCGGCCGCCGTGCCGCCGCCCGCGTCGAGCGCCTGTCGGACGGCGCCCTTCCGGCAGCCGGTGAGCGCGACGACCCGGCCGCGGAGCGCGGCGAGCTCGTCGAGGTCGTAGACCGGTCGGCCCTTCTCCCCGCCGCGCAGGTGCGCCGAGGTGATCGCGCCGGCGAGCCCGTGATAGCCCTCCGGTCCGCGGGCGAGCAGCAGCAGGTGCTCGCCGACGGGATCGGGCTCGCCGCCCTGCGGCGCCGGCAGGCCGAGGGAGAGCTCCGCGCCGAACACCGTCTCGACCGCCAGCTGCTCCGCCGCCTCGGCGAAGCGGGCGACCCCGTAGTAGCCGTCGTGGTCGGTGATCGCGAGCGCGGCGAGGCCGAGCCGCTCCGCCTCCTCGGCGAGCTCGACCGGGCTCGAGACGCCGTCGAGGAAGGAGTAGGAGGAATGCGCGTGCAGCTCCGCATACGGCACGGCGTCCGTCGGCCGCTCGATCGCCGGCCGCCGATAGGCGGCGCGCTGATAGGACACCGGCGCGTCGGGGCGCTCGGTGTCGGGGCGCTCGGGCACGGAGGATCCCGCACCGTCCGGGCCCGGGGCATCCTGGTCTCCGCCACGACGTCTCGGCACCTTGCCCTCGAGGGTCCGGACGAGGTCCGCCCATCGCATCTCCGGGTTGTGGAAGCCCATCAGTCGTACCTCCCCTCGATCGACCATTCGTCCCGCTCGAGGAGCAGCGCCCAGGCGCCGCCGGCCTCGTCGACGGCCTGGAACCGCTCCGCCCGGCGGTGCTCCGTCGGGGACCAGCCGCGCTCGATGAGCGGCCATGGCCCCGCCCAGGACGTGATCCGCCGGCGCTCCGCGCGGCCGGGTGTCGTGCCGAGCTCCGGGGCGGCGATCGCGATCCAGACGGGCTCGCCCTGCGGCTGCCCGCGCGCCGCGCTCCGGATCGGGGCGCCGCTCGCATCGCGAACCTCGACCGGGATGGGCTCGGGGTAGACGCTCGCGGGGTGGGGCGCCGGCAGATGTCCCGGCCAGGGGCGGTCGTCGGCGCGCGGCGGCCGCTCGCCCCAGGGGGTGAGCCGCTGCCGCTCGGCCAGCCGCCGGCCGCCGCCGACGCTCGCGGTGACGACCCCGGCCGGGCCGAGCATCGCCTGCAGCCGCGACAGCGCGTGCACGAGCCGTTCGTCGGCGCCCCGGCCGAAGAGCCCCGGCTCGTGCGCGGTGCGGGATGCGACCGCCTCGGGGGTGAGCCGCACCCGCTCGACCCCCTCGCGCAGGGCGGCGCCCGCGGCGCCCGCGAGGCCGGCGTCGAGCTGCCAGCGCACCCGGTCGACGACCGCCGCCGCGTCGAAGGCGGCGGGATGCGTCCAGACCCGCTCGCTGCCGTCGCCGGAGGGGCCGCCCAGCTCGATCCGGAGCTCGGTGCAGACCAGGCCGGCATGCGCGAGCACGTCGATGAAGCGCTCCGCCGTCATCCGCACGCCGAAGGCGACCTGGTCGGCGAGCGCGAGCGGCGGCTCGAAGGCGACCTCGGCGGTGTGGTCGGGGGCCGGGGTGCGGGCCGCGAAGCGCCGGGGGTCGAGCCCGGCGGCCAGCGCGTGGCGGAGCGCCCCGTCCGGCCCGAATCGGTGGTGGACGTCGTGCGCGCCGAGCCGGGCGAACTCGCCGAGCGTCCGGATCCCGAGTCCGACGAGCAGCGTCTGGAGCCGCTCGTCCTCGAGCGCGGCGACCGGCAGCGGGGCGAGGAACACGGCATCCTCGCCCTCCGGGACGAGGAGCACGTCCTCGGCGCGCCGCGCCGCCTGCTCGGCCGCGAAGCGGCCGTCGGCGATCCCGGCCCGCGCCGCGAGGCCTTCCTCCCGCAGCAGGCGCACCAGGGCGATCGCGGCCGGGCGCTCGCCGCCGTAGTACCGGGCCGGTCCGCGGATCCGAAGCACGCACAGCCCCGGCCGGATGAGCTGCAGTCCGGGCGCGAGCTGCTCGATCCGGTCCGCGACGGGGAGGAACTCCCGGGCGTCCCGGCTCGGATCGTCGGCTGCGAGCCGCAGCGCGGGGCAGCGCGACTGCGCGTCGCGGCGTCGCATCCCGCGGCGCACGCCCTCCCGCCTGGCCGCGTCGGAGCAGGCGATGACGGTGCTCT
>Ga0164242_10009601_pt1 | contig 10417 bp, 8 predicted proteins | sample OricomgcompostMG_FD_108783 | JGI IMG/M metagenome (GOLD analysis project Ga0164242, IMG submission 108783) | Miracle-Growth compost microbial communities from Emeryville, California, USA - Original compost - Miracle growth compost (MG) ... | reverse complement strand
GTCCACCTAACTTTTACCGTAGCACCCCCTCCTTTTTTTTTTTTTCCTTCCCCCCCCCCAATTTCATCACCCCCCCCCCCCCCCCGGTCCCCACTTGTCCTTTCTCGCCCACCACAAGAATTCGCAGTAAGCATGCTAGAAGGCGAGGCAGTCAAGTGAAGGCAATCGAGTGAAGTCCTCCCCAGTGTTCCTCACTACCACAACAACACGCCGCTTTCTGTGATCTAGCAGTTCCTCGCTAGGTTGCACCACTCATGTTCATGGTTCCCTCCGACCCTGAATGATTTAATTAGTTTTCTGCATTTTGTTGCTCCCGTCGTCGGCGCGACTGTCTCGAAACGGCGGGTTGAAAGAGCGATGATGGTGGTGGAATACTGATCACAGCGGCATTTTGACATTGGCTTCGGGGTCCATCCAGAGAGAGAACTGCAGCATTTTGCCTCGACTTTTTGCCCCGCAGCCTACTAATCTCAAACGGGGCGTAACGCGCCAGCCCAGCAGTGCTGTAAGCTCACGACAGCCAACGGAGTCGGTAAAAACTGCGCAATTAAAACAGGGATCATCAGCGACAGGACGACTCCGCAGACTTTCCAGCTTTGCTGCGCTGCACGTGGGCTCCTGTATCGGCACCCTGGTTATGGGCGCCCCATTCTCCCCCAGCCTCTCAGCGCATTTTAACACCTCACTGTGTTTTGTCCCCCCCCCCAAGACCGATGCTTCTACGACAGAATGACCCCGCCGTTGCGGCGTTGGTCGTTGGCCACCGTTGGCTGCCGTTTTACATGTACTCGCCAAGGTACATACCTGGAAGAAGATGGTACCTTAGGTGGGTAGGTAGGTAGGTTGTGATGTTCTCATGACAATCTACCTAGCGGGTTAACGCCCCAATGGGGTTTGTTATATGGGTAGGTACCTACTACGCATCTACCTGGGTGCCCCAGGCGTAGGGAGGTGTTGTATACGGCGACGCGATCATTGTTTTGTTTTCCTGCCATGTTGCCCAAGCGTTGTGCTGTTGCAGGCGTGAAAATCTCCGGTACCCGCTAAATCTAAGGTACCAGGTAGGGAGGTACCTACGTACCGCCCGGGAGACTACTGCGTAGTATGAGGGAGGTAACGCGCAAAACGGCCACTCTTTGCGCAACCTTTCTGGGCGCATCCAGTCTGTGATCCAAGGCAGCCCGCCTGTCCGTGTACTCGCACGCCGAATGTTAGCGCAGAGGCAGTGGCACCTCATAACTCCTGTATTGTAGACCTTCTTGCCCATACGTGCTCTTGCGTGTCTTGGTTCTTAGAAAGAGGACCCTGAACATCAGTGCATCGCAGCGAGACAAGTCTCTGACGGCGGGCGCCTAACGGGCAAGCTAACCACGTAATAGTGTTGGTTTCAGACGCAAGCGGCGCAGCGTTCTCGCGAACCACCGAGGAACCTTCATACGCAGTATATGGATCCGTACTCCGCACCAACCTTTGCCAACCAGAAATCTCGACGATGAAGATTCAAAGTAATCCGTGCTAATTCCTAACTAGCAGTAGCGCGACCCCGAACTGTGCGCGCTGAATCGAGGGTCCGTCCCTTCTCTACGAAGCTTTTTTTCTTCGGTCGCAATGCTATCAAATTCTCAATGCGAGCTGGAGGGTAGATATAGTACTTTTGTCGCCGTCGACTGCCAACCCGGTAACCCTTCTACACTCGGGAGCGCGACGACTCTTGGGTTATGGACTGTTGATTTGTGAATAAATAAAATAAAAAACATGGCAAAATACTAGCCTTTGGAGGGGTTGAGGGGTTGGAAACTGGGAGCTCCGATCAACTCATTTTGTGGGCCACGCCTTACTAGCATAGGCCATGATTGGCCCTCCCCTGACCGGGCGTTTTCTGCTCCGTGCCTCAGGTTAGCAGGTACCTGGTCAAGTACCACCTGTGACTGCCCAAACCACACCCAGAGGAGGGGTACCTCTGCCCTGCCCGAGCTACTACGTAGTACCGGTCCAGTAAACATGGGAAACCCCTCCATCATTCCCAATTATCAGCTGGGAAGTCATGGAAGTGTGCCCTCCCCCACCCCCCTCTTGTGCCCCGCCATCAAACCAGAGCTCGGAAAGTCTTGGCAATGTTTCCAATGCCGGCCGTCGCCTCACACTGAACTACAGCCCGGACGTCAGGAAGGAAGCTGAGATGTGGGTGTAGGTCGGAGCACCTTTATTTAGCTTGCTCCCTTTCTCCTCTTCCTCCGACGCCCGCCTCACTCCTCCTTCAACATCCAAAACCTTTGGATCCAACTTCAAGGCCTCACCACCTTTCATCGCGAACCAACTACAACTACAGTCCACATTCTACAGCCCACTGGCCTCCCCGTTGGGCTATCGACACTGAAGCGGGGTTAAACGTCATCTTCCTCAAGAACCGCAAACCACAAGAAGCAAGAGATAAGCTCGCTGTGATAGCCATGGCCTCCTCTACGGGGCTCTTTTCGAGCCCCCTTATCCTGGGGGTTCTCCTGATTTTTGTATTCGCTCGCCCTGCCTTGGCTTTTGGAGCTGGTAACATTGCCGGCATTTCTAGCGTCGAGGGCCAGAACTGTAAGCTGAGTGCCATGGCCCCTCCCACCCCCCGGCTCCCCCCCTATCCTCGTTTGTTGTGAGAACCCCCCTCTAACCCCGGGGTCACCACCCGTGATGTGCAGGGCGCCATGGCGATATCGAAGACGCCCTCCTCCAGGTCCTCATGGCCCGCGCCGCCGGCGGCAAGAAATTCGACAAGATGATGGTCACCCGCGTCTACTTTGGCAACTGTCTGCGCGACTACTCGCAGGCCATCGACGTCGGCACCGTCAAGTCCGTCTCCGCCGAGGCCATCCGCCTGCTGATCTCCGTCCTCGGCTTCCTGACCTTCGGCTACGGAAGCCGCGAGTTCGAGGTCACCGCCGAGCGTCTGGGTACCTACAGGCCCGAGGACCACATCGACAACCCCAAGGACTACGCAGACAACCTCGACGCCAGAAAATACGACCGCAGACTACGCGGCCCCGTCGACGAGCGTGTCGAGCTGGCCATTGACCCGGAAACCGGCATGAAGAACTACATTGCGAACGAGCGTGCCGGCATCGTGACTAGCGCCGCTCACGTCCGCCGCTTGTTCACCACATGTGTCGAGCTCGGCCGCAACTACCAGCGCAACAAGAGAAAGGAGGACCTATACGAGGCTCTGCGCCTCATGGGCACCGGCCTGCACTGCTTGGAAGGTAACGTCCGCTCCAGGTAGCTAGACCGACCCCCTTAATATCTCCCGCTAACACTGCGGAACACAGATTTCTTAGCCCACAGCAACTACACGGAGCTCGCCCTGATCGAGATGGGAGAGCGCGACGTTTTCCCTCACGTCGGCCGCGACACTCAGATCCGCCTCCAAGGGGCCCGCCACGAGGTGTACCCCATTGTCACCGGAACCTTCGGAGGTGTTGATTTCCTGCACTCGGTCGCCGGAGAGGTCTCGGACAAGCTGACCCAGAACGAGATCGAGGCCCTTGAGGGTACTCTCCAGAACACCAAAAACACCGACACCAGCCTGCTGCAGAATCTGATCGACAAGATCCCTGATGGCATCTTCGGCGGCGACTCCAAGAAGCAGAAACTGACCGAGATCCAGGACAACGCCAGCGCTGCTCAGATGCAGCAAATGAACGTATCGCCGCGAGAGCCCGAGGAGTACACGAGATACATCCAGCAGCTGTTCAAGCAGATCATGCCCGCCATCGCCTTCCACGACGAGCTGCTTCAGGGCATTTCTCAGGCCATCGAGAAGATCCCCGTCCTGCCCAAGCTCATCGAGCAGCTCGAGGAACAACTGTCCATCTTTGTCTTCTCCATCATTGCCCCGTTTGTCGTTCCTGTCATCAACCAGGTCAAGAACGAGATGCGCACCGGCTCCTCCGAGATCATCCAGAGCAGCGAGAATGAGCAGCACATTGTCTTCAACAACAACAGGTCTTCCGATCCCACTCACTCCATGCTGTCCAAGGATCACTTCTCCAACGTAAGTACCCTACCTAGTCTGGGGTTAGTTCATAGCTGCTTGTTGCTACATGCTAACAGAAATCCCGTTCCAGATTCTTAATGAAGTTGCCGGTGGCACTGCCTCTAAGATCATTGGCTGGGTTGTCCCCCAGCTCATGCAGGCCTGGGACGACGAGAACGTTGACGTCAACCGGATGCTTAATCGCATTATCTACGGCGTGCTCCACCACCCTGCCCAGCGTGCCTTGGGCCAGGACGGCGCCAGCGATTGCCGGAACCTCATGTTTAGGTCCGTGGAGGAGTGGTGGCAGCAGAAGAGCGATAGGGAGAAGAATGACCTCCGCCGCAAGCTGAGTCGCGACGGCGTCCAGCGTGGCGAGAACCACAAGGAGGGCGTCCATGACACCGGCCACGGCTGCGGCAAGCCGCTCGGCATGCACAAGCAGTTCGGCGGCGGCGGCGGCGAGACCATGGAGGACAGGATCGTCGACGCCGCGACCGGCGCCATCATGGGCAGTGTGACCAGCGGCATATCCGACATCGTGTCAAGCCAAACCGGCCTGCACCTTCCCCAGTATAGCCAGCAGCAGAGCTCCCATTCTAGCAGCGGCGGCGGCGGCGAAAGCAGCAGCGGCTTTGGCAGTTTCCTCAGCTCCGCCGTCGGCAGCCTCCTCGGCGGCGGCGACAAGGAGGAGGAGAGGACCACTACCGTCCACTCCAGCGGCCGCACCCAGGACGGCGGCTACAACCAGACCACGGCCGAGTACGGCCGCAGCGGCGACCAGTACGGCCAGGCCCAGTACTCGCAGACGCAGTACCCCGGCGGCGGCCAGCGCACCGAGTACAGCCAGTACGCGCAGAACGAGAGCAGCGGCCGCCACCACGGCGCGCAGGGCTACGAGGAGCGGACCGAGACGCGTCCCGTGCACGGCGGCGGCTACCAGCAGCACACCGAGCGTACTTGGGAGGATAACCAGGGCGGGCGGCGCCACCAGGAGGAAACTACGAGTTATGGCGGCGGGGTTAGCCAGGCGGCTTACGGTGGTGGAGGCCGTCAGGAGGCATATGGTGGGGCCCGTCAAGAGAGCTACGGCGGCGGTCATCAAGCGGGCTATGGCGGTGGTTCCCAGCCGGGCTATGGTGGCGGTCACCAAACGGGCTATGGCGGCGGTTCCCAGCCAAGCTACGGTGGCGGTGCCCAGCCGGGTTACGGTGGCGTCCATCAACAGAGCTACGGTGGCGGCCGTCAGGAGGGTTATGGGGGCGGCCGTGAAGAGCACCACGGTGGCGGCCGTCAGGAGGGCTACGGCGGCGGCGGCCGTCAAGAGGGCTACGGTGGTGGCCGTGAAGAGCACCATGGTGGCGGCCGTGAAGAGCATCACGGGTATGGCGAGCGCCGCGAGGAGAGCCATGGAGGCCATGGTGAGCAACGCCATGGGGAACGTCGCGACCACCATCGCTTCTAAGACGGTAGTATTAAGCCAAGGTCCGGAATATGCCGCCCACCGGCTTCACTCATATATACCCGGTTCCCAAGGTAAGGTACGGACAATGTTTCCAAATCAACGTTGTCCATACGGCAGTTAGCCCGACAGCCTTGGGGACATGTACCGGAGATTTAAGCCTAGTACACTACCCTCCCGCTACTTCTTGGCGCGCCATGGGGGGTAACACCAAAAAGGAGAACAAATACAAAAAGTGGTTTACTGCGCTGTTTTCCCCATGCAAAAGGAGGGGGAGCGAGGCGGCTTGTCGCTCCCATAATTTGCCCGCTTGCCTTGCCCAGTACCCTGCCTATTTGCAGCCCATCGCCAGCGTGTTTTAATATGGAAATCAGGTTGGTTTCCCCACACTTTCGAACGGGAAGCTGAGTGTGCGGGGGGGGCAAACCGCCTTAAAAGGGGTAATATCAAACCATGAGTTCCCCCAGTCGCGCTGATCGCTGCAGCTCGGAGCCCAGAGAAAACACGCATCCCCCCACTAAAACCACCCTGGCGAACGGGGCTCGATGCCGACCCTGCATTTGTCTCTTTTTGGGACCTCCGTCCCTTCTCCGTACCGTGGGTTCCCCCCTCCCCTCAGCAGAGTTCCGTGCTGTTCGTCATATAGCGTCGGCCTCTTCGGGCCCACTATCCTACGCTACGGCGGGATTGTTCATTTGGATATTACTATGTATGATTGCCAGGCCGGCTTGGAGCGACGCTATCGAGTAGTTCTCGGTTGGATACCCTGGTGTAATGGCCTCCAGCTTACGCGCTCTTTGTGGCCAGAGACGGTATATCATGGTCGATCTCCCTCCGAGCAATCATTCTGAGAGATGAAGTTCCCCGGTAAGGGTCTCAATATTCATTCTATCAAAGGTCCTGCTTTGCAATTCCGTGATCACACATTCTCCGAAAGCCAAGAGAAACAAATAACCCCCCCCCTTTTCTTAAAATAAAGATGCGTCTCCCACTCTCCACCCTACTCGCCCTCCTCCCCTTCTTCCTCGAGGCTTCCGCCCAGGGACCCTCGGGGACGGGCCAGACGACGCGGTACTGGGACTGCTGCAAGCCCAGCTGCGGGTGGGCCAAGAAGGGCAACTCGCCGTCGCCGGTGCAGACGTGCGACAAGGGCGACAACCCGCTCAACGACGGCGGCGCCACCGCGTCCGGCTGTGACAACGGCGGCAACGCCTTCATGTGCTCGTCCCAGAGCCCGTGGGCCGTCGACGAGAACACCGCCTACGGATGGGCGGCCGTCAACCTCTCGGGGAGCAACGAGGCGGCTTGGTGCTGTGCCTGCTACGAGCTTACCTTCACCAGCGGGCCGGTCAGCGGCAAGAAGATGATCGTCCAGGCTACGAACACTGGTGGTGATTTGGGGGCCAACCACTTTGATCTGGCTGTAAGTTGTGTGTTGCGGACGGGGGACTGAACAAATGAACCAATTGGCTAACGTACATGATCCCACAGATTCCAGGAGGTGGTGTTGGGCAGTTCAATGGTAAGCTTTGCATCCTCGCCATCCACTCTCTTCCCGTCCGCATCGCTAACTTTCCCCCCAGCCTGCACCAACCAATACGGCGCCCCCTCCAACGGCTGGGGCGACCGCTACGGCGGCATCCACTCGCGCAGCGACTGCGACAGCTTCCCCGCCGCCCTCAAGGACGGCTGCTACTGGCGCTTCGACTGGTTCGGCGGCGCCGACAACCCCGGCGTCACCTTCAAGCAGGTCGCCTGCCCGGCCGCCATCACCGCCAAGAGCGGCTGCACCCGCCAGAACGACGTCATCGACGAGACCCCGACCGGCCCCGCCACGGTCGCTACTTACACCCCTTAGGTCTCCGAGGCAACCGCCGCCGCTGGCTGGGGTTATCTTCTTGTCCGGGGGGGCTGGCCGTGGAGGCGCGCTCGTCGGTGGGAGGCTCCGAGGAGGGATTGGAGACGGCGGGAGTTATGAGTTGGGTGAGTGTTGCACTTGTCGTTTTTGTCATCTTCTGTACATATTTGTGGCGGCCTCTTGCCGAGGACGTCGTATATAGCCTCCGATATTGCTTTATACAAGTAGTCGGAAGATTTTCATGCGTGTGGGTTTCCTCGAGGCTTATCATAAGTTCATAACCGAGAGAGAGAGAGTTGCGTCATAATCGATCCCAGGGGGACGTTCCTTTATTCCTCGAGGACTCTCGACGAATAACCCTAAGATCGAGGGCCTTTGAGCATATAGGAGTAGGCTCACTTGTGTTCTACACAGCCTGTCACTATACCGCGGTGTTGATTTGTAGAGTGCCGTGAAGAGTCCATTCCATGCAAGCCTATACTAATGCAGGAATCGACATGAAAAGCCCTAGAATTTGGGAAACACCATATAGAATCGCGCAACGCCTCCTTTGCAGTTCATGAACTCCTCGCAAGTTTGACTGGCCGAAAAAATAACAAGATAGGGGGATGAGATCCTCTCCTGCGTTTCATCCCCAGCACCTGGGGAGACCTCACTCTCCCTTCCACCTCCGATATCGCGGGTTTGCAACTACTCTGTTTTGCCTTGCTTTATCCATTGGTCCAAGATTGGAGTGCTCGCTCCTTGATCCCAGCTAGACACCCCTTTCACTCGACGCTCAAAGAGCTAAAAGCCTCTTCATTGAAGGCGGGTTCGGAATCTGCAGACAGTCTTCTGGGTTCCTCCTAGGCGTGGGCGGGGGCATCGGCGACGCCCGGGGCGCTCGTACCCAGATATTGCTGCATAGTTGCTGCGTCACGAATCGGGTTGAAGTAAGGGTGAGCCATTGCCTCCTTGGCAGTGAGACGTTCCTACAGGCATGTTAGCATATCGCGCCGGTAATGGGTGGGTTGGCGGTGAGATCACTTACTTGGTGGTCGTATCTGAGCAGCTTGTCTAGGAAGTCGATCGCCTCGTTACTGACAAATCGCTGGTTCTCCGAGTTTACAAAGCTGTGCCATGGCTTCTTCTGGAACCTTCCCAGAATGTCGTCGTACTGCGCGTCAAGCTCGACCTCGTACTTGTCTAGGTAGTCGAACAGCTCATCCGTTCCAAGGACCTTGGCGATCTTGACGAGCTGGTCTGAGTTGCTGTTGCCGTGGAAGAAGGGCTCCTTGCGGAAGATCATGGAGGCGAACATGGCGCCGAGACTCCACATATCCAGACTGTAGTCATACTCTTGGAAGTCGACAAGAAGCTCGGGCCCCTTGAAGTATCGCGAAGCTACCCGGACATTATACTCAGTGCCGGGGTGGTAGAACTCTGCCAGACCCCAATCGATAAGGCGCAACTAGAAGTTGTTGGTTAGGCGGGGTCTTCATTTATGTATAGCAAGAGGGGAGAATAAAGCATACCTTCCTGTTCTCATGATCGATCATAACGTTATGAGGCTTCACATCTCGGTGCATGATGCCCTTGCTGTGACAGTAGTCGAGCGCCTTCAACAGCTCGGAGATGTAGTACCGGACGTCCAGGTCGTTGAACTTGGGGTAGAGGCTTCTGAAGTCGGTGTTGTTGACATTTTCGAATATGAGCGACGGAGTCTTACTCTGCTTGTTACGTTAGAGGCGAGTGAGCGGGGACAGGTAGAAGAGGGGAGGGGGGAGAAGCCGTACCTGAGAATCCCTAACCACATCCAGGAGAGCAACGATATTGGGACCGCCGGCGAGATTCTGAAGGATCTTGATTTCGCGCTTGATCTTCTTTTTCTTGACCGGCTTCAGCACCTTGATGACGCATTTTTGGTAGTTGACAACGTTAATGCCTTCGAAAACCTCCGAGTACTTGCCCCGGCCTGCCGTTGAGAAGAAGAGGTTAGCGGAGAGTCGCGTGACATCTCGTAGGCATGCGAGAACGATGGAGGGAGCACGATGAAGGATCGCGATGAAGGGGGGTGGCAGAACGAACCAATCTTTCGGACAACCTCGTAGTTCTCGAGGACACCCCAGCCTGCAAAAATCGAGGGGTCAGTAAACAAATCCAGGGCCGGCCCACCGCGAAAGGGCCTTCAAGGCGGGGAGTGGGCTCACTGATATTAACGCTGTCGTAGTCCCAGTAGGACCGGGGCATGTTCTGGTTGACATCGGCGTAGACGCGCGCCATCTTGGGCAGATGTTGCGGGTGCGATGCGATGCGCGTCCGTTGCGCTCGCAGCTACTGATGAGGGTCGAGAGCTGGCTTCCCGAAAACCCGACAAAGAGGGGTCCGATTTTCAAGGTGGGATGGCCAGGCGGGTTGGCAACCGGATTTTTGGGTTTTCGACGATGACCTGACTGCCTCAGGACGGAAGTCACTCTGTACTCGGCTCTAGTTCCCCGTGCCCGTGCAAAAGCGGGGCTGCCTCTGGGTACGGGGGTACTTGGGTACTTCACTACACCTCCACCGGGGTATTAAAGGTTAAATCAGTACATCCAATTTTAAAAAACGCCACGGCTAGCCCAAAACAGAAGTAGTATACAGTACAATAGTATACAGGCAAATTACTTACAATTACTAGTACCTAGTACTTTCTCCATTTTTGTCAATAATGAGCTGGAGCCTCCTGACTATAGAATGTGATAATTCCAACAGGAAGTCCTCTGGAATGGCCTCCCAGGCATTATTGACAGCCTCATGCAACTCCCTTGTAGTTAATGACTGAATATTGTAGTTTCTCTCAACCCAATTCTTTATCTAATGCCATACATTCTCTATTGGGTTAAGGTCTGGTGAATTAGCTGGCTAAATTAAGAAATGAATACCTATTTGATGCATTGCTTCCTTCGTAATCTTAGCTCTGTGAGAGGGAGTATTGTCTTGTTGGAAAAGGTGAAGATCTAGGTTATCACAGAAGAAGTGATATACTAAGGGAAGAACCATGAAGATATACTTATGGGCAGTTATACCACCATACTCCTTTTCCCAGAAGTATGAAGCTCCT
>Ga0164242_10009600_pt1 | contig 10418 bp, 7 predicted proteins | sample OricomgcompostMG_FD_108783 | JGI IMG/M metagenome (GOLD analysis project Ga0164242, IMG submission 108783) | Miracle-Growth compost microbial communities from Emeryville, California, USA - Original compost - Miracle growth compost (MG) ... | reverse complement strand
TCGCTCGCTGCCCGCCAGCGCATGCTCTTCCCGACGGTCGACTACGCCCTATTTTTTCTGCTGGTCTTCGCCATCGCGTGGACCCTGCGGCGACCTCTCTGGCTCCACAAGGCGCTGCTGCTCGGGGCCAGCTATCTCTTCTACGGCTACTGGGACTGGCGGTTCGTGCCGCTGCTCGCCGGGATCTCGCTCTACGCCGCGCTCATCGGCAAGGCGCTGCAGCGGGTGGAGGCGCCGCGGACTCGCCGCATCCTGATCGCGCTGGGCGTGACCGGCTGCCTGGGAACGCTCGGGTTCTTCAAATACCGCGGCTTCGCGCTGGTGCAGCTCTCGACCGCGGCGGCCAAGCTCGGCTTCGACTGGGCGCCGCACATCCCTGAAGTGGCGCTGCCGGTGGGGATCAGCTTCTTCGTCTTCCACGCCATCTCGTTGATGGCCGACGCCTACCGCCAAAAGCTGCCGGTGAAGGTCAAGGTCCTCGACGCGCTGCTCTACGTCGCCTTCTTCCCGCAGCTCGTGGCCGGCCCGATCCTGCGCGCCAGCCACTTTCTCCCCCAGCTCGCCCGCCCGCGCGATCCCGGCGACATCGACGCCGCGCGCGGCCTGGAGCTCATCGTCATCGGGCTGGTGAAGAAGGTTCTCATCGCCAACTTCCTGGGCACCCACCTGGTCGACGCGGTCTTCGAGAACCCCGCGGGGCGCTCGGGCCTGGAGGTGCTCTGCGGCGTGTACGGCTATGCCGCGCAGATCTACGGCGACTTCTCCGGCTACACCGACATCGCCATCGGCTCGGCGCTGCTGCTCGGCTACCAGTTCCCAGAGAACTTCCGCGCGCCCTACCTCTCCGCCAGCCCGCAGGAGTTCTGGCGCCGCTGGCACATCTCGCTCTCCACCTGGCTCCGCGATTACCTCTACATCTCGCTGGGCGGGAACCGCGGCGGCACCTTCCGCACCTACCTGAACCTCATGCTCACCATGGTCCTCGGCGGGCTCTGGCACGGCGCCGCCTGGACCTTCATCGCGTGGGGCACGCTGCACGGCGTGGCGCTCGCGGTCCACCGCGCCTGGAGCGGCCTGTCGCTGGGCAGGCTTCGCGAGAGCCGCACCTGGCTGTGGGTCTCGCGGCTGCTCACCTTCCACTTCGTCTGCCTGGGCTGGATCCTCTTCCGCGCGCCCAGCTTCTCCGGTGCGGTGGCGGTGATTCGCGGGCTCGCCGCGCCGTGGCACATCGGCCCGTGGCTCTCGCCGGCGCTGGTGCTGGCGCTCGCCGGCGGGATCGCCGCCCAGTACCTGCCCGAGTCGCTCACCGATCGCGCCCGGCTGGCGTTCTGCCGCATGCCTTTGGCGCTCCAGGGCGCGGCGTTCTCCAGCTGCGTGGTGCTCATCGAGACCTTCGGGCCCTCGGGCATCGCGCCCTTCATCTACTTCCAGTTCTGATGGACACCTCTACTTCCAAGAGCGCCTTTCGCGAGCGGCCGGTGGCGCGGCATTACACCTATGTCGAGGTGGCCGTGGTGCTGGCGGTGTTCGCGCTCGGCGGGCTCCTGCTCGACTCCGGCGGGCTCCTCACCTGGGCGCATCGGCTCCCGGTGGGTCGGGCGCAGGCGCTCTGGCTGAAGGTGCTCACCCCGGTGGACGAGGCGCTGGAGCGGGTGAAGCTCACCACCCCGCGCGCGGAGCTGGTTTCGCTCTCGGATCGCTGGAGTGCGCGCTGGGCGGCCCCGGCGGCGCAGGAGGTGCGGGTGCATCGGGATGCGCCGCTGCCCACCGCCTCGCCGACGCCGCTCTTCGCGCCGGTGGACGGCCCGGTCGGGCCGCTTCAGGTCGCGCGGGCCGACGAGGTCGCGCTGCCGGGCGCGGTGGCCAAGCCGAGCGGGCTGACCCAGGTCGGCATCCTGCTGGTGGGCGATTCGATGATGCAGATTGGCATCGCCCCGGCGATCGCTGACGCCTTTGCGGAGGATCCCCGGGTGCGCATCCTGAGGGAGACGCACATCGGCACCGGGCTCTCGCGGCCGGATGTGTTCGACTGGCCGAAGGAGCTCGCGCCGCTGCTCGCGCATGAGCGGCCGCGGTTCGTGGTGGCCACCTTCGGCGGCAACGATGCCCAGGACATGCGCCTCGGCGGACATGCCATCCCCTTCGGCACCTCCACCTGGGATGTGGCCTACCAGGATCGCGTCGCGGCCTTCATGAAGGAGCTCTGCCGCCAGGGTGCGCAGGTGCTCTGGATCGGCCTGCCGCCGATGCGGGCGGGCGACTTCGACCTGCGGGTGCGCAAGCTCAACGACCTGGTGGTCGCGGCGGCGCACGGCGCGCCGGCGGTCGACTTCCTCGATCCCACCGCTGCGCTCACCGGCCCCGACCGCGCCTTCGCGACGTACCTGCCCGCGCCCGGCGGCGGGCTGGTGCAGGTGCGCCAGCAGGATGGCATCCACCTCTCGAGCGCGGGCGGCGAGCGGGTCGCGGCGGAGGCGGTCGCCTGGATCCGGGCGCGTGCGGCGGAGCTCGGCGCCGCGGCGCTCACTGCGCCAGCTTCTCCAAAGCTCGCGCGAAATCCGGCGCCAGGTGGCTGAGGTGGTCGCCGGGCGTGACCACCAGCTCCGCGTTCTTCGAGCGCAGCGGCTGCAGCTCGGCAGGCGGGATCAGCACATCTTTGACACCGGCGAAGACCATCGTGCGGGTCCAAGGCGGGTGTTGGGTGGGGTCGAAGCGGGCGAGGGCGGCGGCGAAATCCGGGGCGAGCCGCCAGGGGTGCTTGGTGGTGTCGATCAGTCGGCTGATTGGATTGTGGGAGCGGTCTCCCGACCGCGACGGATTCGCTAACGCCGGCTCGATTGCGTCGGCGAGGGTGACCAAGAGGCGCGCGTAGAAATGGCCGGTCGGATCCGCGCGAAGCGCAGCGCGGTCGGGAAGGCTCCCGCCCGCCTCCAGCTTGGCCACGAGCTGCTTGCCGAGCGGCGCGAGATCCGCGGCGGGGTTGAACGCGGCGACGGCGCGGAACTCCGCCGGATGTGCCGCGGCCAGGTGCAGCGCGCCGAAGCCGCCCATCGAGTGGCCCATCACCAGAGTCCGCGAGGAAGGTGTGCCCGGGGCGAGCGCGTCGCGGGCTGCGGGCAGGAGCACGTCCATCGCCAGCGACTCCCATGCTCCCGAGATCGGCGAGTCGAGGTACCAGCCGCCGCCGAGACGGGTGCGGCCGTCGAGGACCACGATGACGATGGGCGCGGCGTCGGCCCGCTGATCCAGCGACTCGGCGACGGCGGAGAGTCCGTGCTCGAACGAGGCCGCGGAGCTGTCGAACCCGGGCAGGTACAGCACCAGCCAGCACTTCGCCTTCTGCGCGAGACACTCGGCTTCGCGCCGCGGCAGCTGGACGCCGACGTGCGCCACGCCGGGATCGCCGAGCCGGTCGGCCTCGAGCTTTGCCGAGGGCCACTGCGCGAGCGCGAAGCGGTGGGCATCGATCGCCGTTCGCGAAGTGGAAAGAGCACGGGTGGCAAGGGCGCGCTCGTCGCGTGCGGCCTCGCGGGCCTGTGCGACGGACGTCCCGGCCAACAGGACCAGCACGGCAAGGGCTCGGCGCGGCATCGGCATCTCGAGGCCATGATCGCACGCGAGCGGCGAGGCGCCAGCGCTCCGATTCGACGTACACCCGATAGCCCAAGCCAGTCGGCCTGTTCCCGGCGCCGAGGCGAGGAAGCCAGCGGCGTCGACGAGGGAAGCCGCGTGTGGACGAGCCGGCGGAGATGCAGCGAGCGGGTCGGAGACCGGAGGCGAGATCCGCTCAGCACGAGCAGCGCGACGAGCGCTCGGATCAAGCTCTCGGTGCGCTGACTGGGCGCGGCCGAGCCGTACCCCGACGCGCACGGCCGCGACGGGCTGCGCCCCACAGCGAGCGGTGCCGGCCGCGAGTGGTACCCTGGCCGCCACCCATGAACCGACCCGAACCCGCTGAGCGCCTCGTCTTCTCGTCGGTGGTGGAGGGGCTGCTCAAGCATGGACTGGGGAGCGAGGTCTCCCCCGCGCTCCGCCAGCGGTTGAAGGCCGAGGGAATCGATCTCGATCGGCCACTGCTCCCCGCCTATCCCGTGAAGGCCTGGGAGCGCTGCCTGCGCCACATCGTCGATTCCGCCTACCCTCATCTCGCCAGCGAGCAAGGCTTTCGCAGGCTGGGCAAGCAGATGGCCGACGGCTACGCGCAGACCCTGATCGGTCGGGCGCTGTATGCGGTGATGCGGCTGATCGGCCCCAACCGAACCTTGAAGCGGATGGCCCAGAACCTGGGCTCCTCGGACAACTACACCAACGTGACCCTGGTGGAGCTCGAGCCCACCGTCTTCGACATGAGGCTCAACTCGCGGATGGAGGTTCGCGGCTACGCCGAAGGGCTCTTCGCGGCGATGCTGGAGATCGCCGGCGCGCGGCAGGTGAGCGTCGAGGAGAGCGCGCGGACCGCGGAGGAGACGGCCTACCGGATCCGCTGGACGCCCTGAGGCGCTGCGACTGCTTCCCGCGGCGGGCCGCTGCCGATTTCAGCGGCGTGGGTCGACGCGTTCATCAAGCGGCTTCAATGCGCGGGTGGAAGAGCCGGGCGAGCGGCGTACTTCAGCTCCATGCGTATCGCGCCGTGCTCTCACGGCGCCTGGGGCGCAGCGTGAGGTTCGGTGAAGCGGGCGCAGGTGGCGGCGCGGGCGGGGAGGAGGAAGTGGGCGGTCTCGACCGGCCGCAGCCATGAGCCGGGGAAGCGAACCGAGATCATCCCGTTCGACGCGCCGCCCAGAACCTCGAAGGTGCGCCCTGCCGCGATCTGCCCGACGAGCACCGGCGCCCCGGGGCCCACCGAAACCGCGAGAGGCTGAGGCGTGGTGCAGGCGAGGAGCTTGGGCTCGCGCCGCGGCTCGACGACTCCGCCGAGACCGAGCCCGCCCATTCCTCCACCGTTGGTCCCGAGCTGCGCGGCCTGCTCGGGCGCCACCCAGCCATCGAGCACCGTTCCCTCCCAGTGCACCCAGCCCGCGTGAACCCATCCGCCCGGCGCCTCGCCGAGCTTCCAGACGATGTTGAACTCGGCGGGCTCGAGCGCGAAGGCGGCGGGTCCGCCCGGGCTCTCGTGAAAGGTCACGGCGAGCTTGGTGGGGATGTCGAGCTCGCTGCCGTCGCTCGGCAGCCCGGCTCGGGCGAGCATGGCGCGGTCGGGATCGTCGCTGTCGTCGCGCTTGGGCAGGGAGAGGTCGAGCGCCTCGCAGGCGATCTCGGCGGTGAGCGGGCGGGCCATCGGTCGAAGCTGCTTCATGACCCACTCTGGTGGCCGGATGCGCACGAGCCCGCCCGAACCCGCGGCCACCGCGGCCACGTCTCCGTTCGCGAGGATCACCCCCGCGCCCGGGAGCCGCACCAGCTGGTCCACGTGGAAGACCGGGTTCGCGGTGGGGTCGACCTCGAAGGCCACGGTGATCCCCTGACCGTGGAGCGTTCCTTCGAGGGCGAGCCGCTCGGGGCCGTCGCTGCGGATGACGCCGGTGAACCCAGCGTTGCCGGCGAACGCGAAGGCGGGGCCTCCCCGAGGAAGGTGCAGCTCGGTCGATTGAACCCAGGGCGCGTTCTGCCAGTTGCAGAGCGGCGGCCCGCGGCGCGAGTCGGAGTTCGACGGGGTCGTGGCGGGAGCGGTGGCGCAGGCCGAAAGGAGAAGCAGGGCGAGGAAGAGTCGGCGCATGGCGCGAATGTATCCGTCGCCGTCACGTTGAGGCGTGGCCTTTGATCTGCGCACGTATCGGCGGGTCGGAGGCAGCGAGCTCGAAACGCTCTCGGCGCCGCGATGGGAGCCCGGTTGCCGCGCTTGGGGGCGCAATCGGAGCCCAGCTGGCCCGACGGGGCTCCGGTTGAAGGTCAACCGGCGGGATCGCGGGCGCGTCCAATCGGGTGGGGCGCGGTACACTCACGCGGGGACAGCCGGAGGCCCGCGATGCGCGCGTTTCGATTCTTGGCGACCATGGTCCTGGTCGCGGGCATGGTGAGCGGCGCCAGTTGCGCGTGCGACAAGGATTCGGCAGGTCGCGGCGACGGTGGCAGCACCGGGCGGCGCGATGCCGGCGCGAGCGACGGCGGCGGCGACGGCGGCTGCGTGCGCATCGCCAACTGCGAGCTGGCCGGCGCGGAGTGCGGCACGCCGCCGGACGGCTGCGGCGGCTCACTGCTCTGCGGCATCTGTCCGGGGAACTCGTTCTGCGGCACCGATTTCACCTGCCAGGCCTGCCGTCCCCACACCTGCGCCGAGTACGGCGCCGGCTGCGGCCCGCTGCCCGACGGCTGCGGCGGCACCGTGGACTGCGGCCACTGCGCCGGGACCGATGTCTGCGACGGCACCACCCACACCTGCCGCGACCCGGGTTCGGCGTGCACCGCCTCGCAAGCGCAGTGCGGCTTCGTCCTCGACGCCTGCCAGAACGCCATCTTCTGCGGGCTCTGCGACGCCGGCGTGTGCAACGGCGCCACCCACACCTGCGGTGAATGCCATCCGCAGACCTGTGACGATCTCGGCGCGAGCTGCGGCGACTACCCGGATGGCTGCGGCGACACCTTGCACTGCGGCACCTGCGCCGACGGCGGCGCCTGCGATGCGGTCACCCGGAGCTGCACGCCCTGCCAGCCCACCTCGTGCGAAGACGCGGGCGCGGGCTGCGGACGGATCTCGGACGGCTGCGGAGGCGTGCTCGATTGCGGCGCGTGCGATGCCGGCTTGCCGCCCGACTGCTACGTGAGCGGCGGCCAGCGCTGCGGCGACACCCAGAACGCCTGCGGCACCTCGCTCTCGTGCGGCGATTGTCCGTCTCCGCTGGTCTGCCGCGACGGCCTCTGCCAGGCCTGCGTGCCGGCGACGACCTGTGCCGAAGCCGGCGCGACCGGCTCCTGCTCGCCGGTGGTGCCCGACGGCTGCGGTGGCACGATCGATTGCTCGGCAAACTGCGGCAGCGAGTTCTGCCTGGTCGACGCCGGCTGCTGCCAGCCGCAGACCTGTGACGAGCTGCACTCGTGCAGCGGCAACGTGGTGGACCGCTGTGGCGTCACCCACGACTGCTCCATCACCTGCGTGGGCGCGAACGAGATCTGCCAGGCGAACGGCACCTGCTGCACCAAGCAGAGCTGCGCGCAGGTGGGCTCGTGCTCGGCCACCGCCCCCGATGGCTGCGGCGGCACCCAGGACTGCAGCCTCGCGTGCGGCGCCGGCGAGATCTGCCACAACAGCGCCTGCTGCACGCCCAAGACCTGCGCCCAGCTCAACGCCTGCGGCGCGAGCGTCTCCGATGGCTGCGGCGGCACCCTCGACTGCTCCATCCGTACCTGCGGCAGCAGCGAGATCTGCAACAGCGGCAACGGCAAGTGCTGCACGCCGAAAACCTGCGCGCAGCTCAACTCCTGCTCCGACCACGTCTCCGACACCTGCGGCGGCTTCCTCGATTGCAGCGCCGCGACCGCCTGCACCGGCGCGGAGATCTGCAACAGCACGAACGGCCAGTGCTGCACGCCCAAGACCTGCGCCCAGCTTGGCGCCTGCGGCCCCACCAACGATCGCTGCGGCAACCCGCTGAACTGCGGCATCAGCGACTGCAGCGGCAGCAACCCGGTCTGCCGGGCCAACGGCACCTGCTGCTCGCCGCAGACCTGCCAATCGCTCAACGCCTGCGGCGCCAGCGTCCCCGACGGCTGCGGCGGGACGCTGAACTGCACCGGCAACCTCTGTCCCGGCGCGGAGATCTGCGCGGGCAACTCGCTGTGCTGCTCGCCGAGCGGCCGCGGGAACCGGCAGTGCGGCAGCTACTCGGATGGCTGCGGCGACACCCTCGACGCCGGGAGCTGCGCGCCGAACCAGTACTGCGTGGGCAGCAACTGCTGCACGCCGGCGAGCTGCGGGAGCCGCAACTGCGGCAGCGTCTCCGACGGCTGCGGCCACACCGTGAGTTGCGGGAGCTGCAACGAGGTCACCCAGGCCTGCGTCTCCAACCAGTGCTGCACCAAGGCCACCTGCGCGGTGAACGCGTGCGGCACCATCTCGGACAACTGCGGTGGCACGGTGGCTTGCGGCACCTGCCCGTCGGGCCAGCGGTGCCTGCCGGGCTCGAACACCTGCTGCCAGCCGGCGGTCTGCACCGACGCCACCTGTGGCCGTGTGATCTCGGATGGCTGCGGCGGGTCGCTCACCTGTCCGGCGTGCCCGCAGTAGGAGCGGCTTCCCAGCCGCGATGTCTTGCTCGCGGCGCGATCTGGAGCGGCTTCCCAGCCGCGATGTCTTGCTCGCGGCGCACCTACGCAGACAAAAAAGAAGCGCGCCCGGTGAAGGGCGCGCCCTGGTGAAGCGGGACTGCGAGAAGCCTAGACCGCGACCGCCGGCATCGCCGTGCCGGGGCCCTGGTACTGCGCATCACCGAAGGCCAGCACCGGGTAGAAGATGAAGCCCAGCAGCGCCAGGCCGATCCCGAAGCCGCTGCTCTTGCCGAAAGCCTTGGCCACCGCCAGCCCGAGCATGATCCCGAAGATGATGCCGCCCAGGTACGGGATGAGGCAGAGCAGGATGAGCCACGGCGACTTGCCAGCGATCCGGCAGAGGATCACCGCGTTGTAGATGGGCACGATGGCCGCCCAACCTGGCTGGCCGGCCTTGGTGAAGACCTTCCAGATGCTGGCGATCATCACCACCACGAAGGCCAGCATGATGAGACCAAAGATCGCGCCGATGATGCCCATTCCGGCCGATGCTCCACTGTGCATTGCGTACTGCTGGTCCATGCGAACTCCTGCGCCGCGCGGCGCTCTATGAGGCGTCGTGTTGCGCGGAATGCGAGCACGGACAATCCGCGTTCGCCCCCGCTAGCTTCTGCGGCGCGCACTATCAACAAAACGAGGAGCCTTGAGCAAGCCAAGCCCCGGCTGGGGCATGCGAGCGGCCGAGCTCAGTGCGCGGGCAGGGCGGCGACCGCTCGAAGCGCCGCCGGCTCGCGCACTTCGCGCGGATCGGCGCCCGGCTGGCCCTCGCCGAGGTGAACCGCGAGCCCGGCCGCGCTGGCGTAGAGCTCGTCGAAGTGCACCGGCGCGTCGCCTTCGATGCCGAAGAAGGCCAGGTTCTCGGCCAGGGTCGCGGGCGGCTCGTCCTTGATCGCTTGCACCGGATCCACCAGGGCAGGCGCCGCGGCATCGAGGAGCCGCGCGCCATCGAGGGCATCCTTGCGGACCGCGGCGTTGGCCTCGAGCACGGCGCGCACCAGCCGGCGCACCGCCTCCGGGTAGCGCGCCGCGAGATCGCCGCGCACCACCAGCACCAGATCCAGCAGGAACGGCGAGTCGCTGGAGCTGGCCAGCACCGCGCCGTTGCGATCCTTGGCCGCGAGCGCGACCTCCGGGGTCAGCCCCACCGCGGCGTCGGCCCGTCCCTCGCGCAGCGCGACCGCGGCCTGGGTCGAATCGTCGACCGGCAGCAGCTTCACCTCGCTCACCCCGAGGTGCGCCCGGGCCAGCAGAAAGAGCGCGAAGTAGCGCGCCGGCCCCGCGCGCGGGATCGCCAGGCGTTTGCCGCGCAGGTCGGGCAGCGCGTCCACGCCGGCGGCCGCGAGCGCCACCGAGCCCTGGCTCCGCGCCACCAGCGCCACCGCCCGCGGCGCCGCGTCGCGGTAGGTGGCCGCGCGCATCGCCAGGTCGTCCACCGAGACCAGCGCCGCGTCCACCCCGCCCTGGTCCGGCCCCAGCGCCAGCGCCCTCGAGACCTCGGCGCCGTTGGCGTAGGTGGAGAGGTCCAGGTCGAGCGCGTAGGCCTTGGCCGCCGGCGAGTCGGTGTGCCGGCCCGGACCCCCGGAGAGCCAGAGCAGGCTGGCCGAGCCCGCGCGCGGCGGGACCGCCAGCTTGAGCGGCTGGCTGGGCATCGCGTTCAGGCCGCTGGTGGGCGCGATCGCGCCCGGCGGGAAGTCGGCCAGCGAGAGCGCCGGCGCCGGACGGCTCTTGTGGCGCAGGTGCGAGACCAGGGGCTCGAGCTGGGGCAGAAAGCCCGCGCGGTGCAGGGCGAAGGCGATGATGCCCAGCCCGGCGAGCACCAGCAGCAGCTTTCCGCCGGGGCCGAGGGACATTCGCTAGGACTTCACTTCCACCTTCTTGCCGATGGTCTTCTCGCCGCCGCTCGAGACCTCGGCCACCGGTGCGGGCGCGGCCACCTGGTCCATGCCCATCTCCACCTTGAACTGCTTCACCAGCTCCATGGCCTGGATCTTCTGGGCGTCCTCTTCGATCTGCACCTTGGCGTGGTCGACGCCGTCGAGCGCCATCTCCATCCGCGCCTCGTTGACCGCGGTCTGCTCCTCGATCTTGCGGACCATCTCGTCGTGGGTGGCGTCGATGCCGGCGACCTGGAAGCTCTCCAGCGCATCGGCGACCTT
>Ga0164242_10009599_pt1 | contig 10419 bp, 9 predicted proteins | sample OricomgcompostMG_FD_108783 | JGI IMG/M metagenome (GOLD analysis project Ga0164242, IMG submission 108783) | Miracle-Growth compost microbial communities from Emeryville, California, USA - Original compost - Miracle growth compost (MG) ... | reverse complement strand
TAGTTCATATCAATAACTGCCTGACGAATTTTCTTTACCATGTCCGCTCCCACCCTGGCTTCCTTTTCCTTATTATTAATAACATAAGAAACCAGGGCAGTAGAGACGCCTAAATGCTGGGCAATATCTTTAAGTGATGTCTTTTTATTCATGAATCAAAAAACGGGCTTTATGCTTCAAATTTAGGATAAACACGGTAAAAATTGATAATCTGACAGATTACCAATGGGTAAACCGATTTTAATTTACTTCCAGCGCATCCTTATCCGGAAAGGGCGGAAACTGGTTATGCGGTTCCGTCTGATACCAGAATACGGTTGTCGCAATATCATCCTGCAAGGGCAGATACCGCCCTTCACTACGCCATCCAAGATCCTGAATGGTCACTTTTAAATCCTTATCAAAGCGAATAGGGTCTGTTATATGCCATCTGTACATACCAAAACGTTGGGATACTTCATAATGACCATCTCCTCTTAATACCTGGCATAAGCCAGCATATGGCGTACAATACTCTGTATATTCTACTTTTTCTACGCCGGCTTCATTTTTCTTATGGGTATCAAAATCATAGGATCCACAAAAATAATCTTCCGTTCCGGTGCCACAGATGGTGGGATGCTGCGTATCACCATCCATATAGAATTTAATCTCACCTTCACCCCACCAACCGTTATTATGTACACCAATAGCCATATATGTTCCTACGTACTGCCCTTTTCCTTTGACATTATCCAGTAATACGTATTCTTTTTTATAAGGTTGAGGATTCACCCTTCTGAACTGCGCATGAAAATAAGCAGCATCATCCGGCACCTTCGTTTCAATATAATCCACCTGGAAATAGAGCGTCATTGGGTGCTCATCAATATTTTCCATGGTAATTCTGCAATGTTTCCTGAAAGGCATGGGCCAGTAACAGTTAAAAGCACTTCCCGGATTTACACAAACCGCCTGTGATACCAGGGGAGAATATTTACCCCAGCCCATACAGAAAAAATCACCCACCGGCGCTTCTACGGAAGGTTTATCTTCACCATCCCAATAAAAACGAATAATGGAATTACGCCAGTTACCCGTGGGTGTCATCCAGATATGCTGGATGGATCCGGATCCGTCAATATCGGCTATCGTAAATGTAGTATGAGGCTTGATCACTACGCTTGGGCTGATTTTCCAGCCGGGGCCCAGGTCTCTGGCTGCATTTTTCCCGGTTCCTTCTGTAGCCATAGCCCCTTTTGCTTTCTCTCCGGTAAAATTCTCCGGACTTATGGATCTGGATTTGGCATCGGACAGTTGATAAAGGTTACTAATTGTTCCGTTAATCCCGTTATAGGTATTTTGTGCCCTAAGGCTGAGTCCCGTTAAAACAAACATGGAAAAAACAATAGCTAGTCTCTTTTTAATCATAATAAGCACTTTTAGGAAAATCAGGTTATAAATTGAAATCAAGTCATCAGATGTAACCACATTTAAGTAATGTGTCAGGATTTCTTAAAATTACTTAAACGTTTAAGCTGCAATTTAAATTTTCAGTTCCTAATAGCCAAATATTTTTTAAAAAAATCAAAAAATACAGTTAACTTCCCTTGTAACACAAAGACTATTTAATAACAAAATCATAATAAAAGGTTCTGTCACAATTAATTGAAATAGGCACCCCGCCTCCATTACTTTAAAATATTAAGTTTTTAAAAATTTAAAAATAGTTTGAATTCAAACTATTTTCCTAACTTTATGCCAGAGAATGATTAAAAACACTACTTCTACCATGCAACAAAACCATAGTCATTCAAAAGCCACCTTAGCCCTGGAATTAGGCCGGGCCCAAAATGAACTGCGCAGCCGATTACGCCAGTCCATTCAGATCAGAATTAGCGAAACCGGTCATGATATCTCCTTTGAACTGCTGGAAATTATCGGCCTGCTTTGGCGCGAGGACGGCATTCACCAACAAGAAATAGGCGATCATCTAAGTAAGGATAAATCCAGCGTAACTTATCTGATTAACGCCTTAGTGAAAAGAGGGCTCGTTACCAGAGTGGAACACGATAAGGACAGAAGGCACAAAAAAATCTTTTTGACCAGTCAGGGTAAAGCGCTTCGTAAAGTTATTTATCCATTAGTACTGGATTGTTATGCACAGGCAGCTGGTGATATTGCGCCAGCGCTGCTTCTGCAAAGTACAACCATGATCAGGCAAATGGCCGGTAATCTTTAAACACTTCACAAAGCTCACCTCATTAAAAATAAAAAAAATTAAATATGAAAACTATATTAGTTCCCGTTGATTTCTCAGAGGCCTCCAGTGGCGCTGTCGATTATGCAGTCCATTGGGCCAAACATTACGGATATTCCCAGATTATCCTTTTTAAAGTCCATTACGAATCATTTATGGACTACATATCCACCTTGGGAATAGGTTATAGCTTTATGGGAAAAGATGCCAGTACACAGTACAGAAAGGCCTCCAATAAACTTTTAAAAAACCTGCAAAAAAAAGCGGTCAGTCAACTAACCGGTCAGGACAATATCCAAATTAGGACCGCTACCAGTGACCTGCCCTTAATGCGGGCTATTATAGAAATACTTTTGCAACATCCGGATATTCAGTTAATAACGGTCGGCAGTGACCATACCAGATCCAGCGAACCCGGCTTTATTACGACCAGTATTGTCAAAATAGCCAGAATATCTCCGGTTAAAGTCCTGATTGTACCAGAAGGCTATCGCTATACATCGATTAAAAAGATCCTGGTACCCTGTGATTTACAGCACATGAAACACCTGGGCAAGCTGGAACAATACAGCAGTATGATTAGTGAACACAGTGCGCTGACGGTTTTAAATATTTACAAAGACCCGGCTCAGCAAAACGATCAGATGATCCAGGAATGGAAAGATAAATTACATAGCTATTTTAAAGGCAATGCGCTGCATCTCTTTCATAGTTATGATCATGATACGCTGCACGGCGTGCTGGATTTTGTGGCTAATAATCCGACAGATTTAATTGTTGCCCTCCCCGGAACACATAGCTTCTTATATTATATGGCCAATAAAAGTCTGTCAGAAGGTATTTACAAAAATACGAGCCAGGCCCTGTTACTATTAAAATAAGGACAAGCCGGCGTGCGGAACATCCAGGGATACGGTTAATTTTTAAAAATTAAAAATTAAGCATGGAAAATGGACAGTGATAACTCATTAGTGGTTTATGGAGCAAAGCGGGTTATTATCACCATTACTGCAGTTGTTTGCGCGCTTCTGCAGATTGTGGACATGACCATTGTCAACATCGCTCTACCTGATATGCAGGGCAGTATGGGGGCTTCTTTGTCAGAAATCACCTGGGTGATCACCGCCTACGCCATTTCAAATGTAATTGTTATGCCAATGACCAGTTGGCTGAGTCAACAATTTGGTCGCCGGAATTATTTTTCAGCATCCATCATTTTATTTACCATTTGCTCCTGGTTGTGTGGTAACGCTTCAGGTATCACCGAGTTAATTGTATTTAGGTTCTTGCAAGGAATTGGAGGAGGCGCTCTTTTGGTTACGGCACAGACAATCATTACAGAAAGCTACCCCATTGAAAAAAGAGCCACTGCACAGACCATTTATGTTTTAGGGGTCATCGTGGGTCCTACCCTGGGTCCGCCCCTCGGCGGGTATATTGTCGACAATTTTTCCTGGCCCTTTATATTTTATATTAATATTCCGATTGGAATCATTGCCACTATCCTGACTTTACAGTTTGTCAAAAGTCCTCATTACGCGGAAAAAAGAAAGACGCGTGATGTGGACTGGCTGGGTATCGCGCTGCTGATTATTTCTGTTGGCTTTTTACAATTTATTCTGGAAAAGGGGCAGGAAGAAGATTGGTTTAACAGTGCACTGATTACAAGTTCAGCCGTAATTTCATTTTTTGCCTTTTACTTTTTCATCTGGCGGGAAATCGTCTACCCCTATCCTATTGTGAACCTTCGGGTGTTACGTAATAAGGAGCTCTCCATCGGCAGCATACTCTCTTTTGTGTTGGGATTTGGCTTATACGGATCCACTTTTATCATTCCGCTTTACACACAAACCATCATGGGATGGACCGCCTTCCAGGCGGGCATGCTCATGATTCCAAGTACCGTTTTTACCGCGATTATGATGCCTTTTGTAGGCAAATTAATGGAACGAGGTTTTCCTTTTGGCATTATGATCTCCACTGGAATGGTTATTTTTTTTATTTATAGTGTCATGGCCTATAAAGTGCTGACACCGGACACTGGCAGCGACGCCTTTTTCTGGATTCTGGTGATCAGAGGCATCGGGCTGGGTTTACTCTCTATCCCGGTAACAACACTTGCACTTTCGACACTTAAAGGGGTCCAGATCGGAGAAGGGGCCGCCATTTCCGGGATGCTGCGCCAACTTGGAGGATCTTTTGGGGTAGCCATTATCTCCACTTATATCACGCGTGATATCGCCAAATACAGAAATGACCTGGCCAGCCACCTCACGGCCGGCAGCACTTATACGCAAAACAGAATCCATATGCTCACGCACGGATTTCAGGCAAAGGGAATGACACCTGAAGTAGCACGAAATTCGGCATTGAAATTACTGGATCAGCTCCTTACCGGGCAGGCCACCATCCGCTCTTACATGGATGTCTTTTTCTGGATTGGCATGATGTTCCTGATTTGTGTCCCTTTTGTATTGGTCCTCGTCAGAAATTCTAAAACAAAAGTGGACATTTCTCAGATGCTCACCGAATAAGACGCTCCTACAAAAAATCAGCCTGCAAAATCTATTCTTAGACCTTACAGGCTGATTTAATGCATGAAGCGGGGCTTCTTTTGTATTAAAAAAGTCTAATGAATGGATTTAAAAATCCTTTTCCATCTTGGACCATTTTGCCAGCTAAACCAGATCAAAGAAGCTTTTCCTACAACAGCGGTTTCAGGAACAAAACCCCAGTAACGGCTGTCCTGGCTGCGGTGGCGATTATCCCCCATCATCCAGTAATAATTATACTCGAATGTATATTGATTGGTCTTCTTACCATCGATGATAAAACTATCACCCTGCTCTTCCAGCGTGTGATGCTCATAAGTATGGATAATTCTTCTGTAGATATCTATATTCTGAGGAGTTAAAGTCACCGTTACACCTTTTTTAGGCACCCATAAAGGACCGTAATTATCCGGTGTCCAGCTTGAATCTTTTTTATCAAAATAAGGAAATAAACCTTTATAATCCTGCAGGTCATATTCGACCTTAACGACATTGGGCAGCTTTTTAATTTTCTCAATTACGTCTGCTGTCACATCAAATTGATAAACATTCGGCGCTATTTGTTTCTTTTCCGGCTCATCTGATTCATTGACCGGATTTAGTTTGACATGTAATTCATCTTGTAAGTACTGATCGGAAAAAGAATTGCCATTTGTAGTGACCAGATACTCCATTTGGGAAGTTGGCGGAACGTAGGCCTTTTTACCGTTAATATACAGTTCCGTATTGATAATCTGCAGGGTGTCTCCTGCAACAGCTGTACATCTTTTAATATAGTTATCGGTTTTATCCATTGGATGTACAATAATCTGATGCTCTGCCAGCAGTTTTGCCCTGTCACCATGATAGTAATCTCTCAGAACCTGATAATAAGGCAATGCAGACCCGTAATTAGGTTCATTGATGATCGTATCACCAGCAGGGAAGTTAAAGACAACCACATCGTTTCTTTTTACATCGGAGAATGCCGGCAGTCTTTTATAGGGCCAGTGGACAGCCTTGGAATAGGAAGGTGTAGTCGTAGAAAAAGGCATAAAATTATGCACAAACGGAAAACTGAGCGGGGTTTCCGGTATACGGGCACCATAAGTCATTTTATTGACGAACAGAAAGTCATTAATCAATAAAGTCTTCTCCATGCTTCCGGTTGGAATCACATACGCTTCAAAAATAAAGGTACGAATCAGGGTGGCCGCCACCGTCGCAAAGACCAGCGCATCAATCCATTCCCTGGCCGTTGACTTCCTATAGAGCTTTACTGCATCGGGACCTATGTAGCGAACTTTATCAGAAAAGCCTACAAATGGTAAAAAGATAAAGGGCACAATTGCTGTCAGTGCATGATCAATGAGGCTAAATCTGCCAAATTGCATGACAAAAATAATGGTAATCCAGATGGTGATAAACTGGCCGGCAAATGGAATTAATTGCAACCAAAACCATACTTTGCTGATACCACAAAGTTCACAGATAATCCAGGTATTATAAAATGGAATAAAGGCTTTCCAGGGAGCAACCCCTGCCTTCTTAAACATTCCATACACGCCAATTGGCCATCCGACCAAATATAAAATCACGTATAGCCAACCCATACTTTCTTGAATTTTTAACGTTAGTTACCCACAAATGTAAGGGTTTTCCAGATGGAACCCCCGTACAGATGATAAAAGGTTTTTAAAATTTACACCAGCGGTTTTAACCTGATTTTGGCAAAACAAGTCTCTAATTGACTCAATTCAACCTAATTATTAAAATGATATCCCCTTAAAAATTCCGGCGTCGTCATTTTTTTCTTACCCGCTAACTGAAGTTCATCCATCACAATAAAGCCATCTGAACACCTGTACTTTATAAAGGTCTTACCATCTGTGATGAGCGCTCCCGTTTCAGGGAACGGATCCTTATCGGTTGCAGCCGGTATTTGCGGATGTGCTTTATAAATCTTCAGCATCTTCCCATCCAGCAACGTAAATGCTGTCGGGAACGGAGAAAGCCCCCGGATCAAATTAAATACTTCAGCCGTTGTTTTATTAAAATCAATCTGACAGGTCTCTTTAAAAATTTTGGGTGCCGTTTTCAATTCAGTCGTTTCAGACTGCGGTTTACCCTGAAGGGTCCCAGCGACCAATCCTTCTATAGTCTTCAACACCAAGTCTCCGCCGGCCAGCATCATTCTATCATGCAAAGAACCGGCGTCTTCATCAGCTGCCACAGGCATTTCTATTTGTAGTAGAATATTGCCGGTATCTATGGCATGTTGTAGTTTAAAGGTGGTCAGTCCGGAAAGTTTTTCTCCATTAATAACAGCCCAGTTAATAGGTGCCGCACCTCTGTATTGAGGAAGTAAGGAGGAATGCAGGTTAATCGTTCCCAAGGGAGGTTTACTCCATACTACTTCCGGCAGCATCCTAAAGGCCACCACAACCTGCAAATCAGCATTCAATACATCCAGGGCTTCTAAAAACCGGGGATCCCGAAGTTTTTCCGGCTGTAAAACCGGCAGCCCGGCTGACTCTGCATATTGCTTGACCGCACTTTTCTGCAATTGCATTCCACGGCCGGCAGGCTTATCCGGTCCTGTAACCACCCCTACCACATTTAACCCTTCCTCCACCAGTTTTTGTAAGGTGGGGACGGAAAACTCGGGCGTACCCATAAAAACAATGCGTATATCTTTTAAAGATCTTTCTTGCTTTAAACCGGACATGATAATACTTATAGAATTAAAATAAATTTGGGCTTTAAATGGAAACTACTTTTTCAGCAGCCATTCAAAGCCCAAATTTACAAATGTTATTTAAAGTGGAATCCTAACAAACCAAATAACTGCTTACATCCCTGGTACCAGTGAGGAAGTACTCCAGGGCACCATTGCCAGAATGATAATTAAGGCAATCAGATAGAGTAAAGCGGACTTGCGGTGTTTTTTCATATCTGACAAATCTTTTTTAGCCACACCCTTCCCAATTGTAATCAGCACAATAGCTATAAGCATCGCCACGGGATGTTCTACAAATTTAAATCTTAGAGCGGAATTAGCCATGATCGTTGAGCGATCGGCCAGAGAACTAAGATCTATTCCCAGTACCACCAAACCTACGACCAGCGTTAAATGCGCACATATCATCAGCCAAAGTCCCAGTTTTTTATGAATTTTTACAAAGGGCTTTTTAGCATCCGCAAAATTCTTAATGATATTGACCACCAGTAATATTAAAATCAGCCAACGCAGCAGGTTGTGCAGATCCAGTAATCCTTTCAGCATCTTTTCACTAATTTGTTTGCAGCGAAATTACTCAATAATTTCCATTTCAGTCTTTTTTGAATGGAAAGTTATTCTTGAGTCAGCAAGTGCGCATTTCCCTACCAGTTCGTAACTCTTGCTTAATCCTTCCAAAGAAATGGGAATAATATAAGTGCGAGTGCAATAATCAGCACATCAAAAGCCAGCAAAAGGCCGACCATGGACAGCATTCCTTGAAATAACACGGGAGAAAAGGCAATTTTGGAAATTTTGCCTAACAATAGCAGCTGAGGTACTATGATAGGAAACCCCATGACGGCCATAAGCGCTGCCTGTTGCTGCGCTTTGGCAGCAATGGCTGCCAGAAAAGTAAAGATAAAACTCAGCCCCAGTCCGCCCAGCATGGCAAGCCCCATGAACTGCCACATATTATAGACCGGATTGCCCAGCAACAAGGCAAATAAACCGATGCTTAATATGGTCATCACCATCATCAGCAGGCCATTAAAAATAATTTTAGACAGGACAAAATCCCGGGCTCCGGCTATTGAATAAAAATATAGCATTCTGCCCCTGGATTCCTGTAGAAAACTTTTAGCGACCGCATTCACCGCCACAAATAATTGCACGACCCAGAACATGGAGTTCCAGACCTGCTCCTCAGGTTGTCCCATGGTTATATAGATGACAAATATCGTAGAAGCCACATACAGGAAGATTCCATACAGGGTATATTGCTGGCGAAGCTCCAGCAATAAATCCTTTTTAATCAATGAGATAACGTATTTATTCAACACTAATACTTTAAATGACTGGATGATTTGCATTATTTTGTTCCCGTGTCCCTTCTTCATAGCATTTACGACATCTGGGCTCATATTCCTGCTTTTCTCCCAGTAGTACCTGTCGCTGACTGGCCGCTTTTCTAAAAGATAGGCTGGCAATATTGCCACATTTGACACAGATGGCATGAAGCTTTGTAATATAATCTGCAATCGCCAGAAGCTCTGGCATAGGTCCGAACGGCTGGCCTTTAAAATCCATATCCAGGCCTGCTACAATAACCCGAACGCCTCTAGCCGCCAGGGACTCACAGACATGCACAATCTCTGCATCAAAAAACTGAGCCTCATCAATACCTATGACATCTGCATCTTGGGCGAGCAGCAGGATATGCTGCGAACTCTCTACAGGGGTGCTTTTTATCGCATTTTCATCATGACTCACCACCTCCTTTTCACTATACCGGGTATCAATACTGGGTTTAAAGACTTCCGCCTTCAAATTTGCAATCTGGACACGCTTGAGTCTGCGAATCAGTTCTTCGGTCTTCCCGCTAAACATTGATCCACAGATTACTTCGATCCATCCTCTGCGCTCTCCTGTTAAACTTGGCTCAATAAACATGATAAAAATAATCAATAAGGGCCATTTACCTATATATTAACACTTTACTATATAATTAAATGTAAATGAATCCGTCATTGAGTAAAAACTTCGTAATTTTAAGACTCGGATTAAAAAGTCAAAATTATTATATATTCAGCAAACCCTCTGCATTTGATTATGGAAAACCAGGAAATAAATCTGGAAAAAGTACATAGACTCATTGATTCATTACAAGCTCAGGCAAAGGATGGACATCTTTCAGGCATGCTATCCTCAGCGCAGCTTCTTGTAGCAGAACTCCAACAATTAGAATTCAAAAATAATAGCAGCACGCTTAAAAGCACCAGTGTAAGTGTTGTTATGCCTTTTGCCGCTAAAACAGTAGTCCGTCATATTCCACTGGAAGCTCCCGAAGCACCGGTTGTGGCCCATTTATCAGACCAGGAACCCACGCTTCAACCTCCTACGGTGATAACGGAAGCCGCCGCTTCAGAAGCAACTGACAATCATAGCTTTGGAAACTTTCCAGCACCTGGGCACTCCGTTCAGCCTGTGCAAAAGGAACTCTTTACGTTGGAGGAAGAACCTGATGAGCATCCGCCTATTTTATCTACCTTAACTCCGGATCAGTACCCGACCAGTATACCTTCAGACGAACCTACCTTGCAACAGCCGCAGGAGCCGGCCGCAGAAGCGGTATCAGAGGAAGGCCCGGTAGGACAACCGTCCCTCGAAAACCCTGTAGTGGTACCTCCAGTCCAACAGGCACCCGATTTTGAAGCTGTTCACAAGTACGCAGAGCAGGCAGAAAACACCCCTGCATCTGTCGCTGCTGCTACGCCGGGAATTGATCGGACGGAAGAGGACAAAAGGAAACATCTTTCTTTTATCCATGATAATTTCAGTGCGTGGGCCGATTATGGTGCGGCCGATGCTCCTACCCTTGTTCAGAACAGACCCCTTACACAGGGTCAGGATAATAGTTATAACAACAG
>Ga0164242_10009598_pt1 | contig 10420 bp, 7 predicted proteins | sample OricomgcompostMG_FD_108783 | JGI IMG/M metagenome (GOLD analysis project Ga0164242, IMG submission 108783) | Miracle-Growth compost microbial communities from Emeryville, California, USA - Original compost - Miracle growth compost (MG) ... | reverse complement strand
GGCAACGGCGGCAACGGCTGGGACGCGCTCACGACGGTGGGCAACGCGGGCCGCGGCGGTAACGGCGGCACCGGTGGCTCGGGTGGCCTGACCGGCAACGGCGGTAAGGGCGGCAACGGCGGAACCGGCGGCGACGGTGCCGATGGCACTGTCGGTGGCTGGTTCGGGGCTACCGGATACACCGGCGGTGCCGCAGGTGCCGGTGGCAACGGCGGTACCGGCGGAGCCGGCGGGACCATCTCGGGCAACGGCGGTGCCGGCGGTAAAGGCGGCAGCGGCGGTACCGGCGGGGACGGTGGTTCCGGCGCCGTCGCGGCCTTCGGATCCGACAATGACGGCGGCAAGAGCGGTGGCGGCGGCTACGGCGGCACCGGCGGCACCGGCGGCAACGGCGGCACCGGTGGGGCCGGCGGCACTGCCACCAACGGCCTCGACGGGGTCGGTGGCACCGGCGGCAACGGCGGCAACGGCGGTACCGGCGGGGACGCCGCGAACGGCGCCAACGGCATCCCGACCAACTCCGGCGGGGTCGGCGGCAAGGGCGGCACCGGCGGTGCCGCGGGTGCCGGCGGCAACGGTGGCACCTCCGGAAACAACACCGGCGGCGCGGGTGGCAACGGCGGTGTCGGTGGAGCCGCCGGCGCGGCCGGCGACGGCGGCAACGGCTACAACGACCACGTGCTCATCCATAACAACGGCGGCAACGGCGGCACCGGTGGTACCGGCGGCGCCAGCGGTAACGGAGGCAACGGCGGCACCGGTGCGACCACCGGCGCCGGTGGCAACGGTGGTGCCGCCAGTGCCGGAAGCGCCGGTGGATCGGGCGGTGCCAGTGGTGGCGGCAGCACCAGCGCCGGCACCGCGGGCAGCGCGGGCAGCGCGGGCGCCAGCGGCGCCGGTGGTACCGGAAACCCAGCCGGCCAGCACGGCTAGGCACTCACGGACAGGCACTGCGGTGTGGCGTCGCCAATCGGCGCCACACCGTAGTCATTTCCGCAAGTCCAACAGCTCCTCGTAGAACCCGCCATATCGCCGACCGGGTTCCACCAGGTGCACCTCCAAGATCCAATGGCATTGCCGCCCAGCTGAATCCGTCCGCCGCATCGGCAGATCCGAACCGGGCGCCACGTACGACTCGACCTCGCGGCCATCGATCTTGTCGTGCGGGAACTCGCCGACCAGATGCCCGGCGATGGCGCCGCCGAACTCCCACCCCGCGGCCTTACTCAGCGCCACCACGTGATCGAACAGCCGCGCCCCGGTGATGTCCGGGTGCGCGTCGAAGAAGTCACGCGCGGCCGTCCAGATCCGCGGCAGGTCATCGCGCAGCGCCAGCTTGCGCGGGTCAGAGCCCAGCACGTAGCTGCGGCCGAAGTCGGCCTCCCACTGCTCGAAGACCGGGCCCAGGTCGATGAACACGATGTCGTCGGCGGCGATCACCCGGTCCGGCGGGTTCTGCCGCGCGGTCGCCAGGGTATTCGGGCCGCCGTGCACGATCCGCTTGTGCCAGTGCCGGGTGACGCCGAACATCTGCGCGGCCAGGTCGCGGATCTCGTCGGACACCTGCCGCTCCCGGACGCCCGAACGGATCAGGCCGCGCTGTTCCACCACGGCGAACAACTCGGCCGCCTTATCCTGGGCCTCGAGTAACCGTCGGGCGCGCAGATCTTCGTCGAGCACGTCGCAAATGCTAGCCAGGAGCCGCCATGTCGCTGGTCGTCCCGCCCTATCCCCCAGCGCGCTATACCGCCGACAAGCCAGAGGTCAGCGCGACGCTGCGACGCGGCGACCAGCCCGCCGACCACGACTCGCACGGGCTGGTGCAGTACCACTACCTGGCCGACCAGAAGAAGACCGCCGGTGACTACGGGCTGTACCGCGTCGACATCGCCCCACACGGCGGCGGGCCGGGCCCGCATTTCCACCGCGCCATGTCCGAGGCGTTCTTCGTGTTGTCGGGCACCATGACGCTCTACGACGGCACCGACTGGGTGCAGGCTGGCCCCAACGATTTCCTCTATGTCCCGCCCGGCGGCATCCACGGCTTCCGCAACGACGACGACGCTCCCGCCTCGGTGCTGATGCTGTTCGCCCCGGGCGCGCCGCGGGAGGCCTACTTCGAGGGGTTCGGTCAACTCGCCGACATGACCGACGACGAGCGCCGGGAGTGGTTCGTCCGGCACGACAACTTTTTCGTCGACTGATTCTGTGCGGCCGCTGGGCCCTCGCACAGAATTGAGTCATTTGTCCCTACCGGTGAGTAACCGCCGCGGCTCATGATGTCGAGGCCGTCAATTTGTTGTGACCTGAGTCGCAATCGGACGGATCAATCCAGGTAGACGCTGTAGCCATGGCCCGGCTGCAGCGAATGAGAGGAAACATCTTGCACGCCGCCGTCCGTTCGACAGTCCTATCCGGAGCCGCATTGCTGACTGCCGGAACCATCGCCGTCACCCCGATCCAACAGGTGCCACACATTTCGGCTCAGGCGATCGGCCACAGCGTGTCGACCGCCGCCGTCGACCTGACCGCCAACGCCTTCGACCTCTACGGCGAGGTATTCAAGACCACCGTTGCCAACCTGCAGTCCGGCGTTCAGTCCTACCTGGACATGGGTGTGTTCCCGCTGCTGCGGCAGGTCCTGACCAACCAGGTCGGCACGATGACCGGTCTGATCGATGCGCTCGGTGACAGCGGCCGGGCCCTGCTCACCGGACTGACCCAGACGGCACCGAGCTACATCGGCGCGGCCCTGGGCGATCTCGGGAAGGCCAACGTTGAAGGCGCACTGAACAACCTGCAGCTGGCGATCGTGGCACCGATCATGGCCGCCATCAATCCGATCGGCAGCCTGCCCAAGGCGCTGGGCAACCTGATCTCGCAGCCGCTGCAGAGCATGATCAATGTCGCCAATGATCTGCCGAACCTGCTGCTGAACCTGGGTCTGGGTGTCATCGGTCCGGTCGCCGCCGGACTGGGCGCGGTCGGCGCCGCGGTCCAGCACGTCATCAACGCGGTGGCGGCCGGCAATCTGGGCAAGCTGGTCACCGCGGTGATCCAGGCACCGGCCACCATCGCCGACGGCATTCTCAACGGAGGGTACGGCCCCAACCTGGGCGCCCTGCTCGGGATCAACATCCCCGGCTACTCGATCTTCGGCGGCGGCCTGTTCGGCGGCGGCGCGACCGTCCCCGGCGGCGGCGTCATCGCCGGCACCCTGCAGTCGCTGGTTTCCATCGTGAAGTCTCTGGTCAACGACCTCACCCCCAAGGCCGCCGCGGCCGCTGCCACCGCTGCAGCGACCACCAAGACGACCACCAAGGCGGCTTCCGACGTCACCTCGCTGCCGTCCACCACGGCCGCCACGGTGGCGCTGAGCGCGGCCGCCACGGCCAAGGCCACCGGCACCACGGCCACCGATAAGGCGACGGCGACCACCGACGCCACCAGCGACGCGACGGATACCAAGACCGACGCCAAGACCGACACGAAGGTGGACACCAAGACCGACGCGAGCAAGACCGACGCCTCGGCCGACGCCGGCAAGACCGACGCGACCGGCAAGGGCTCCGACGCGAAGTCCGACAGCTCCGCGGGCGACACCAAGGCCGGCACCTCGACCGGTTCGTCGAGCTCGTCGAGTTCCTCGGACTCCTCCACCGCGTCCGGCTCGGCGAGCGACAGCGGCTCCAGCTCGTCGTCCGGCTCCACCGGGGACAGCACCAAGACGTCCACCTCCGGTAGCAAGGGCGGCCACAGCGGGTCGAGCAAGTCGGGCTCGGATTCGGGCAGCGCGGGATCGGCGTCGTCGACCACCGGCTCAAGCACCAAGGGCACCCGCTCGAAGAGCGCCCACTCGAAGGGCTCGCATGCCAAGGGCAGCCACTCCAAGGGCAAGTCGAAGACGCATCACGCGGCCTGACCCCGGATAGCCAATCGGCGGCGACGGATTCTTCCGTCGCCGCCGATTGGCGTTGTACCGCAGGGAATTTCAGCGAGCTTCGGGAAGTCCACCGGCCCACGCCGCCGGCCGCGGGACGTCATGGATCTGATGTCGGCTGGTGACACCCAACTTGGGGAACGACCGATACAGGTGGTTGGACACCGTGCGCACCGACAAATTCAGGATCGCCGCGATCTGCGGATTGGTGTATCCCTCGCTGACCAGGTAGACGACGTTGTGCTCCTGTGAGCTCAATTCGCCGGTCCGCACCGACGATGCATGTGGGCGCACCCCGGCCGCGCGCAGTTCCCGGGTGCATACCTGCACCCACGGCGCCGCACCGAGTTCCTGCATGACGGTCAACGCGGCCGCCAGCTGGTGCTGGCAGTCCCGGCGCCGACGATGCCGCCGCAGCCAGCCGGCGTAGCTGATGCGCAGTCGCGCCCGCTCGAACGGCCAGCGGTTGCCCACCGGATCCGCCAGTGCCTCGCTGTAGCGGGCGCCGGAGGTCTGCGGGTTGAGTACGGCGTCGGCGTGCGCGACCAACTGGGTCAATCGGGGTGACACGGGCCGGGGCAGGTGCTCGAGGATGCGTGCCAGTTGTGCGCGGGCCTCGGTGACGCGTCCGGTGAGCAATGCGGCCTCGGCATAGTCGGCCAGCGCCAGATACGACGCGTAGCCGTGCAGCGGTAACCCGGATTCGTCGAACAACTCGGTCAGTTCGGCGCAGGCGGTGGTGTTGTGGTTCTCGGCCAGCGCGATCGAGCCCGCGGCGTGGTGCATCCAGGCGGCCAGCACCGGTTGGTCGCGGAAATCCGCCGGCCCGAGGACCGCCCGGAGCCGGTCCCGGGCCACGGCGGTCTGCCCCCGGCGGGCCGCGACGGTGGCGATCACCAGATCGGCGATCTTGGCGATCACCGGCAGGTCCGCCACGGCCGCGAACATGCTCATCTGCGTGGCGGTGTCGACGGCCTCGTCCCAGCGGCCCGAATCCAGATAGGCCCAGGCCAGCGCGGTCGAGGCCAACCCGGCGAAGCGGGGGGCCAGCGTACCGGTGTGTGCTTCGCGTAGGCAGCGCACCGCCAGGTCCGGTTCGCCGGCCAACCACGCCGACGCGCCGACGGCGGTGCGCCCGACCGAATCACCGACCTGCGCGGCCAGCCTGACGATCTCCGGCAACTCCAGATGCGCCAGGTGCAGGTCGGTGCTGCTGCGGATCCACATCCGGTCGGCCCGCGCCGATACGTCGGCCGCGGGTGCGGACTCCTCCACCTGCTGCAGCATGCGCGCCACGCCCCAGCGGCCCGCGGCATCGTCGGCGATGAAGGTGACCGTCGCGGCGACCCGCAGCGGTTCCCAGGCCGCCGTCGGCGCCACCTCGACCGCCAGACCGGCGGCCTCCAGCAGGATGTCCAGCACCGGCTGCGGGCTGGTGTCCCAGCACCGCGCCGCCCCCAGCTCGGTGTGCGCCCGCACCAGGTGCAGGACGTCGTCGACACCTTCGAGGGCGCATCGGCTCAGGGCCGCGGCCCAGTGCGGATCGCCGGCTTGGCGCGCCAGCGGCGCCGCCCGCACCAGTCGTCCGGCACGTTCGCCGATATCGCTGGTCAGCATTGCCGCGCGCTGCATGACCAGAGCTGCGGCCACGTAGCCGTCCCGGCGCACCACCTCATCGCAGGCGTTCGCCAATTGTTCGGCCAGGACGTCGTCGGGGGCCAGAGCCGCCTGGGCGCGATGCCAGATCTGCCGGTGCGGCAGACCCACGAGGATGTCTGCCAGCTGCAGATGCGCGGACGACCGAGCCGCCGATGGTGCCCGGTGATAGACCGCCGATCGGATCAGCGGATCGGCGAACCGCACCCGGCCCGACTCCACCCGGACGAACCCGGCGACCTCGGCCGGCGCCAGGGTCTGGGCATCGGCCAGTACCGCCGGCATCAGATGCTGCAGGTCCTTCTCCGAGGCCGCCGCCAGCGTGAGCAGTGCGGCGCGGGTCGCGACGGGCAGCATCCCCAGACGCCAGCTGTACATCCCGCGGCCGGCTGCCGGCAGCGCCAGCGGTTCCGCGGCGGGCCCGACCCAGGCATTGTCGGCGGCGGCCTCGGCGAAGGCGATGACGGCCGCCGGATTGCCCGCGGCCGCAGCCAGAATCTGTTCGCGGCGCAGGCCACGCGGCACCGAGGGCTGCCGATCCAGCAGTTCGGCCGCATCGGCGGGGCTCAGCGGCGGCAATTCGATCTCCAGTGACCGGCCGTCACTGCTGAGCAGTTTTCCGGCCGTGGCCGGGATCGCCAGTACGACGGTCAGCAATCTTCCGGCGCTGCGGCGCGAGGCGAACATCATGGCGCTGCGCGACGGCTCGTCGAGCCACTGCGCGTCGTCGATGCAGACCAGGACCGATTGGCCGGTCTCCACCGTGTCGAGCAGTCCGAGTAGCGCCATCGCGACCCGCACGACACCGAGTTGTTCGCTGTCCGGAGAGCGCAGCGCGGCGTCGATCACGCACTGGTACTGCTGCCCGGCGTGGGCGCCCAACGGCCCCAGTGCGTGCACCAACTGGTGCACCCCCGCGAACGGGGTCCGGGATTCGCTGGGGGTGCCGGCGATCGACAGCACCCGGAAGCCCATCGCGTCGGCGTGCCGGCAGGCCACGTCGAGCAGTGAAGATTTGCCCGAACCCGCCGAGCCGGATACCACCACCGTGCTGCCGCGGGGGGTGTCGCTGATGGCGGCGGTCAACCGCGAGAGCTGCTCACCGCGACCGACCAGTTCCGGCGCGTACGGGGCGGCCGTGCTTTGTGGAAAGGGCTCGGCGACCACTCCACCTCCTGTGACCCACATCGCCCCCGACGCCGAACGTTAGGCAGGTCTCAAGGCAGCTGTCAACTATCCGGTTAGTTAGCAACGTTGGCCCAGTTGGCTAAGATCTCCGAATGGCTCATCCGCGCGATTCCGATGCGACTCGGGCTCGGCTGATCTGCGCGGCCACCACCGAATTCGCCGAGTACGGCATCGCCGGGGCCCGGGTCGACCGGATCGCCGCCAACGCCGGTGCCAACAAGGCGCAGATCTACCACTACTTCGGCAGTAAGGATCAGCTGTTCGACGCGGTCTGGGAGGCCATGACGCAGCGGTTCTTCACCGACAGCCCGGTGGTCGCCGACGACCTGCCCGGGTACGCGGCCCACCTGATCGATGTCTACGCCGACCAACCCGAGGTGGGTCGCCTGATCGCCTGGCACCGACTGGAGCGCACCGGCGATGCCGAGCCGGGCTTCCCCGGCGCGACCATGCAACAACAGATCGCGTCCATCGCCGCCGCGCAGGCCGCCGGCACCGTCCCCGACGATCTGCCCGCCGCGGTGCTCTTCGCCTTGGTGCTGACCATCGCGACCATGTGGCACAACCTCAGCCCCACCCTGCTGGGCGTCATCGGCGTCGACGACCACGCGCAGCGCAAGGCCATCGTCTGCGACGCCGTGACCCGGCTGATCACTGCGTCCGGCAGCCACACCACGCCGACCGGCATGACACGCCGGGCAAATGTGCGTCCGCCAAACCCGTTGTCCTAGACTGCCATTCCAACCAGGGAGGGAGTTCCAAGGGTGCGGGCTTACGCAGCGCCCAGCACCCAGAATTTGCGGGGCTGGCAACGTCGGGCTTTGGTGCGCTATCTGGCCGCCAAACCCCGCGATTTCCTGGCCGTGGCCACCCCCGGCGCAGGCAAGACCACCTTCGCGCTGCGGATCGCCGGCGAACTGCTGACCGAACGCACCGTCGACCAGGTTGTGGTGGTGGTGCCCACCGAGCACCTCAAGACCCAATGGGCGGCGGCCGCCGCCCGGGTCGGCCTGGCCCTGGACCCCAAGTTCAGCAACTCAACCGGGCACACCTCCAGCGACTATCACGGCATCGTCGTCACCTACGCCCAGGTGGCCAGCCACCCGACCAAGCATCGGGTGCGCACCGAGAACCACAAGACGCTGGTGATCTTCGACGAGGTGCACCACGGCGGCGACGCCAAGAGCTGGGGCGAAGCGATCCGCGAGGCCTATGACGATGCGACGCGGCGGCTCTGCCTGACCGGGACCCCGTTCCGCAGCGACGACAGCCCCATCCCGTTCGTCAACTACGCCCCCGACGGCGCCGGCCACCAGCAGTCGGTGGCCGACCACACCTACGGCTACTCCGACGCCCTGCGGGACGGCGTGGTGCGCCCGGTGGTGTTCATGGCCTACTCCGGTGAGGCCCGTTGGCGTGACAGCGCCGGTGACGAGCACGCGGCGCGCCTCGGCGAGCCGCTGACCGCCGAGCAAACCGCGCGGGCCTGGCGCACGGCGCTGAACCCCGAGGGCGAATGGATGCCCGCGGTGATCGCCGCCGCCGACAAACGCCTGGGTCAGCTGCGTCAGCACATCCCCGATGCCGGCGGCATGATCATCGCCACCGACCAGACCACGGCCCGCGCCTACGCCAAGTTGCTGCAGAACATCACCGGTGAGGAAGCCACCGTGGTGCTCTCCGACGATCCGACCGCCTCGGATCGCATCTCACAGTTCTCCGAGGGCACCAGCCGCTGGCTGGTCGCGGTGCGCATGGTCTCCGAGGGGGTCGACGTGCCGCGGCTGGCCGTCGGCGTGTACGCCACCAGTGCCTCGACGCCGTTGTTCTTCGCTCAGGCGATCGGCCGGTTCGTGCGGCTGCGGCAGAAGGGCGAGACGGCCAGTATCTTCCTGCCGTCGGTGCCCAACCTGCTGGAGCTGGCCAGCGAGCTGGAGCGCGAGCGCAATCACATCCTGGGCAAGCCGCACCGGATGTCCGACGGGCTCGATGACGAGTTGCTCGAGCAGGCCCAGAAGAAAGAGGACGAGAAGTCCGATCTGGACAAGGGCTTCGAGATGATCGGCTCGGACGCCGAGCTGGATCAGGTGATCTTCGACGGATCGTCGTTCGGCACCGCAACCGAGGCCGGCAGCGACGAGGAGGCCGACTATCTCGGTATCCCGGGCCTGCTGGACCCGGCCCAGATGCGCGATCTGCTGAGCAAGCGCCAGGACGAGCAGCTACAGAAGCGCAGCGCCAAGGCCGCGGCCACCGGTACGCCCCCGCCGCCGATGACCACCCACGGTCAGCTGCGCGAGCTGCGCAAGGAGCTCAACCTGCTGGTGGCGGCGTTTCACCACCGCACCGGTAAGCCGCACGGCTGGATCCACAACGAGCTGCGCCGCCGTCACCCCGGGCCGCCGGTGGCCGCCGCGACCCGCGAGCAGCTGCAGACCCGCATCGAGGCGATCCGCGCGATGCAGCGCGAACTGAGCGCCTGAAGCTAGAGCTCCAACAACGCCGGCAGGTCGGCCACCGAATCCACCACGTGGTTCGGCTGCATCGCGAATTCGTCTGTGGCCCAACGATCCAACGTGTCCTGACGGAATTTACCGGTGCGTACCAGCACCCCGGTCATGCCGACCACCTGGGCCGCCAGCACGTCATTGTTCAGGTCGTCGCCGACCATGTACATCTCGTCGGGGTCCACCCCCAGCCGCGCCGCGGCCGCCAGGAAACCCGCCGGTGCCGGCTTGCCGACCGCGATGCCCGGCCGCCCAGTGGTCGCCTCCAGTCCGGCCAGGTACATCCCGACGTCCACCCGCAGTCCGTCGGCGGTGTTCCACGCGGTGCTGCGGTGCATGGCCACCAACGGGACCCCCTGGGACATCCAGTCGTAGACCCAGCTCAGGGTCAGGTGGTTGTACTCCGGTCCGGCCCCGCCGAGCAGCACCACGTCCGGGGTGGGCGGCACACCGGGGCCGGGAAAGTCGGCGGCGGACACCAGGTCGACGCCGGTCATGTCGGTGCCGATATCGCCGCTGTTGACCAGGAAGCACTGTGCCCCCGGGTAGCGGTCCCGCACATAGTCCGCGGTCAGCACCGCGGCGGTGATCACCTCGTCGGCAGCGACGTCCATGCCTGCCGCGCACAGCAATTCGGCGATCCGACCGCGGCTGCGGGTGGTGGTGTTGGTCAGGTAGGAGCGGGCGATCTGGTGGTCGTCCAGCGTGCGCAGGGTCTCGGCGGCGCCGGGGATCGGACGCCACGAGGTCACCAGGACACCATCGATGTCGAAGAGCACCCCGCCGACCGCCATGGTGCAGACACTAAACCGCTGCCGCTGGCACGCAAGTCAGACGGTACTGCTCGGTAGTGTCATGCCCATGAGCGCCAACTGGACTGCCAGCAATGTGCCCGACCAGAGCGGTCGGGTCGCCATCGTGACCGGGGCCAACACCGGCCTGGGCTTCGAAACCGCCCGAGTTCTTGCCGACCGGGGCGCCGCCGTGGTGATCGCGGTCCGCGATACCGCCAAGGGCGACGCCGCGGTGACGCGGATCAAGGCCGCCAACCGCAATGCCGATGTCACGGTGCAGAAACTGGACCTGGGGTCGCTGGCCTCGGTCCGCACCGCGGCCGAAGAACTGCGTG
>Ga0164242_10009597_pt1 | contig 10420 bp, 11 predicted proteins | sample OricomgcompostMG_FD_108783 | JGI IMG/M metagenome (GOLD analysis project Ga0164242, IMG submission 108783) | Miracle-Growth compost microbial communities from Emeryville, California, USA - Original compost - Miracle growth compost (MG) ... | reverse complement strand
TTCAATTAACATCAAAATTCTGGAGGAAAACTTAAAGTTCATGGTACAAACCGAGATTGCGCCACATGGTGGCAAGCTGATCAATGCTTTCGTCACCGGTGACGAGGCCACAGCGCTGCGCGAAAAAGCACAACAACTAACCAAGATTCATCTTGCAGATCGTCGTCTGAGTGATCTGGAAATGATCGGCAACGGCGCGTTTTCGCCGTTGAATGGTTTTATGAATCGGGCAGATTACGATAACGTCGTGGTCAACAAAAGATTGGCAAATGGCTTGCCCTGGACAATTCCCATCACGCTCGCCGTCAGCGCGGACGAAGCCGAATCGTTGAAAGTGGGACAAGAAGTGGCGCTGGTTGACAAGTTTGAAAACTTGCTGGCCGTCATGACGCTGGAAGAGATTTATAAATATGACCGCGAACGCGAAGCGCGTTTGGTCTATCGCACCACCGACGAAACTCATCCCGGCGTGCGCAATCTCTACAACCGTGGCGATGTCCATTTGGGCGGACGCATTCAGGTTTTGGGACAACGCGGCGACGAAACATTTCCCGAATATCGCTTGACTCCTGAATTAACACGCCGCGCTTTCGCGGAACGCGGTTGGAGCACTATTGTTGCGTTCCAAACTCGCAATCCGATTCACCGCGCTCATGAATACATCACCAAATGCGCGCTGGAAATCGTGGACGGTTTGTTGATTCATCCGTTGGTCGGCGCTACAAAATCCGATGATATTCCCGCCGAAGTACGCATGGAATGCTATCGCACTTTGATTAAACATTACTATCCGCAAAGCCGCGTTCTGCTGGCCGTGATGCCCGCCGCCATGCGTTATGCCGGCCCGCGTGAAGCTATTATGCACGCCATCATCCGCAAGAATTATGGCTGCACTCACTTTATCGTGGGACGCGATCACGCCGGTGTTGGCAATTATTACGGCACTTACGATGCGCAATATATCTTCGATGAATACACCAAAGAAGAAATGGGCATCATTCCGCTGAAGTTCGATCACGCGTTCTACAGTCCTACTGTGAACACGATGGGAACTGACAAAACCTTGCCGGAGAACGCCGAGAAGATGACGCTTTCTGGAACTAAAGTGCGCCAGATGCTGCTGGACGGACAAGTGCCGCCGCCGGAATTCACGCGTCCTGAAGTTGCGAAAGTGCTGATCGAAGGAATGCGCGCGCAGCAGCAACAGGGATAAAAGTACTTTTAGTGAAGTCGAATTCCCTCTCCCTGTCAGGGAGAGGGTTAGGGTGAGGGTTTTGATCATCTAAAAGTACTTTAGTTTTTTGAAAAAATCGCCCCTCACCCCAGCCCTCTCCCCGCCGGGGAGAGGGAGCTTTTGGATTCCCGCCTGCGCGGGAATGACGAAGATATAATATGTTGCAACTCTCCTCCTCCCAATTCCAGAAAATCGTCGAACAAGGCCTTGCCGGCAAACCATTAGAAATCTGCGGTTTGCTGGCTGGCCGCCGTTCGGCGGATTCTTCGTTGGATGAAAGTACTTTTGCGGAGGTGCTGGAAATCTATCCGATTGACAGCGAAGACCAAAGCGAAAAAACCTACACATTAAATCCTTTGCAACAATTGCGCGCTGAGAAAGATGCAACAAATAAGGGAATGGAAATTATCGGCATTTATCACACGCATCCGGCAACGCAGCCGTATCCTTCGCCGACGGACGTGAAGCGGGCGCATTGGGAAGGCGCGGATGATTTAATGTATCCCGATTATTCCTTTTTAATCGTTTCATTACGGCAACCGGAAACGCCCGAACCGCGTTCATATTATATTCGCGGCGCGCGCATTCCCGAAGATATTGTTGAAGAAGAAGTGGTGATTAAAGCTGATGATTGAAGACGCTATGCGCGATTGCCTTTCGGACGAAGTTCGCGACAATTCTCAAAATGGTCATCATCCGCCGCCGCTGGAAATGCTCGGCGTCGATGCTGTTTCCGTGCTGGATTATATTGGCAACACGCCGCTATTTAAATTTTGCAGCATCACGCGTCACCTGCGAAATGTGGAAGTTTACGGCAAAGCCGAATATCTGAATCCCGGCGGCAGCGTCAAAGATCGCGCCGCGCTCAGCATGATTTTGCGCGGCGAAAAAACCGGCGAATTGCGCCAGGGAAAAGTACTTTTAGATTCCACCAGCGGCAATACGGGAATCGCGTACGCCATGATTGGCGCGGCGCGCGGTTTCAAAGTTAAACTGGTCATGCCCGCCAACGTTTCGGTGGAGCGCATTCAAATCGTCAAAATGTATGGCGCGGAAGTCGTGCTTTCCGATCCGCTCAAAGGCAGCGACGGCGCTATTTTGCTGGCTCGAGAGATTTACGAACAAGATCCCGAAAAGTACTTTAAGCCCGATCAATATAATAACGAAGCCAACGCGCAAGCGCATTATAACGGCACCGGCCCCGAAATTTGGCGACAAACGCGCGGTCGCATCACGCATTTCCTGGCGACGATTGGCACCACCGGAACTTTGATGGGAACTGGTCGTTATCTGAAAGAACAAAACCCCAATATCAAAATTTTCGCGGTCGAGCCGGATAACGCCATGCACGGCATCGAGGGTTTGAAGCACATGGAAAGTTCTATTCCGCCGGGAATTTATCACCCTGAAGAACACGACGGAATTATTTCCGTTGCCACCGAAGATGCTTATGACATGCAAAGTAGATTATCTTTGGAAGAAGGAATTTCAGTAGGATTTTCCGCAGGCGCAGCCATTTGGTCGGCGGTGCAATTGGCAAATAAGCTGGAAGAAAAAGGCGAGCCGAGCGTTATCGTCACCATTCTTTGCGATCGCGGAGATCGCTATCTGACGCAATTAGCGATGATGGCGGAATAAAAAAATATAGCCACAGAGAGCACAAAGAGAGAAAGTAGTAAAAAGCACTCAACAAAAAGTACTTTTACTTTATCCGCGCAGGCGGATAGTTGGCTTTAGCCCTCCAGCCTGTGATTTTAATCACAGGTCACGAATATTCAGCGCCTTATGGTGCGTCGAATCCAACAGCCTCTTCGGGAGAAATTTGTTTTCTTCGAACAGCGCCTCGAAAACCTTGCCATTGGCCATAAGATTCACGTGCCATATTCTTCAAATTCGCAAATGAATTTTCCTGGGATGATTGAAATGCGGTGCGTCGTGATTCGCGTACTTTGGGCGAGAAGAAAAATGCGCCCAGATATTGCAATTGGTGGCGCGGCGATCCATTCATCATTAAAAACAGCGCGTTTTTGGTAAGCGGATTCAATTCCGATACGCCTTCGCGCGCGCCAAAAAGTCGGCTTCGCGCGATCAGTTGTAATTGGTGTTGGCGCTTGTTTTTGGGGACTTGGCGTAAAAGTACTTTTGGCACGTCAATCTGTAACTCGCGCGCTAAGGTTTGCAACACCGCCCAAAATCCATCTTGCATGGGAGAATGCCGAATCCAGCGCGCTACCTTTTTCGCATCCAAACCCGGAAAATATTCGATAAGATCCGCTAAATCCCACGCGGTTTTTATGCCGTTTGCAAAAAGATGCGTGGCAGAATGCAACACGCCGTGAATCAATAATCCTTCCGCGTTCAGCGTTTGAAGATTGCTGTATTTTTTCAACGAATGCGCTTCGCGCAACATTGCAGATTCGGGAAGTTTCCAGAATTCCGGCATAATTCCCGTATGAATTTCCACCATTTGCGAGGAAAATGTGACAGGCGCGAGATGATGCGGACCGGTTTGTTCCGCATTGCGTTTGCCTTTGAAATCATGATCCAATAAATACTTTCGCAACGCTTCGGCATGTTTTGGAGATACCCAAAGATCAATATCGCCGATAGCGCGCGGTGGATTTTCGATGCCAAATTCTGCGTGCAACGTTTGCATGGCCGCGCCTTTTAGCAAAACACCTTTTGTGCCGATCACTTGTAACGCTTCATCCAAACGTTGCAATGTTGCTTGTTGCATAGCTTGGCGCAACGCTTCTCGCTGCCCTTGAGCGCGGACGTTTTTCGCAAAGAAAGAGGGCGACCAACGCGTCAGATTTTCATCGTTCAGAACTGTCATCAATGGTCGCGATAATCCGCAACCCGCCAAATATGTCGCAGTTTCCTGCCAATCGAGATCGGACCGCCCGAGAATATTTGGCGTTTCGGGAATCCAAACTCCATCGCGCATGGCGCGAAAAAGTACTTTGTGAACGCCGACAGTATTGATATCGTTGCGATTATAAAGTTGCGAATGCTGGTGATCGATCAATTGCATTTTTGCCGAACGCAAAGCGGCGTGGCGCGAATCGCTTAATTTTTCGCGCAACGCTTCAACCGCTTGCGGGCTGGAATTAATATGTTTGCACAAATCGCACATGCCAAAATAACGCGGGCGCGCAAAGCTCTCAAATTCAGGAATTTGTTTCAGTTCTTCCAATAATTTCGATGGCCCAAAAGTGCGAATTGTGTCGAGAATCACATCATCACGATGTTCCTGAATCAGATCACCCAAAGTACTTTCTTGCAGCGATCCCACGACCAATGGCGATTCCTTTTTTTCAAAATAAGCTGGCCCGTTGCAGGCGATTAAGCGGCCATCGTCGGTTAGCGACGGTGAATGACTGGCATTGCAAAAACCTTCGATTTGCTGGCGCATTTGGGTGATGTCCAAAAGTTGCGCGCGTCCCACCGGTTGCACATCATAAAAACGCAAACGTGCGTTGGGAATATCTTCAAACGGCTGGCTGATTTCTGTCAATTCGCTGTCGTCGGCGGTGCGTGTGACGTTGATATTTACCGGATAATTATCCTTCGCGCCGGCGCGAGCGATGTTGATTGCGGGTTCCGGTCCCTGAAAATCTTTATGAAAACGGTCGTAACTTATTGTCAGAATACTTAATCCGGCGTTGCGCAATTCGGCTAATTTCGTCGCTGCTTTCTCTGGATTTTTGCCCCAAAAACCGTTGCTGGTAATAGCGGTTTTGACGTTCGATTTCTGGCATTCGCGCATCAGGCGTAAAAGTACTTTTTCGCGCAACATCGGTTCGCCGCCGGTGAAAAGAATGCTGCCGACGCCGCTTTTGATGGCGTCGCGCGTGCGCTGCATCAGCTCTTCTTCGCTGGGTTCGGCTTTGATGTGCGGGCTGCTTTCCACGCTGCAATGGCCGCACGTCATGTTGCAACGCCGCGTCAATAGAATCGATATATTTTGTCCAACCGCCATTTAATTCACCTTTTGCAAAATTTCTTCCATCGTCTCCACCATTTGCGCGGGCGTTTGCCGCGCCACATCAAAAGCCGGAACCTGATTTGCCAACGGAGTTAGAGTTGTTATCGCCGCGCCCACACCTCTTAATCTGGAGATATTTGTGTAAGGAAAAAGCGACGTTAATAATGTTGCTGAATGCATTTGCGCGTATGTTGTGGAATGAGATACATCGTTCGTAAATGGGCCGCTGCGCCGTGCCAGAAAAATGATGGCGCGAAGTTTCAAATTTGGATTTATTTGTTGATGAGAAATATCCGCCGGCGCAAACAAATATCCTTCTGCGTTTTCACTGCACGATGGCGATAAAAGTACTTTTTCCCAAAGCTTTTCCCCCAATAATTCGCGGCTGCCATGTCGCAACGAAACACGCCGTGGTGTCGCTCCGCACCAAGCAGTTTGCGGATCAATTAAAGCCACGTCATCGGTTAATAAATCCCAACCGGAACGCCATAAAGCGCAGGCTAATGTTGATTTTCCGGCATATTTCGGTCCTAAAATTAAAACGCCGGAAGTGCCTTTTCCCAGTAACGCCGCGTGCGCGCTCACAGGTTGCGGATTTGCGTAAATGAGATTCCAAATAGATGCGAATTCTGCTGTTGTCAGCGCTTTATCCAACGTGCGTGGGTTTTCGTTGTAAGTGAATTCTTCATCAACAGGCGGCAATTCGCCAGTTATCAAATGTGGAATCCAAAGATCGCCATCAGCTTCGATGCTCCATTGACATCGCGGCGCGCCGGTAAAATCAGCGATGAACGGATGAAGCATTTCTGTGGCGCGTTGCAATACTGTGTTGCTGGAACTGATTAATTCGTAACCGGCATGGCCGTTTGGCCACGTCACTTCCCAACGAACAGGTTGTATCATTTTATGAAGCGAGCATTTTGTGTTCCTGAAGTTGTTTCAGAAATGACGTTGTATCGGTTGTTGCCTGCGCATTGCTTAATCCGTCAAAACGTTGTTCAAGCTGGCTGGAAAGTTCTGCTGCGGATTGCGGATTTTCCAATAATTCCGCAAGAATAGTTCCGGTCGGATTAAGCACAATCGCGGTGCCGGTTTTTTCATTGAACAACACGCAGCGATCGCCAGTGCGGGATAATTGAACGCCGGAAGAAAGTTGATGTTTTTTGTGGGAATCGAGCATAAAATCACATAAAGACGAAAAAGTACTTTTAGCGCGCGGAAAGAATTCCGCGCGCTTAGACGTTTTTAATTATCATGGCGGCGGCGGTGGCGGCTGGAATGTTCCTGTTCCGGCATATAACACTTCGCGTTCGATGTCCTGCGCGGAAAGTACTTCTTCCACTTGCGGAGCTTCATAATTATTCTTTTCTTGATTCATTGCTCACCTCCATTAAGATTGATTCCAAAAGTACTTTTGTGCACGAAAATAAATTCCGTGCACAAAACATCATCAAGTTACGCTGGAACTGTACTTACACCTGCATACAATACTTCGCGTTCAATGTCCTCGGCGGAAAGTACTTCTTCCACTTTTGGGGCTTCGTAAGTGTTGACGTTGTCTTGTTTCATAATTCTCCTGTTTCCTTGAAAATAACATTTTTAAAGCAGATTTATATTTGTTGTGTTACAGTTCCAGCATACAATACTTCGCGTTCAATGTCTTCGGCGGAAAGTACTTCTTCCACTTTTGGGGCTTCGTAATTGGCGATGTCTTGATTCATGGTTCACCTCCGTAACTTTGATTGGAAAAGATTAAGATAAGACACAGCGATTATACCATAACTACAATTATAAATGAGACGCCAACAATTTATAACGTTTTGGATTCATTTTTGTCCACCACAAACTCTTCCTGATAAGAACGCTCTACATTTACGTTCCACAAATCATGATTTTCGCCCAGAATATTTCGCGCCGCCAGCAAACCGGTGAGCATCGAATGATCCTGATTGTTGTAACGATGCATGCCGTTGCGGCCGATGGTTTGCAGGTTGTTGAATTGCGCTAAATAATGACGCAATATTTCCAGGTTTTTCTTGTAGTCCGCATCATAAACCGGATAGGCTTTGGGCTGGCGCACCACTTTGCCGTCAAAAACCGCGCCGCGTGTCACCAATCCCAAATTTTCTAATTCGTGTTCCGCCTGTTTCAATAAATCCGCATCCGATGTATTCCAAAGCGCGTCGTCTTCGCTGCAAAAATATTCCATGCCCAGGCAACTGTTGCCGGTTTCGGGAACCATATCGGCGCTCCAGTTTTTGAAGTTTTGGATTCGTCCCACTTGCACTTTTGGCGTGTGCACATAAATCCAGTTATCGGGAAAGAGTTGTTCATCTTTAACCATCAACGCCACTAATATCAAAGCGCGATAACGCAAGTTTTTCGCGGCCTGAATCACTTCCGGCGGCGCGGCGGGACAAAGCGATTTCACCAGATGCGTGATTGGCATACTGGAAATATAATGCTCTGCGGTAAAAGTACTTTTATCGCCTGAATTACTTTGAATCGTTACCGATGTGATTTGATGATTATCGTGATGAAGTTCGTAAACACCTTGATTAAAAAGTACTTTTCCTCCGCCATTTTCTACTTTTTGAGTAAAGTATTCCCACATTTGTCCGGGCCCGAGACGCGGATAATCAAATTCTGAAATTAACGATTTGACATGATTGCCGCCAAATAAAGCGTTACGCAAAGTACTTATCAGCGATAATCCGCGAATGCGTTGCGCTGCCCATTCTGCCTGAATTTCGGTGCAGGGAATTCCCCAAACTTTTTCTGTATACGTTTTGAAAAAGGTGCGATAAAGCCGGTTGCCAAAACGGTTGGTGACCCACTGTTCAAAGTTTTTTTCCTGACGATGCGGCGCGATTTTCCAGCGCGTGTAACTGAGAAAAATAAGCACACTTTCGCGCGCGCCGAGGTTCGATAATGTGGTTTTGAGATTGAGCGGATAATCGAAAAATTTTCCTTGATAAAAAATACGCGAAAGACGCGGAACGCGAATAAATTCATCGCCTAATACTTCATGCCATAAATTTTCGATTTCCGTCACCTGAGTAAAAAAGCGATGTCCGCCAATATCAAAGCGATAGGCTTTATATTCTTCAGTCCGCGCGATGCCGCCTGGAATAGGACTACTTTCGAGAACTAGTGGCACATGATTATTTTTGACTAATTCGTAGGCTGCCGTTAATCCGGCTGGGCCGGCGCCGATTATGATTTCAGAGTGAAGAGGTTGGTTCATAACGGGAATCCGCAGATTTTTTCTGCCGCAAAAATGCTAATGCTTTGTGGAAATGAAAATAAAGGAAAGTGCAACCAAAACCCAAACCGCTATATAAAAAATAGAGCCAATGCCAGGAAAAACTTTTCAGGAGAAAGAGATTCCCTTTTTTGTGAGATAAGAACCGATAAAAATCTTGATTGAAGAAAAATAATAAGACGGCGCACAGAATTGCGGGCGCTAACAAAAATACTTTTGCCGTGATAATTGCGCTTATCAGCGTTAACACAAGACCATAAGCGCAAACTACGCTGAGGCGGTTTTTCCAATTTACGTTCAAGTCGTTTGGCATGTGGCGCTGTTGCAGAATAATCAAACTCCAGGGCAGAGCGCGATTGAAAAAATCGGAATGTAGCAAAGATTTCGCGGTATATCTTTTAAGATGTTTAACTTGCAATGATTTTTCCAGGTGGATATGGTGTCCGGCGTTTTTGAGACGAATACCAAATTCCACATCTTCGATGCATGGCTGGCCAAAAGTTCCTTCAAAACCGTTAAGCTCTAAAAAGTACTTTCGTCGCACCGCGCCACAACCGGTCCAAAAAGTGCCGGCGGATTCGTTTGCCATTTGGTGTACATAATGATGTTGCAGATTTTTGTATTGTGAAAGAAATCCAGAATCGCCGGGCGCATCGTCATACGAACCGAATATCGCAGTGGCTTCAGGCTGCGCCTCAAAAGTACTTTTAACGCGTTCCACTAATTCACGCGGAGCCAGAACATCGCTATCGGCAAATAAAAGAATGTCGCCAGTTGCCTGTTTTACGGCTGCGTTTCGCGCTTTTGCCGGACCTCTTTGGATTGGCAGAGTGATCGTTTTGAATCCACATTCCGCCGCAAATTTTGCCAACGTCTCATTTGTCCCATCTAACACAGCGATCATTTCATCAGGTGCAGGACTTAACGCGGCATATCCTTTTAAAGCACGACGACTGTCTTCATTATCCTGATGCAAGGGGACAATCAGCGAAATGGTCATAATATCGGAGTGCGAATGTAGTTTTAGAAAAGATTGATGACCATTTTATCATAAAAAAAGAGGGACATGATATACCATATCCCTCGAGTGTTTTTAAAATTCCTTACGATATCATCGAAAGTACTTTTTCCACTAATTTATTAATTCCCGCTTCCGCGTCAAGCGCATCATTTGCCAGCATGAAGGCGGGCGTGGAAACGATCTTATTTTTGTTATCTACGGCGATCTCGTCGACTGCAGTTTCCTGATGACGCGCGCCGAATTTTTGAAGGGCGAATGCCGTTTTGCCATCGTTGCCGATTGTGAGCGTGGGATTTTTATCGCCCAAAACCAGCGCTACCAAAACCGGCGCGATGCAGATGGCGCCGATGGGCTTTTCCAGCGAATGGATTTCAGTGATCAGACGGCGCACTTCGGGTTGCACTTCCGCGTTTTCGCCTTCAGCTGCAAAGGTGCACAGATTTTTGGCAACGCCAAATCCGCCGGGAATAATCAGCGCGTCAACATCATGTCCGGAGACTTCTTCCACGGCGGTGATTTTGCCGCGCACAATTCGCGCTGATTGAGCGAGGACGCTGGAAGCTGGCCCCAGCTGTTCTCCGCGCACTTCCTGACCGCTGTAATGATTGATAACTTCATTCTGATCCATATCCGGCGCAATGGCGCGCACTTGCGCGCCGGCGCGTTCCAGCGCCAAAATCGTCAGCACCGCTTCATACACTTCGCTGCCGTCTTGATAGCCGCAGCCGGATAAAAGAACGCCCACTTTTTTACTCATCGTAATCTCCTCAATCCACAAATTTCACATCGACCTGATGGGGCAAAATGCCTTTTTCAAACCCCATGTCAAGGAATTTGCGCACTGCCAATCGCCCATCATCGCCATAATCTAAAGTGCGTTTGTTTACATACATGCCCACAAATCGATCGGCT
>Ga0164242_10009596_pt1 | contig 10421 bp, 9 predicted proteins | sample OricomgcompostMG_FD_108783 | JGI IMG/M metagenome (GOLD analysis project Ga0164242, IMG submission 108783) | Miracle-Growth compost microbial communities from Emeryville, California, USA - Original compost - Miracle growth compost (MG) ... | reverse complement strand
TTGCCGACGCTGACCGTCACGCAATAGCGGCTCGACCACACCGCCGCGCACGCGTACGCGGCCTCGTCGATCCACTTCATCAGCGCGCCGCCGTGCACCTTTCCGCCGAAGTTCACCGACGTCGGTTCAGCGAGAAAACGGAACGTGGTGACCGAACGTTCGAGTGGAAACGAAGGGGTGCTGCTCATGGTGACTCTCCGCGCGTGGGGGGTCGGTCCGCCATCGGGGACGGAACCGTATTGTTTGGTGGAAACGGCTGAAGGCGTCGATTATACGGGCGACCCCGGGGCGCGGCCCGGTGTCACTTGCGGAAGGTAATGCCTTCGTCGAGCGTGCCGTACATCGAGATGCTGCCGCCGCCCGAAGGCGCCCCGCCCTGCGCGCACGCCGCGCACAGTACCGCGAGTGCGGCAAGGGCAAGAATCCGTTTCATCACTGCATGACCGCTGGAAGAGAAAGTCCGATTCTAGCGCAGCCGCCTCGCGGGCCGCCGGTCGCGGCGGCGGCCGCGCATTCGACATTTCATCGCTGCGTGAAACGTCGAATGCGTCCGTGCGATACAGTGCCCGATATGACATTGCCTCGCGAGGAACCTCCGATGTCCGCCCCGCTTCGTGACGATTCGAGCCATTTTCCGGGCCTTTCGCGGATCGGCGCGCTGCTCGCCGACCCCGGCCGCGCCGCGATGCTGTGGGCGCTGATGGACGGCAGCGCGCGGCCCGCCGGCGAACTGACGCTGATTGCCGGGCTGTCGCCGTCGGCGGCGAGCGCGCATCTCGCCCGGCTGACCGACGGCGGCCTGCTCGCGCTCGAGGTGCGCGGCCGCCACCGCTACTACCGGATCGCGACGCCGGACATCGCCGCGTCCATCGAGGCGCTCGCGAACGTCGCGCAGGCCGCCGCGCCGCAACGGCCGGTGCCGCGCGCCGCGCGCACGGTGCCGGCCGAGATGCGCCACGCGCGCACCTGCTACGACCACATGGCGGGCGAAGTCGCGGTGCGCGTGTTCGACCGGCTGGTCGACGGCGGCCTGCTGGTGCGCGACGGCGACCGGCTGGACACGACCGACAAAGGCGCCGCGTGGCTCTCCGACTGGGGCATCGACGTCGCCGCGCAGCGCGCGCGCAAGCGCCGCTTCGCGTGTACGTGCCTCGACTGGAGCGAGCGTCGGCCGCATCTGGGCGGCGCGCTCGGCGCGGCGCTGCTGGAATCGTGGACCGCGCGCGGCTGGGTCGAGCGGACGAGCCGCCCGCGCGTGCTGCGGATCACGCCGGCCGGGCAGCGGCAGTTCGATGCGTTCGTCGCGCCGTGATCGAGGCGCAAACAAAAAACCCGTGAACCTGCAAGGGTTCACGGGTTTTGACCTTGACATCGACGCGCGCGTTACGCGGCAATGGCGCTTTACACTGCCATCGGCGCGGTCAGCGGTTCGTGATGCCGGTAGCCGACGAGCGAGAAATCGGACGGCTCGACCGTCTCCAGCCATTCCGGCTCGTACACGCCGGTCTTCGCGTATTCCGGGATCCGCGGCGAGATCGCCAGCTGCGGGCTGTCGTACGGCTCGCGACGCAGCTGCTCGTGCAGCATGTCGAGCTGGTTCTCGTAGATGTGCGCGTCGCCGATGAAGTACGAGAGCCAGCGCGGCGTATAGCCGGTCAGCCGGCCGACCAGGTGCAGCAGCACCGCGCCTTCGGTCAGGTTGAACGGCGTGCCGAGCCCGACGTCGTTACTGCGGATGTACAGGCACAGCGAGATTTCGCGGCGCGACGCGTTCGGCAGGAATTGATACAGCAGATGGCACGCGGGCAGCGCGATCTCCTCGAGCACCGCCGGATTCCACGCATGAAAGAGAATGCGCCGGTCCGACGGATTGTTCACGATCGTGTCGAGACACTGGCGCAGCTGGTCGATCGCCTTGTACAGCAGCACTTGCGGACGGCCGTTCTCGACGAATTCCGCCACGCGCCGGTAACCGCGCGACAGCGCGTCGTCGATGCGCGCGGTCGCGTCCGCGTCGAGCACCTTGTAGGCGGGCCAGCGGCGCCACTGCACGCCGTACACGTCGCCGAGATCGTCCGTGCCTTCGCGATACGGATTCGCGAGCCACTGCGCGTTTTCGTTCGCGTTCGCGTCCCAGACCTTGCAGCCGAGCGCGCGAAAGTCCGCCGCGCTGCGCGACGCGCGCAGGAACCCGATCAGCTCGCCGACCGCCGACTTGAACGCGAGCTTCTTCGTCGTCACGGCCGGAAAGCCCTGCTGCAGATCGAAGCGCAACATCGCGCCCGGCATGCTGAGCGTGCGGATGCCAGTGCGGTTTTCCTGCCAGCTGCCGGTGTCGAGAATCTGGCGGACCAGTTCCAGGTACTGTTTCATGCGGGGTTCCTGTGCCTGAGGACGAAGCGCGCCACGCGCGCCGTGCCGGACGGGTAAAACCCCGATTCTACCAAGCGTCGCGCGGACCTTCCGGGCAGCGCCCGGGCAGCCGCCGCGACCGTCATGCCACCGTCACGCCGTCGTCACACCGCGCCGCCGCCGCCCGAACTCAGTCCGCCCGGCTGCGGCGCGGGCGCGAGCCCGTCGCTCTGCATGTGGCGCATGCCGTGCGCGCACAGCAATCTGTACAACGTGACGCGCGAAATGCCGAGCTCGTGCGCCGCGTCGCCGAGCCGGCCGCGATGGCGCAGCAGCGCAAGCTCGATCGCCTGGCGCTCCGCCGCCTCGCGCGCCTGCGCGAGCGACACCGGCACCACTTCGACGTACTCGCCCAGCTCAAGATCGCGCGCGGTGATCGAACGTCCTTCGGCCATCACGATCGCACGACGCACGCGGTTGATCAGCTCGCGAACGTTGCCTGGCCAACTATAGTTGTGCAGCGCCGCGATCGCGTCCGGCGAGAAGCCGCGCAGCCGCCGCACGCCGTCCTTGCGAAAGCGCTCGAGCATGTGCCGCGCGAGCAGCTCGATGTCCTTGCCGCGCGCGCGCAGCGGCGGCTCGTCGATCTGCAGCACGCAAAGGCGGTGATACAGATCCTGGCGGAAGCGTCCGTCGACCATCGCGGCGCGCAAGTCCACGTGCGTCGCCGAGATGATGCGCACGTCGACCGGAATCTGCTCGTGGCCGCCGAGGCGCTCGATCTTGCCTTCCTGCAGGAAGCGCAGCAGGCTCGCCTGGCTTTCGAGCGGCAGGTCGCCGATTTCGTCGAGGAACAGCGTGCCGCCGTTCGCGGACTCGACGCGGCCGATCTTGCGCTGGCTCGCGCCGGTGAACGCGCCGCGCTCGTAGCCGAACAGCTCCGACTGCAGCAGATGGGACGGAATCGCGCCGCAGTTGATCGGCACGAACGGCGCCTTGCGCCGCGCGGAACGCTCGTGGATCGCCACGGCGGTCAGCTCCTTGCCGGTGCCGGACTCGCCGGAGATGAACACCGGCGCGTCGGTCATCGCGACCTTGCGGATCGAGCGGAACAGCGCCAGCATCGCGTCGCACGACCCGACCATTTCGCCTTCGCCGACGCCCGTGGTGTCGTTCGACGCCGGCTCGCCGAGCGAGACCATACCGTATGCATGGCCGACCGAATCGACGATCCGCTCACCGATCCACGGCATTGTTACGTAATCGAAACAGTAATCGCGAACCAGCCGACGCAGGGACGCGTCGTGCAACTGGCCAATCGTCGTGGCTGCCACCCAGCCGACATTGGGCAGCATCAGGCACGGCTCGAACGAGCCGATTTCGTTCAGCGGAAAATGACAGGTGAGGTCGAGCAGACCGCCGGCGGGCAAGCCCGCCCGTAGCGCGCGCCGCGCATCGCGCGCGTTGCCGACCACTTCCACCTGCCAGCCTCGGTCCCGAAACTGATCGTGCAATACCGCGTTGGGATCACGCGTCACGTACACCAGTTGCCGCGTTGCGGGTTCCATTATTCAGATCCTCTTGCCAACACATGATTGGGAATGACGGCATGCACCTGAATTTCAGCCACGCAGAAATACCACCGTCGCCTCGCAAAAGGCAACGGGCGTGCATTTTAGGACAGCGATTCCCCGAGTAACGGCGTGTGTGTATGCGTAACTTTTACGCGGCCCAAGGCGGGCTTGTTCTGAACTACCTGTTTTGCCTGAAGCTTACTATATGTGCAGTCGAAAGCGGCAAAAATTCTGTGTGTGGCACCGGCGCGACGCCTGTTAAAAGCGCCACTGGCGGGCTTCCGCGTAATTGTGCGCAGTTAATAATGTGAATTAAATGTCACGTGCATTACGCCCTATTCGCGCATACCACGACGTTTCTGATCCATTCCATCCGCACATAATTCCTCATTTACCGTTTCATCGATGTAACGTTTTTGCTGCTTTTCGCATTTCAGGTTTGGCGGGCACCAGTCCAGGGCAAGACGCACCAAAGGGTTGCGGCCGATGGCACATGTTTCGCTATAGCGTGCGGTGAACAGGAGACCACGCCATGCGATCCGTTTGCCGCACTGTCCGACGCCTTTTCGACACTCGCCGCACCGCGCCCGGCGCGGCGTCGCTGCCCGCCGCGCGGTCCGCGACGGTCGCGGCCGCGCTTGCTACCGCGCTTGCCGCCGCGCTGCTCGTCGCCGCGCCGGCCGCCCGCGCGCAGTCCACGGCCGATACACCCGCTAGCGCCGACGCCGTCGCCGCGACCGTTGCCGATCCCCAGGTTGAAAGCCAGGTGCAAACCGGGGCCTACGCCGCGACGGACGACGACTGGCTCGCCGGCGACGCGAAGGCGCGCCCCGCACGGGCGCTCGCCGACGCGGGACAGCTCGACGACCAGACGCTGTCGCGCCAGCGCGGCGGCGCGGTCGGCATGGTGATGGTCGCCGCGACGCCGCAGCTGCTGCGCGGCAACGGCGTCACGCTGTGGGACGAAATCGCGCCGCCGGTGCCGCTGCCGATACCGGTGGACGCGTCGCAGGCCGCTCAGGGGAACATCGCCAGTTACACACGCAGATAACCGCTACAGGGGGCCGGCGCCGCGCACCGCGCGCGCCCGGACCGCGAGGAGACCAGGATGACTGTCCGTATCGAAACGCCGGCCCGAGGCCGGTGGGTGTACACGCGCGCCATCGCGCTGCTCGCGGCGCTGGCCGGCGTCGCCGCCACCGGCATCGCCAGCGCGGAGCAGGTCGCCAATCCCGGCGACATCATCGTCGAGCGCGATATCACGCCCCGCAGCGCGTTCGCGGCGGTGCCGAAGAGCGAGGACCCGGTCAGCGTCCGCGCGACCACGTTCCCGACGAACTCGTTCGATCCGATGATGGCGTCGCTCGTATCGGACACCGACCTGACGAACGCGCGCGGTTCGAGCGGCGTCGCGCCCGGCGGCATCCTGAACAACCAGGGCGCCGGCATGCAGGCCGTCACGCGGATCCTGAGCGGCAACCAGACCGGCGCGAACACCGCGCTCGGCGCGACCGGCCACGGCATGTCGGGCATCGGCAACACCATCTCGTCCACCGTCACCGGCGCGCTCGCGCCGCTGTCCACGGCGCTGACCGGCGCGCTCGGAGGCGCACGGTGAGCGCGCGCCCGCCCACCCGCCGCGCGGTCGCGCTCGCCGCCGCGCTGGGCATCATGGCCGCCGCGAGCGGCACCGCGCACGCGCAGGCGATCGTCGGCGCGAACTCGACCATCTCGCCCGACGCGGCCGTCGGCGTCACCGGCGCGCTCACCGTCAACGAGGCGGCGGGACTGAACAACGTGCAGGCCAACCAGCTGACGATCACCGACGGCAGCGCCGTCGGCAACCTGAATCTCAACTCGCAGCGCGCAAGCGGCGCCGCGGTCGTGACGACCGCGCGCGCGGGCATCGGCGCGCAGGCGTTCTCGAATGCGTCCGGCGCGGTGATGGTCAACCAGGCGGCGGGCGCGGGCAACATCCAGAGCAACAGTGCGCAGCTCGGCACTGCTGCGATCGGGGCCGAGGCCGTTCCGGACACGGTACTGTCCGCGGCGGCCGCGACCAACGGCGGTCGGGGGCACTCCGCCGAGGCACACGGCATTCGCGAGGCCAGTATCGGCAATGCAGCCTTCGCGAATGCCACGGGTCTCGTTCAAGTGAACCAGACAGCCGGCGCCGGCAACGTCACGGCGAACAGTTTTGTGCTCCGTCCCCCGGCGGGCACTCTTTTTTAACTCCTAAATTCCGTATCGGAGCGTAAACCATGAAGCGCACACTCATTGCAGCAGCAGTTCTCGCAACGGCGGCCGGCTCCGCATTCGCGGCTCCGTCCCACGCGTCGCTGTTCAACGCGACCGGCATCAGCGAAAACGTCGGCGTTCAAGGCTGGGTCACGCTGTTCGGCTGCGTTCAGGTATCGAGCACCGCCGGCGCCGTCATCAACAACAACCAGTCGGTCGACGTCAAGGCGACGTTGTTCCCGCAGGCGCAGAGCTATCAGATCGGCGCGGTGACGACCACCTACAACGACAGCACCTGGAGCGTGAACGGCACCGGCGCGAACACGTCGTACAAGTCGAATACGTTCTCGACGGCGAACAAGTCGGACGCGACGAAGTCGTCGTCGAGCGATCATTCGTACTCGACGCAAAGCGCGAGCAACGCGTCCAGCAACTCGAACTACGACCAGTCCGGGAACTCCACCTCGTCGGGCGGCTACCACGTCACGAGCGACAACGGCGGCTCGCATCACAGCACGTCGACGAACAGCGCGTCGAACGCCGGCACGAGCGACCACACCCATATCCATACCGACGTCGCCAACAACACGTCGTCGCACTCGCAGAACGCGGGCGGCAACGTACAGGGCAGCGAACAGACGGCTCACAGCGGCAACTTCTCGAACGGCTCGGCCAGCGTCGCGCTCAACGGTTCGGAAGGCACCTATCACAACCGCGCGAACTCGCACAACGACTCGAGCACCGACCAGACCGCGAACGCGTGGGACCGCACGCACGACTCGAGCAACAAGTCGGATTCGTCGCTCGCGAACACCGGGTACGCGGACGGCACGTACAGCGCGGATCATCATTCGGACGTGAACGGCGCGTCGAGCCGCTCGCGCGATTCGAGCAACGCGTACTCGAAGTCGACGTCGAAGTCCGACGACAGCTCGCGTTCGTCCGAATCGTCGTACGCGAAGTCGACGGACACGACGAAGGCGTCCGGCTACACCGTCAGCGACTCGCTGACGAAGACCGACGAAACGGTGACCGGCAAGCTCACGACGGTCACGAACACGCAGCAGGCGGCGACGCTCGACGCGAACACCGGCGAGAACGCGGCGACCGGCGTGTCCGGCAACCTCGGCATCAACATCGCCGAGGGCGTCGACAACGCGCAGGCGAACAACGTCGCGCTCGCGTCGGTCGACGTCGGCAACGTGTTCGGCAACGCGCAGATCTTCAACACGCAGCAAGGCTCGGGCACCGCGCGCATCAACAACTACAACCTGAACGCGTCGGTCGGCGACGGCTCGCTGTCGAACGTGACCGGCAACGTCGGGGTGAACATCGCGTCGGGCGTCGGCAACATCCAGAACAACAGCCTTGCCGGCGCGGTGACGACGACCTCGCCGGGCCAGGCGTTGACGACAGCAATGGTCGCGACCGACAACAACTCGCAGAACGCCAGCCTCGTCGTAACCGGTTCGTTCCAGGGCACCGCGAGCCTCGGCGCGAACACGCTTAACGGCGCGAGCGGCAACATCGGCGTGAACATCGCGGGCGGCGCGGGCAACCTGCAGCACAACGGCCTCGCGATCGCCGCGCTGAACAGCGGCCACTAGGCGGTCAAGCGGTTCGGGGAAGACTGCGCCGGCCGCCGCCGGATCATCAGGCGGCGGCCGGCGTGAAAAACCAATAGCAGGAGACCACCATGTCCGGGTTCGATCCGCTCCCGGCGGCAAGGGCGTTTTCGGCCGCGCTGGCAATTTGTCTGTTGTGTGCGCCGGCCCACGCACAGTCCACCATCGATACGACTAATCTCGTCGGCGTGCCGCTCAGGAAGCCGATCCGTTCGATGAGAGATATCCGCTACACCAGCATCGTCAACCAGCAGTTCGACTACAGCTGCGGCGCAGCTGCGCTCGCGACGCTGCTCAAGTACGGCTATGGCATCGACATTCCGGAAACCGAACTGATTCGCCGGATGATGGTGTTCTCGAAGCCCGAAATCGTCGTGAAGAACGGCTTCTCGATGCTCGACATGAAGAAGTTCGTCGAAACGATCGGCCTGCGCGGGCGCGGCTTCCGGGTCAACACCGATGCGCTCTATCACCTGCAGATCCCGGTGATGGTGCTGATGAACATCGAGGGCTACGAGCACTTCGTGATCGTCAAGCATGCGGAGAACGGCCGCATCTTCATCGCCGACCCCGCGCTCGGCAACCGCATCGTCGCCGAAAGCGACTTCGCGAAGATGTGGAACGGCCTCGTGTTCGCCGTGCTCGGCAAACCCTTCAGGGAGGATTCCCCGCTGTTGCAGAACAACGAGTCGCTAGCGCTGAAGCTGCGCGCCGCCGCACTGCAAAACGGCGCGCCCGCGACACCTTTCGTCGAATTCGGCCTCGACAAGGCCGTCCTGTTCTGAGCCGCCATGAAACGCCATCCGTCACCGTATCGCGTCGCGGCCGTGCTCTGCGCACTCGCCGGCAGCCACGCGGGCGCGGCCTTCGCCGCCGACGGCGCCCCCGCGCTGCCGGCCTTTCTGGCCGCCGGCAGCGCCGCGCCGCAAACGCTTCAATGGCAGCCCGTCGACGACGACGTGCTCGCCACCCAGACCGGCAAATATGCCGGCGCACAGATGATCTCCGGCTTCGTGCTGAACCTGCTTTCGCAGTGGCACTTGCCGAACGGCGCAACGGCGCTCGCGCAAGGCACGCTGTCGGTCGCGCAGAACGCCGCCAACCAGGTGAGCGCGCAGGTGCAGACCGCCGCGCGCGTGGTCGAGCCCGGCAGGGGCACCAATGCCGCCAACAGCGGCGCGAATCCCAATGCGAGCGCAACCGGCGGACAGAACGTGTCGGTGAACGGCGTCTCGCAGATCACGCAGGTCGCCGGCAACAGCAACATCGGCACGAACTCGACGCAGATCGATTACAGCAACAACGCAGCGCAGTTCGCGAACGTGATGGGCGGCAGCGCATCGCCCAGCGCGAACGCAAGCAATGCGAACGGCACGGTGAAGGCCGGCATTGCGTTCACGAACGGCGGCGTGACCGTCGGGCTGCAGACGCCGGCCGGCGTCGCGACCCAGAGCATCGTGCCGGGCAACGCGCAGCAGGCGGGCACGATCGCGCAACTGCTGCAGGTGGCCGGCAACAGCCAGCAGGTCGCGAACCAGCTGCAACTCGTGCTGCAAACGCAACCGATGAGCGGCGCGATGGTCCGCCAGGTCGGCGTCCTGCAGGCGCTTCGCAACGTCCGTTGACGGAGGAGACCCACACGCGGGCCGCGACCCGCACGACGTAAGGAATCAGAAGCGAACAGGCAAACGAGCATCGAACGCGCGCAAGCCCCGCGAGCAGGACCGGGCGGTAAAGGGGCAAGCGCGGAAATCCGGGGGAACAACAATGAACACGATGTCCAGGACCATCGGGGGACGGCCGACGCTGGCCGCGATCCCCGCTGCGGTACTGCTGTTTCTGGTGTTGTCGAAGGATGCCGGCGCGCAGGCGCTGGCGAACCAGTCACTCGAAGAACGTCTGAATACCCTGATGCGTGTGGTCGACGAGCAGCAACGGCAAATCCAGTCGCTCGAGCGCCAGGTCACGGGCCTGGAGATGGCGCAGCGCGGACGCGGCTTGTCCGGCGGCCCGGCCCCGGCGGCGGGCGGCGACAGCGTCGCCGCGCAGCCGCCCGGCGAAGACGGTCTGCCGGTGCCGCTCGCGCCGCTGCCGCCGCTCGCGCAGGCGACGCCCGGCGTGAACGCGCCGGGCGCGCAGACCGGCACCGCCACCGGCGTGCCGGTCAATCCGCCTGCGCCGGATGGCGCCGCCGCCGGCCAGCCGTCGGGCACCGCGGCCGCGAGCGGCCCGCAGCAGCCCGGCGGGCCGACGGCGATCGGCGAGACCCAGCGCGCCGCCGAGCCGACCCGCACCCAGGCCGAACAGGCGGTCGTGCAGCGCGAACACGCGCCGCTGTTCGATCGCCGGCTCACGCTCGACTGGGGCATCAGCGATACGTACTACGACCGCCGCCAGTTGCAGCTGTCGGGCTTCCTCGCGCTCGACGCGATCTTCCTCGGCAACATCAACCTCGGGCAGACCAAGTCGCACCAGGTGATGGCCGACCTCGACACGCGCTACGGCCTGACCGACCGGATCAGCGTCGACGTCGACGTGCCGTACATGTACCGCAACAGCACGTTCATCGTCGGCGGCGCGGGCGGCGCGGCCGGCACGCTGTCCGATGCGACGGTCAGCTCGCACGCGCTCG
>Ga0164242_10009595_pt1 | contig 10422 bp, 10 predicted proteins | sample OricomgcompostMG_FD_108783 | JGI IMG/M metagenome (GOLD analysis project Ga0164242, IMG submission 108783) | Miracle-Growth compost microbial communities from Emeryville, California, USA - Original compost - Miracle growth compost (MG) ... | reverse complement strand
GGGACAGGGACCGATGTGTCGCTGTCCCCATCGCAGCCGAACGGCGGTTGCTACCGGCTCACTTGAACTCGCCGGTCTTGACCGCTGCCCATTTGCCGCCCTTGACCGCATAGACCGTCAGCACCCGTGAGGTGGCGTCGCCCCACTGGTCGAAGGAGACGTGGCCGGTCGCGCCCTCGAAGTCGATCTTGCCGACTGCATCGATGGTGGCCTGCCGGGCGGACTTGGCGTCGTCGGCACTGGCCAAGGAGGTCTTCAGTGCGTTGATGATCGCATTGGCCGCGTCGTAGGAGTAGGCGCCGTAGGCCGCGTACGGATCCTTGTAGCCGGCTTTGGCGTAGGCGTCGACGAAGGACTTCGCCGAGTCCAGGGTGTCGGCCGGAGCCCCGACCGAGGTGGCCAGGTCACCGTCGGACTTGCTGCCGGCCTGCTTGATGTAGGCCGGATCGTAGATGCCGTCCCCGCCCATCACCGGCACGTCCAGCCCGGCCGACTTGGCCTGGTTGGACAGCGGACCGGCCTGCGGGTACTCGCCGCCGTAGTAGATCGCCTGCGGATGCGCGCCCTGGACCTTGCTGATCACCGGGCTGAAGTTCGTGTCATCGGGGTTGATCGTCTGATGCGAGACGATCTTGCCGCCGAGCTTCTTGAACTCCGTCTCGAAGGACGCAACGAGCCCGGCACCGTAGGTCTTCTTGTCGTTGATGGTCGCGACCTGTTTCAGGCCCTTGTCCTGGAAGAGGTAACGCGCCGCGAACGGCCCCTGGATGTCGTCGGTGGTGCAGGTGCGGAAGTAGTTGGCGTACGGCCGTTTCGGATTGGCCGCATCTTCACCCTTGGTCAGGGCGACACCGGTGTTGGCCGGCGAGACCTCGACGATCTTGGCGTTGTTGAGCACCGGCTGCACGGTCTGGGCGACCGAGGAGTTGAGGGTGCCCACGACACCGATGACGTCGTCGTCACCAGCCAGTGTTGTCGCCGCGTTCTGTCCGGTGGCCGGAGTGGCCTGGTCGTCCTGCGCGTCCAGCTCCAGGGTCCAACCGGGGATTGTGTGATTCTGGTTGGCCTGCTTGATGGCGAGGTCGACCGAGTTCTTGATACCGAGCCCGAGCGGTGCGAGATCACCGGTCAGCGGTGCGATGACACCGATCTTGGCGGTCTTGTCCTGGGTGGACCCGCCGGTCCCGGTGTCGGTGTTGTCCGAGCGCGTCCCACAAGCCGTCGCTGTCAGCGACAGTGCGATGAAGGCAGCTCCGGCTACGGCCAGTCGATGCTTGCGCATTCATTTCCTCCTGATCTGGTCGGCCATGTCGGCCGTCCGGGATCGCCAGGTGTCTGCCCATGCGACCGCATCCGGCCTGGGGAGGACTCTAAGGCCGGTCTCAGGCCAAAGCGGTTGCACGTTGTCGGTTCGTTACACAACGGAAAACGACCTGACCATTAACTGGTCAGGTCGTGCGGTTTTCCTGGCGCCGCGGTGGGATCCGCGGCAGGCGTACGGGTCAGCGGCCGGGCTTGGCCCCGTGCGCGATGACGCCTTCGGCGACCTCACGCATCGACTTGCGCAGGTCCATCGCGGTCTTCTGGATCCAGCGGAACGCCTCCGGCTCGGTCAGGCCGAGGCCGACCTGGAGCAGGCCCTTCGCCTTGTCGACGATCTTGCGGGTCTCCAGCCGCTCCTCGAGCTGGGCGACCTCGGCCTCGACGGCGAGGATCTCCTGGTAGCGGGCGATCGCGATCTCGATCGCGGGGACCAGGTCGTCCTTGCCGAACGGCTTCACGACGTACGCCATCGCACCGGCCTCACGGGCTCGCTCGATCAGGTCACGCTGGCTGAAGGCGGTCAGCATCACCACCGGCGCGATCCGCTGCTCGGCGATCTTCTCCGCTGCGGAGATGCCGTCCATCTTGGGCATCTTCACGTCCATCACGACCAGGTCGGGCTTGAGGTCGGTCGCCAGGGCGACGGCCTGCTCGCCGTCACCGGCTTCACCGACGACCTCGTAGCCCTCTTCGCTGAGCATCTCGACCAGGTCGAGCCGGATCAGCGACTCGTCCTCGGCGACGACAACCCGCGAAGCGGCGCCACCGGGCGCACCACTGGGCTTGGCCTGGGTCTTCGTCTGCGGACGCAGCTCCGCACTTTCCTGGGCTGCTTTGCTCTCTGTCACGGGAGTAACTCTAGCCAGCCGCGGGCGCTGATGCGGAGTCCGGTCGGAGTGAGGACTTCCGGCTCGCCTATGGCACAATGATCGTCGCTCCGGCCGGGGTGGCGGAATGGTAGACGCTGACGGCTCAAACCCGTCTGCCCGAAAGGGCGTAGGGGTTCGACTCCCCTCCCCGGCACAACTTCAAGCACCGGCCAGCCGACACGACGCGTCGTAATCGGTTTGTGACCTGTTGGCGAAGCCGTGCCACAATGCCGATCTATGGATCCCTCACAGGTTTCTCAGCACACCAGCGTCGGTGCACGCTCGGAAACGACTGTCTCCTCAGCCTCGTCTCACGGGAGCGGCGCTTTCGCGGCCGCCACCGGACGTCAGCTGGAGCAGGGCGGAGACCAGGTCAAGGTCAACTACGGCAAGTACCAGCACTCGCTGATCGAGCGCCACTGCGGCCCGGAGGTCCTCGAGATCGGCGCCGGCGCCGGCGACTTCTCGGCCGGCCTGACCGGACGCCGCCGGCTGGTGGTCACCGATGTCGACCCCGACGCGGTGCAGGCGATGGGGCGCCGGTTCGCCGACCGGCCGGAGGTCGCCGTACGCCAGCTGGACGTGGCGACCCTGACACCGGAACGCGCCGAGACCCTGGCCCGGGAGCTGGGGCCGCTCGACACCGTGCTGGCCATCAACGTCCTGGAGCACATCGAGGATCACGTCCGGGCACTGCGGGCCCTGTCGCGATTGGTCAGGCCCGGCGGGAATCTGGTCATCTGGGTGCCGGGCTACCAGCAGTTGTACGGCGACTTCGACCGCTCGGTCGGACATGTCCGCCGCTACACCCCGAAGACGCTGTCCGCCGCGGCCGAGGAGGCCGGGCTGCGCGTGGACCTGTCCCGGCCGGTGAATCTGCTGGGCGGCATCGCCTGGTGGGCCGCCGTCCGCAAGGGCGGTGCCAGCAGCCCGAATTCCAAGCTGGTGAAGATCTACGACGCGGTCCTGGTCCCTCTCACCCGGGTCCTGGACAAGCTGCCGATCCCCTTCGGCCAGACGATCCTCGGCTCCTTCACCCGCCGCGACTGACGGCGGCTCCGGTCGCTCGGCCCTGGGCCGGCGGCGTACGGTTTCCGACCGATGCCGGGTCTGGTGCGGCCCGACCCCCGTTTCGGCGTTCGCTATCCGACCGGCGTCGGCTTCCCGTCCGTACGGACCGCAGCGTCTGTTACCGAACGAGCGTGATCCGCGCCCGGGAGCCGTACGGTCTGCAACCCGTGGCGCGAAACGTAGGAGCCGACGCGGCAGAGCCCGCAAACGCGAGTCGTCACGACTTCGAGCCCACAAACCGCCCGATCAGACCGGCAAACTCGAGTCGTCACGACTTCGAGGAGGCCGAGTCGGAGGACCCGGAGCCCGTGGTCACAAGGGCAGGCCGATCTTTCTGACCCGGATCATGTTGGTCGCGCCGGCGCGGCCGGGAGGCGAACCGGCGATGATCACCACCCGGTCGCCCTCCTCCGCCAGCCCGGACTCGGTCAGCGACTTGTCGACCTGCCGGATCATGTCGTCGGTGTGGGCCACCATCGGGGTGAGGAACGTCTCGATCCCCCATGACAGGGTGAGTTCGGCCTGGGTGCTCTCCAGCGGGGTGAACGCCAGCAGTGGGATGTCCGGCCGCAGCCGGGAGAGCCGCCGGGCGGAGTCGCCGGACTGGGTGAAGGCGACCAGATAGCGGGCGCCGACCCCCTTGGCCACGTCGGCGGCCGCCTTGGTCACCACACCTGCGGTGGTGTGCGGGTCCCAGTCGATGGTGTGCATCTCGGCCATGCCGTGGGCTTCGGTCTCGTTGATGATCCGGGCCATCGTCTCGACGGTCAGCACCGGATACTGGCCGACGCTGGTCTCACCGGACAGCATCACCGCGTCGGCGCCGTCCAGGATCGCGTTGGCGACATCGGACGCCTCGGCACGGGTCGGCCGCGGAGCGGAGATCATCGACTCCAGCATCTGCGTGGCCACGATCACCGGCTTGGCCCAGCGCCGGGCAGCCGTCACGATCCGCTTCTGGACCAGAGGCACTTCCTCCAGCGGCAGCTCGACACCGAGATCGCCACGCGCCACCATGAACGCGTCGAACGCGTCGATGATCTCATCCAGGTTCTGGACCGCCTGCGGCTTCTCGATCTTGGCGATGATCGGGACCTTACGGCCCTCCTCGGCCATGATCCGGTGCGCGTCAGCGGCATCGGCAGCGCTGCGCACGAAGGACATCGCGATCATGTCGACACCCTGGGCCAGAGCCCACCGCAGATCTGCCGTGTCCTTGTCACTGAGAGCCGGGACGCTGACCGCGACCCCCGGCAGGTTGATGCCCTTGTTGTTGGACACCGGACCGCCGACCTGGACGGTGGTGATCACCTCGGTGTCGGTCACCTCGTCGGCGACCAACTGGATCCGGCCGTCGTCGATCAAGATCAGGTCCCCGGGCTTCACATCGCCGGGCAGCCCCTTGAAGGTCGTACCGCAGCGATCCACGTCCCCCTGGCAGTCCTCGGTGGTGATGGTGAACTTCGCGCCGTAGGCGAGCTCGACCTTGCCCTCGGCGAACCGGGCCAATCTGATCTTGGGACCCTGCAGATCGGCGAAGATCAGAATGGGTCGGCCGACGGCCTTCGCGGCGGCGCGGACCCCCTCGATGCTCTTCAGATGGTCGGGGTAGTCACCATGACTCATATTGAGCCGGGCGACGTTCATCCCGGCGCGCGCCAACTCGATCAGACGCTCTTCGGAAGCGGTCGCCGGGCCGAGGGTGCAGACAATCTTCGCTCTTCGCACACCCGGACCCTATTACGCCCGGCTGAGAGCACGCACAACGGGCTGGGTGCAGGGCCAGGTTGCCCGGATCAGGTTGCCCGGATCAGGTCGCCCGGATCAGATCGAGTGCGCGCTGCAGGTCCTCGGGGTATTCCGAGGTGAACTCCACCCAGTCGCCGGTCGCAGGGTGGACGAACCCGAGCCGTACGGCATGCAGCCACTGGCGGACCAGGCCGAGCTCGGCGGCAAGCCGCGGATTGGCGCCGTAGGTCGGATCGCCGACGCACGGGTGCTTGATCGCCGCCATGTGCACGCGGATCTGGTGGGTCCGGCCGGTCTCCAGCTTGACCTCGAGCAGCGAAGCGCCGCGGTGGGCCTCCAGCGTCTTGTAGTGGGTGACGCTGCGGCGACCGTCGCTGCGGATCGCCATCTTGTAGTCGGCGCCGGGATGGCGTCCGATCGGTGCGTCGATGGTGCCCTCGAACGGATCCGGGTGGCCCTGCACGAGGGTGTGATAGGTCTTGTCGACCTCCCGGTCCCGGAATGCCTGCTTGAGCACCGTGTATGCCAGCTCGCTCTTGGCGAGCACCATCAGCCCGGATGTTCCGACGTCCAGCCGCTGGACGACGCCCTGACGCTCCGGAGCGCCGGAGGTGGAGATCCGGAAGCCTGCACCGGCAAGATGCTCGGTGACCGACGGCCCGTCCCAGCCGAGGCTGGGATGGGCGGCCACGCCGACCGGCTTGTCGACCACCACGATGTGATCGTCGTCGTGGACGATCCGGACGCCGGCGACCACCTGCGGGGTGACCTGGACTCCGGCGGGCGCGTCCGGAAGGTCGATCTCCAACAGCGAACCGGCCGTCACCCGATCCGATTTGCCGGCCGGCGAGCCGTCGACCAGAACGCCGCCGGTCGCTGCGAGCTCGGCGACCTTGGTCCGCGACAGCCCGAGCATCCGCGCCACCGCGGCATCGACCCGCTCCCCCTCAAGGCCTTCGGGCACCAGCACCGTACGAGAGGTCATGACCGGCTCTGCCCGGGCTTCGTCGAATCGGCGGCGTCCTTCTCGGCCGGTCGGTCCGCCGGCCTCTTGCGGGCGTAGTGTTCACCGCCTACCGAGATGTTCCGGAAGATCGCCAGGATCACGATCATCACCGCAGCGGTGCACACGCACATGTCGGCGACGTTGAAGATCGCCCAGTGCGGCAGTTGCAGGAAGTCGACGACGTGGCCCCGGAAGAAGCCAGGCTCGCGGAAGATCCGGTCGACCAGGTTGCCGGCGACCCCTGCCATCAGGAAGCCGAGCGCGACCGCCCAGCCACTGTGTCGCAGCCGGGGCAGCAGAACGATGATCACGAACAGCAGCGCGGCGGCTGCCAGCACGGCGAAGACCGGCGTGTAGCCCTCGCCGAGGCTGAAGGCCGCGCCGGAATTGCGGATCAGTTGCAGGCGGAGCAGGCCGCCGAACAGCACGACCGGGTTGTACGGGTCCAGCCTGCCGGCGGCCAGATGCTTGGTGATCACGTCCAGCACCAGACCGGCGGCCGCGACCAGCACCGACAGGCAGACGTACAGCCACCGGCGGCGTACCGGCCGGTGGCTGTTCGGTGTGGACGAACTGGTTATCGACGTTCCTCGCGCTGTTTGCATTCCACACACAGTGTGGCACGCGGGAACGCCAGCAGCCGCCCCTTGCCGATCGGCCGTCCGCAGTTGTCGCAGATCCCGTAGCTGCCGCGGGCGATGTGCATCAGTGCCGACCGGGTCTGGTCGAGCAGCTCGCGGGCGTTGTTGGCCAGCGACATCTCGTGATCGCGCTCGAAGTTGGTCGAGCCGACGTCGGCGGGGTCGCGTCCCGCGCCCTCGCTGCCGTCGCGCAGCAGTCCGACGAGTTCGGCCTCGGAGACCTCGATCTGGCCGGCCAGCCGGACCAGTTCGGATTCCAGCTCGGTGCGGATCTCGGCGACCTCGTCCTCGGTCCAAGGATCCTCGCCGTCACGGACCGGCAGATCGCCGGGGCGGATCGCGCGGCCGGCTGCGACGGCGCGGTCGAAGGTGGCGCCGATGCTGTCGCCGGGTTCGGAAGCGACCGGACCGCTGGTCGCTGATGCAGTGTTCGTCACGTTGCCTGTCTTCTCGATGTGCTCGTCCGCCGCTGTGGCAGACGCGGTGGTCGTCGTCGGGGAACTGTCAGCTCGGGTCGACCGGCCCGCAGGAGTCCTGCCGGCCGGGGCTTTCCGGGCTGGATTCGGCGTCTTCGCCGTAGCTTTGCTTGATGCCGCGGCCTTCTTGGTCGCAGTCCTCTTGGTCGCAGTCCTCTTGGTCGCAGCCTTCTTGGTCGCAGTCTGGGAGGCCGTTCTCTGCGCCGGCGATGCCTTGGCCGACCTGGAGGTGGACCCGGAGGACTTGCTGACCGTACGCTTCGTCGCCGCGGACTTGGATGCCGACGGCTTCTTAGCCGAAGCGTTCGTCGTCTTCGCCGGAGTCTTCTTCGCTGCCGTCTTCTTCGCTGCCGGGGCCTTCGCTGCCGTCTTGCTGACCGCAGTCTTCTTTGCCGGCGTGCTCTTTGCCTGCGAGCTCTTTGTGGCCGTCCTCTTTGTGGTCGTGCTCTTTGTGGCCGTCTCGCGATCGGTCACCTTTGCACTTGTCTTCTTTGCCGGCTGCTTCTTTACCGGCGCCTTGGCTGTCTTCGGTTTGCTCGCGTTCGGTTTGCTCGTGGTCGGCTTCTTGGCCGCGACTTTCTTGGCAGCACCCTTGGTGACCGGCGAACTGCTCTTGACCGTCGTTCTCCTCGTCGTCGGCTTCTGCGGAGCGGAGGCAGACGCGCGACGCGCGGTACCGGGCTCCGTCCTGGTCGTCGACGACGGTTGCCTGGTCCTGCGGGTCGTGGCTGTCGTTCTGGCAGTCATGTCGAGCCCCCTTGATGCTCCGAAGCGCGGATGCGAGGAAGTCAGAGGAACAGTAGGGCGCAATCGGGATTTCTTCAATGAAAAACCGCCTGTGTTGGCAACTTCGGGTCTTTCAGTCGGCGTTCACCCGGCGCCGGGCGGGTTCTTACCCCAATTCACCCCGAAAAGACAGAATGGGCCCCCGCGAACGGGGACCCATTTCTGCAGTGGGACTGCGAACCGGTCGGGCTGGCGACCGGCCGCGCTCAGGACTGCTCGCCCAGCAGCGCGTCCAGCCGAGGAGTGTCACTGGGCGTGCCCTGCTGGTTGCCATCCTGGACACCACGGTTCGGCTGGGCGTTGCTCGGACCGCCCGCGGCACCGTTCTCGGAGTCGCGACCCAGCTCGTTCAGCACGGCCGGTGCCGACGGCGGCTCGGCCTTGCCCGCGGACAGGTGATCGATGTGGCTGCGGAGTTCGTTGGTCAGGTTCTGCCGGAAGTCGGACTCGAACTTGCGCAGATCGGAGACCGACGCGGCCAGCTGGTCACGCTGCTTCTCCAGCTCGCCGAAGAGCTCACGCCGCTTGGTCTCGGCGTCCTGGTTCAGCCGTTCGGCGTTGTTCTGCGCCTCGGAGCGGATCCGCTCGGCGTTGACCCTCGCCTCGCTCTCGACCCGCTCGGCGCGGGTGGTCGCGTCGGTGGTCAGCTGCTTGGCGGTCCGCTCGGCCTCGGCCTTCATCTTGGCCGACTCTTCCTTGGCCTCGTTGAGGATCTGCTCGGCGTGCTCGGTGGAGACCTGCACCAGGCGTACGACGGCCGGGCTGGCCTCGCTGGCGGTGGTGACCACGATCCGCTCCACCTCGGGCTCGTTGCCCTGCGGCTGCGGTGCGGGCTGCGCAACAGGCTGCGGAGCAGCGGGCTGCTGCGGCTGCTGAGACTCTGCGGCAGCGTCGGCGGTCGACTTCAGCGAGTCGACCTGGCGCTTCAGGTTGGCGTTCTCCTCCAGCAGCTGCTCGAAAGACGCCTCCACCTGGTCGACGAACTCGTCGACGTCCAGAACCTCGTAGCCGGATCTCTTGGCCATCCGGAACTTGATATTCCGGACCTCATCCAGCGTCAGCGACATCGTTCACCTCAGGTAGTCGAAAAATGCAGTTCTTTGAGCAGGCCACTTGCCTGCATGGCCCACAGCTTCACCGGGCAGGACACCCGGTAGGCCCAGGGCACGCATGCTTACCGTACCCAATCCACGTGACACCGGGCCAATCAGGATCAGTGTGGAACCAACAAAACCATCGAATTGACGCGCATCAGGATGATGACCCCGAGCCACAGGCCCATGAACGCGATGTCCAGCACCATGTTGCCCATCCGGACCGGTCGCAGAAACTTGCGCAGGAAGCGCAGCGGCGGGTCGGTGACGGTGTAGATCGCCTCCGCGACCACCAGCATCGCGCCGCGCGGCTGCCAGTCACGCACCAGCACCGGGACCCACGAGAGGATCATCCGCGCGATCAGCAGCAACAGGAACAGCCACAGGATCCATTCGATGATGTATCCGGCGATCGGCAACATGCGCGCAGGTCCTCATACTTCCCGGTGTGAGCGCCGACAGGTCCCCACAACCTACGCGCCGCGACGCTACTAGCTCTGGTTGAAGAACCCGCCGGCGATGCGTTCCTTGTCCTCCGCGGCCACGGTCACATTCTGCGGCGACAGCAGGAACACCTTGCTGGTGACACGTTCGATATTGCCACGCAGGCCAAGGATCAGACCAGCGGCGAAGTCCACCAGGCGCTTGGCGTCGGCGTTCTCCATCTGCGACAGGTTCATGATCACCGGCACGCCGTCACGGAAGTGCTCGCCGATGGTCCGGGCATCGTTGAAGCTGCGCGGATGCACCGTGACGATCCGGGACAAATCTGCCTTCTCCACTTCGACAGGCTTCTCCTCCACCGCTACCGCCGTGGCGGTCGCGCTCCTCGCGCCGCCGGCCACCGGCTGGGCAGCCGGCCGTCGCGACTCCAGCGGCGTCACCTTGGCAGCCTCGGCCGGGCGGCCGGATGCCGGTACGGCGGCTGTGCTGTTGTGCTTCTCGGCTTCAGCCAGGAGTTCATCACGGGAGACACCCTCGGTCGGCTCGGTGTCGTCATACTCCGGATATCGGTCGTCGGTGACGAGCCCGAGCCACGCAGCGGCCCGCTTCAACCTATCCGCCATGTTGTCCTAGACCTTCCTGTGCGTTGCCGCCTCGACCCTACTCGAATTGTGTGGTCGCAGCCGATCGACACGCGCTGCCGCCGGTTGACGCGCGGCGGCGACCACACAAGATCAAGGGGGACGACCCCCTTGGACCCCCGGATCGGTTGCTTCCTCGGACCAGCTTGCGGGGCGGTCGCTCCGCAAGCTCCGTGACCACTTACTTCAGGAAGTCCGGTACGTCGAGGTCGTCGTCATCGTCGGCCGGCTTGGCGGCGGGTTTCGAGCCGCCGGGTACCGAACCGGCGGGCGGACCGAAGGGGCTCGGCCGACCCGTGGACGGTGCGGGCTGGTTGGCGGG
>Ga0164242_10009594_pt1 | contig 10424 bp, 8 predicted proteins | sample OricomgcompostMG_FD_108783 | JGI IMG/M metagenome (GOLD analysis project Ga0164242, IMG submission 108783) | Miracle-Growth compost microbial communities from Emeryville, California, USA - Original compost - Miracle growth compost (MG) ... | reverse complement strand
GTGCATTGCCCCATCATCGGCTGTGCCATAAGGTAGGCGCCGCACCATAGCAGGCCGCCCCCGGAACCCCCAACCATGCCGAGCAAGCAATCCGTCAATCGCCAGCGCACTCTCGGTGGCGGAATCGGCGTGCTGGTACTGGCCTTTGCGCTGTCCTACCACTTTTTCCCGCAATGGTTCCACGTCGATCCGGCAGAAGAGGCGGCGCGACACAGCCAGCAGTCGGCGCGGAGGGTGCTGCCAGCGGCTTCATCGGCCGCGACGCCGGCCAATGCCGCACAGCGCGAACTCAATGCCGGCCCGCAGTTGACCCTGGCGACCACCGAGGTGATCGCCGCGCGCCTGCGCAAGCAGGATGCCGCCCTGCCCAAGCAGTTGAGCGCCGACACGCCGGCCGTGCGCGCCCTGCTGGCGCGGGCGGACAAGGCCTTCAAGGCAGGCGACCTGGCCGGTACCGACGACAGCGCCGGGGCGCTGTACGCGCAGGCGCTGAAGCAGAAGCCGGACAGCCGCGCCGCCGCGCAGGGACTGGATCGCGTGCGCTCCAGCCTGATTGCGGGGATCGGCCAGGACATCGCCGTGGGCGACGCCGACTCGGCGGCGACGCTGCTCGACGGGCTGAAGGCGCTGCCGGGAACGGCCGACGACGTCACAACACTTGCCGCCAGCCTGAAAACCCTGAAAACCGTGCGTCCGATGCTGGCCAAGGCCGCCGGGCTGCTGGCCCAGGGCAAGGCGGACCAGCCCAAAGGCGCCAGTGCGCTGGACCTGTATCGGCAGGTGCAGCAGCTCGATCCCGACAACGCGGTGGCGGCGCAGGGCGTGTTGCAGGTGCAGCGCGCCGTGCTCGACCGGGCCTTGGCGGCGGTGGCGCAGAACGATTTCGACGGCGCGGACAAGGCACTGGCCGAGGCTCAGGTCATCGAGCCCGGCTCGCCGCAGTTGCGGAGCGTGCGTGCACGGGTGGATGGCATCCGCAAGCAGCGCGCCGATGGCGTGCTGGCGCAGGCGCGTTCCGCGCTCGACGCGGGCAACCTCTCGCTGGCCAGGCAACTGGCTGCGCAAGCGGAAGCGATCGGCTCCGACCCGGCGGCGGTGAAGGCGTTCGAGGAACACCTGACCAATGCGCGGTTGTACGCCAGCCACAAGCCGGGACAGGTATTCACCGATCGCTACGTGGATTTGCCCGGCCACTCGCCGGCGCTGGTCGTCATTCCCACCGGCAGTTTCATGATGGGCGCGCCGAACAACGAGGGCGGGCACAGCGACGCGGAAACGCCGCAGCACCGGGTCACCATCGCACAGGGTTTCGCGATGGCGCGTAGTGCGGTCACGGTGGGGCAGTTTCGCGAGTTCGTGAAGGCCAGCGGCTATCGGCCGGATTCGTTGCGGCTGGGCGGCGCCAGCGTCTACGACGCACGCAGCGGGGCCATGCGCGACGACACCGGCGCGACCTGGCAGGACGATTACGCCGGCCACCCGGCCAGCGACGACCTGCCGGTGGTGAACATTTCCTGGCACGACGCCAAGGCGTATGCCGACTGGCTGAGCCAGCGCACCGGCAAGACCTACCGCTTGCCCAGCGAAGCTGAGTTCGAATACGCCCTGCGCGCCGGCACCACCACGCGTTACTGGTGGGGTAATGGCACGCCCGTGGAAAAGGTCGAAAACATCACCGGCGGCCTCGACCATTCTTCCAACGGCCGCCGCTGGAGCCACGCCTTTCGCGGTTATCGCGATGGCTACTGGGGGCCGGCGCCGGGGATGAAGTTCAAGCCGAATCCGTTCGGGTTGTACGACATGGACGGCAACGTGTCCGAGTGGGTCGCCGACTGTTGGCACGACAACTACATTCGCGCGCCCGTGAACGGCAACGCCTGGATCAACCCGGGCTGCAGCGTGCGCGTGATCCGCGGCGGCTCGTGGGGCAGCTCGCCCGAGCAGGTGCGCTCGGCGTTCCGCCAGGGCGCGGACGGCGACATCCGCAGCGGGCGGGTGGGTTTCCGCGTGGTGCGCGAGTTGTAGCGACGGATCAGCGGGGCTTGTTCAGAGCCTCGTCCAGCGCTCCGTTCTGCCGGTAGGAGCGGCTTCAGCCGCGATGCTCTTCGGGCTTTTCAAAAGCATCGCGGCTGAAGCCGCTCCTACCGCCATGCCGTGCGCTTGAACGAGCCCTCAGAACCTGTTCAAACCCTCCCTGCCGAACTGGTATCCCCTCACGCGCCCCCACTCGTCATCCCTGCGAAAGCAGGAATCCAGCGACGTGAGGGCTCCAAATCCAAGAGGTACTGGATGACCAGACATTCGTCTGTTGAAAAGCGCCTCCTGCTTTCGCAGGAATGACGCTTCATAGCGTAGGCTTGGAGATTTTGAACAGGCTCTCATGGTGACTCGCCTGCCTGCTCCACGCGGTTGCGCCCGCGGCGCTTGGCTTCGTACAGCGCGCGGTCGGCGGCGTCGATCAACGTCTTTTGCGGGCTTGCGCCCGCCGGCACGACGCTGGCCAGGCCCACGCTGATGGTCAGTCGGTGCAGCGGGCTGTCCTCGTGCGGGATGTCCAGCGATAGCACCTCGCGGCACAGCCGTTCGGCGACTTCGCGCGCGCCGGCCAGTGCGGTGCCCGGCAGGATGAACACGAATTCCTCGCCGCCGTAACGGGCGAGCAGGTCGGCAGGCCGCTGCACGGCCTGCTGCAACACGTTCGCCACGCGGTGCAGGCAGGCGTCGCCGGCGGTGTGCCCGTAGCGGTCGTTGTAGTGCTTGAACAGGTCGATGTCGATCATCAGCAGGGCGATGGCCTGCTGCCGGCGCTGTGCCGCGCGCCACTCGCGCGCGAGGGCCTCGTCGAAGGCGCGCCGGTTGGGTATGCCGGTAAGGCCGTCGCGCAGCGCCAGGTCGGCGAGTTTCGTCTGGTCCTCGCGCAGCCGGTCCTCGGTCTCGATGTGCCGGACCTGGCCCAGGATGCTGCGCAGTCCGTAGCCGAGCACGGCCACGATGATGCCGGCCACGCCCAGGTTGAAGCGTGGACGCAGCAGGAACAGCGCGACGACCAGCACCGACAGGGCCAGCAGCAGCGGGCTCCCGCTGCGGACGAAGCGGACGAAACCGATGGGCGGCCGGGGCTCCGCTTTGGCTTGCGCGGGCGTGCGGGCTGCCATGGCCGCGAGCAGCAGGAACGGCACGTCGATCATGAGGTCGTAGAGACTGCCGAAGTTGGGCATCACGTGCAGTGCCACGTGATGGTTGTAATACGCGGCGATGATCGCGTACAGGCCGGTGAATGCCGCCAGCGCTGCGAACAGGTGGCGGCGCCCGGGAGTGTCGGCGGCCAGGAAACGGACCGTGGTGGTGGCGGCCAGGAACACGTTCTCCACGTCGAACATGGTGCTTATCATTTCCGCGGACTGCCGGCTCGACACGCCCTGCATGGTCGTCCACGAGAACATCAGCGCGAAGTAGAGGCCGCCGAGCGACAGCGCGAGCACGGCGTCGATGCCGCGCTGCATGCGGCTGCTGTTTTCCACGCCGACCGTGGCGACGGTATAGAAAACGGGCACCCCGTACAGGATGTAGAGCAGCATGCTCTCGCCGGGCGCGGCGTTGTCGTTGCCGAGCAGGTCGAGGCGCAGGCTGCTGATCATGCCCAGCGCCCACAGTAACAGGCTCAGTGCGACCAGGCTCCAGCCGTCGGCGAGGCCGAAACCGGCGGTCCGGCCACGGTACAGGACCGCCGCCAGGGCGATCAGTGGCGCGGCGACCAGGAACGCGTAGGACGCGGCCATGGCATGAGCGGGAAGCGAATGCACGAGTATCGCGTGCAACAGGAGGAACCCTATCGCGACCAGCGTCATGGCTTCGGCATCCCCCTGGATTGCACTTGGGGCGATCTTAGTACGCCGTGCGTCACGGGGATGCATGCATGCCGTCGGGAGGGTCGTCGCCGCGGCGACCTCTTGGTTTGAACCGACTGTCACCGTTTTCCCTGGCGGCGTTACGTCGGCGGGGCGCAGCGGGCCAACCTGTCGGGGCCGACGATGCCAGACCGAGGCGATATCGACCTATCCGTTCGTCGGGCTGGCCTCGCTGCGCCACCACTCCGTTCGCAAGGACGCGCGGCTTGACAGTGTTCGACTTCATGCGCAAGCCTGGAGCGGCTAGGGACGCCACCATCTACGTGATGGCGGCAACAATCATCGAAGCTTGCAGGGGGCAATGCTGATGAGCTTGCGGGGGGAATGTTCAGTGCATAATCATGCGCCGGCTTCGGTATCCGCTCCTTTGCGGTGCGCTTTCGGTTTGAAGGCTTGAGCATTCAGGGGAAAGGATGCCCAACAGCCTATTTCGCGATGGAGTGTTGGCCGCTCACCGAGGTGAACGGCCGGGTACGATCCGTTTGCAGGCGTCGCGTCTTGGCTGGGCCTTCTTCGGCACGGGCATATTGGCGATCACTGCCATCCTGACTCTCTTGATCGCTGACCATTGCAACCGCAACGAACGGGTCATGGGGGTCCTGGTGCCCCGCACTGGCCTGCGCACCGTGATTCCGGTTGATCCCGACATCATCACTCGCGTATTGGCTTGCGGAGGCGACACTGTGCATGCTGGCACCCGAGCTTGCAGGATGAGTTGCAGATATTTCCGTCCATTTGGGGGAGAGGCTACGCATGTATTCGTGGAAACGCACCTTTGCTTTTGGCTCAATGAGTCTCTTCGCAATGAGCTTCACAGTGGCGCTGTATGCCGCTACGCCGGCGCAGGGGCGCCTCGGTGAATTGCTGACGTCTTCGCGAACGAGGCCGACGCCTTCCTCATCGGACTTGTCCACATTCAAGAGCCTGGTCTTGCAGTCTGGCTGGCCGACGGAGAAGCGGGTCGGACCTGATGGAATGAAGGAGGCGGTCCGATTGCTTTTGGCCGAGCAGGCAGACAACGCTTTCCAAGAGGCGGCGCTGGGGATGCTGATGCAGCGTGTCGGCATCGATGTGAGTCCGCTCGGCTTTGCGGAACTCAACGATCGGATCGAGCAGTCACACGGTCGGCCGCAGCAATTCGGGACGGTATTCGTGTCGCGAAATGGACAGTATTCATTGCCGCCAGAGATCAGCGTCCAGGCCGCGGACAATATGCGCGACTGCATTGGGCTCGGCCCGGTGGAGATGGAGCTGAAAACCCTCAACGATCTTGCGGCTATCGGCATAAAGGACCCTCTTGGGGCCGGAAAGCCTCCGCTTTACCAACCCAGCGTTGATCCCACGAATCCCGAGTTGCGAGCGCGGCTCGCTGTCATGGCCGGTCAGGATCAGGCTGATCGGGGCGCGGTCTACAAGGCAGGACCCGTCGTGGTGGGCAAGGCGGCCAGCAAGGAAGTCACAAAGATGCAGGCCGATGACAAGGAGCATACCGCCGCCATCAAGGCAGTCATCGAGAAGTCTGGTTTTCCGAGTGCCAGGGCAGTGGGCCGCGCTGGCGTTGAAAATGCGTTTCTGCTGATTCAGCACTCCGCGGACAAGGCTTTCATGAAGGCTTCTGTCTCGCAGGTGCGGCTGGCAACGTTGCGAGGGGACCTGCCTCACTCGGAATATGCCAAGTTCGTAGACCGAATACTGATGCTTGGTGGCAAGAGCCAGATATACGGATCGCAGTTTCACGTCGTCGATCACAAGATGGTGCCGTATCCCATCGGGGACTCGGCAAATGTGGAAAAGCGCAGACGTGCGATGTCTATGCTGCCCTTGAAGGTAAAGCAGGCGGAACTGGGCGCCGCGACGAGGGGCTAGGAAGCAAGCTCCAGGGCGCGCAGCGCTGGAATAGTGGGGCTGGTCACGGCGATGGCAGGCATTTTGTTCCAGCCGCGCTGATGAGGGGGCATCGACGCCGACCTGCCGCGACAGACGGTTGGCAAGGTGATGCAGAGCGACTTCGCCGGTGCCGCCTGGCAGGAGGACTATGCCGGCCACCCGGCCACCCGGCTACTGGTGACCTGCCAGTGATGAACGTCTCGCTGGCGCGACGCCGGGACGTGCGCCGACTGGCTGAGCCAGCGCACCGGCACGGAGCGAGGCCGAGTTCGGATAGGCCCTGCGCGCACCACCACGCGCTACTGGTGGGGCGATGGCACGCCCGGCGCGAAGGTGGAGAATGTCACCGGCGCGCTTGACCATTCGCCGAGCGGCCGCCGCTGGAGCCACGCCTTTCGCGGCTACCTCCAACCGGGATTCACACCGGGCCGCCCGCGCGGTTGGTCAGCGAGGGCGTTCGGGTGTGGCTGCCAGCAGGGGTGGCAGCGTGACGCAGGCGCGCAGGCCCGGCTGGTTGTCACCCAGTTCGATGCGTGCGCCGTGCATCTTCGCTATCGCGGCGACCAGCGCCAGGCCGATGCCATTGCCGGGGGTGTGGCGGCTGTGGTCGAGCCGGTACAGCCGGCGGAAAACCTTTTCGCGTTCCTCCGGGGGGATGCCGGGACCGTGGTCGGCGATCGTCACGACGCCCTGTCCGGCCGTTGCGGCGGCCGTGAATTCGACCGGTGCGCCTTCCGGGCCGTGCCGGCTGGCGTTCTCCAGCAGGTTGGCGAACAGTTGCCCCAGCAGGTCGCGGTCGCCCGGGACCTGCAGCCCCTCGGCGATGCTCAGGTGCAGGGCCTGTCGGCGCGCTTCCAGCGACGGCAGGTAGACCTCGGCCAGCGTGTTCAGCAATTCGGAAAGATCCACTGTCCGGTGACGTGCGGAAGGGTGGCTGCCCTCGATCTGGGCGATGTGCAGCAACGCGCCGAACGTGCGCAGGATCGCCTGCGTTTCGTGGATCGCCCGCTGCAGCGCCGTGCGCAGCTGGGCCGGATCGTGCGAATGCTGCGCGCGCTCCAGGTGCTGGTGAAGACGGCTCAGCGGCGTGCGCAGGTCGTGCGCAATGTCGTCCGACACCTGGCGGATCGCCTCGACCTTCGCTTCGATGCGATCGAGCATGCCGTTGACGCTGGTCGCGAGGCGGTCGAACTCGTCGTCCGTGCCGCGTACGGGGAGGCGCCCGGAAAGGTGCCCGCCGAGCATGATGCCTTGGGTGCGCGTGTCGATGTCCTCCACGCGGCGCAGCAGCAACTGGCTCATCAGCGCACCGCCGGCCAGGGCAAGCAGCAGCGTCAGCAGCAGTGCATAGCCCATGGCTTGCATCAGGTCCTCGCGCAGGTCCGCGAATCCCGCGACGGCTTCGCCTGCCTCGCCGACCGCGAGGTAGTAGCCGTGGTCCATGATCTTGCCGCGCGCCCGGATGCGGCGTGTCTTCCAGGGCTTGTCGTGGCGAGGCATGTCGAACCAGAACCGGCCGGTCGTGGGCGCGAGGGCAGGCACGTTGCCGGCGAGCACGTGGCCGCGATCGTCCTGCAGCAGGTAGCGCATCGATTTCATCGGCGGCTGCCGCACGCGCTGCTCGATCAGAGCCTGCAGCTTCGGCAGGTCGCCGCCCGCGGCTTTCTGCAGGTAATGCATCTCGTGGGCGACCAGCTTGTCTTGCGTCTTGATCGCGCGGCTGTGCGCCTCGACGTAGACGACGGCGAGCAGGACGGCCACGGAGCCGACGAACAGCGCCGCATAGGCGAGCGTCAGCCGGAAGCTGCTGGTGCGGAACAGTCTAGGCAGGCGCATTCAGCCGGTACCCCGCGCCGCGGATGGTGTGGATCAGGGGCATGGCGCGGCCACGGTCGATCTTCGCGCGCAGCCGGCTGATGTGGCTGTCCACCACGTTGGTCCGCGGGTCGAAGTGCAGGTCCCAGACGTGTTCCAGCAGCATGCTGCGGGTGACAACCTGGCCGGCATGCTGCGCCAGGTATTCCAGCAGGCGGAATTCGCGTGGCTGCAGGTCGATGGTTTCGCCGCCGCGCTGTACCTGGCGCGCCAGCAGATCGATTTCCAGATCGTGCACGACCAGGCGTGTCCCGGCCGCCAGTGCCGATGGTCGGCGACCCAGCGCCGCCACGCGCGCGGCCAGTTCGGCGAAGGAGAAGGGCTTGGTCAGGTAATCGTCGCCGCCGGCGTTCAGGCCCGTCACGCGGTCGTCGATGCCGCCCAGCGCGGTGAGGAACAGCACCGGCACCGGCGAGCCGGCGCTGCGCAGGGCCCTGACCATGGACAACCCGTCCAGCCCAGGCAGCATGCGATCGACCACGGCCACGTCGGGTGCGGTGCTCATGGCCAGGTACAGGCCGTCCCGGCCGACCTCGGCGCGTACCACGTGGTGGCCGTGCTCGCGCAGGCCTTCCTCGATGTAATCGGCCGTGGCCGTGTCGTCTTCGACCAGCAGGATATGCAAGCCGTCGCCCTCGATGTCGCCGAAGTGAAGCATAGCGTGCGGTGTTCTCCATGCCGCGTTACCGATCGGTAATGTGGCGGGGAACCGCGCGTAATGCGCCAGGCGGCAGGCTGTCTACCGGACATTGTCACGGGAGACGGGGATGCGGGCAGGCAATGCCTGTGGCCATGCGTGGAAGGCGTGGTCGCGATGGGGGCTGGCGGTAGCCATGTGCGGCTGGTCGGCGGGCGCGGTCGCCGGCATCTACGACACGGGCAGCACGGGCATCGCGCAGAGCCTGGAGATCAAGTCGAAGTTCACCTACGCCGACAGCGGTGGTGCGCGGGTGCGCTCACAACCCAAATTGAGCTTGAGCGGCAGGGTCGCCGATCACCTGGAATGGTCGGTGGATACCGGTTATGGCGTGGCGGAGGACAACGGCGGCACGACCCGCGGCGGCATGCGGAACCTGTCGTTGGCGGCGAAGTGGCGCCCACTGGACCAGGGGGCGGGCTCGGCGTTCGCCTTGGCGGTGGAACCGGAGGTTTCGCTTCCCACGGGGCGGGATGTCTCCGGCATTGGCGGCGGCCCGGCCACGTTCGAGTTGCCGCTGCGTGTTTCCAGGAAGCTCGGTACGTGGAAGTTCACCGGGCAGGTGGGCGTGGAGCACGCGTTCGGCCACGACGCGGATACCTACGATGCCGGCGTGCTGGTCGAGCATGCCTTTGCCGGGCACTGGTCGTGCGGCGTGGAGTGGTTCGCGGATGCGCCGGGCCGTCATCCCGGGCGTTACCACCTGCGTGGCAACGCGGGCCTGAAATGGGATGCGAAGCGGCACCTGGAGGTGGCGGTACTGGCCGGGCGCAGCATCGAGAACCGTCGCGGCAACCCGGTCACCACATTCCGCATGATGCTGGAATACCACTTGTAAGGATGGCGACGCAGCAATGAAAAACCCCGCGCAAGGCGGGGTTTTTCGATTCCTGGTACCGGTGATAGGACTCGAACCTACACGACATCGCTGCCAGCGGATTTTGAGTCCGCCGCGTCTACCATTCCGCCACACCGGCATGAAGGTGAGGCATTATGCCGTCTTCAGTGGACCGGGTCGAGCCCCAACTGGTTTTCCTTGCGCAGATAGCCATGCTCGCCGTGTTCGCCGGGCAGCGGCTGGAAGGTCGCGCAGTGGGTCATGTTGCCCGAGTAGATGTGCAGGCTGACCGCGATGCTGTCGTCGCTGGGATTGCGGATGGTGTGGTATTCGTGCGGCGGGATCAGGCTGCCGGCGGAGCCGGGGCCGGCCTGGATCGAGCCGACCGGCTGGAAGCGGCAGTGGCCGTCCTCGTCCTCGAGGCGCTCGTACTGCACCACTTCCAGCGCACCGCTCCAGACGCCCTCGACGCACCACATGCCGGCGTGGTCATGGATCGGCGTGCCCTGGCCCGGACCCCAGGTCATCGCGACCACGCAGTAGCCGTGCTCGTCGCTGCGGTACAGCTCGCGGCGCGCGTAGCGGCCTTCGGCGGTCTCGAACACGCAGTCGGGCAGGGTCACCTCGTTGTTGCGGATCAGCTTGCACAGGCTGTTGCGCAGGCTGTCGGTGATGGCCGGGGTCGAGCCCTTGGCTACCGCCGCGTCGATGGCGTCGATCAGGGTGCGGCAGCCGGGGAATTCGGTGGTGAGCATGGCGTTCTCGGGTATTGCGCGAAACTGGGACTATGGTAGCAGCGCACGGGCTTGCGGGGGCGCTCGTCATCCCGGCACAGGCCGGGATCCAGTGGCGATCACGCCTGCTCAGGCCTCACGGCTACTGGATCCCGGCCTGTGCCGGGATGACGGGCAAAAGCATCGCATCGTCCCGGCAAGGCACGGGCGAACGCGGCTACAGTCGCGCCAGGAAACCGCCGATGGCGCGGCTGTAGTTCTCGATGTCGACCAGGAAGGCGTCGTGGCCCTGCGGCGAGTCCAGCGCCACGAACTCCACGGCGGCGCCGGCCGCCTGCAGGCCTTCGGCGATCTGTTCCTGCTGTTCCAGCGGGAACAGGATGTCGGTGCTGACGCCGATCACCAGCGCCTGCTCGACGTGGATGCGCTTGAGGCCTTCCAGCACGCTGCCGTGGCCGTATTCGGCGATGTCGAACCAGTCGCTG
>Ga0164242_10009593_pt1 | contig 10424 bp, 6 predicted proteins | sample OricomgcompostMG_FD_108783 | JGI IMG/M metagenome (GOLD analysis project Ga0164242, IMG submission 108783) | Miracle-Growth compost microbial communities from Emeryville, California, USA - Original compost - Miracle growth compost (MG) ... | reverse complement strand
TCCGGGTCGACGAGCGTCGGGCGCGGCACCTCGGTGCCCTGGTAGACGTCGGCCACGCCCGGCAGCGTCAGCTGGACGAGCTTGGTGCCGAGCGTCGCCGCGCGGACTGCCTCGCGCGTGCGCTGCTCCCACCCGCCGAGCAGCTCGAGCACCACGGGGTCCGCCAGCGCACGACGCGCCACCGCGAGCACCGCGTCCTCGTACGGGCGGTCGGGCGACGTCCACGTCGTGCGCGTCTTCGCCTCGCGGATCGCCTTGACGAGATACTCCTCGAGGCGGGCGGACTCGATCGGCCCGTCATCGGTCCAGGTCCCCACCAGCGTCTGCCACAGCAGGTGCTCGGTGCGGCCGTCGAGCAGCGTCGAGCGGTAGGGCGCGCTCGTCGCGCGCAGCGCGTCGACGACGCGCGCCCAGTCGTCGGCCCGCTCGGACAGCACCCCGAGCCGGGCGCGCGTGTCCTCGCTGCGCTTGGTGTCGTGCGTCGTCAGCGTCGTCATGCCGAGAGGCGAGGCGGCCTGCTGGTGCGCGGCCCAGGCGAGCAGCTCGGTCGGCGTGAGCGCGAACCGGGCGGGTTCCCCGCCGACCTCGCACAGGCCCACGAGGTGCGTCCACCGGTAGTACGCCGTGTCCTCGACGCCCTTCGCCATCACCGCGCCGCACGTCTGCTGGAACCGGACGACGAGCTCGTCGCGCCGTGCGCCGCGCGTCCGTCCCGCGCTGCCGACCTCGCGGCCGAGCAGCAGGTCGACGAGCACGTCCATGGTCGCCGCGCGCTCGACCGACAGGCGAGTGCGCGCGACCCGGGCCGCGGCCTCGACGGCTTCGACGTCGACGTGGTGCACCTGCCCGCCGGGCACCACGTAGGCGCGATAGCGGTCGAAGGCAACGAGCAGCTCGATGAGGCAGTCCTCGAGCGCGCGCCACGTGTGGTCCCGCAGCCGCAGGTCGTCCTGGCAGATGCTTGCCGCGAGCGCCGTCAGCCGGCGCACCTCGGCGTACAGCGGCCCGTCGACGACCTCGCGCTTGGCACGCTCCACGAGACCGGGGAAGTCCTCGGCCGAGTCGCCCGTCACGCGGTGCATGAGCGCGCCGAGCGGCGCGGCCCCGCCCGGGTCGACGAAGGCCTGCCCGATGCGCCACGCCGCGTCGTACCCCGTGGTGCCGGCCGTGTCCCAGTCGTGGGGGAGCTGCTCGTCGCCGTCGAGGATCTTCTCGACGACCACCCACGCGTCGTCGCTGGCCTCGCGCAGCCGTGCCAGGTACGCGCCCGGGTCGGCGAGCCCGTCGGGGTGGTCGATCCGCAGCCCGTCGATCGTGCCGTCCGCGAGCAGCTGGAGCACGAGCGCGTGCGTCGCGTCGAACACCTCCGGGTCCTCGACGCGCACCGCGACCAGGGTCCCGACGTCGAAGAACCGCCGGTAGTTCAGCTCCTCGTCCGCCACGCGCCAGTACGCGAGCCGGTAGTGCTGGCGCTCGACGAGGTCCGCCAACGGGAGCGCCTCGGTGCCGGCCCGCACGGGGAACGCGTGGTCGAAGTACCGCAGCACGGTCGTCCGGCCGAACCCGGGCACGTCCGCCTCGTCGAGCGCGAGCTCGTCGCGCGCGAGGACGGCACCGATCCGGTCGCCGAGCACGGGCGCGAGCAGCGCGCCGTCGCCCGCCGACCAGTCGACGTCGAACCAGCGCGCGTACCGCGAGTCCGGGCCCTCCGCGAGCACCGACCAGAGCGGGCGGTTGTGCCACGCCGGCGTGGGCACCGCCATGTGGTTCGGCACGACGTCGAGCACGAGCCCGAGCCCCGCGTCGTGCGCGGTGCGGGCGAGCCGGTCGAGCGCCGGGCGGCCGCCGAGCACGGGGGAGACCTCGTCGTGCGCGACGACGTCGTAGCCGTGGGTCGAGCCCGGTGCCGCGCGCAGGATCGGCGAGAGGTAGACGTGGGTGACGCCGAGCGACGCGAGGTACGGCACGCGCGCGGCGACGTCGTCGAACGTGAGGTCCGCGCCGAGCTGCACGCGGTACGTCGACGAGGGGACGGGCCGGCCCGCGCCGGGCAGCCGGTGCGCCGACGTGGCGCGGGCCTCCGACGTCGTCATGCGGACGGCGTGCGCGGCTTGGCCGAGCGACGCCGGGTCGACGTCGGCCTCGCGGGCGGCGTCGGCTCCTTGCGGACCTGCGGCAGCATCGCCTCCTCGGGCTCGCGCGCGTCCGTCGGCGGCGCCTCCGCGGGGCGCGTCAGCACGACCATCGACCGGTGGGCGAGCGCGAGGTCCTGCCCGGCGTCGATCGTGTCGCCCGGGTCGACCTGCGAGTCGGTGTCGAGCACGACGGTCCACGTCGTGCCGTACTCGCCGTCCGGGATGGTGAACGTCGTCGCCTCGAGCTGGCCGTTGAACAGGATCAGGAAGCTGTCGTCCGTGATGGCGCGGCCGCGCATGTCGGGCTCGGGGATCGCGTCGCCGTTGAGGAACACGGTGACGGCGCGGGCGTCGGCGCCGGACCAGGCGTCGTCGGCCATGTGGTCGCCCGACGGGTCGAACCACGCGATGTCGCGCAGCTCCGACTCGCCGCCGTGCTCCGCGGCTCCCGCGAAGAACCGCCGACGCCGGAACACCGGGTGCTCCTTGCGCAGCCGCACGACGCGGCGGGTGAACTCGAGCAGCGCCGTCCGCTGGTCGTCGAGCTCCCAGTCGACCCACGAGAGCTCGTTGTCCTGGCAGTACGTGTTGTTGTTGCCCTGCTGCGTCCGGCCGAGCTCGTCGCCGTGCAGGATCATCGGGACGCCCTGGCTCAGCAGGAGCGTCGTCATGAAGTTGCGCTGCTGGCGCGCGCGGAGCTGGTTGACGTGCGCGTCGTCCGTCGGCCCCTCGACGCCGCAGTTCCACGACCGGTTGTAGCCCTCGCCGTCGCGGTTCTCCTCGCCGTTGGCCTCGTTGTGCTTGTCGTTGAACGAGACGAGGTCGCGCAACGTGAAGCCGTCGTGCGCGGTGACGAAGTTGACGCTCGCGATCGGCCGGCGCCCGGTGTGCTCGTAGAGGTCGGACGAGCCCGAGAGGCGGCTCGCGAACTCCCCGAGCGTCCGCGGCTCGCTGCGCCAGAAGTCGCGGACCGTGTCGCGGTACTTGCCGTTCCACTCCGACCACAGCGGCGGGAACCCGCCCACCTGGTAGCCGCCGTCGCCCACGTCCCACGGCTCGGCGATGAGCTTGACCTGCGACACCACCGGGTCCTGCTGGACCAGGTCGAAGAATGCGGACAGCCGGTCCACCTCGTGGAACTGGCGCGCGAGCGTCGCCGCGAGGTCGAAGCGGAAGCCGTCGACGTGCATGTCGGTGACCCAGTACCGCAGCGAGTCCATGATGAGCTGCAGCACGTGCGGCGACCGCATGAGCAGCGAGTTCCCGGTGCCCGTCGTGTCGAAGTAGTGCGTGGGGTCGTCGTCGACGAGCCGGTAGTAGTTGGCGTTGTCGATGCCCCGGAAGCTCAGCGTCGGGCCGCGCTCGTTCCCCTCGGCCGTGTGGTTGTACACGACGTCGAGGATCACCTCGATGTCGGCGGCGTGGAGCTCCTTGACCATCGCCTTGAACTCCTGCACCTGCTGGCCGGGCGCGGTGTAGGCGGCGTACCCGTTGTGCGGCGCGAAGAACCCGATCGTGTTGTAGCCCCAGTAGTTGGACAGCCCGCGCTCCCGCAGCACCGGGTCGTTGACGAACTGGTGCACGGGCATGAGCTCGACGGCGGTGACGCCCAGCGAGGTCAGGTGCTCGATCGTCGTGGGGTGCGCGAGACCCGCGTAGGTGCCCCGCATCTCGGGCCGCACGCCGGGGTGCAGCTGCGTCAGGCCGCGCACGTGCGCCTCGTAGATCACCGACTCGTGGTACTCGTGGCGCGGTGGGCGGTCGTGCGCCCAGTCGAAGTACGGGTTGATGACGACGGACGTCATCGTGTGGCCCGCGGAGTCGTCCTGGTTCCGCTCGTCCGGGGCGTCGAAGCGGTAGGAGTACAGCGACGGGTCGCCGTCGACCTGGCCGTCGATCGCCTTGGCGTAGGGGTCGAGCAGCAGCTTGCTCGGGTCGCAGCGGTGGCCGCGCGCCGGGTCGTACGGGCCGTGGACGCGGAACCCGTACCGCTGGCCCGGCATCACGGCGGGGATGTACCCGTGCCAGACGAACGCGTCGACCTCCGGCAGGTCGACGCGTTCCTCGCGCCCGTCGTCGTCGATGAGACACAGCTCGACGCGCTCGGCGACCTCCGAGAACAGCGCGAAGTTCGTCCCGGACCCGTCGTACGTGGCGCCCAGCGGGTAGGGGCGGCCCGGCCAGATCAGCATCTGCCCAGCGTGCCAGCCTGCGGCGCTCCCGTCGCGGGCAGGCGTCCAGGTGAACCGGCCGGCACCCACTTGCGCCGGGAGGCGCACCCTGGTGCGCTCGTCGGGACGAGCGCCGAACCGACGGAGGACGTGCGATGACGGTCGTGGTGGTGGGCGGCGGGCTCGCCGGGGCGAAGACGGTGGAGCACCTGCGGGACCGGGGCTACGACGGGCACGTCGTGCTGCTCGGGGCCGAGCCCGAGCGGCCGTACGAGCGGCCGCCGCTGTCCAAGGGCTACCTGCAGGGCAGCCAGGCCCGTGACGAGGCGTTCGTGCACGCGCCCGACTGGTACGCCGCGCACGACGTCGAGCTCCGCACGGGCACGACGGTCGCGTCGCTCGACCTCGCGGCCCGGGACGTCGTCGACGCCGGCGGGACGCGCACCGCGTTCGACCACCTCGTGCTCGCGACGGGCTCCGAGCCGCGCCGCCTCGACGTGCCGGGCGCCGAGCTCGCCGGCGTCCACGTGCTGCGCACGCTCGACGACAGCGACCGGCTGCGCGCCGCGCTGTCCGCCCGTCCGCGCGTCGTCGTGGTCGGCGGCGGGTGGATCGGCCTCGAGGTCGCGGCCGCGGCGCGGGCCGCGGGCTGCGACGTGAGCGTCCTCGTGCGCGACCCGCTGCCGCTCGTGGCGCCGCTGGGCCGCGAGCTCGCGCAGGTGTTCGCCGACCTGCACCGCTCGAACGGCGTGGACCTGCGGGTGCGCACCGAGGTCGCCTCGCTCGTGCCGGACGGCTCGGGCACCGGCGTCGGCGCGGTCGAGCTCGCGGACGGCACGCTCGTCGAGGCGGACCTCGTGGTCGTCGGCATCGGCGCCGCGCCGCGCGTCGACCTCGCGAAGGCCGCGGGGCTGCGCGTGGAGAACGGCGTCGTGGTCGACCAGCACCTGCGGTCGTCGCACCCGCACGTGCTGGCGGTCGGCGACATCGCGCGGGCCGCGCACCCCTTCCTCGGCACGCACGTACGCGTCGAGCACTGGGCGAACGCGCTCAACCAGCCCGCGACGGCGGCTGCGACGATCGTCGGCGCCGACGAGCCGTACGACGCGCTGCCGTACTTCTTCACCGACCAGTACGACCTCGGCATGGAGTACGTCGGGTACGTCGGGTCCCACGGCTACGACGAGGTCGTGGTGCGCGGCGACCTCGAGGCGCGCGAGTTCGTCGCCTTCTGGCGCCGGGAGGGTCGCGTGCTGGCCGGCATGAACGTCAACGTGTGGGACGTGGTGGACGACGTGCAGACGCTGATCCGGTCGCGCGCGGTCGTCGACCGCGAGCGGCTCGCCGACCCGGACGTCCCGCTCGCGGACCTGGTCTGAGCCGCGGGGAGGCGGGCCGGCGTCAGCCCTCGAGCAGCAGCGACGCCCCGATGGCGAGCATCCACACGTCCTTGCTGACGGCGATGCCGGCAGGCGTCGGCCAGACGCTCCCGGCCTCGTGCATCGCGGGCGTCCTCAGGTACATCGTGACCAGACCGCCCGAGAACAGCGTGAGCGCGGCGCCGGCGAGCCGGGCGGGCACGAAGGGCAGCAGGAGCGTCGACCCGACCGTGATCTCGCCGATGGCGAGCGCACGCGTGAACCGCTCCGGCGGCAGGTCGGCGAGGAACGGGTAGGCGGACGCCGCGGACCGGTGCAGCCCGGCGGCCCGCTCGGACGTCGCGCGGAGCTTGCCGAGCCCCTCGTGCAGGATGTAGGCACCCGTGGCGAGGCGCGTCGGGACGGTGTGGAGCCGGGGTGCCATGGTGCCTCCGTGGCGGCGATGGGTCGCGCCCCAGTCTTCGACGGCTGCGGCCCGCGCGCGAGCGCACACGGGCGGACGGGGCCGCTCGTCAGGCGCGCCGGGCTGCCGCGCGGATGCCCGCCCGATCGCAGATCACCCGAACGGGTGACCTGCGTGCTGTCTCTGGCGCACCCGCAGGATCCTCTTGTCCGTCGGCCGTACAAAACGGTCGAACCGGACAGAAACCGGACAGAAGGGAATCCTGCGATGCGCATGTTCCTCGGGCGTTCCGCGACGCGGAGCGCATCCACCGGGCGACGGCGAGGGCGCCGGTCGCTCGGTGCGTGTCTGGTAGCGGGCGCGGCGGCTGCGGCCACCGTCCTGCTTCCCACGGCCGCCTCCGCCGTCTCCATCGGCACGGACGCCGGCCCGCTCACCACCATCGACATCGGCACGATGCTCAACTGCGCCGTCAACCACACCGGTGACACCGCCGGGGAGTGGTACGGCAGCACCGCGTGCGCCACGCTCGTCGCGGTCGGCGGCACGCTCTACGGCCCGACGGACATCCCGGCGGGCGGCAGCGCGGCGCCGCGCTCCGCCTTCACGGTCGTCAGCCAGTCCGCCGTCACTGGCTCCGGCACGAGCGTCGACCCGTACACGGTCGTCACCGTGGTGGCGGCCGGCACGAGCGGCCTGCAGCTCACGCAGACCGACCGGTACGTCGCGGGCGAGGAGTCGTACCGGACGTCGATCGTCGCCAGCAACACGGGCAGCGACGCGCTCACGGCGGTCCTGTTCCGCGCGGGCGACTGCTACCTGCAGAACTCGGACGTCGGGTACGGCCAGGTGGACGCCGCGACCGGCGCCGTCACGTGCACGACGGCGAACGACGGGACGGGGCGCATCGAGCAGATGTACCCGATCACGCCGGGCTCGACGTACCTGGAGGCGTACTACGGCTCCGTCTGGGCGGCGGTCGGCACGCAGCAGATGTTCCCGAGCACGTGCGAGTGCGGCACCTACCAGGACAACGGCCTCGGCCTGTCGTGGAGCCTGTCGCTCGCGGCCGGGACGCACGCGACGTACGACTCGATCGTCACGTTCTCGCCGCTCGGGCACCAGCCGCTGACGCTGACGAAGACCGCCGACGCGGCGTCCGTCGCGGCGGGCGGGTCGGACGGCTACACGATCACGGTGACGAACCCGAACATCGCGCCCGTGGTGCTCAGCCTGTCGGACGCGCTGCCGCCGGGCTTCGCCTACGTGGCCGGCTCGACCACCGGGGCGACGACCGCCGACCCGACGACGTCGGGCCAGACGCTCACGTGGTCCGGTGTCTCGGTGCCGGCGGGCGGGACCGCGTCGGTGCACTTCGGCGTCACGGCGTCGAGCACGCCCGGGACCTACACGGACGCCGCGGACGGCGCCGCCGACGGGTACACGGTCGTCGGCACGGGCGCCACGGCGCCGGTGACGGTGACGGCCGTCGTGCCCGTGAACCACGCGCCGGTCGCGCAGGACGTGAGCGTGACGACGCCGCAGGACACGCCGGTGGGCGTGACCCTGTCGGCGAGCGACGTCGACGGCGACGCGCTGACGTACGCCGTGGCCTCCGGTCCGGCGCACGGGACGCTCTCGGGCTCGGGCGCGTCGCTGACGTACACGCCCGCGGCCGGCTACTCCGGCCCCGACTCGTTCACGTACACCGCGAACGACGGGCAGGCGGCCAGCGCGCCGGCGACGGTCTCGATCACGGTCACCCCCGCGCCGGCCACCTGCACGGACGCGCCCACGCTCGACGGCTCGTTCTCCGCGGACCAGGCTCGCGGGGCCGACGACGTCAAGGTGCGGCACGTCGCCGCGGCGGCCGGTGACCTGCTCGTGGCGTTCGTCGCCGCGGACGGTCCGCAGTCGCCCAGCCAGGTCGTCACGAAGGTCCAGGGCGCCGGTCTGACGTGGACCCTGGCGGCCCGGTCCAACGCGACGTGGGGCACGACGGAGGTGTGGCAGGCGCACGCCGGTGCCGCGGTCGCCGACGCCACGGTCGTGGCGAGCCTGCGCAAGGGCGGCTACGACGGGACCCTCACGGTCGCCGCGTTCCACGGGGCGGCCGACCACGTCGGCGCGATCGGCGTCGGCGCGGGCACGCACGGTGCCCCGTCGGCTCGGCTCGACGCCGCGTGCGCGTCGCTCGTCTGGGGCGTCGGGCACGACTGGACGAACGACGTGACGCCGGTCGCGGCGTCCGGCCAGACGTTCGTCCACACGTTCGTCGACCACCGCGTGCACGACTCGTTCTGGGTCCAGCGGCTCTCGGCCGCGACCCAGGAGGCCGGGCGCGTGACCGTCGCGAACACGGCCCCGCACGGGCGCGACCGCTGGACGCTGGCCGCCGTGGAGATCCCCGCGGCGAGCTGACGGAGCGCCGGCCGGCGCTCGTGACCGTCCTGTCACGGGCGCCGGCCGGTTCGCGGACGCTACCGGTCGCCGTCGTCGTCGGGGCCCGCCGCCGGTGCGGTCGGGTCGAGCAGCTCGACGAGCACGGCCAGGTGGCTGAGCCGGACCTCGCGCGTCGCAGTGACCAGCACGAGGTCGCCGCCCTGCGCCGCGGCGCGCAGCCGGTCGAGGGCGGCGGCCGCGGGCTCCTCGGCGAGCTCCGCGCGGTAGCGCGCGGCGAACTCGTCGAAGCGCTCCGGGACGTGCTCGTACCAGTGGCGCAGCTCGGTCGAGGGCGCCACGTCGCGCAGCCACTCGTCGAACGGCGCGTCGTCCTTGCGGACGCCGCGCGGCCAGAGCCGGTCGACGAGCACGCGACGACCGGAGTCCGGATGGTCGTAGACACGCGCTGTACGAATCACGCGAAACAGTCTCCCAGCGTGGGGATGTGCGCGTCTTCACAACTTGGGGGCACCGAATGCGTGAATTCCCTGCGACTCGACGGCTAACCTCGATGCTGCAGGTCGCGTCCCTCCCCGCAACCGACCTGTGCCCTGCCGCCGCCGGCATCTCCGGCAGCGGTGCACGGAGCGACCGGAGGACCACCATCGTGAGCGTTGTCGACCTGCCCGCCGTGGAGCGCCCGCGCGCCAGGCGGGCCGCGGTGCGTGAGCTCGCCCTGTGCTTCGGGCTCTACGCGCTGTACGACGTGACGCGCCTCTGGGCGCGCGGTGGGTACCCGTCGGCACGCCGCCACGCGGTGTCCGTCCTGCACGCGGAGCAGCTGCTGGGCATCGACATCGAGCACGCCGTCAACCACGCCGTCACGCCGATCACGTGGCTGAGCGTCGCCTCGTCGTACTGGTACGCGACGATGCACTTCATCATCACGCCGCTCCTCCTGGTGCTCCTCTACCGGCGGCACCGGTTCGGCGTGTACCGCGTGGCGCGCACCGCGCTCATGGGTGCGACGTTCCTCGCGCTCGTCGGGTACTTCTTCTTCCCGACCGCGCCACCGCGGCTGCTCGGCGGCTACGACTACCTCGACACGGTCGAGACGACCGCGCAGTACGGCTGGTGGCCCGGGCCCGACAGCACGGGCGGGCACGTCACGAACCAGTACGCCGCGATGCCGTCGATGCACGTCGGCTGGGCGCTGTGGGTCAGCCTCGTGATCGCGATCCTCGTGCGCCGGCGCTGGGTCAAGGTCCTCGCCTTCGCGTACGTCGCGACCACGACGTTCGTCGTCATCGCGACGGGCAACCACTGGGTGCTCGACGCGGTCGCGGGCGCCGCCGTCGTGCTCGCCGTGTGGTGGTTCGCCGCGCGCCAGGCACGGCTCGCGCACCCGATGACGCTCGGCGCGACACCCGACCTGCTGGCCGGTGACGAGCTCGGTCGCGGCGAGCCCGCCTACGCGGGCCCGGCCGAAGGGCCCGCCCCGCGGACCGGCATCGACCCTCCGGACGCGCGCCGCGACTGAACCGCACGCCCGCACGCGCGCGGCCGGCTACAGCACGTGGGCGAGGAAGTCCTGCGTCCGGGCCTCGCGCGGGTTGTCGAGCACGTCCGCGGGGGCGCCGTGCTCGACCACGACGCCGTCGGCCATGAACACGACCTGGTCGGCGACCTCGCGCGCGAACCCGATCTCGTGCGTCACCACGACCATCGTCATGCCCGACCGAGCGAGGTCGCGCATGACGGACAGCACCTCGCCGACGAGCTCGGGGTCGAGGGCCGACGTGGGCTCGTCGAACAGCATGAGCTCGGGGTCCATGGCGAGCGCGCGCGCGATCGCGACGCGCTGCTGCTGACCGCCCGAGAGCTGCGCCGGGTAGTGCGCGACCCGGTCGGAGAGCCCGACCCGGTCGAGCAGCGCGTTGGCCCGCTCCGTGGC
>Ga0164242_10009592_pt1 | contig 10425 bp, 10 predicted proteins | sample OricomgcompostMG_FD_108783 | JGI IMG/M metagenome (GOLD analysis project Ga0164242, IMG submission 108783) | Miracle-Growth compost microbial communities from Emeryville, California, USA - Original compost - Miracle growth compost (MG) ... | reverse complement strand
TTCCGTCGTCATTGTCTGCAGCGAATGCAGGATCTTCGGCAGCGTGATGCGCTTCATGTATGGGCAGAGGTTGCACGGTCGCACGAACTCCACGTCGGGGAATTCGACGGCGACGTTGTCGCTCATCGAGCATTCGGTGACGAGAACGACCTTCTGCGGATGATGATTGCCGACATAACCGATCATGGCGCTGGTCGAACCGGAGAAATCGGCTTCGGCCACCACGTCCGGCGGGCATTCGGGATGCGTCAGCACCACGACGCCCGGATTGGCCGCGCGGAAATCGCGAATGTCCTGCGGCGTGAAGCGCTCATGCACTTCGCAGGCGCCGTCATAGGTGATGACTTTTATCTTCGTCTGCTTGGCGACGTTCTGGGCGAGATATTTGTCCGGCACCATGATGACGGTGTCGACATCCTTTTCGCGCGCGATGTCTTCCACCACGGCGACGGCGTTGGACGAGGTGCAGCACACATCGCTCTCTGCCTTCACGTCTGCGGAGGTGTTCACATAGGTCACAACCGGCAAGCCCGGATATTTCTGGCGCAGCAGGCGCACATCGGCCCCCGTGATGGAGGCGGCTAGCGAGCAGCCAGCCAGGGCATCGGGTATCAGCACGGTCTTGGACGGCGACAGGATCTTCGACGTCTCCGCCATGAAGTGCACGCCGGCCTGCACGATCACCTGCGCATCGGTCCGCGCAGCTTCGCGCGCGAGCTGCAGGGAGTCGCCGGTGAAGTCGGAGACACAGTTGAAAATCTCCGGCGTCATATAATTGTGGCCGAGGATGACGGCGTTCTTCTGCTTCTTCAGCTTGTTGATCGCGTCCACATAAGGCGCGAACACCGGCCATTCGATTTCCGGAATGACGTGCGCGACCTTTTTGTAAAGGTCCTGTGTCGCCCGCGCGATCTCGGGCGTGTAGGGCAGAGGCTCTGCGCCTTTCAGATTTTGGACCGCCGCGTTCATCGCCATCTCCTTATGCTCATATTGAGCATATATATAAGACGAAAAGACCGGCCTTAAAGGGCCGGCACCGAAACTGGAGCTTATGCTACACCTGAGCATAAGTCCGTCAAGTCAGCTCGCACGAATCCTTATCCCGCAAAGCCGGCATGCATTGCATACCAATCTGTGACCACTCGCTCTTGCAATTAACGCCTTTGCGGTGGCTATGGATCGAATCATCTAGCATTACCAACGTGTTAGCTGTGTCATAAAAGGCACGGCGCAGCCAGATCATTGCGCCGTGTGATCACAACCCCTTGGCGAAAACCGGCGCTGGGCCTACCTCACGCGGACGCAGCGGGGGACGCCCGCTCAAATACAACGGAGGGTGACTTGTCACTTCGCACGAATCTTTTCGGAGCCGCCTGCGCGCTGGCGCTGGTTTCGGTTTCCGCGCCGGCTTCTGCCACGGATTTCCACGGCATCCTGGACGGCGGCTATCAGAACTACGATTTCAACCACGGCGCGGGCAGCACCGACGACTGGCACATCAATGGTGGGGCTATGCTCGGTCTTGCGCCGAATTGGGCTGCGCAGGTTGACGCCGGTTACAATGACGCCAATGGCAGCGGTGCAGACAGCAACGCCTGGACTGTGAACGGCGCAGCCTTCTGGCGCTCCGCTGCAGGCCGCGTCGGCGCGACGGTGGGTTACACGTCGCTCGACACCAAAACCGCTCTTCTCGGCACCATCCACACGACGCATTACGGCGCGTTTGGCGATTGGTATGCGACGCGGGCCATCACCTTCTCGGTGAAGGGCGGTGCCTTCAACGCCAGCCACGATTCCGACGGCGACTATCTCGGCGCCGCACTGACGGGCTACATCATGCCTGACCTGGCGCTGACGGGCAGTTACGACTACACGCACATCAAGCATATCACGAACGAGAATGACCTTTCGATCCAGGCCGAATGGCTGGTTTCGCATTCCGTGCCGGTATCCATCTACGGCGGCTACACCCACTCGTCGTTCAGCGGCACGGGCGGCCTGAAGGCGAATGTCTGGTTCGCCGGTCTGCGCTTCTACTGCGATCCGGTCGATGGTTCGCTTGTCGAGCATCAGCGTGGCGGTGCGGAAATCTACGGGGCCCATTTCGGCCCGGCGGGTCTCCACCTCTAATAGCCGAACGAAAGTTGTGCAGCGCCGCGTATCCGAAAGGGTGCGCGGCGTTTGCTTTTGCGCCATGCTGCGAGCCTGAAAGGAAAGATTGATGCAGGGCATTTGGCGCAATGCGGCGGTGGCGGTCGCGCTTGTCATCGCGGTGCTGTTCGGCGCCCGCCAGCTATCACACAGCGGCCGCATTTCGATGCCGCCGTCAGCGCAAAACGCTTCGACGCAGGTGGTGTGGTCTCATGGCCGCGACGGCGCAGCGCGCAATGCCGAGGAGCATTGGGAAAAGCACGGCGCCGAATTTCCCGAATTCCGTACCGCACTGGAGTATGAAAGAGGCGCACTGGCTTTCGTCACATCGCCGCCGCCCGGAACGCTGACGAAGCAGAATGATCGCGGCGATACGCTGTTCTACGATCCGGCCTCGAACACGTTCGCCGTGCGCGATGCACAGGGCGAGCCACGCACCTACTTCCGGCCCAACAATGGGCGCGCCTATTGGGATCGGCAATGACTGCGCTGCTGGCGTGTGTTTGTTGCGGCTCGCGGACGATCCATCGTCACGGTGCGTTCGAGATATGCCCGGTCTGCGGCTGGGAGGACGATCCGACGCAGGCGCAGGACATAAATCTTGCGGGAGGAGCGAACCGCGAAAGCTTGGCTCAGGCCCGCGCGGCGTGGCTTAATCGCGGCAGCACATCTGGAGAGTAACGATGAACAAGACTGTCGCGGATAAAGAATGGATCGAAGCAGGGCAGGCGCTTCTGCCGGACATGATCAAGCTGCGCCGCGCGATCCATGAAGATCCTGAACAGGGTCTGATGAATCCGAAAACCACGGCGAAGGCGAAAGCCGCGCTCGAAGGTCTGCCGCTGGAAATCTATGAAGGCAAATCGACCACCGGCTTCATCGCGCTGCTGCGCGGGCCGTCGAACGGCCGCACGGTGCTGTTGCGCGGCGATATGGATGCGCTGCCGCTCACCGAGGAAACCGGATTGCCGTTCACCTCGCGCAACGCCGGAACGATGCATGCCTGCGGTCATGATACCCATGTCGCGATGCTGGCGGGCGCGGCGAAAGCATTATGCGCGCGGCGGGAGAAACTCGCCGGTTCGGTGATGTTCATGTTTCAGCCAGGCGAGGAAGGCCATCATGGGGCGCGTTTTATGCTGGATGACGGCCTCATCAATCCGCTACCGGATGCCGCGTTCGCACTGCATGTCACGCCCAATCTGCCCAGCGGCGTGTTCGCCAGTCGCGAAGGGCCACTGATGGCGGCAGCCGACAAGTTGATTGTCACGCTGAAAGGCAAAGGAGGTCACGCGTCGATGCCGCAAGATGCTGTCGATCCAATCCCCGTGGCCTGCGAAATCGTGATGGCGCTGCAGAGCATGGTGACGCGGCGCATCCCCGCCTTCGATCCGGTGGTGCTGACAGTTGCGCAGATCGTGTCCGGCACCACGAACAACATCATTCCCGAAACCGCGCAGCTTGTCGGCACGATCCGCAGTTTCTCGAAGGGCTCGCGCGCGCTGGCGCATGAAGGCTTGCATCGCGTGGTGATGAACATCGCCGCCGCACACAAATGCGAAGCCGAAGTCGAGATCGAGCAAGGCTTCCCCGTTACGGTTTGCGATGGCCGCGCGGTGGATCTGGCGCGAGAGACCGCGAAGTCGCTGTTTGGCGATGGCGGCTGGATGACCTTGCCGACGCCGATGATGGGCGCGGAGGATTTCTCCTACATCCTGAACAAGGTGCCGGGCACGATGGTGTTCCTGGGCGCGACGCCGGAAGGCGGGGATTTCAAATCCTGCTGCGCGCTGCACTCCAACCGCATGGTGCTGGACGAGAATGTCATGGCGCGCGGCGCGGCGATGCACGCCGCATACGCCGAAGCGTTTCTGGCGGAAGGTTTCGGTAAATAGGGTTCAGCGCGTGCTGCGAAGCCTTGTGGTCAGGCGTACGCCGCCCACGGGGCGTTCCGCCAGCACTTCGCGGCGGAAGCGGAACAGTTCGGCAGGGCGTCCGCGCGACTGGCTCGATGATTTTCCTGTACCTTCGACAAGCCCCTGGGCTTCGATGAGGCGGCGGAAGTTCTGCTTGTGCAGCCGCACGCCGGAAATCGCTTCCACCACGCGCTGCAATTCCAGCAAGGTGAAGGCAGGCGGCATCAGCTCGAAAACCACCGGGCGGTATTTCATCTTGCCGCGAAGCCGTGCGATTGCGGTGGCCAGAATGCGGCGATGATCGAACATCATGCTGAGGCCCAGCGGCGTCGCCGGAAGCTGCGCCGCCTGCGCGCGGCCATCGCGGCGCGCTTCCTCGACCAGTCCCGCTTCGTAGAGAAGCTCATAGCGTTCCAGCACGCGGTCTTCGTCCCAGCGCACGCCATCTAGACCGAAACAGAGACGCGCGCGCTCACGGCGCTTTTCGCTGTCGGCGAATTTGATGAAGGCTTCCAGCGCGGGCACGATGACCTTGTCGATGATCTCCGGCTTTTTCTCGCGCCAGTCTTCCCACGGGAAATAGCGATACCAGTCGCCCCATGTCGCATCGGGCGCCTTCGGCTCGCCGCTGGCGCGGGTGAGGGCGAGATAGCCCACCGACACCACGCGCGGCCCTTCGCCGGATTTCACCAGATGCCGTCCGCGATCGCCGAAGGTGTAAAGCTGCTCCGCGTAATCGAGGTCAAGATAGGTCTGCTCGCCTACCCATGTGCGCAAACCGCTTTCCAGGGTGCGATGTTTCTTCGGATCGAAGGGGCCAAAGGGAAGGGCATCTTCCGCGCCCTTGTGATGAACGACGAGCACGCGCGGCCGTTCTTCGGCGACGGAGACGATCGCCGCCGAAAGGCCGATGCTCACAACGTGTTGCGCGGAGTTCGCCTTCATAATTCATCCGACAGTGGCAATTCGACGATTTCACCTTCCGCCACGATGATGCCGCGGCCGATGGATTCGATGCCCAGGATCATGCGCCCGTTGCGGCCCAAAGCCTTGTCCGCATGCTCGACCAGAAGCGGATTGGGGCAGGCGTGTGGCGCACGGGCGCGCAGAGATTTTGCGATCTCTTTCTCTCGAAACGGCCCAAAGCGGTCGCACAAAATGATGTAGGCGGCGGCCATGGATCGACTGATTCCCGCCCAGCAGTGAATCAGCATCGGTGCCTTCGCATCCCACTCCCGACCGAAACGGATCAGTTGCTCGACATGCTTTTCGTTCGGCGGGTCGTCTGCGAGTTCGGCGGCGGTGACATCGTTCAGGCCGAGTCGCAGATGATGGCCGAGCGGAATGCCTTGGGGTGTCTCGATCATGTGCCCGGGCGAGAGCAGCGTCATCATGTGGGACGGCTTGTAGCGCTTGATCGTGGCTTCGACCTGCGACAGCGGCGTAACGAAGATGGCGGGCATACAGCCTTGCTATCCGAGCTTGAAGTAATAGGAAAGGGTCATGCCGTAAGTCGCTTGAATCGCTCTAAAAATTGAGCCTGTGCTTCGCCCGTGGGAAGCGGAACCATCCGGGGGAAGCGGGTGCCGCGTGGGGGTACGCCGAAGATTTTTTTGGCTTCCTCGGTGGTGAAGCCGGCCAGCTGTGTGGCCTCGTGGAAGGCCGAAATGATGTCCGCTTTCTTGAGAATGGCCTCCAGCTCGGCGGGCGGCTTGGGGGGCAGGCCGAAGCGGATATGGATGGCTGCCAGCAGCCGGTGTTCAAAGGCCTTGTAGTCGATACCCACCGCCGCCTTGAACGGGCTGATAAGGTCGCCGATGACGTATTCGGGGGCATCGTGTAGGAGCGCCATCAAGCGTGCCTCGCGCGACAGGCGAGGCTTCAGCTCGACGGCGATCTTCTCCACAAACACGCAATGCTGCGCCACCGAATAGGCGTGCGCACCCTTGGTCTGGCCGTTCCAGCGAGCGACGCGTGCAAGGCCATGCGCGATGTCCTCGATCTCGACATCCAGCGGCGAGGGATTGAGCAGGTCCAGCCTGCGGCCGGAGAGCATGCGCTGCCAGGCGCGGGGCGGTTCTTTTTTGGTCGGCATGGACCTGTGTAGCGCGAGGCGTCCCTTGACGTGAAGCCTTTTGCGCGTGTTGTTCGTTATACCGGTAAGGAACGGAGGGCAGGCATGGCTTATGTGAAAATTCTGGCGCCGCTGACGGGCAGCGCCTCGGACGCCACGGTGCTGGCCGGTGCCTTCGCCGCCGCCGTGCCGTTCAAGGCGCATGTCGTCGCCCTGTTCGTGCGGCCCGATCCGGCGGAGGCGATGCCTTTCTTCGGAGAGGGCGTATCCGGCGCCATGGCGCAGGAGATCGTGGATACCGCAAAGGAAGCGGCCGACAAGGCATTGAACGATGCCCGCGCGGTCCTCACCGCCGTGGCGAATACGGCAGGGGTAGTCATCATCGATCGTCCGCAGAAGCGGGACACGGTCAGCATCTCATTCCGCGAAGTGCAGGGCAATTTTGCCGATCGCGTGACGTTGGCAGGTCGTCTCTCAGATCTTGTTGTGTTCGGTCCGCTGAAGCAGAGCGACAGGCCCGGTATGGCCGAAGCCTTTGAAGCGACGTTGCTGGAAACTGGAAGGCCGGTTGTCCTCACTGGGCAGACGGCGGCGAAAAATTTCGCGCGGCGGATCGCGATTGGATGGGACGGTAGCGGCGCCTGTGCCCGCTCCCTGATCGCGGCGATGCCTTATCTGGCGCGTGCTGAAGCGATCGAGTTACTCAGCATCCGCAAGCCCAACACCGAATGTGAATCCTGCGACGAGGCGCGCGACTATCTCGCGCTGCACGGCCTCACATGTCAGGAGCGGATGATCGACGCAGGAAGTCGCGGGATCGGCGAAGTGTTGCTGGAAGCCGCTTCACAGGGCGGGGCGGACCTTCTGGTGCTCGGCGGCTATGGCCACAAGAGCCTGCTGCAGATGTTCACCGGCGGCGTGACAAAGCATGTGGTGGCGAATGCCGAATTGCCGCTGTTCCTTGTGCATTAGGCTCACACGAGCACTAGCCGTACCAGAACCGGATACAGACCGCGATCAGTACCAGCGCAAGCGTCACACGCACGGCGGTGTCCGAGGCGCGCGCCGAGACGATACTCATGACGATGATCGCGGGGATGGATCCAACGAGCAGCGAACTCAACACATGCCAGTTGATAAGGCCGAGCGATGCATGGCCGAGGCCCGCGATCAATGTCAGCGGCACCGCATGGGCGATGTCCGAACCCACAATGCGGCGTGCTTCCATCCTGGGATAAAGAAACACCAGCGCCGTCACACCGATGGCGCCCGCGCCAACGGATGAGAGCGAAACCAGCACGCCCAGAGCGGCACCCGTCAGGATCGTCAGCTTGCGCACGCGGTCAGGATGCATTTCCGGGACATGGTCCATGTACCAACGCATCAGAGGTTTGCGGATCAGAAGCGAGATCGCCGTGAAAAGTAGCGCCACGCCAAGAACGCGTGTGAGCAGGGTCTGCGTCACCTGGCTGTCCACGTCCATGAAATAGAGCGCGGCAATGGTGAGTGCGGTTGCGGGAATGCTGCCGAGCGCCAGCCTTCCTACCACGTGCCAGTCCACTGTCCGGTTGTAGCCGTGCACGACGGACCCGCTGGCCTTGGTCAGAGATGCGTAAATCAAGTCGGTGCCCACGGCCGTCGCCGGATGCATACCGAACAGCAGCACAAGAATGGGTGTCATCAACGAGCCGCCGCCGACGCCCGTCATGCCGACGAGCCCGCCGACAAGAATGCCGGAGAGGACATAAAGCGGATCGACGTGCAGGAGGAAATCGAGCATGCAGGAAGCCTGGCTAATACAGTTTCAGAAACGGGCTTTGCACGCGAAGGTGCTTCGCAAACTATCTGCGACGTTGGCACGCTTCAAGCGATGAGAGTTTGTCAGTGCAGTTTGCGCAGAATGATGCTGCCGGCGGTGTAGCCTGCACCGAATGAGCACAGATGCCCTAGATCGTCTTTCACAAGATCCGCGCTGTGCAGATGGAAAGCAACGATGGATCCGGCGGAGCTGGTGTTGCCGAATTCTTCCAGCACGTTCGGCGCTTCCGCTTGTGTTGGCTCGCGGCCGAGAACCTTGGTCGCGATGAGACGATTCATGTTGATGTTGGCCTGATGCAGCCATAGCCGCTTCAGTTGCGACGGCGCGATATCCTGCTGCGCCAGATGCTCCTGCATGAATTCGGCGACCATCGGCACCACTTCCTTGAAGACCTTGCGGCCTTTTTGGGTAATGAGCTTGTCGTCGTTGAATTGCGTCGAAGGATCGAAGCGGTTCATTGAGCCGAAATCGTTGCGGATGTTGTTGGAATAAACCGACTTCAGCCGGGTGCTGACCATCTCCCACGCGTTTGTGCCGTCCGCGCCTTGCGCCGGTTCCAGCAGGCAAGCCGTCGCCGCATCGCCAAAGATGAAATGCGTCTCGCGATCGCGCAGGTTCAAATGCATCGTGTTGATTTCGGGATTGATGCAAAGGATGGCGCGCGCGTGGCCTTGCGCCACCATGTCGGCGGCGGATTGCAGCGCGAAGGTGGCGGACGAACAGCCTGCCATCATGTCGTAGCCGAAGCCCTGGATGCCGAGCGCGTTTTGGATCTCGATGGCGATCTGGGGATAGGGGCGCTGGAAGATGGAGGCCGCACACACCACGCCATCAACGTCCTCGGGACGGCGGCCGGCAGATTCCAGTGCCTGCTTGGCCGCGATGATCCCCATCTCGGCGGAAAGTGCGACCTGGTCCACCGGGCGCTCGGGCAGGCGCGGACACATGATATCGGGATCGAGCATTCCGTTCTTCGCCACGACATGGCGGTTGCGAATACCCGAAGCCTTGAAGATGAATTCATCGCTGGATTTGAGTTGGGCGTGCATCCGGCCCGCGTCGATATCGGCTTGATGCGCCGCGTTGTGGGCGCGGACGTATTCATTATACGCCTCGACCAGCTCGATATTGGTGATGCGGTCGGGCGGTACAAAGAGCCCGGTGCCGCTAATCGCGATTCTTGTCACGCGCCCCTGAACTTTCCATGCTGCGTTGCGGCAGGCTGACGGACGCGAGGGCCAAAGGCAAGCGGAAGCCGCCCCCCAGGCGGCCCCTGCGTCTCAATGAAGCTTTTTGAGAATGACGCTGCCCGCGGAATAACCGGCTCCAAAGGAGCAGAGCAGGCCCGTATCGCCCGCTTTCATGTCTTCACTATATTTGTGAAAGGCGATAACCGATCCCGCCGAAGAGGTATTCGCGTATTCCGCGAGAATATTGGGGGCTTCCCCGGGCATCGGATCGCGGCCCAATACCTTTCGCGCGATCAGGTCATTCATATTGATGTTGGCTTGATGCAGCCACAGCCGTTTCAGATCCGAAGCGGCCACGCCGTTTTCGGCCAGATGCGCCACCAGCATTTCGGCGACCATTGGCACCACTTCCTTGAAGACCTTGCGGCCTTCCTGGACGAAGAGCTTGTCCGGCTTTCCGATGCCTTCGGGCGCGGCGCGGTTGAGGAAGCCGAAATTGTTGCGGATGTTGTTGGAAAACTTCGTCTTCAATTTTGTAGAGATGATCTCCCAGGCGTTCGCACCATCCGCTTTGTCTGCGCGCTCCACCACGAAAGCCGTCGCGACATCGCCGAAGATGAAATGGCTGTCGCGATCACGGAAGTTCAGATGGCCGGAACAGACTTCCGGATTGCAGACGAGGATCGCGCGCGCATTTCCTGCTGCGACCATGTCGGCGGCGGCTTGCAATCCGAAGGTGGCGGACGAGCAGGCGACATTCATATCGAACGCAAAACCTTCGATGCCGAGCGCCTCCTGCACCTCAATCGCCATCGCGGGATAGGCGCGCTGCATGTTGGACGCGGCGACGAGAACGCCGTCGATATCTTCCGGCTTGCGGTCCGCGGCCTTGAGCGCGTCGCGTGCGGCGGCGACCGCCATTTCCGCGAGAATGGAAATTTGATCGTTGGAACGCTCGGGCAAGCGTGGGCACATGATGTCCGGATCGAGGATGCCGGCTTTGTCCAGCACATAGCGGTTGCCGATGCCGGATGCCTTCATCACAAATTCGGTCGAGGATGGAGACAGCGCCTGCATCGTTCCGGCTTCGATAGCCTGTGCATGCGCCGCGTTGTGGCGGCGGACATATTCGTTGAAAGAGGAAACGAGTTCGTCGTTGGAGATGGATTGGGCCGGGGTGAAAAGACCCGATCCGCTTAACGCCATACCGGTCACGGACGGCACCTTGCTCGATTTGCGCCGCGAAACTGGGCCAGCAGCGGCGCAAATTCAAGG
>Ga0164242_10009591_pt1 | contig 10425 bp, 9 predicted proteins | sample OricomgcompostMG_FD_108783 | JGI IMG/M metagenome (GOLD analysis project Ga0164242, IMG submission 108783) | Miracle-Growth compost microbial communities from Emeryville, California, USA - Original compost - Miracle growth compost (MG) ... | reverse complement strand
CGTCGTCCGGCACGCTCAGGCCGAGATCGTGCGCCTGTGTGACGACGTCGCGCGCAATCGTGTCGGAGAAACACAGGACGGCGGTCGGCCTCGGCTCGATCTGAAGCAACGCTCGCGCGGCGGGGCGCGCGTCCGCCTGCAACGACGGCTGCGCGATGATGACCGGCTCGACGCCGGCCGCGAGCAGCGCTTCGGACCAGCCCGCCAGCCGTCGCGCGGCCACGTAGGCGCCGGCGCCGCTGGTCGCACTCGCCTGGCGCCGATCGACGACCCGCACGAGCGGGCCGAGACCGACCGTGATGATGCCGACGCGACGATGCCCCAGCGAGAGGACATGCTCGGCGGCCTTACGCGCGCCGCCTTCGTCGTCCATCGTCACGCTCGAGGCGTCGCCGGGCGAGGGTAGGTCGACATAGACGAGCGGCAGCTTTCGCCGGCGTAACCACCCGAGCGCAGGCGACTGCGGGTCGCACGAGTAGGCGAGGGCGCCGTCCATCGCGACGTCGCGCGCCGGGACGACGTCGTCGCGAGCGCCCGAAACGAGGAGGGTGAGCGCGAGCCCGGTTGGCGCCAACTCGTCGGCGACGGCGCCGAGAAAACCCGCGGATACCTCGTCGCTGAAGGATGTGCGGAGGTTGTCCGACCACAACACTCCGACGGTGCCCGTCGTCCCTCTCGCCAGGGATCGCGCGGCCGGGTCGGGCCCGGCGTAGCCGAGTTCGTCTGCTGCGGCGAGGATGCGCTGCCGCAGCTCCGGCGAAAGCTGGTCGGGCCGGGAGAACGCGTTCGAGACTGTCATCCGGCTTACTCCGACGCGGTCAGCGATCGACTGCAGCGTGACGTTGGGCACCTGTGCCTCCTGCTCCTTTACCGGTAAAGGAGCATACCCCGAACACATACGGCCGTGCGATCGTGACCAGCATCTGATGTGCGCGACCCCGTATCGTCGCGCGTCTTCCGCGAGATTCTCGGCGCTCAGCGCCAGCCGAGCCCTGGCGCGACGTAGGTCAGGAGTGATTCGAGGATGTGGGCGCAGTAGCCGACGCCGAGCTGGTTGGGGATGGTCAGGAGCAGGGTGTCGGCGGCGGCGATTGCTTCGTCTTCGCTTAGTTGCTCGACGAGTTGATCGGGTTCGGCGGCATAGGTCTTGCCGAACCGGGCTGCGCCGCCGTCGATGTAGCCGACCTGGTCGCGTGAATCGGCTTCACGGTCGAAGTACGCGCGGTCGAGGTCGTTGACGATCGGGAAGATGCTGCGGCTGACCGAGACGCGCGGCTCACGGGTGTGGCCGGCCGCAGCCCAAGTCTTACGGAATCGCCCGATCTGCTCGGCCTGCAGGCGATGAAACGGGACGCCGGTGTCCTCGGTGAGCAGTGTCGAACTCATCAGGTTCATGCCCTGTTCGGCGGTCCACTCGGCAGTCTTGCGAGTTCCGGCACCCCACCAGATCCGCTCGCGCAGTGTCTCGGAATGTGGTTCGACACGGAGGAGGCCGGGTGGGTTGGCGAACATCGGGCGGGGGTTCGGCTCGGCGAAACCTTCGCCGTCGAGCACGCCGAGAAAGACCCGGGCGTGCTCGCGGGCCATGTCGGCGTGGTCGGACCCTGCGGCCGGGACGTAGCCGAAGTAGCGGTAACCGTCGATGACCTGCTCGGGAGAGCCGCGGCTTATCCCGAGCTGCAGGCGCCCGCCCGAGATGAGGTCGGCGGCGCCGGCGTCTTCGGCCATGTAGAGCGGGTTCTCGTAACGCATGTCGATGACGCCGGTGCCGATCTCGATCCTGCTGGTCCGGGCACCGATGGCCGCGAGCAGCGGGAACGGCGAGGACAGCTGGTTCGCGAAGTGGTGCACCCTGAAGTAGGCACCGTCAGCGCCGAGTTCTTCGGCCGCGACCGCGAGGTCGATGGACTGCAGCAGGGCGTCCGAAGCCGACCGCGTTTGCGAGTGCGGCGAAGGTGTCCAATGACCGAACGACAAGAACCCGATCCGTTTCACGACCACCTCAACACGCCACCCGGCGTCCGTCTTCCCTCGCCTGTAGGCCTGCTTACGGTGGCAGCCCTCCGGTCGCGAACCCTCCACGGCCGCAGGCCCACATCGGGTCAGCTCCCACCCGGCAAGCCGACGGGCCTACACCCCATGTCCAGTCCAGGACGGCGTCATTCCCAGGTCGGTGGGTTCGCCATGGCGCCGTGATCTGAGCCTCGCGCTCACCCGCAAGGGCGGGTCATGCTGGCGTGGAGTTGGCGAGTTCGGCGAACACGACTGTGTCGTCCTGGTAACTGTGCGCGAGCAGATTGAAAGCGCCGCTGCAGGTGATGAGTCGTAGTCCGGCGTAGTCGAGGTTGCCGTAGACGAGCGCGGTCGGGAATTGATCTTTGGGGAACTGCTCTACACGGATGACGCGAAATATCGCGGTACTGCCATCGGCGCGGGCGACGGCGATTTCGTCATTAGGTTTCAGATTGTGGAGGCGGTAAAACACACCTGCGTGCCCACCCCAGTCGACGTGACCGACGATAACCGCCGGGCCTCGTTCGCCGGGAGTTGGCGCACCGGAATACCAGCCGGCAGGAAACCCGGCTGGCGGTACCTGCAGGGTTCCATCCGCCTGTAATCCCAGGCCGACCAACGTCGAGTCGACGCCGATCGCTGGTATCTCGACACGCACCGGTACGGATTTCGGCATCGGCGAGGCGACAGGAACCATCGCGCCGGGCGGAGCAGTTGCCGTCGGCGTCATTAGGCCTGAGGCGGCGGGCTGGGTGCCCGGAAACCCAGACGCCGAGGAGGGTGACGCGACTCGCAGATGGTCCACACCGTTGACCCGGACGACGACCATGCCGATTGCCACGGCGAAAAGCAATGCGCAGGAGATGGCGACTAGCCCGACGCGCCCCAACGGCGCCCGGTGGCAGCCACCTCCTCGCAAACCCAATGTCTTATCTCCGTCAGTTGCGCCGGCGCCGCGTGGAAACGAGAACGGTGCCACCAGCTATTGCCAGCCCCACGATTCCACCGGCCAATAGCCCACGACGATCGTGCCCGCCTCCGATGCTGCTGCCGTCTCCGGTCTGAACAGGACCGCGAGGAACCTGGCCGACCTGCGGTGGCCCACCGACCGGCGGTATAACGCCGACGAGCGTCGTCGCGGTGGCGTTTACGATACGCGTTGCCGTCGCAGTGGCGGCCACGGTAGAGGTTGCCGTCGGCGTAGCACTCACGGTCGACGTCGCGGTTGCGGTGGCCGTGCCGGCAGGAGGTGGCGGCGGTGGCGCGGCGCATAGCGAGCGGGTGATCGTGTCGTGAATCAACGTCACCGCACCGGCACCGGAACTCTGCTCGCCAGCGAACAGCCGACCGTCGACCGTGACGCCATCATCGAGGGAAATGTTGTCGTGCGCCATGATCGTGCCGCGCAGCGTGGAGCCGGCGCCCAGCGTCGCGGCGCTGCCCACCTGCCAGAAGACGTTGCAGGCTTGCGCGTCGCGAATCAAGCTGACATTGCCGGTACCGCCGGTGATCAAAGTGCTTGCCGTTTGGAAGATAAAGACGGCGTTCGGATTGTTCGCCCCGTCCAAGACGAGCGTGCCGGTCATCCCGAAGGTGCCCGACGTCGAGTTGTACACGCCAGCAGCGAGAGTCTGCCCGGCCAGCTCCGTAGGAATTGTCGTGGGCGTTTGCCCGGCCGCATTGTCATACGCCGTCGTGAGCGCCATCTTCGCGCTTTGCGTCGCGGCATCGTTTGGATCGGGATCGGTGTGATTAGCGCCGGTCAGCGCAACGCAATCGGCCCCTGGGCAGGCTGCAAAGCCGGATTCGACGGACGTCGGCGACGAGCCGACGTCACCGACGATGGTGGTCACCCCGGTATTGGTGATACCAGAACCAGCCAAAATCGCGTAACTTCCGGCAGTGCCGAGCGGCACCGCCGTCGCGGCCTGCGCCGGGCCGGCGAAGACCAATACCAGCAAACCTGCCAACGACAGCGCACCAAACGAGGTCGTCGACCAGACCCCGAGATGCCGAGTCCGCGGCTTCTTCGCGACCCTGCCGGACCCGTTCCGGTGGGCGCTCACAGTCGGCGCTGCCCGGGCAGGGGGAGGCCGGCCGTGGCCAACGGGAAGATCCAAGGAATCGCGATGCCGGTCATTGCCGCCGCCTCAAGAGTTGTGTCACAGCGGCGAGGAGAAGCACAGGGTCCGGACTGGACCAGGCACGCTAAGTAATCGCAGTGTCACACGAATCGGCACAAATAACTAGTGGCTCGCGTAGTCTCTCGATCACTATGCGCTCTTAGGCAGGTGGATCCATGCCCGAAACCACTCAGCTCGCCATGATCGGGCCGACAGCCGATCCGCATGCGTTCAGCGATTCGTTGACCGGGTTGCCCGACCGGCGAGTGTTGGATCGATGGCCCGTCGATCCAATCGGCCGTGGGGCCAGCTCGATTCGTGCCGTCTTGTGGGTCGACATCGACGCGCTAAGCGGCGTCAACGACGTCGCGGGCTACGCCGTCGGCGACGCGCTGTTGGTGCAGTTCGCCGCGCGGTTGCACCAATGCCTGCGACCCGGCGATGTCCTGGTGCGTCTGGGTGGAGACGAGTTCGCGCTCGGATTAAGCGATGTCAGCGTCGAGACCGCGACGGCGATTGGCGAGCGGATCGTTCAGCTCGCGGGCGAGCCGTTTCGCATCGGCACCCAGACCGTCAACGTGACCGCGTCCGTCGGACTCGGCATGTCTGGTCAACGCCAGACCGAGGCACCGATCGGGCTGCTGCTGAGCCTCAGCTGCGCGGCGATGCGCGAAGCGAAAGCCTCAGGTCGAGGCAGACTGTATTGTCTAAGCGGTACCAGCCTGGCCGCGGCCGGACTCGTCGAACGCGGCGACATCGGCCGCCGGATCAAACCCGCACTGGCTACTGGCCAGTTCGAACTGCACTACCAACCCCTATTCGACGTCGCGACTGGCCAGGTAAACGAAGTCGAAGCGCTCATGCGTTGGAACGACACCGAACTCGGGCCTCTCCTGCCGGCAAGTTTCATCCCGGTCGCCGAACATACCGGCCAAATCATTCCACTGGGTCGATGGGCACTACGTGAAGCATGCCAGCAAGCACACCGCTGGCAACTTGCCGGAACCCCACGGGCAGTCGCGGTCAACCTCTCACCCGTCCAGCTCACCGATGTCGAGCTAGTCGGCGACATTCAAGCCGCCCTTGTCGCTGCTGAACTCGCGGCCGATTGGCTACGCCTGGAGATCACCGAAGCCGAGGCGATCCGCGACTTCCAAGGCACAACCCGCCGGCTGACCCAGCTGCGCGACCTCGGAATCCACCTCTCCCTCGACGATTTCGGCACCGGCTATTCCAGCCTCGCGATGCTGCGCGAACTCCCCGTCGACACCATCAAAATCGACCGTAGCTTCGTCCAACGCCTCGACCAACCCGAATCACGCGCCGACACCGTCCTCGTCCGCGCAGTCATCGACACCGCACACGCATTCGGCCTGACCGTCGTCGCCGAAGGCGTCGAACACACCGGCCAAATGGCCGCCCTCGCGCAGATGGGCTGCTACCGCGTTCAAGGCTTCCTACTCGGATGCCCCGAACCAGCAAAACGGTAAGAAAGACATTGGCTTCGTGCAACTCTCAGCCACCGTCCGCTTCGACGGTCAACTCTCGCGTGGTCGGGCGCACGCTTCGCAGGTATCTCAGCGCCCTGACGTATGAATCGACGATGCTTGTCTCGCAGTACGCCACATCGCGACTCACGCAGAATTCCTTGACAATCGGCCTGCAGCGACGCAGGTTCCGGCTCGGCATGCTCGGAAACAGATGATGCTCGATCTGATAATTCAGGCCACCGAAAGCAATCGCTACCACCCGGCCGCCCGTCAGGTTGCGTGACGTGAGCACTTGTCTCCGCAGGAAGTCAGCTGCTGCGTCCTCGTCGAGCGGTGGCATTCCTTTGTGGTTCGGCGCAAAGCTAAGGCCGAGGTAGAGGCCGAGTAGTGCCTGCTGCATGACGACGAAGACGAGCGCTTTCACAGGCGAGAGAACCACCAGCAGAATGGCGAGGCAGCCAGCGGCATGCACGAACAGCAGCGCGATCTCGACGGCGCGTCCTCGTGGCCGCTCGATGAGCATTCGCATGCTGCCAACGTGAAGATTCCAGGCTTCGAAAAGCAGCAACGGAAAGAAGAAAGTCGCCTGCCGGTTGGCGACGACACGCATTGCCCCGCGCTGTCTATTGGCCTGTTCCTTGCTCCAGGCAAGGACGTTGCGCTGCACATCGGGATCGCGCTCGAGATCGTTCGGGTGGCGATGGTGCCGGTTATGTTTGTCGACCCACCAACCGTAACTTAGGCCGATTCCCAGGTTCGATAACACGGTGCCGAACCGGTCGTTCGCGCGCTTGTTCCTGAAGATCTGCTGGTGACCGGCGTCGTGTCCGAGGAATCCGAGCTGCGCGAACACAACCGCGAAATAAAGCGTGAGCAGCAACTGCCACCAGGAATCGCCAAGCCAGGCAAAGGCAGCTGCGCCAGCGGCAATCATCACCCCGAGCCCGACGATCCGGGGCATCGCGGCGAGTCCCGACCGTTCAAGCAATCCTGCGCGGCGCACCTGTGCCAGTAACGTGGCATAGTCGCTGGCAGGCCGAGCAATACGCTCGCCCGTTTTCTCTATCGTCATCGTCGTACCCGTCTCTATGAAAGAGGACGGGCCGGGGAAATGCGGGGTCCGGGCAACCCACGGCTCGCGGAAACACCTCGAGGTTACGCCGCTTCCCCAGATCGGTCGACGGGGCGCGGCCGACGCCCGTGTGCGGCGTGGCATCTTTGGGTGCATGCTGTAACCGACCGGTGCTCGTGCCGGGATCCCGAGGTGGTGACCCATGGCACGCTCACGGCCCCGGGCGGTTTCGGACGGGCCGGCCGGACGCCGGCAATTCCGGCCGTGCTTGTATGGATGACCGAGATCGCTGGGCACGGATGCTGCGCGCGGTCACGACAGAGCGGGCGTCACAGCCACGCCGTATCAGCGAGCTGTGCGTGGCGATGTTGGGGGTGACGGGCGCAGGCGTGTCGATGGTGACCAGCTCCGGCCATCACAGCATCGTCTGCGCGACCGACAGTGTCTCCGCGCGCATCGAAGACCTCCAGCTCACGCTCGGTGAAGGGCCCTGCGTCGACGCCGTACGCACCGGGACGCCGATCCTCGTCCGCGATCTCGACGAGCCGGACGACGTCGCCGTCGAGCGCTGGCCAGCGTTCATGGAAGGAGCCGCGAAGGCCGGTGTGCGCGCGGTCTTCGCATTTCCCTTGCACATCGGCGCCATCAGGGTCGGCGCCCTCGACCTCTACAGGGACCGTCCCGGTGAACTCGGCCACGAACGGCTGAGCGGCGCGCTCATGGCCGCGGACGCCGCTGCGCTCGCGCTCCTGCACCTTGATCTCAATGACCTCGATAACCTCGACCACACAGCAGGGACGGACGCCGACGAAAACCCCGCCACCCAGCAGCTTCAGGTGCACCAGGCCACCGGCATGGTGCAAGTCCAGCTCAACGTGACTACCGAACAGGCATTCTTGATGCTGCGCGCTCGTGCGTTCTCGACCGGCCGCCCGCTGGTCGACGTCGCGATCGACGTGGTGGAGCGACGTTTGCGCTTCTCGACGGAGGACCAATGAACGACGACAGGCAGGCCTCACCGCTACGCCCAGGCCGCGAGCAAGCGCTGGCGGAGACGTTCGTCGTGCTCGCCGACACGCTGGTCGACGACTACGACATCGTCGACCTCCTCGATCGGCTCGTCGCCGCCTGCGTGCAACTGCTCGGCGCTACCGCGGCCGGCCTGTTGCTCGACGACCAGCGGGGGAGCCTCGCCGTCGTCGCGTCGTCGAGTGAGCAGACCCGGCTGCTGGAAATCTTCCAACTGCAAAACAACGAGGGACCGTGCCTGGATTGCGTGCGAGCGGGTGCCCCGGTCGCCATCGGCGATCTCGACGTTGCCTTGCCGCGCTGGCCGCTGTTCGTTCCGGCGGCACTTGCCGCCGGATTCCACTCCGTGACCGCTGTCCCGTTGCGGCTGCGCGAGCAGACGATCGGCGGCCTCAACCTGTTCGGCGATGCCGCGGCAGCCTTCAGCCTCGACGACCAGCGACTCGCCCAGGCACTTGCGGATGTCGCCACGATCGGCATCTTGCAACGCCGCTCTGCTCACCGCAGCACGATGATCGCCGAACAGCTGCAGCACGCGCTCAACAGCCGAATCGTCGTCGAGCAGGCAAAGGGCGTACTCGCCGAGCGAAACACGACCGACATGGACGCCGCGTTCGACGCGATCCGCCAGCACGCCCGAAACCACAATCTGAAACTCACCGATGTCGCGCTCGCGGTGGTCCGAGGAGACCTTGCGCCGGCGGTCGTTGCGCCCGCCGCCGGCTCGCGCCGAGCCGACGGCGAGGATCTTTAGCATCCGCGCCCCTTTTCGCCACCGAGAAGTGCGATACTGGCAACGCTGCGTTATCTGCAGCACCTAGCGCGCTTGGACCGGTCCGGACCATGTGCTCCCTCGCCGCTGTCAACTTCTGCGCGAGGCGGCGAGCCCGATGACACAATCCCAGTCCCCGGCAACGGACGACGCGCTCCCACCGGTCCGTGCGGACCAAGCTTGTGAATGTGGCCACCGAAGCGAGGGGCACGATCCGATCGCTGCTCGCTACTGCAGGGCTACTCGCGCGAGCCACCTCAACCGCGGCTGCATCTGCGTCCCGGTTCGCCATCGCGCCGGGCCATCAGCCCAATAGGGAGTATTTGTCATGCGCCGCAAGACTTTTGACGCGTTCATGACCGTGGGCGGGCTCGTTCTCGCCGCCGTCTTGATTGTCGCCGCCGTGCTGTTGTTATGGGCTCACAATTTCATCGACAACGAGGTGCACTCGCAGCTCGCGCAACAAAAAGTCGTCTTCCCCGCAGCCGGCTCGGCGGCGATCTCCGACCCGGCCATCAAGCCCTACCTGACCAAATACGCGGGACAACAACTAGTCAACGGCGCACAGGCCGAGGCCTACGCCGACCACTTCATCAACGTGCACCTGCAGGCGATCGGCGGCGGTCAGACATACGCACAGCTGTCTGCGGCGTCTAATGCTGACCCGACCAATGCGAAGCTGGCGGCGCAGGTGCAGACGGTGTTCCGGGGCGAGACGCTACGCGGCTTGCTGCTCAACGGCTACGCGTTCTGGAAGATGGGGCAAATCGCGGCCTATGCGGCGGTCGTGGCGTTTGTCGGTGCCGGCCTGCTGCTCCTGCTGGCCGGGCTCGGGCTCCTGCATCTTCGCCGCACCGACCCATCGGCTGAAGTCTTGCCGCACCTCGGTGATCCGTCGCCCGCACCGGTACGACGATGACTGCGGGAGCCCGCGCGGCAACCCGATCGGCCGTGGCCAGCGCAAGCCCCGTTGATGTGGCAAGCCTGTTGCTGCCTTCGCTACGACCGATTCCGGGCATCAACCTCGCCGCCCGGCATCTGCCGGCCGCCGGCGGCGCCGCGGAGGTCGGCGACTTCTACGACGCCTTCGAAACCGGCCGCGTCAGTACCGGCGTCGTCATGGGTGATGTCTGCGGCACTGGGATGGAAGCGGCCGTGGTCGCGAGGTTCGCGCGCGACGTCTTGCGAAGAGCCGCCCGCTCGTCCGCGTCGCCATCACGCAATCTCGCCACGCTCAACCAAACGCTGATCGATCGAGCCCGCGGCCGCGGCGACGAGTTCGAACCCGACCGGTTTCTCTCGGCGGCCTACCTCACGCTCCGGCCGACTACCACCGGGTTCACGGCGACGCTGTGTCTCGCCGGCCACCCCCCGGCACTCCTGCGCACCGCGGAAGGACTGGTCAGCGAGGTCGGGCACACCGGCAGCATTCTCGGCGTGTTCCCCAGCCCGGATCTGGGCCTGCGCGAAACCCGGGTACGCCTCGAACCTGGCGACGCCCTGGTCCTGTACACGGACGGCGTCACAGAAGCGCGTCGCGGCGACGAGTTCTACGGCACCGAACGCCTCAGCCAGGTTTTCCACGCCGCAAAGGGCTTGGACGCCGAAGAACTCAGCGCTCACATCGTCGATGTCGTCGTCGCGTTCAGTGGCGGCGACCTACGTGACGACACCGCCGTCCTCGTCCTCCAGGTTCCACGGGAACCAGTCATGGCAGAATCTGGCGAGATTACGGCTCGGCTCGGCGTCCAACGTACTGTCAAACGTGCTTCGCCCGAACCGGCATCGAGGCATTGAGGACGCGGCACCACAGACGTCTGGCGGAAGATGCAGCGCGGGGTTGGAGCTGCCCGGCGCGATGCCGATAATGCCGGCGGCGGTGAAGCCGTGAAAGATTGCGTGGTCTTCGGCGAATGCGATCTGCTT
>Ga0164242_10009590_pt1 | contig 10425 bp, 8 predicted proteins | sample OricomgcompostMG_FD_108783 | JGI IMG/M metagenome (GOLD analysis project Ga0164242, IMG submission 108783) | Miracle-Growth compost microbial communities from Emeryville, California, USA - Original compost - Miracle growth compost (MG) ... | reverse complement strand
GCCTTCAACACCTGAGACTAAACACTCTAGTCTACCTACCCCGGACTTCACCCTTTCTATCAGATCGTTCAAGGAATTTCTTACCCCATCTCCTGTGCGTACCCGGCGGTATAAACCTGTGTCAATCCAAAACGGCCAATTACCGAGCACTCAGATCCTTTACGATGCGGCGTTGTCCAATCCCTGGAAGGCCACGAGGAAATCCAACCGACGAGTCAAGTTCGCACCGCTGCCCGGCGAGATAGTATGCAGCCCTAGGGGGGCCGCAGACTTGGTAGGCAGTGAAGACGAAGGTTCCGGACAAGTGGCGTGTGATAATACCGAGTCGACAAGCCGGCCCCGCTCCGGGGTTGCTTCACCACCCCTTAACATCTCGCAGACCGACCTTCCAGCGGAGAACACTCGCTTCGGTAAGCACTTCGCCGCCATGACGCGCAAGGGACCCCGTATATTACGGCCGATGCGATCTCAGCGCCTCCTCCCGAGCGAGTCACAACAGGCCTATGCCAGCCCTGGGTTCGACGCCATGGCAGAGGCGTTTATCCAGGCGGATCGTCAAGTCACGACGCACGAGGGAGAGTCGGGACTTGAGACACACAGCGTTCATGCAGTAGGAGAAGAAGGAGAAGAACCTGATGGCGTCGACGACGTCAGGGCCGTGCTCGAGAATCTGGACGAGTTTCTAGATAGCTTCGACGTGGATGTCGAACTTGAGAGGGCCAGGGCGGATGACCATGGAGCAATAACGGAGGGCGCAGGGCAACTTTCCAACCTGGGGGAACATATGACTTCGTTGACGGAAGTGAATGTTTGGGAATAGATTCGGGCGGAGTTTGACGGCGGCGTTATTAAACCGGCTGCACTGAGAGTCATCCATTATACCTTAGAGCGTCCCCGACCACCCAGGTAGTCTTGGGTGTGAGTCAAGGCCTCCCTTAGAGGGGGTTAGATGGACAAATACAAAGTAATAAACCTATTGTTAACTTCCACTCGAGGATGTGGAATGTACAGTCCTGCCGTCTACAGAAATAACGGATCCTAGAAGCATGGGGGACTCACGAGAGCCACCTGATTCAGCTCTTACGGCCAGTCAGTCGGCTCGGTGTTGGCTCGTTTTACCAATGTTACAAGAGGAGGTAAACTAACTAATAACCTTACCAACCTTCAAGGCCCGAGACATTGCATGCTGTGTGAAACCCAAGAAAGCGAAAGCCAGTCTTCCAAATCCCTCCTGGAGGTCAGGCCACCTGTCCGCAACTCCTAGCGACACAACAGTTGCTACCAATCGAGGCGGCGGCAAGCGGCACTGGCATGTGCGGGACACGGGATAGGATAGCAGCAAGGGAGGACGAGGACGGAGGCCAATGGGCAATAAACGATGTGTGTGAGCGCTTGGCACTGGTAGACGACGGGCTTGGGGTCCACGTCGCCCTAGTCTATGCTAGCTAAGGCCAATTGAGTCGTACACGTTAGGACCGGCCAACACACATGTCCCGTTCCTGATATTTTCCTTGGATGGTACCGAATGGATTCGGTTGACCTGTCAATTTTAGATGACGGATAATACTTACGTATGCGCAGTATTATTGCGCTTCGATCCCTCCCATCCCGTGGAGTTAGAATCTGGCGCCCATGATACGAAGCAAGGTTACCTTGTACTCGGAGCATGTTCCCGTTGGATGCTCAGAACCCAGTAAGAGTGCACATAGTGATCACGATGGCTTTTCGGTTCGGCGAGAGGGCAGAACCTAGTGTGGCGTGCACCCCTGGAAGAGCCTCAAATGACAAACATCGGAACCACCTCAGCGCCTGGCTGGTTGGGAGATATAGTAAGGTTTGCCTGATAGTATAATGGAAGGGATGGTGAGTTTCAAAGACAGGGATCTGATCTGGGAGGTCGATCAGTGGCCTTGAGGAAGTGATTTCCAGGGCTGTGGAGTTAAATATGCTCCGGCGTGCGCGCCCGAGGTGCCAGAGATGGATGGTGATAACTGGCAATTCAGAGGAGGGGGTTACTGGAGAGGAGGGAGGGGGGGTGTGGCGGAACGGGAGACGGGATATGCGACCCCAACGTCGCAATCGTCGTCATTCCCCCGACTCTTTTGCAAGTGCCGTCGGCCGGAGGGTGCAAAGGAATCGCATGCAAGGCCTCGCAGCCCAAGCAGCTCTGACCACCAATCAAGCGACAACGTGCTCCCCAGACCGCGTCTCGACGGGCCAAGCCTTGATCCGTCCCCCTTGCTCAGGCCCTTATCGACATGCCGCGGCCCTATTCCCTGCCCCGGGCGACCAGAGCACCACCCCGGTCTTTGTTATTTGGGACAGGCCCCAATATGTTTCGACGGGAAGGAACCCGGCGGTGGGAGAAGCGAAGCCTTATGCGTAACTCATACGTATGCGTACAGTAGTAAAGATAGGTGGTGGTTCCTAGCTTCGCCGTACTAGTAAAATGCTAGGTAGACGGGCAGGGTATGGGGTAATTGTGTGTACATATGTACCACCTCTGCATGTACTTCTGTACGTAATGAAGCTACCCGACATGCGTAAGGTACCTACCTTACTTAAGGTAGGTAGGTAGGTAATTACCAAAAGTACGAATTGCGTTCCCGTTCGTCCTTTGGGCACCTTGACGGGTGGTGGGCAGTACTTCCAGATACCTGGGCTGGAGGATAGATTACGTGGTAAACTGCCAGCCATGAGGGTTCTTGGGCGGCTGGCCTGTCTGTAGGAGGTAGACTTGGTAACTCAGCTTGTATCATCAAAGGCCACCGATTCACCGAAACCAAGGAGGAGTGTCCATGGAAACTAGTACAGTACCTGCTTCGAAGTTTTCCCATGTTGCTGAATGCTGGTGTGCCTCCTGGGTAAGCTCTAGGTAGAGGTAGGTATGGTACCTCCAGTATGCAAGGTGCCTCTGCTACACGTGGCGGGAGGCCGCTAGTTGTACCCCCTCCCCCCTTCTTAAACCCTGCCCGCCTCTTCCCCAATCCAAAACCCACGCTAGAGCCACCCCTCCAACCCCATCCCGCCTTACAAGCATGCCGACCGAAATTCCGTAATCAAGCGCAGACCGCATCTTCCACTTGATAGCGGCGAAACCTACCCACCTTTTTCTTTTATCTCAACAAACCCACCGCAGCTCGATCAACCGTCTGGTTGTATGTACTCCCACACCGTTCGTGCTTCGTGTAACTCGGCGCCCTCCTAGCTAAATCTACCTACCCGGAATAGACTGCCATAGTCCTCCTCCCGGTCACTTTTCTGATCGGTCGTTTTTTTTCCCACCACAATCCCAGATCCTGGGCGCCACCTCTGGCCGAAACCCAAAATCATCCGCCCACATCCCCCCCCTCCTCCTCCGCGGCCCCCCCTGCCCGGCCCCAACGACTGCGAACCATCCTTCCCACATTCTCGCAGCACTCGCCAGATGTCCTCCTCATGTCCAACCCGCCTGCTCAGTCCGAAAATGCCGCACCCGTTGCACCGGTGAGCCCAGCGCATCCCGCCAAGCTCCTGTCCAGCCCAGAAGCTTCGCACTCCCCCCCCGCTCCACCGCCAGTCCGGGCAGCGGCACCCGTCCCGCCTGTACATGAGACTACTCCCGTCTCCTCTGATCCTCAGACCTCCCAAGCACGAACTCCTGCCACCAGCGATGCAGACCAGAATAAATGGTCTCGAGGGCCCGTTCCTCTACAGAGAACCGCCGGCCCTTCCTTGCTAACACAGGCTCTTGCTACAGCCCGTGCAACTTCTTCCCCTTCTTCCCCTAGTCAAGCAGAGCTGCTGCAAACCACACACACGCACGATCCCTCGCGGGGTCAGCCCGACTTGTATCTTGCCAACCATCCGAAGACCCAGCAAACCCCCGCCGACCCCGTTCAAGCATCTCGAAATGCCGCCGAGGCCCATGACGGTTCCGCATACCACAGTGATGGTGATTCCCTGACACCTCGCGGCTCTCCTCGGACTGTCTCCATGGCTTCCCCCACCGTTGCTTCTCGTTGTTCGCCTCCGGATACCTCTCGAACACCACCCCGCAATATGATGGATTTTGGAGATGTCGCCACTATGCTGAGGTGCCATACAGAGCTCCTCAGCAAGGCGAACGGACACTACACATCTACAGATGCTGCCGATAAGAACAGCAAGGGAAATAGTTGGTACGCATCTACGGATACTGCCGACAAGAACGGCGACGACCTGGACTTGCGAAGGATCCAAACAATTACCACTACTTCCGAGCAAACTAGCGACGCGGGCCCGGGCACCGTGGCGGATCCGCCTAGCGGCCAACGTCGTGCGGCCCTCGACGAGGGTGCTGCAGCTGACCTGTCGACCAATGGTCGGCCACGGAAGCTGGAACACCGCGTGTCCCTGGGACCGGAGAAGGCATGGTCTATCGGAGCTCGCGAATTGGCTAATAGCCAGGATGGACAAGTTGAAAAGTCGATAACCGAGGTTCTCGCTGGCGTCGAACCCAACGCCCGCAGTCGAAAAACAAGCCACAGCTTGCGCTTCTTCAAGGAAGGTTTGCCCGAGGAAAAGGGAAAGCGGAAGGAGACGAGAAACGGAAGCCATTCCCGCGAGAAGTTATCCCCAACAAGCGAGAGGCCCCCCGAGCTAGGCCGACAAGCAGTGGCCGAGGAGATAGTTCCGGGAGACCCACAAGCTTACCGGGCCCCTATCGATCCTCAATTATCGGGATCTACTCGACCGCCTCGAGCCCACCCTCCTGCAGCTCGGTTGCCAAAGGCCGCTCCGATCAGCGAGTCTCCCGAAGACTATTTTCTGTCAGCTATCGAAGGTGGGCAAGGGGACGAGTTGGGGGCGGGGTCATCCAACCGGGAGCTGCCTGATCTGGAACCTGAGAGTTCCGGATCTACCCTTGTGGCCGAAGATGCGCTGAATCGCCGGGAGTCAGATGGAAGGCCTCGATTTGGCCACCGCGTTGAAACGGCAGAAGGGGTGGAGGATGGGGATGATTCTGGAGAAGAAAAGATCTCGTCGGCGGTCTTCTTGCCACACCAAAGGCTCCAAGAAGCCCCCGAAGCTCCCGTTTCTAGACCGCCAAGATTGGTTCCCGTGGCGAGAACCAAGTCTCGTGCGGGTGATTTTCACCCGTGGCTGGTCAAAGCAGATGATCCCGAGGTCGATAGCCAAGCGACGGTCCACGATGACTTCGATGCTCACGCCAAGCTTAAGCTTGAAGATTCCTCTGCTCCTCTGAGAGAGCCGAGTAGCCGTGCGATTGAGGAACCGGTCGTTATTTTAGATGAGCACGAACCTGGACCCTACCAACACTACGAAGACCACGTCCACGGACACCAACTTACCCCGAAACAACCCCTTGAAGCGATTGAACTTATACCCTATAAGCACCAAGTTGGCGGCCATACAACTCTATGGCGATTTTCCAAACGAGCCGTCTGCAAGCAGCTGAACAACCGAGAGAATGAGTTCTACGAGACGGTGGAAAAGTACCACCGGGATCTTTTGGCCTTTTTGCCCAGGTACGTCGCTCCGTGGCAGCTGATGAGACGTTGGCCCCCTCACTTTAACTAACCTTTTACGATTTGCTAGATACATTGGCGTTCTGAACGTAACGTTTCAAAAACGGAGCCGCCGTAAATCTACGGCCAGGCGAGATGACCAAGCTGCTCAAGAGCGCAAACCGCTCGAACACAGTGACTCGGGTGTGGGCCTGGAAATTAATGGCAGCTCTGGCCGAAGCGCAACCTTGGGCAAACCGGTAGAGACGCCAAAGTTGCAGAACGGGCAGCATAGAGTAATAAGCCAGTCACTCCAATCAAGCCAAATTCCGGTGCCGACAGTCACTTTTGTTGATAATCAACATATACTGCCGCGGAACCTGCTGCAGCCATCCCAGGTCGGAATCGGTCTCCCAAGGCGATACAGGAGTACCTCTGCATTTGTTCCGGGGACGCAGCAGTCGGCCAAGACGGCGGATACGATCTTGGGCTACGCGCGGGGCACGGCATCACGGCCGTCCCTGGAAGATCGTCACTCCAACAGTTGGGGCGCAACAACCGTCAACAAGAGGCTGCGAAACGAGGTTTTCAATGATGCTTTCTTGAAACAACCGATTGCGATCCAGAGACATCGGAAAGCTCACCACCGATCGCTTCCGCGCCGGACTTTACCGCAGGCAATGCGGCCAGCGACGTCGAAACCAGTCCAGATCAACAACCGAGACTCGGGTAGTCACGCGACAGAAGGTAATGGCCAGCGACACGCTCCTCTGAATAGCGTTGCCATAACACAGACTGTGAGCGACCTCGGCCAACAGGCGCGGCCGTCCGAACGGGCCGACGACGAAGTCGTGAAAGATGTTACGGGAACAAGCGCTCCGGAGCCAGAACTTCCTGCTTCTAGCCCGCCGTCGCAGAGGCGGAAGCGTCGACACTCGGGTAGCGCCCTCCGAAGGAAGCCCAGCGATGTTAGGGAATCCCGCGGTGATCTAGTGTACTTTGAAGAAGCGGACGAGGCGGGGTACAAAGGAGATCATGCCCAAGGTACGGAGCCAGCATCTCGCAGTGGACCCTCCCACGACAGCCCATCAAACGGAGATAGCTTAGTGCCCATCACCGTTCCGGGCGTCTCGGGTTCTTCATCAGGTGCCGTTTGGGCCATAACCCCAGCCACCACCACCAGTCCCACCGCCGAGTTCAAGATCCCACGTCCAATCAACCCAAAAGAGGCACAAACGCAGCGCGACCCCAGAGTCGAATACTTCCTACTGCTTGAAGACCTCACTGCTGGAATGAAGCGACCGTGCATCATGGACCTGAAGATGGGCACGAGGCAGTACGGCGTTGATGCGAATCCCACGAAGCAGAAATCGCAACAGGGGAAGTGCGCAAAAACAACCTCGCGCAAGCTGGGTGTTCGCGTGTGTGGCCTACAGGTGTGGGATGTGAAGTCGCAGAGCTATATCTTCCAGGACAAGTATTTTGGCCGGGACCTGAAAGCCGGGCAAGAATTCCAAGATGCACTTACCCGGTTCCTCTACGATGGCGTTGACCTCACGAGCATCCTACGGCATCTCCCCACCGTTCTCCAAAAACTTGACGAGCTAGAGGTCATCGTTAGCCGCCTTCGCGGCTACCGTTTCTACGCCGCGAGCCTGCTGATGTTCTACGACGGGGACGTGTCCGCTGATCCCTACGACACCGCCGCCGACGACTCGACCACGGATTTCGCGACCGATACGGAAGACCAGCAAGGGCAGTCGCGCAAGGACAAGCGAGAAATCGACTTCAAGATGGCCGACTTTGCCAATAGCGTGACGGCCGGCGACCGGGTGAAGGACAAACCTTGCCCCCCCAAGCACCCTGATGAGCCCGACCATGGGTTCGTGAGAGGGTTACGAACCCTGAGGAAGTACTTCCTCAAGATACAACGAGATACGAGAGCCGAGCTTGGCCTTGGCAACCGACTGCGGAACGGAGCGCTAGGTGATATCGAATTGGACGAGTACGAGGACGAGGGATCGGTCAGCGAGTGAGCCGGTCCGGCGCCGTCCATCGATTTGGAAGATGTTTGGTCTTTCCGGCCTAATATTGGCGTGCGGTGTCTATTTAGTATTAACCCGGTGGAATACCCTGCATGGACCTGCGGCGTTTGTCATTAGTCTGAAGGATCCCTTTTTTTTCTAATTCGTTTCTATTTATTATTTTATTTTCGGTTGTGGTTTAGTCGTGGCTGGTGGCCAGAAGTTTCCTTTTCCCTCTGAACGACTTGACGACCCGGAAAGAGAAAACAAGGGAGCCTCCGGCATGGCTAGGTAGATGGAGGGGCGGTATATGTTGTTTTTATTCAAGGCTCGGAGCAGATTGGTGGAACTTGAAGGAGCCTGCCTGGTAAACATCGGACTTGGGGTGTATTGGAAGGCGTTGATATTTCGAGTGCAGGTAGACAAAATGCGACAAAATGGGTAGCTAACCAATCCGATCGGCCTGGTATTGAAATCTATGGACGTGATGTGTCGTGCAATTGCCTGGTTTTCGTACATTTCCTTGCTAAAAGCAAGGGGAAGGGTGGTCGCGCGGGTTCATCCTCATCCACCACCGACTTAACCCACCACATCAGCCTTCCGTCTCCCTCCACCTCCTCCCGCCTAGAATCTCAAAAGGGGGTATACTGATTCAACAGGTTCCACACGCTATCGTTGCCAAAGTCACCGTCAAACTGCCATGGTTGGGACCCGATCTCATCCATCAACGGAGTGTCGGCGGCCCACTGCGGGATCGAGCCGTCGTCCCGGACGCCGACGAGGTCGTTGTACACGAGGTCGCCCGTCGCGAAAATGGGCTGGATAGTCGACCAATCAAAATCAGAGGGTACCGACCAGTCGAACCCCTGCTGCTGGGCGGCGGCGTCGATGCTCGGCGCCGACGATGCCGAGTACATATCACTAGTTGCCGGGGTGAAGACTGCGGTGCTGCCCGTGCTAGTGCTGCCGTTTGCCAGGCCGTCGGACTGGTGCGGGGAGGGATTGTCTTGCGCGCCGGCGCCGGCGCCGGCTACGTCGCTCGTAGCTGCGGTTAGCGGCGGCGGGGATCGGGCCCGGGCGGTGTTCTGCGCCGTGCCGAGGGATCTCCGGAGGCGGATGTAGATGGCTTGGAGGACGCCGAGCGCGGCTCTCGCTAACGCGTTCCGCCCCGACATGGCTTCGAAACGCTCGACGGCCCATTGGAAGTGTTGCGTTGCGCTCGGAACTAGATCGCGGTGCTCCTTGGGAAATAGGATGTAAATGGAGGCCATCAAAACGATAGCATCGAAAGTACCAAAGAACAAGGAGAATCTACACTCATTAGTTTCTCATTGGGTTTATTCAGGGAAAGAGGCTGCTGGTTGGTGATGACGCACGTCTTGTAGTGTTCCGGTTTAATCGATTGAAAGTGCACCCGCTGTGCATGCAGCATTGCTAAACTGGCTTTCAATGCCTCTGTACGGCTCTTCGGTCTCGTAAATATGTAGGGGCGGTGCAGTGCCATGAGGTTAAAATACAGCAGTTGCGGTAAAGTAGCCCTGATGTACTTGATCCAGTAACACTCGGGCAAGGAGTCGAATCTCTCGTCAGGGTTCTCGACCCGGAAATAAGCTGGCGTCTTCTCCCCCAGTTCTAGCAGTTGCTGGTGCACTCTGTCCACTTTGGAGAAGTCCTTCGGACAAGGACCATCTTTTTCCAGGTCGAGCACCTCTCTTAGGGCACTCATAATTTGGTATGCCCATAGGGCCCTAGTCAGAGGGGTCGGTGGATCGTCCTCACCCCTCGGTAAGACGGGGGTCTTGGACCTATCCTTGGGGGTGGGAGCGTCGATGGGGAGTGTTGGCAGCTGCGACGACAGACTGATTGAGGTTGGGCGGCCCAATATGACGCCGGTGTGGAGGTCCCAGCCCACAAGGGTCATCCACACCTTCCGGCGGCGTTGTATTTCCCATTGATTCTCTAGAACCGCCTCGGCATCGTCACTGGTAGGTTTGGGGTCCAGACTGTCACGGTGGAGACCGATCTCCTGGGCATCTCTAATCGCTGTGCCTATAGCATGCCACTATTGTTGGAGTTGTCAGTACTCGCCCCTGTAGAAGAGAGAGAGAGAGAGAGGGAGAGAGAGAGAGAAAGGGGGGGGTTTTAAAGACTGACTGCTTCCGTCACTAAAGCCACATATTTGAGAAAAGCCGCTCTTAGGAAACCAGCTAGCACGGTTGTGATCGACATCTGGCGCTTCCCTAATAGGGAGAGAATGGCGACGCCGGATTCACTGTAGTCGACCGCTAGGTCTTCGAAAGTCATGTTTCCAGCATACTTAAGGGACTCGAAGGTCGACTCGGGCCCCGAGGGGAGGACCAACAACGATGTCGCCAACACCTGGAATAACATGGCGGGGAAGGCTCGCAGGTCCGGCGGTAGGGCCTGGGGGCCTCCGTTGGTGAGCACATTGAAGGGCAGGTTGTGCCACTCGGCCAGTTGCCTATCAAATACATCCCTGTCCAGCCCGTAGTAATGCCAATTGACATCATCGAAGTAGATGCTAACCAGCCTGTCGATATACGTCTTGGCCGGCAGCTGTCTAATGAGGCTCTTATAGCGCTCGCGTATATTTAAATGGTCGCCATGGGGGCCTGTGTCTTGGGCGAGTTTGGACAGCGGCTCGGAGGGGTTGGCGCCTTCGATCTTGCGGAGGAAGCCCAGGGTAGAGGCGCCGGTCTGCGAGTAGCCGAAGTTCGCGACCTTGGTCGGTATGCTGTCCACCTGCGCCTTATCCGCGGACGGAGTGTCCGTGCTGCTCGGGCTTCGTGCCGGGTGTTCCTTGAGGGTCGGGGCATCCGTGTCGTACTTGCAGACATGTTGCTTGTTCCGCGTCGTGCAGTTCGTACAGGGCAATTTGCGATCGCACTTTG
>Ga0164242_10009589_pt1 | contig 10425 bp, 9 predicted proteins | sample OricomgcompostMG_FD_108783 | JGI IMG/M metagenome (GOLD analysis project Ga0164242, IMG submission 108783) | Miracle-Growth compost microbial communities from Emeryville, California, USA - Original compost - Miracle growth compost (MG) ... | reverse complement strand
TCGACTCGGGAGGCCAAGAAGGTCTGCCAGACCTGCGACGTGCGTGACGACTGTCTGGAGTCGGCGCTCATGAACGACGAGCGCTTCGGCATCTGGGGCGGACTCTCCGAGCGAGAGCGTCGCAAGCTCAAGAAGAGGGCCGTCTGAGCGATCAGGCCCCTCGGAGATGTAGCAGGACCCCGGCTCCGGCCGGGGTCTGCTGCATTTCGCAGGCCTGTCGTCCGCGCCGCCGCTCGTCGCATTTCGAACCGTTCGGTGAAGCCCGTTAGGGTCTGGGATCGTGCGTCCTTCGGTAGCCCTGCTCGTCGTCAGCCATGACGGAGCCCGTTGGCTGCCCACTGTGATCGAGGGCATCCAAGCCCAGACGGTCGCCCCCGACCGCGTGGTGGCGGTCGACACCGGGAGCAAGGACGACTCCTCCGAACTTCTCGAGCAGGCCTTCGGCACGGCGCTGCGCGTCCCCGGCTCGACGTCCTACCCGCAGGCCGTGACCCTCGGGCTGGAGCGCCTCGGGGAGGACCAGCCCGACTGGATCTGGCTGCTGCACGACGACTCCACGCCCGCCCCGGACGCACTCGAGCAGCTGCTCGCCGCCAGTGAGGCCTACCCGGAGGCGAGCATCCTGGGGCCCAAGCTGCGCGAGTGGCCCTCGCTGCGCCGCCTCCTCGAGCTCGGCGTCACCATCTCGGGAACCGGCCGGCGCGAGACCGGCCTGGAGCGCGGCGAGTACGACCAGGGCCAGCACGACCAGGTCCGCACCGTGCTCGCGGTCAACACCGCCGGCATGCTGGTACGTCGCAGCGCCCTGGTCGAGCTCGGCGGCTTCGACGACCAGCTGCCGATCTTCGGCAACGACATCGACTTCGGCTGGCGAGCCGCGTCCGCAGGCCACCCCACGGTGATCGTGCCGCAGGCGGTGGTCTTCCACGCCGAGGCCGCGCACCGCGGTGTCCGGCGGACCCCGCTGACCGGCAAGCACACCCATTACGAGGAGCGTCGCGCCGCCCTCTACACACTGCTGGCCAACTGCAAGCAGGGCGCGCTGCCGTTCCAGCTGGTCAGGCTCGCGCTCGGGACCGTGCTGCGGATGATCGGCTTCCTGGTGGTGCGCGAGGTCGGCTCGGCGTTCGACGAGCTGGCCGCCCTGGTCGCGGTCTATCGCCGGCCGGGGGCCGTGCATGCGGCCCGCCGCGCGCGGCGCGAGCGAGCCACCGTCCCGCACGGCCAGGTGCGGGAGCTGTTGGCGCCGGCATGGCTGCCCTACCGGCACGGCCTCGACTTCGTCGGCGACGTCATCAGCGCACTCACCAACCAGGCCTCCGACGTCGCCGAACGGCGCCGGATCGCCGCCGCCGAGGCAGACCCGGCCTCCTTCGCCGCCCGCGAGCTCGCTGCCCGCAAGGCCGCGGCGGCCGAGGAGGAGGACGAGATCCCGGTCGAGAACGGCTGGATCGTCCGCTTCTTCACCAACCCGGTCGCGCTGGCCCTCACCGCTGTGGTCGTACTCGGACTGATCGGCTCGCGCCCGGCCTGGCACGCCATCGCCGGCGGCGGTCTCTCGCCCGCACCTGGCGGGGTGGGGACGTGGTGGCACCTGCAGTACCAGTCGTGGCATCCGCTCGGTCTGGGGACGGCCGTGCCGGCCCCGCCGTACCTGCTCCCGTTGGCTCTGCTCGGGACGATCCTCGGCGGCAACGCCGCGCTGACCGTGAGCGTCGTGCTGATCCTCTCCTTCCCGGTCGCGCTGTGGGGCGGCTGGAGGCTGCTGCGCGTGGTCGGTCGGCTGGTCAGCCACCGTGGTGCGCCGCGGTGGCTGATCCTGTGGGGCGCGACGTCGTTCGCGCTGGTGCCGGTCGTCAGCGGCGCCTGGGGCGACGGCCGACTCGGCGCCGTCGTCGCCGCGGCCCTGTTGCCATGGCTGGCCCACGCCGCCCTGGGCTTCTCCGACCCGGAGGCAGACCGTCGCTGGCGTGCCGCCTGGCGCACCGGCCTGCTGCTCACCGTGATCGCCTGCTTCACGCCCATCGCCTGGCTGATCGCGCTGGTGCTCGCCGTGATCGTGGTGGTGACGGCCTTCCGGATCGTGCCCACCGCGATGCGCGAGCGGACCGTCTGGGGGCCGCCGGTCGTCGCCCTCGGTACGGCGCCGGTCCTCCTGCTGCCCTGGTGGCTCCCGGCCCTGCTGCACGGTGCCGGCGAGGGCCTGCTCCTCGACGCCGGCCGGCTGCCGAGCCCCGAGATCGGGGGCGGACACCTGCTCGTCGGCCGGCTCGCCGACATGGGAGCGCCGTGGTGGCTCGGCCTGGTCGTCCCCGTACTCGCCGTGGTCGCGCTGGTGCCGGTGCGCACCCGGATCCCGGTGCTGGTCTGCTGGATCAGCATCACCGCGACAGCGGTCGTGGCGATGCTGCTCGGCTTCCTCTCCCTCCACCTCGCCCACGGCACCACCCCGGCCGGGCTGCTCTTCCCGATGGTCTGCCTCCAGGGCGCCGCGATCGTCGCCATCGTGCTGGGCGCGCAGGGCGTGCTCGTCAGCGGTGTCATCGGCTGGCGGCGACGCCCGAACGCGGTAGCGGTCCTCGCCACCTTTGTCGCCGTCATCGCGGCGATCGTGCCGCTGGCCGGCCTCGGTTGGCTGGTGAGCCACGCGAACGAGTCGCTGACCACCTCGTGGCACGACGGCGTGCCGGCGTACATGATCGACAACGCCGGGCAGAACCCGCACAACGGCATCCTGGTGCTCCGCGGCAGCACCTCGGGCGGCCTGCGGTACTCGGTCGTGCGCGGCGATGGCACCACCATCGGCGATGACGAGATCGAGACGCTGACGCCCGAGGACACCGCCTTCACCTCGCTGGTCCGGCAGTTCGTCTCCCACCCGACCGACGACGTCGTCACCGGGCTGGCCGACCGGGGCATCCAGTACGTCGTGATGCCGCCGCGGGTCGACACCACTGTCGCTGCGGCGATCGACGCCAGCGGCGCAGCCTCGCCAGCGGGCACCCCCAGCCGAGGCACCCGGGCCTGGCAGCTCGACGATGCGCCGCACGGCGACTTCCACGGTCACCGCTCCTGGCTGCGGATCGGGCTGCTGTTGATCCAGGCCGTGGGTATCGTCTTCGTGGTGGTGCTCTGCCTGCCGACCCTCGAGCGGAGGCGCCGCCGATGAGCAGAACTTTGCCCGAAGAGCCGCACGAGCCCTCCCGCGGCCGCGCCGCCCGCGGGACCCGCCGCCCGCTCGACGTCACCCTCGTGCTCGCCGTCGTGCTGCCGCTGGTCGCGGCGCTCGCGCTGTTCCTCACCAACCCGGGCTTCGGGACGAGCTACTTCCACCCACCGCAGACCTCGCCGGTGTCGAGGGCGGCGGTCGTGTGCCCAGGCTCGTTCGGGAGCGGCGACACGCTCGGCGTCGCGGCCGCGGCCTCGGGCTCGGTGGACTCGGCCGACCAGCCGGCATCCAACAAGGGCCAGACCGCGAAGAGCACGCCGAAGAAAGCGACGCAGACCGACGTGCCGGCCCACGGCGTCGGCCCGCTGAGTGGCGGCAAGGACCCCCTGCTCGTCACCGCCAGCGGCAGCGCCGCGCCCGGCCTGACCGCCACCCGCAGCTCCACCGACCCGGTCGCCGCTGCGGCCTGCATCAGCCCTGGTGGGGACCAGTGGTTCACCGGGGTGGGTGCGGGCCCGACGCACGACTCCTTCGTCGTACTCGTCAACCCCAATCCGGGGCCTGCCGTCGCGGACCTCACCCTGCTGAGCGACACCGGACCGTTGGACGTGCCGGCGCTGCGCGGCATCGCGGTGCCCGGCAACACCAGCCAGGAGATCGACCTCGGAGCCGTCACGCCGACGCAGAGCCCGCTCGCTCTGCACGCGGTCGTCTCGCGTGGCCAGGTCGCCGTCGCGGTGCGCGACCGTGCCTCCAAGCTCGTCGGGGGCGGCTTCGACGAGGACTGGCTGCCGGCACAGACCAGCCCTGCCTCGCACAACCTCCTGCTCGGGATCGCCCCCGGAGACGGCGCCCGTCAGCTGACCGTCGCCAACCCCGGTGACAGTGAGCTGACCGCCACCCTGCGGCTGGTCTCGGCCGACTCGACCTTCACCCCGGAGAACTCACCGACCATCGACGTCAGCCCGCAGTCAGCCACCCGCGTCGATCTCAGCAAGCTCCTCGGCTCCTCGGCTGCCAAGGGCGCTCTCGGCGTGCAGGTGATCGCGAACGGCCCGCTCACCGCGACGCTGCGCTCGCTGGGGGGAGGGGACGTCTCGCTGGCCACCCGGTCCGGAAGCATCGGTACGGCGACCGCCCTCGTCGTACCGACCGGGACCAAGCAGCTCCTCGTCGGCGGCGCGACGAAGGTCGGCGCCTTCCGGGTCGTGACACGGAACGCCGCCGGCGACCAGCTGAGCTCGAAGCGGGTGGCGATCTCTCCCCAGCAGGGCGTGAGCGTGCCACTGCCCGACGCGGCAGTTCGGGTCGATGTCACGCCGGACGGGACGACGTTCCGTGGGTCGGTCATGCTCACCGCGAAGAGCGGGACGACGGTGCTGCAGCTGCAGCGGCAGGCGCTGACCAGTCGGGTGCCGTTCGTGAAGCCGGGGCTGCCTCGATAGCTCGCTCGGTGACTCAGTCCTCGTCGTAGCGGGGATCGACCATCTCCGGGGTGATGCCGAGGAGCTCGGCGACCTGCTCGACGATGACGGTGAGCAGCATGGCCTCGAGGTCGCTGCGGGTCTCGCACCGGTGCTCGATGGGCCGGCGGAAGACGACCAGGCGGGTCGGGGTGGTGCCGCTTCCGCGGATCAGCGAGGAGAGCGGGACGGACTCGGTCGTCCAGTCGTCGGGGATCTGCGGGGTGTCCTCGACGGCGTACTCGACCAGGCCGAGACGCTCCTGCCAGCGCTCGTCGATCTCGGTGACGATGCTGAGGACCAGGTCGTCGAAGCGTTCGCGGCGGGTGCGCATCTCGGGCCTCCCGGGAACCCGCGGAAGCACCGCCGGCCCGCGCATCCCTCGGTCCCGACGATCACGTAGACGACTCACATGAGCGAGCCTAACGGTCGCCGCAGGGGAGCGGCTGTAGCGTGTGCTCGTGACCCGTCCTTGCTCGCGTACCGCCTGCAGTCGCCCCGCGACGTGCACGCTGACCTACGTGTACGCAGACCAGACCGCGGTGCTGGGTCCGCTGTCGACGTACGCCGAGCCGCATGCCTACGACCTGTGCGAGGAGCACGCCGAGCGGCTCTCCGCGCCGCGTGGGTGGGAAGTCGTCCGGCTGGCTCGCGAGCCGGTGTCGCCCGGCCCCTCCGACGACGACCTGCTGGCACTCGCCAACGCTGTCCGTGAGGCGGGGCGACCCGCACCGGCGCCGGCCCCGCGTCCGGCGGCCGAGGTCGGCGCCCGTGAGACGGGTCGGCGCGGTCATCTGCGGGTGCTCACCTCCGACTGAGCTTCCCGGCCGCGTGCCCTAGGGTTGGCCCATGGCTGAGCCGCTCATCGATCCAGCGAACGTGCTGGCGATCTTCAAGGCGTACGACGTGCGTGGCACCGTGCCCAACCAGCTCGACGAGGACCTGGCTCGGGCCACCGGACGCGCCTTCGCCAAGGTGATCTCCGCCCCCAGGATCGTGGTCGGCTATGACATGCGGCCGAGCTCGCCAGGGATGGCGGCGGCCTTCGCCGCCGGCGCCGCCGAGCTGGGTGTCGACGTGGTCATCATCGGGCTGGCCTCCACCGACGAGCTCTACTTCGCGTCGGGACACCTCGGCCTGCCCGGTGCGATGTTCACCGCCAGCCACAACCCGGCCCAGTACAACGGCATCAAGATGTGTCGCTCCTACGCGGTGCCGGTCGGCCTGGAGACCGGCCTCGCCGAGATCCGCGACCTGGTCATCGCCGGTGTGCCGGTCGAGCCCGGCGTCGCGCCCGGCATCATCGAGCAGGGTGACGTGCTGGAGGCCTACGCCGCCCACCTGCTCTCGCTGGCCCCGATCAGCGGCCGCAAGCTCAAGGTGGTGGCCGACGCCGGCAACGGCATGGCGGGTCACACCGCTCCTGCCGTCTTCGGCCGGATCGGGTCCGACCAGGTCGAGCTCGTCCCGATGTACTTCGAGCTCGACGGCACGTTCCCCAACCACGAGGCGAATCCGCTCGACGAGTCGACCCTGACCGACCTCAAGGCTCGTGTCCTCGCCGAGGGAGCCGACGTTGGCCTGGCCTTCGACGGCGACGCCGACCGATGCTTCCTCGTCGACGAGCGTGGCCAGGCGGTGAGCCCCAGTGCCATCACGGCGCTGATCGCCGAGCGCGAGCTCGCCAAGGTGCCGGGCGCCCACGTCATCCACAACCTGATCACCTCGCGTGCGGTGCCGGAGATCATCGCGGAGCACGGCGGCGTTCCGGTCCGCACCCGGGTGGGGCACTCCTACATCAAGGCGCGGATGGCCGAGACCGACGCGATCTTCGGCGGCGAGCACAGCGGCCATTTCTACTTCCGCGACTTCTGGCGCGCGGACTCCGGCATGCTCGCGGCCCTGCACGTGCTGGCGGTGCTGGCCGAGTCCGACCAGCCGCTCTCCGAGCTGATGGCTGGCTATGCCCGCTATCCGATGAGCGGTGAGATCAACTCCACCGTCGCCGACCAGGCCGCGACCATCGCCGAGATCAAGACGATGTACGCCGAGGTCGAGGGCGTCGAGATCGACGAGCTTGACGGTCTGACGCTCACCCACGCCGAGTGGACCGTGAACGTCCGGCCGTCCAACACCGAGCCGCTGCTGCGGCTCAACGCCGAGGGCAAGGATCAGGCGACCATGGAGCGCGTCCGTGACGAGGCGCTCGCGATCATCCGGAAGGACAGCTGATGACCGAGAACACTGCGGGGGACCTGGGGCTCGACCCCACTCTGCTGAGGATCATCGTGTGCCCGCAGTGCCACGGCGCGCTGGAGCCGCGCGAGTCGGCGGACGGCGGTGAGCTCGCCTGCCAGGGCGAGTGTGGCCTGGTCTATCCGGTGCGCGACGGCATCCCGGTGCTCCTGGTGGACGAGGCCCGGAAGTAGCCCCACGGCTGGCTGCGGAGAGGATGGTGCGGCGACGATGACGTGGTTCGACGAGAGTCGTCTCGACGACGAGCAGGCGTTGGCCACCGCCGACCTGCGGCTGCGCGGGCTGGCCGAGTCCGGGTCCCGGATCCGTCGCGAGCTGGGCGCCACCCAGGACGCCGTCGCCGAGGCTGTCGCGCGCCGACAGGGCGCCGGCCGACCTCGTGCGGTCGTCGCCGCGGGGCCGGACTCGCGTCTGCTGCGGGTCGTGCTGGAGCCCACCTGCCCAGTGCCGTTCGTGGCCTGGGCGTCAGCGGGGCTGCCGGGCTGGGTGGGTTCGTTGGACCTCGTGGTCATACTCGCGCCGGACGGCGCTGACCCCGGCGCCGCGGCCGCTGTCGCCGAGGCCGGTCGTCGTGGCGCGCAGGTCGTGGTCGCCAGTCCGTCCGCGTCGCTGGTGGGGGAGCACGCCACCGGCCGCGACACCTCTCTGTTGCCCGCCCAGACCACCGATCCGCTGGCACTCGCCGTGGTGATGCTGACCTTCCTCGACCAGGTGCAGCTCGGTCCCGCCACGGACGCCGAGGCGGTCGCGACAGCACTCGACGAGGTAGCGGTCTCCTGCTCGCCGTTCCGCGACCTCGCGATCAACCCGGCGAAGGCGACGGCGATCGCGCTCGCCGACACCGCGCCGGTCGTCTGGGGCGGCTCCGCCCTTGCCGCTCGAGCGGCGCGCCGGGTGGCCGAGGAGCTCCGCCGGGCTACCGGCCGCTCCGCGATCGCCGGCGACGCCGAGCACCTGCTACCGGTGCTGGAGGCAGCCCGCGTGCGCGACGTCTTCGCGGACCCCTTCGACGGCGCCGGCGCCGAGCGCCGGCCCGGCCTGCTCATCCTGGACGACGGCGACGACGCGCCGCTCGTCGTCGACCAACGTCGCCGCGTCACCGAAGCCGCCGACGGACGTGGCGTGCGGGTCGAGATCATGAGCGCCGAGGGTGAGGCCGAGATGGCGCGTTACGCGTCGCTGCTGCTTCAGGGCCGCTACGCGGCCGAGTACCTGCGCCTCGGACTCGTCGAGGACTGACGCGAGACCAAGCGCCACACCGCCGCGGGGACGAGACTTCCGTAACACCGATCCCGCGTTCAGGTTCTCACCCGCATGCTTCTCAGGGTGGGTGGGTAAACAGGGCCGGGTGGCTCGACGTGATCCCTGGCTGGACAACGCCAAGATGCTGCTCGTCACCCTCGTGGTGGTCGGGCACTCCCTGACGATGCTCCCGTGGGGAGGCTTCCACGACCACCTCTACGACTTCCTCTACTTCTGGCACATGCCGGCCTTCGTGCTGGTCACCGGCTACCTCTCCCGCAGCTTCACCTACAGCGGCCGCAGACTCTGGTCGCTGGTCCGCGGGCTGCTGATCCCCTACGTCATCGTGGAGGCGGCGCTCGTCGGATTCCGCGAGGTCGTCGGGGGAGAGCGGCACTTCCACGATCTGTGGATCGCACCGCACTGGCCGCTGTGGTACCTCGTGGCGACGTTCAGCTGGCGTCTCGCGACCCCGGTGCTGCGCCGCCTCGGGCTGTTCGCACTACCGGTCGCTGTTGCGATCAGCCTCGTCGGCGGCTACGTCGACTGGGACTACCTCGACATGCGCAGGATCCTCGGGTTCCTGCCGTTCTTCGTGCTCGGCCTGCTCTTCACCCCCGAGACCACGCAGCGGCTGCGAGCGGTCCCGGTCAAGGTGGCCGCGGTCGCGGTGCTGGTCGGCGTCTGGGCCCTGGCCGGCACGCTCGGCACCTGGGCGCAGATCCGGTGGCTCTACTACTCGTGGGGCTACGCACACGTCCACAGCACGCTCCCACCGATGCTGACGCGCGGGGTCCTGCTCGTGGCCGGTACGGCGGCAGCCCTCGCCGTACTCGCCCTCGTGCCGTCGCGCGGGGGTTGGTTCAGCCGGATGGGCGCGGCGAGCCTGGTCGTCTACCTGTGCCACGGCTTCGTGGTGAAGAGCGTCAGCTACACCGGATTCCCCGCGTGGGCCGCCGACCACACCAGCCTCGCACTGGTCGTCACGATCCCGAGCGCGGCCGCCGTCGCCCTGATCCTCGCCTCGCCCTGGGTGGCGCCGCGACTCGAGCGCGCCATCGATCCGCTGACCTACGCCGAGGGCCGCTTCGACGAGGTCGTCGACCTCCACGGCCATATCGACGACCTCGAGCAGGAGTGGGCGGACGCCCAGGAGCACCAGAGCGTTCTGACGGGCGCCTGATGACGTGAGAGAGTCCCGCCATGAGCGCGGGTCTCTTCGGTCTCCTGGACGATGTCGCTGCCCTGGCCAAGCTGGCCGCGGCCAGCGTCGACGACGTCGGGGCCGCAGCGGGTCGGGCGACCGCCAAGGCGGCCGGTGTGGTCATCGACGACACCGCCGTCACTCCGCAGTACGTCCATGGTGTCACCGCCGAGCGGGAGATCCCGATCGTCAAGAAGATCGCCTGGGGGTCGCTGCGCAACAAGCTGCTCATCATCCTGCCGGTGGGCCTGGTGCTCAGCCAATGGGCGGAGTGGGCGCTGGCGCCGATCCTGCTCGTCGGTGGCTGCTACCTCGCCTACGAGGGCGCCGAGAAGGTCTGGGAACGGCTGGGCCAGCACGACCGCGGTCATGACGAGGACGGTGGTGCGGCCGGCGCCGGCCCCTCGGAGAAGGATGTGGTCGCCGGTGCCGTCCGCACCGACCTGATCCTGTCCACCGAGATCATGCTGATCGCTCTCGACCAGGTCGCCGACCAGTCCTTCTGGGCCCGGCTGCTGATCCTGGTCGTGGTGGGCATCGCCCTGACCATCGGCGTGTACGGCGTGGTCGGGCTGATCGTGAAGATGGACGACGCCGGCCTGGCGCTTGCCCAGCGCGGCTCGGTGACACTGCAGCGGCTCGGCCGCGGACTGGTCCGTGGGATGCCGCGGCTGCTCGAGGTGATCTCGGTGGTCGGCATCGCCGCCATGCTGTGGGTGGGCGGCCACATCCTGGTCAACAGCCTCCACGACGTCGGCTGGCACGGCCCACACGACCTCATCCATCACGTCGTCCGCGCCGTACACGGCGGGGTGCAGGGCTGGGTCGTGGAGACGCTGCTGTCGGCGCTCATCGGCTCGGTGGTGGGCGCCATCGTGCTGGCGGCGTCGCACCTGGTGCCGCGACGCGCCCGCCGCGAGCCGTCCGGGGATTGAGAAATGCCTGACCGAGGGTTCTAGGCTGGCTGACGTCCGCGTGGGAGATCCCGTGAGTGCGCAGATGCGCGACGCAGACGCCTCATCCGAGTCCAAGGAGACCTCGATGGACTTCCAGGTTGCCGACCTGACCCTGGCCGAGTTCGGCCGCAAGGA
>Ga0164242_10009588_pt1 | contig 10426 bp, 8 predicted proteins | sample OricomgcompostMG_FD_108783 | JGI IMG/M metagenome (GOLD analysis project Ga0164242, IMG submission 108783) | Miracle-Growth compost microbial communities from Emeryville, California, USA - Original compost - Miracle growth compost (MG) ... | reverse complement strand
GTAGACGCCCACCGTGAGCAGCGTCAGCGGATTCATCGCCTCGTCCATGCGCAAGCCTTCGGAGTACGGCCACTTGAGGATCGGATCGGCGAGCCCCGGCATCTGCGAGGGATCGTCGAGCGTGATGAACTGGACATAGCGCGCATTGCCGGTCGGCTGCGCGCGCCGGATCAGTTCGGCGAGCGGGATGCCGATCCACGGAATGACCATCGACCACCCTTCCACACAGCGATGCCGGTAGACGCGCTCTTCGAGCGGCGCGAGCCGGAGCAGGTCGTCGATGTCGTAGACCTTCGGGTTGTGGATCGCGCCCTCGACGCTCACGCGCCACGGCCGCGGCCGCAACGTATGCGCGTTCTCGGCCGGGTCGCCCTTGTCGGTGCCGAACTCGTAGAAGTTGTTATAAGTGGTGATGTCCTTGAACGATGTCACTTTGTCCGGCACGACGTATTTCGTGGCGGTTTTCGCGGGCAGTTTCTGCGCTCTCGGGTCGGGCGAGCCGTATTCGGCGAACGCGCGCGTCGCGCCGAGCGTCCCGCCGATGCCGCCGAGCGCCAGCGCGCCCGCCGCCTGCAGAACGCGCCGCCGTTGCTCGAAGATGCGTTGCGGTGTGATTTCGCTACGGGCGATATCGTCGCCGTTAAGCAGGATCCTGCTGCTGCGCTTGGTCCACATGATGATGCTCCCCAGTGCGTGCTCCGGGTCCACGCCGCGCCCGCCGCGAGGTGTTGCGCCGATGCGAATATGAGTTGGACTGGCGAGGACTGCGCCGCGTTCTCGCGGTCGTCGCGCGCGTGATTACGTGTCGTTACGCGGAACGCGAAGCCGCTGTTCAGCCTTCGCTTCACGCAAGGCATTCGTCATAAAAAAACCGCCGGTGCAAAGCACACGGCGGTTCTTGCTTGCTGCGATGTCGCGCTACTGCAGGTGCAACGGTCAGAGCTTGCCGTAACTATGCAACCCGGAGAGGAACATATTGACGCCGAGGAACGCAAACGTCGTGACGAGCAGCCCGGTCAGCGCCCACCAGGCCGCGATCCCGCCGCGCAGTCCCTTCATGAGCCGCATATGGAGCCAGGCCGCGTAGTTGAGCCAGACGATCAGCGCCCACGTTTCCTTCGGGTCCCAGCTCCAGTACCCGCCCCACGCCTGCGCGGCCCAGAGCGCGCCGAGTATGGTCGCGATCGTGAAGAAGGCGAAGCCGACCGCGATCGACTTGTACATGACATCGTCGAGCACTTCGAGCGGCGGCAGGCGATCCACCAGCAGGCCGCGCTCTTTCACGATGTACGCGACGCCGACCATCGCCGACAACGCAAAGCTGCCGTAACCGATGAAATTCGCGGGGACGTGAATCTTCATCCACCAGCTTTGCAACGCGGGCACGAGCGGCTGGATTTGCTGCGCGTCGCGCGCAACCGAGTACCACATGAGGAACCCGACCGCCGCGCTGATGACGAGCAGCACGAACGCCCCGAGCGAGCGCGTGTTGTAGTGTTTTTCGTAGTACAGATAGAAGAGCGCCGTCACGAGGCTGAAGAGCACGAACACTTCATAGAGGTTCGAGATCGGAATGTGTCCGACGTCCGCGCCGATCAGATACGACTCGTACCAGCGCACCATGAGCCCGACGAAGCCCATCAGCACGGCCGCCCACGTGAGCCGCATGCCGATCGCCCCGCCCGTGTCCGAGCGCGAGAGGAGGCCGATCCAGTAGAAGAGCGTCGCGAAGACAAAGAGCGCGCTCATCCAGAGGATCGCCGACTGGCTCGACAGCAGATACTTGAGCAGGAACACCGAATCGGCGCGCGCGAGGTCGCCCTGATAAAGCCCGATCGCGCCGATCGAAAACACGGCGATCGCGGCCATCAGCAAGCGCGAGGGTTTCCAGCGCCAGCCGAGCACGACGAGCGCCGGCACCGTCCCGCAGAGCACGAGCTTGTCGTAGTAGTTCATGTGCGCGTGATAGCGCGACAGCCCGAAGCCCGCGCCCGCGACGAGCGCCAGCGCGAACAGCCAGTCCACGGGCGTCAGGCGCCGCAGGAACGGGCGCTCGTCGAGCAGCAGATCGGGCAGGGGATCGTGCGCGCCGGAAACTGCGCGCGCGCGGTCCGCGTCGGCGGCCCGGGCAGCACGCCGGGCTTTCGCGGAGGAGGAAACCTGAGTCAAGTCCATAGGCTTACCGGTGTCGATCGTGAGGATCCGTGGAGTGCGGCGCACGGCCCAGCCCGCTTGCATCGCCCTCGCCGCGCTCGTCGTCGCCGCCGTCGTGCGGCGTGGACCGGGGCGTCGCACCGAGCGCGCGGCCTGCCGCGTCGCGGGTGCGGACAAACTCTTTCTCGAAGTCGAGCGTCCGGCGCGCGGTCGACATGGCCATGATGACGTCCACGCCGCGCGCGCTCGCGTCTTCGGCGCCCGCGTCCTTCAGCCAGAACCACAGCCGCCGCTCGCGCACGTAGAACATCGAGAAGATGCCGAGCACGAGCAGCAGACTGCCAAGATACACGACTTTCTTGCCCGGGGCGCGCGTGAGCTGAAACACCGACGCCTGCACCTGGCGGAACGAATCGAGCTGCAAATAGACGGGCGCACCATACAGGAAGCTGTCGGATACGGCGTTGATCGCGTCCTGCACGAAGCGGGCCGAGGTCGCATCGGGCTTCAGATCGGGCTCGCCGGCCTGCTCGCGTGCGAGCTGCCAGAGATCCCACGTTGCGCCTTCCAGCATCCGGAGTAGCAAACCAGCGGCCCGCTGCTGCTGATCCTTCGGCACCGACTTGTCGATGAACGCGGCCACGGCCTCGTAGCCACCCGCCTGCAGCGGATCGGCCGCCTTCGTGCCCGGATGATCGCCGCCCGCGAACAGCGTCAGCACGCGCTGCGCGCTATCGGCCAGATGCTGCTGCAGCGCCGCGTTCGAAGCGGGCACCGAGCGCGCCGCGAACCGTTGGGCCGCCTTCGCGCGCAACGCCGGGTCCTGGAACGCCGCGCGCAGGCGCATCCATTCGTTCATCGTGCCGTCACTGTCGGCGGGAATGCGCAGGTAGCGGAACGGCGCCTCCGGGGTCTCGCGCATGCCCGCGAGGAACATGCGCGCCCCGTCGATCTCGACGGGCGCCATGTAGTTGTTGTACTCGCGCGCCTGGCCGTCCTTGTCGCGGACCTTGTACTGCACCGACGGGCCGATGTTGTGCAGATCGAGCGGCTTCGAGGTCTTCGCGCCCGAGCCGAGGCGCTCGTCGAACGCCTCCTTCAGCGAGCGATGCGTGACGCCGCGCACGTCGTTCGCGCCGCTGCCGTTCGTCAGGTTCTCGACGTTGATCGCGCGAAAATCGGCGAATTCGATGGTCTGGCCATCGACGCCCGGTATCGCTTCGCCGGCCGGCACCTTCAGCGGTGCCGAATTGCCGATGGTGCCGCCGAACGGGAAACCCTTCGCGCTCGCGCCCGTCATCGGCCAGGCCGTCATCGTCATCTGCGAGCCGCCGTCCTGGAAGCTCGACTGATAGATCGACACACCGTCGTATTCGAACGGCTTGTTCACCTCGACGCGCGCCGGAATGCGCTTGCCGGTCTTGTGGTCGATCACGACGATGTCGCTCGCGAAGAGCTTGGGCATGCCGGTCGAGTAGTAATCGACGATGAACTTGTTCAGCTGGATCGAGAACGGCAGGTCCTGGACCAGCGAGCCGGTGGGCTCGTTGAGGATCGCCGTCGAGACGTATTGCCCCTCGGGCACCCACGCGTCGCCGCGGAACGTCGGATTCGACGACGACAGGCGGTGCTCGGGCGCAATGTCGTTGATGACGGCGTTCGTGCGGATCGGCGTCTTGTCGAAGAGCCACATCTGAAACTTGATCGGCAGATTGCTGTCGAGCAGCCCGCCGATGCAGATCACGACGATCGCCACGTGCGCGAAGATGTAGCCGAGCTTCGAGAGCGCGCCGCGCTTGGCGGCGATGAGCGTCGCGCCTTCGGACTCGCGCACGACGAAGCGGTAGCCGAGGCGCTGCGTCAGCTTGCCGAGCGTCGCGGCGAGTTCGGCGCGCGAGGCGCCTTCCACAGCGAACTCGCCCTTGTGCGGAAACGCGCGCAGGCTGCCTTCGCGGACCTTGTCCTTCCAGCTCCGCATGTCGGCGAGCATCTTCGGCCCGTTGCGGATCACGCAGAGCGAGACCGAGACGACGAGAAAGCCGAGGATCGTCATGAACCACCAGGCGCTATAGACCGTATAGAGGCTCAGCGACCGGAAGATGTCGGCCCAGAATGGACCGAACTGGTTGACGTAGTTCGGATACGGGTCGTCCTGCTTGAGGACCGTGCCGATGATGCTCGCGGTGGCGAGCACGACGAGCAGCGCGATGGCGAAGCGCATCGAACTGATCAGCTCGACGGCACTCCGGAGCGCCTTGCGGCGTACGTTCAACTGAAGACCCGACGTTGTGACGCTCATTCAAGCTCCGCTTCAGACAACAAAAAAGGGTGCGGGGCCCCGCCTCGCGCGGCACCCCTCACCCTGTTTCCCGTGCTTGCGGCGCCGCGCGCCGCGCCGTCAATGCAATCCCGCGGCGTAGTCGGCGACGGCCTTCACCTCGTCGTCCGACATCCGGTGCGCGATCTCGTGCATCGGATCGCTGTTGTTGCGCGTGCCCTGCTGAAACGCGGCGAGTTGCGCCACGATGTATTCGGCCCACTGCCCCGACAGGCGCGGATACTGGATCGGAATGCCCTGGCCCGTGGGGCCGTGGCACGCCGCGCAGGCCGGCACGCCGCGGCTCGCGATGCCGCCGCGCCAGATGCTGCGGCCGAGCGCGGCCGTCTTCGCATCGTGGGCATAGCCTGGCTTGGGTGTCTGCGAGGCGAACCAGGCGGCGACGTTGATCATATCCTGGTCGGATAGCGCAGCGGCGAACCCGGCCATGATCGGGTTATTGCGCAGCGGGGGCTTGCCGGCTTGCGGCTTGAAATCGTGGAGCTGCTTGACGAGATACTCGGCGTGCTGGCCGGCGAGCTTCGGATAGGCGCCCCCGGTGCTGTTGCCGTCGGCGCCGTGGCAGGCCGCGCAGACCTGGGCGGCGATGGCCTGGCCGCGGGCCACGTCGGGCTTGGCCGGCGCGGCGAACGCCTGCGCCGCCATCGTCGAAACAGCTGCCGTAAGACCTGCCGCCAAGGCGAATTGAAGTATCTTCAAGGACTTACCCAGTCGAGTCATTCGCGCACCTTGTTTCGTCTTGTGGGAATCAGGTTCTGCAAAGTACGACGGCGATAGCGCTATCTCAAGCGGCCTGTGGGGGCCCGCGCCGGCCCGACAGGCGTTCGTTAAACGATCGCATTGTACAATAGCGCGGTAGGCGCCTCCGCGCCAGCCGGGGTCGCCCCGATATCTCGAAATCCCTCCCGGCAGGCTCCGGGCCAGCGGCCAAGCCGCCAAGCTAATCTCAATCCGTGGTTTCCCAGATGGCATTCCTGCTGCATCAAGCGCGCTTCTTCACGACGGTGAATCATCTGCGCGACCTGCCCGCCACGGCGCGGCCAGAAGTCGCGTTCGCCGGCCGCTCGAATGCGGGCAAATCGACGGCCATCAATCTGCTCTGCAATCAGAAGCGGCTCGCGTTCGCGTCGAAGACGCCGGGGCGCACGCAGCACATCAACTATTTCGACGTGGGTCCCGCCGACGACGCCGCAGGCTATCTCGTCGACCTGCCCGGCTACGGCTACGCCGAAGTGCCGGAAGCGTCGAAGCAGCACTGGGAAGCGCTGCTGTCCCAATATCTGAAAACGCGCGCGCAACTGTGCGGACTCGTCTTGATGATGGACGCGCGCCGGCCGCTGACCGAACTCGACCGCCGCATGATCGAGTGGTTTGGCTCGACCGGCAAACCGATCCACGCGCTGCTGACGAAATGCGACAAATTGACGCGACAAGAAGGCGTTCTCGCGTTGCGTTCGACGAAGAAAGCGTTCGACGAATATCGCGACCAGGGTTACGCGGGTGAACTGAGCGCGCAGTTGTTTTCGGCGCTCAAGCGCGTGGGTCTCGACGAGGCGCACGCGCGGATCGAAGGCTGGCTCGTGCCCGATGCCGGCCAAGGCGTCGCGGACGGCGCGGCGTCCTGAATTCCGGCCGCACATAAAAAAACCCGCCGTAAATACCGGCGGGCTAAACAGCCTTATCGTAATCCGACAGGCACCCGCTCAGGGAGGAGAAGCGGGGAGTTCGGCGTCAGGCGCCTCGCTCGACCGGTATGATATACCATTGTCCTGAAAAGTTTCCGGGCACTCCGGGAACCTGATTCGACTCGAGAACCCCGCCGAAATGAGCTTTTATCCGCATCATCGTCCGCGCCGTATGCGCCGCGACGACTTCTCGCGCCGCCTGATGCGCGAAAACCTCCTGACCACCAACGACCTGATCTACCCCGTGTTCGTCGTCGAGGGCGAAAACGTTCGCGAAGCCGTCCCGTCGATGCCCGGCGTCGAGCGCGTGTCGGTCGATCTGCTGATGGGCGTCGCCGAGCAGTGCGTCGAACTGGGCGTGCCCGTGATTTCGCTGTTCCCGGCCGTCGATCCTTCGCTGAAGACGCCTGACGGCATCGAGGCCACCAACCCCAACGGCGTGATCCCGCGCGCCGTGCGCGAGCTCAAGAAGCGCTTCCCCGACCTCGGCGTGCTCTGCGACGTCGCGCTCGATCCGTACACGAGCCACGGCCAGGACGGCGTGCTCGACGAGAACGGTTACGTCATCAACGACGAGACGATCGAGATCCTCGTCGCCCAGGCGCGTACGCAGGCCGAAGCCGGCGTCGATATCGTCGCGCCCTCGGACATGATGGACGGGCGTATCGGCGCGATTCGCGAGATGCTTGAAAGCGACAACCACATCCACGCGAAGATCATGGCCTACTCGGCCAAATATGCTTCGGCGTTCTACGGACCGTTCCGGGACGCGGTGGGCTCGGCGTCGAATCTCGGCAAGAGCAACAAGATGACCTACCAGATGGATCCGGCCAACACCGACGAGGCGCTGCGCGAAGTGCGCCTCGACATCGAGGAAGGCGCCGACATGGTCATGGTCAAGCCCGGCATGCCGTACCTCGACATCGTGCGCCGCGTGAAGGACGAGTTCCGCTTTCCGACCTACGTCTATCAGGTCAGCGGCGAATACGCGATGCTGAAGGCCGCCGCGCAGAACGGCTGGCTCGATCACGACAAGGCGATGATGGAATCGCTGCTCGCGTTCAAGCGCGCGGGCGCCGATGGGATTCTGACTTACTTCGCCCTCGACGCCGCACGGTTGCTGCGCGCGCAGAAGTAAGGGCGGTGGTGGTGGCGGGCGGTTCTCCGCCGCTCGCCTGTAGCCAATGAAAAAAGGCACGTCCCGGTGGGCGTGCCTTTTTCGCTTTGGGCGGTAACGGTGCGGTGCCGCGCGCCGTCAGGATTGTGGCGCGGCTATCCGATGGAGCCGCGCAAGGAAGCGGTCCGCAGGCTCGTAACCGACCACGCGCAACACTTCGTGGCCCTTATCGTCGAAGAAGATGATGCCCGGCGGCCCGAACAACCCGAAGCGCTTCAGCAACGCCTGATCGTCGGTGTTGTTCGCGGTGACATCCGCGCGCAGCAGGTCAAGCTGCTTCAAACGCGCCTGCACGCGCGGGTCGCGGAACGTGAACTTCTCCATCTCCTTGCAGCTGACGCACCAGTCCGCGTAGAAATCGAGCATCGACGGCTTGCCTGCGCTGGCGAGCGTCGCATCGAGCCCGGCCGGCGAGGCCACTTTGGCGAACGCCAGGTCGTTCGCGGCGAGAGCTCCCGCCGCCGCGCTTCCCGCAACCGTGTTCGTTTCGCCGCCCATGCGCGCGGCGAGCACACCGAGCGGCCGCAGCGGATCGGTCGAGCCGGCGGCGAGCCCGACGATCAGCGTCGCCGCCCAGATCGCGAACGCGGCGCCGACACCGCGGCCGAGGCGGCGCCAGACCGTTACCGCGCCTGCGTTCGGCGTGAAGAGCCCGAGCGTCGCGGCCGCAAGCAGCAACCAGAGGGCGGCAAGCAGCATCTGCGCCGTGGCAGCGAGCACGGGCCAGACGATCCACAGCGCGGCCGCAAGCAGCACGACGCCGAAGAAGACCTTCACGCCGTCCATCCAGGTGCCCGCGCGCGGCAGCAGGGTACCGGCGCCGAGTCCGAGGACCATGAGCGGCACGCCGAGGCCGAGGCCCATCGCGAACAGCGCGGCGCCGCCGAGCACCATGTTGCCCGTATGCGCGATGAACGCGAGCACGGCGAAGAGCGGCGCGGTCATGCAGGCGCCGACGACGAGCGCCGAGAGCGCGCCCATCGCGGCGACGGCCGCGAACTTGCCGCCGCGTCGGTCCTGCGACGCACGCGAGGCGCCGTCCTGCCAGCGCTGCGGCAAGGCGATGTCATAGCCGGCGATGAGCGTGAGGGCGAACAGCGTGAGCAGCACGGCGAACGCGCCGAGCACCCACGGGTTTTGCAGCCACGCCCCGAGGCTTTGTCCGACGAGTGCGGCGGCGATCCCGAGCAACGTGTAGACGAGCGCCATCCCGAGAACGTAGGTGAACGAGAGCGCAAAGCCGCGCGAGCGGGTGACGCCCGCGCCTTCGCCGATGATGATCGCCGACAGGATCGGGATCATCGGATACGAGCACGGCAGCAGGCTCAGCACCATCCCCGCGACGAAATACAGGCCCACGACGGCGAAGAAGCCGCCGCCGCGCAGCAGCGACTGCGCGTAGTCGGCGCTCGTTGCGCGTTCGTACCAGGGTTCGTCGTTGGGGGAGGCGGTGTCGGCTTGCGCGACGGTTGCCGATTGCGTGGCACCCGGCGCCTGCGCCTGCAGCGCCGCGCCGCTCACGTGATAGACATGCTGCGCCGGCGGATAACAGATACCGGCATCGGCACAGCCTTGCGACGTCACCACGAGCTCGAACGGACCGCTCGCGCTTTTCACCGGGACATGGATCGTCAATTGCCCGCGGTACGTCTCTTCGTCCTTCTGAAACGTCGGATCGAACTTGATCAGCCCTTTGGGAATATCGGGCGTGCCGAGCGTCGCCGTGCCATTGCGGGTCGCGAAGGCGAACCGTTCGCGGTACATGTAATAACCGTCGGCGATGGTGAAATGCACATCGACGGCACCGGGCTGCTCGGCTGCGCTGAAACTGAACGCCTGGTCCGCCGGCAAGAAGTTATCGTCGGCGCGCGCCGTCGAAAAGAACGCGAGCAGCGAAATCAGCGGGAAAAAGGCGAAAAATGCGGCGCGCAGGCGCCGTTCGAAGCGATTACACATGGAGGGGCCGCTGCGTTTCGGCATTGACCCACCGCCCATAGGCGTCCGACGCCGTGACCTGCCACGAAAGAATCTCGGGCGTGTCATAGGGATGCTGGGTCTGGATGAACTGTTCGAGGTCGGCCGCGCGGGCGAGACTCGTCTTGAAGAGCAACTGGATTTCGTCGGCGGATTCGATCTCGCCTTGCCAGTGATACTGCGAGTGCACGGCGCCGAGGCGCGTGACGCACGCGGCGCAGCGTTGCGCGAGTGCATCGGCGGCGAGCCGGTCCGCGGTCGCCGCGTCGGGCACCGTGGTCAGCATCAGGGTCACATTGAGGGGCACGGCGAACTCCCACATGAGGCTTCAGGCAGGACGCTATCGTACCACCGGCGCCGCGTGCCCTCCGCGAGGCGCCGGAGACGCCGCCACGCCTCGCGCCCCAAAAACAAAAAAGCCAGGCTAAGCCTGGCTTTTTTGCATACCGCTGAAACACGGCGTGAGCGCCGCAAAAAGCTTATTCGGCTTCTTGCACGTCCTCTTCCGCGATTTCCGGACGGTCGAGCAGCTCGACGAGCGCCATCGGTGCGTTATCGCCGACGCGGAAGCCGAACTTCAGGATACGGAGGTAGCCGCCCGGACGGTTCGCGAAACGCGGACCGAGGACGTCGAACAGCTTCGTGACCGAGTCACGATCGCGCAGGCGGTTGAACGCCAGACGGCGGTTCGCGAGCGAGGGCTTCTTGCCGAGCGTGATGAGGGGCTCGACAACCTTGCGCAGTTCCTTCGCTTTCGGCAGCGTCGTCTTGATGGCTTCGTGCTCGATCAGCGAGTTGGACATGTTACGGAGCATTGCCAGACGGTGGCTGCTCGTGCGGTTCAGTTTCCGCAGACCATGACGGTGACGCATTTCAATTTCCTTGAAACAGAGTTTTGGTCCAGCTCTTCTATCGCCTCAGCACGAGGCTGTGGCACGGGCCGGTATCAGAAAAAAGGCAAGACGCGGATTCTAAAGGAAAATCCGCGTCCGTGCCAGACTAGCTTACTTCTGGACTTACTTGTCCAACCCGGCCGGCGGCCAGTTTTCGAGCTTCATGCCGAGCGTGAGACCACGCGAGGCAAGCACTTCCTTGATC
>Ga0164242_10009587_pt1 | contig 10426 bp, 10 predicted proteins | sample OricomgcompostMG_FD_108783 | JGI IMG/M metagenome (GOLD analysis project Ga0164242, IMG submission 108783) | Miracle-Growth compost microbial communities from Emeryville, California, USA - Original compost - Miracle growth compost (MG) ... | reverse complement strand
GAGGCCGTCGACGGCAAGGAGATCGACGCCGTCGACACCGGCTCGTGCGGTGCGGGTGCGTCCGAATGCCCGCTCGGGGCGGCGGGGATGATGGGCGTCTGTCCGGTGGCGAGGCGACGCGCGCGACGTGTGAGGTGCGTCGACGAATCAGCCTTGGCCGGCACGGGTGCGACGGGCGCCGGAGTGACGGGGTCGACCGGCGCGGGGGCCGACGCGACCGGAGCCGCGGCATCAACCGGAGCCGGAGCAACGGGCGCGGGAGCAGCGGGTGTCGACGCGACCGGAGCCGCGGCATCCTTCGCCTGTCCCCAGACGATCGCGGGACGCTCCGTCGGCGCGGTCGCCCGACGGCGCAGCTCAGATCTGCTGATCTGCGCATCCGCCGACGCCTGCACAGGCGTCGTGGCGGTACGGGCCGAACGTCGCGTGCGCGCGGGCTCAGCCAGAGGGGCGTCAGAAGACAAGGGGGAGGCGATCTCTCGGGTCAGGTCGCTGGGGGGCAACAGACGGGCGTAGAACAGTGATCATCTACGCCGTTCGGGGAGGCGAAGATAACGAATGGGTAAACACTACCCCGCCCAAACTGAAAATGCCATGCACGGCGCCCCGATATATCGTCAGCGCCCGTCGATGGCCTCATCGAGCCTGCGGAACAGCTCGGCGCCGGCCGCGATCGTGAGCGCGGAGCCCGGCCGGCCACCCGGCAGACCTCCGACACGGCCTCCGGCTTCCTCGACGAGGAGGGCACCCGCGGCGTGATCCCAGGGGTTCAGCCCCCGCTCGAAGTAGCCGTCGAGGCGGCCCGCGGCGACGTAGCTCAGGTCGAGCGCCGCAGAGCCGATGCGGCGGATATCGCGCGCGAGCGGCATCACGCGTTCGAGCCGGGCGAGGTCGCCGACGTGCGTGGCGGGGTCGTAGCCGAATCCCGTCGCGAGCAGTGCGCCGGCCTCCGGCGCGTGCGCAGGCACGGCGAGTCGATGAGGCTCCGCGTCGCCCGCCTGCACCCAGGCGCCGCCACCCGCGGAGGCATGGAAAAGCTCACCAAGCGCCGGCGCGTACACGGCGCCTGCGAGCGCGTGCCACCGCGTCGGGTCGGGATCGCCCTCGACCGCGGCGATGCTGACGGCGTACGAGGGGATGCCGTAGGCATAGTTGACGGTTCCGTCGATCGGATCCACGACCCACGTGATCGAGGACGTGCCCGCTTCGGCGCCGGATTCCTCGCCGAAGAACCCGTCGTCGGGCCGATCGCGCACCAGACGCGCGCGGATCAGTGCCTCGACCTCGCGATCAGCCTCCGTCACGATGTCGGCGAGCGCCGACTTCGTGGCGGCGATGTGCACGCCTTCCTCGTGACGGCGTCGTGCCAGTGCGCCCGCCTCGCGGGCGATGTCGACGGCGAGCTTCTCCAGGGCGGCAGGGGTCTGCGAGGCGATCATGCCTCCACGCTACGTCTGATCGCGTGGGCGGTCAGCGCTGACCGGGCAGCGGAGGCGGAGGCGGGTAGTCGCCGTATCCCGGCGCGGCCGGCGGCTGTGGCGCCTGCGGCTGAGGAGCCGGTGCGGGCGCAGGCCAGTCCGACTCTGCCGGCATCGCGTACGGGTCGATGTACGGCCGGGGCGCAGCGGTCGGCTCGGGCGCGATGGCGGGTGCCGGCTCGGGCGCGGGCCAGGCCTGTGCCGGCGGTGCCGGCGCGGGCGGTGCGGGCGCAGGTGGTGCAGCCGGCGCCGGCGCGGCGGGCGCAGCATCCATCCCCTGGTACGCCTGTGTCGGATAACCGGTGTAATACGCGTTCCAGTCGGGCTGCCCGTCGGGAAGGACCGGAAGGGGCGTGACACCGTCGGCATAGGTGGGCCAGCCCTGCGGCACGGTGGAAGGCCCCGCGACGGCACGGTGCGGCGCGAACAGCGCATTCACGAGCGGAACCAGCGCCGTGCCCACCGCCGCCAGGATCGCGATCGCGACGGTCAGTCGCCAGTAGATGTCGTAGAAGTGCACCCACTCGCGCAGCATGAGCGGGAACACGAGGGCGAGTGCAAGGAGAGCGACCAGCACGATCGTCACCCACGCGACGATGTTCGTGAAGGTCGTGCGGTGGCGATCCCACGCCTTCACATAGAGGCGCACGTGCAGCACGCCCAGCTGCAGAATCAGCACGATGAGCAGGAAGGAGAGGAACCGACCCGCTCCCCCGCCGAATTCGTAGCCGCCGAACTCACGGAACGGCAGCCAGATCATGACCGCGCCGATCAGCAGTGTCACGACCCACACGACCATGCTCGTCAGCGCGAACCAGACCGGTCGTCGCGGTGCAAGGTGCGTGTCGAGGAGCGCGACGCCCGAGAACGCCACCATCAGCAGGATCGTCAGGAAGGCGCGCCCGACGATGCCGTTGGCAGACCCCAGCAGCACCATGATCACGCACACGACGGCGGCGGCGATCAGGGCGCCGATCGCCACCCAGATGGCGACGCGCAGCAGCTTCGTGTTGGACGTCTCCGCTTCGGGAGGCGTCACCTGCGGCATGGTCATGAGAGTCCTCTCGTCGACGGGCGGCCCGTGCCCCCATCCTGACACGGACGACCGACAAGATGAGAGGGGATGCCGCGGATCTGTGGAGAAGACCGTCATCCACCGCCTGGGAGCCGACCGTTCAGCCGATGAGACGCTGCGCCGCCCGCCGCACCTCGGCGCGCAGCTTCCCCACGACCGGGCGGACTACTTCGCCTCGTCATCGGCGACGTGGGCACGCGTCGGTCGAAACCCGTTGTCGATTCCCCAGATGATGGCTGCTGAGCGATTCGTCAGTCCGAGGCGGCGATAACACGTGCGAATGTGTGTCTTGACCGAGTTGACCGACAGATAAAGGGCCTGTGCGATGGCGTTGTTGCTCAGTCCCATGGTGATGAGAGCGAGCACTTCGCTCTCGCGTTGAGTGAGCCCGCGGTCTCGGCCCGGCCAGTCGCCGTCCGTCACCGTGCGCCCGCGATGCCGGGGCGCATCGGGCAGAGGCTCACCGCGGTGCACGGCGACCAGTGCGTCAACCAGCTCTTCAGCGGTGAGCTCTTTCGAGAGGTAGGCGTCCGCGCCTTTCGCGAGCGTCTCCGAGATGACCTTCGGATCCGTGTTCCATGAGTAGACCACGGTTCTGGCCACTGCGGGGTTGGCAGCGAGGTCGCTGACCCCTCCGGCCGCGTCGGCGCGACGCGCGAAGGTGTCGTACAGAGCGACGTCTACCGTCACGTCGACGCTTTCACCGGCGTCGAGCTCGACGACCTCCAGAACGTCTTCGTGACCCTGGAGCATTCCCGCGAGGCCCTGAACCACGATCTCGTAGTCGTTGACCAGCGCGACCCTGATGGGAAGCATGCGATCAACCGTACGCCCGCCGTCACCCCCAGGGGTGAATTGTCGAAAGTTCGGTCGCCTGATGCCGCGCGAGTGTCATGCTGAGCATGGGGGAACAGGCATCTGCCAGGCGTGGATGCTCTCCGGCGGGCTCGTCCTGCTGTCCGCCTTGTGAGTCCGCCGGAGCCCTCGCTGACGAGAGGCAGACCCTCATGGACGCGCACGGGCACCCGGCATTCATCCTCGAGAAGGCGACCATCCGCGAGCTCCTCGTCGAGCTCGAGAAGGTCGAGCGGGCGCGTGAGCGGGAAGACTGCCTGCGGCTGCGATCGCGGGAGCGGATGCTGACGGCAGAACTGCGCCGGCGGCGTGAACGGCTCGCGCCGGCCGAGCACTTATTTCACCCCGAAGGGTGAGATACAGCCGGTTACAGTGACAAGCGTGGGAGAAATTCGGGTTGCTGTCGTCAGTGAAGACGAATGGGTCGACTGAGCTACGACGGCCAGGTCTCGGTCGACATCGACGACCGGGCCCTCGCCCATCTCCAGATCGTCGTCGCCGACAAGCTCCGCCGCGGCGAACCATTCGCTTTCAGCTGGCGCGACGATCCCTCCACGGGCGACGGGCGCACGACCATCTGGATCAATCAGGGCTCGTCGCTCGTCTTCAAGTACCACGGGAGTAGAGCGCCGCGCGTCAACCGCGCGTGGCTCGAGGTCCTCGCAATCGCCGCCAACTCGGTCGGCGGCCTCCACCTCGTCTCCGAACCGGCACCGGACCTCTCCGCCGAACCCGGCGACCACCACGAGCAGCCGATCACCGTGGAGTGACGCGGTCTCCACCCTCCCAGCGCTCGACGATGTACTCCCGCCCCCGCCCGGATACTGTCAGCCCGAGACCGAACGCGCTCTCGTCGGGCGTGAAACGACCGTCCACCAGGGGCGCGACTCCGTCGAAAAGCATCGCCTCGATCAGCTCGTGATCGTGGAAAGACTCCACGTGCACCACACGACTGCCGATGCATCCGAGCACCGCGTGCAACGCGGGAGCGGTGTGGGCGCTCAGCGGCATGCTCGCGGCGGCGCACTGCGCGTCCGCATGGAGAAAGCCGGTGACGCCGCCACATCTTGTCGCGTCCGCCTGCACGACGTCGACAGCATCCGCAGCGATCAGCGTGTGGAACCCCGCCGGCGTCCACACGTACTCACCCGCCGCCACTTGCATGTCACGGGGCGCACTGTCGCGCACGAGCCGGAGCCCCGCCAGGTCGTCGCTGGAGACCGGCTCCTCGAACCACGAGACGTCCGCCTCCTCGGTGAACCGCCGCGCCTGAGCGCGTGCCTGCGCGCGCTCATAGGCGCCGTTGGCGTCGACGAACAGTCGGACATCATCGCCGATGACATCGCGCGCTGCGCGCACCCGCGCGGTGTCGGCCGCGGCATCCCGCCCCACCTTCATCTTCACCGCGTGCATGCCTCGCTGCACCCACTCGCTCAGCTGTGCCGACGTCTGCTCCGTCGAATAGTTCGTGAATCCCCCGCTCCCGTATGCGAGGACTCCCTGCCTCTGCACGCCGAGCAGATCGAGCAGCGAGACCTCGCGCAGGCGGGCCTTCAGATCGTGCAGCGCGATGTCGACCGCCGACACCGCCGAGGCCGCCACGCCGCACCAGCCGATGTTGCGCACCGCCCTCGCCATCGCCCAGAACGCCTTACCCGTGGCATCCACCTCCCGCCCGAGGACGACGGGGGCGAGGATGTCGCGAATGACGCCGATCGCGCCGGTGGAGGTGTAGGAGTACCCGAGACCCGTCTGGCCCGCAGAGCCCACTTCGACCACGACGATCGTCGTGCTGTCCCATCGGGCAGTGCCGTCGGACTCAGGGCACGGCGCTCCGTCGGTGCGCGTGGGCACGGTGTATGCGGTGGCCCGGAGGGTCGTGATCGGTGCGTCCATGGCCCGGCCTGTCAGTCGTCGTCGGAGCGGCCCAGATGCAGGGCGTTCTTGACACGGGCGACGCCTTCGGTGGCCAGAGCCGCCGCCGCGTCCTTGATGACGTCCTTCTCGAACGGATCGCCCTTCAGCAACGAGAGGCCCGTATTCTTCGCATACTCCGCGGTGATGTGCGGCGGCAGCGGCGGCACGTTGCGGCTGACGACGGCGTCGATGACGGTCACCCCGTCGTGGGCGAGCGCTTTGTCCATCGCGGCGGCGACATCGTCATCGTCATCGACCCGGATGCCCTGGAACCCCAGCAGCCGCGCGAAGCCCGCATAGTCGACCGATTCGACGTCCTGCGCCCCGCGCCAGACGGGGTTGGCGTCTTCCGTACGCATCTCCCACGACACCTGACCGAGATCGGAGTTGTGGATCACGAGCACCACGAGCTGCTTGTTCGCCCATGCCTGCTGGTACTTCTTCACGGTGATCAGCTCGTTCATCCCGAGCATCTGGAAGGCGCCGTCGCCGATCGTGCAGATGACCGGGCGATCGGGATGCGCGAACTTCGCCGCCACGGCATACGGCATCGCCGCCAGCATCGTGGCCAGGCGTCCCGACAGGTCGCCGCGCATCCCCCGGCGCAGCCGGATGTGGTGTCCGTACCAGTCCGCCGTCGTGCCGGCGTCGGCGGTGACGATCGCGTGCTCGGGCAGGCGTGCGTTCAGCTCGTGGAAGAAACGGCGCGGATTGGCACCGTCGTCGTAGTCGAGCATCGCCTGGGCGTGCATCTCGCGCTCCCAGTCGGCCATCTCGTCGGCGATCTTCTTCTGCCACGCGAGATCGTCCTTCTGCGTGAGCATCGGGAGCAACGCGGCCATCGTCGCGCCGACATCGCCCCACAGGTTCACCTCGTGCGGATAGCGGGTGCCCAGCTGCTCGGGCTTGAGATCGATCTGGATGCCGCGCGCCGAGCCGCTCTCGGGCAGGAACTCGCCGTACGGGTAGTTCGTGCCGATCATGACCAGCGTGTCGCAGTCGTTCGACTGATGCAGACTCGGCAGCGAGCCGAGCAGTCCGAGCTGCTGCGTGTGGTACGGGACGTCCGCGGGGATCACGTCCTTGCCCCGCAGCGTCGTGATGATGCCGGCACCGGCCAGCGAGGCGGCGCGCAGAACGGCCTCGCTCGCATCCCGCGCCCCGGCTCCGACCAGGAACGTCACGCGCTCCCCTGCGTTGATGATCTCGGCCGCACTCCGCAGCTGCTCTTCGGGCGGGGTCACCACACTCGAGGCCGGCGCCGCGCTGGACCGCGACACCCAGTGCGCGCGGGGCGGCTCGACGGCGGGCATCGCCTGCACATCGTGCGGCAGCACGATCACCGCCGGACGCAGGTGCAGCGACGCCGCACGGAAGGCCGTGTCGACGACGACCGGCACCTGCTCGGGGCTCACGATCGTCTGCACATAGCAGGCGACATCCTGGAAGACGCGCTCGAGGTTGCTCTCCTGCTGGGTCGCGGTTCCCAGGGCCGCAAGCCCCTGCTGGCCGACGATGGCCACGACCGGCTGATTGTCCATCTGGGCGTCGTACAGGCCGTTGAGCAGATGAAAGCCGCCGGGGCTGGAGGTCGCAACGCACACGCCGACCTTGCCGGTGAATTTCGCGTACGCGGTCGCCATCAGCGCGCAGACCTCCTCGTGCGTGGGCCGCACATAGGCCAGGCCCTCGTGGCGCCGGTCCGCGTCGCCGAGTGCGCCGTCGAAGGCCCCGACGCCGTCGCCGGGGAATCCGAAGACGTGCGTGACACCCCACTGCCTCAGTCGTTCGATGATGACGTCGCTGACTGTCTCGGTCATCGTCTGCTCCCTTCTCGCGCACGCATCGTGCGCACTCACGCCGCGGTGCCCGTCAGCCGGTCGGCAGTCCGTGCGGCCAGGGCCATGATGGTCAGTGCGGGATTGGCGCTGCCCTGTGTGGGCAGGATGCTCCCGTCAGTGATGTACAGGTTCTCCACGGCGAACGATCTGCCGTCTCGGTCGACAACGCCGTGCTGCTCATCCGCGGCCATCCGCGCGCCGCCGACCAGGTGCGCATAGCGCTGCACGGTGATGAGCTCGCCCGCGCCCGCGGCCTTCAGAATCGTCTCCATCGTGCGCTGTGCCGCCGCGAGCAGTTCCTTGTCGTTGTCGCACTGCGTGTAAGAGAAGTGCGCAACGGGCATGCCGTGGCGGTCCTTCTCGTCGGCGAGGGTGACGCGGTTCTCCGGCAGCGGGAGGAACTCGCACAGCGCCCCGAGGCACGCCCAATGCACGTAATCGGTCATGTCCTCGCGCAGCTCGGTGCCCCAGTGTCCCTGAGCCATCATGTGTTCGGCCCAGGTGATGGGCAGGGGCGAGACCGTCTGCACCGAGAAGCCGCGCTTGTACGGCATGCGCGGATCGGTCTCATAGAACTGCTCGGTGCTCACCTCGGGAGGCGGCCCCTTGTACATGCGGATCTCATCGTCGAAGCGACCGGCCGTCTGCGGCGCACCCTGCACCATCACATAACGCCCGACCTGGTCGAAGTCGTTGCACAGGCCGTCGGGGAAGCGCCGCGAGGTCGAGTTCAGAAGCAACCGCGGGGTCTCGATCGAGTAGCCGGCGACGATGACGACCCGCGCACGCTGAAATCTTTCCATGCCATCGCGCCGGTAGTGCACACCCGTCGCGCGACCTGTGCGTTCGTCGATCTCGATCGCGACGACCATGCTGTCCGGGCGTATCTCGGCACCCTGCGCCAGCGCGTCGGGGATGTGCGTCACGAGCGGCGACGCCTTGGCGTTGACCTTGCATCCCTGCAGGCAGAACCCGCGGTAGATGCAGTGCGGGCGGTGGCCGAAGCGTCCGTTGACGATCGCCACGGGGCCCACCCGCGCATCGATACCGGCGCGTTCGGCACCGCGGAGGAACACCTCGCCGTTGCCTCCCACCGGATGCGGCCGCTGCGGATATCGATGCGGGTCGCCCCACGGCCAATCCTCACCGGCGACCGGCAGTTCCTCCTCGATCTGCCGGTAGTACGGCCGCAGCTGCGCGTAGTCGATCGGCCAGTCGACACCGACGCCGTCGGCGGTGGCGGTGTGGAAATCGCTCGGGTGGAAGCGCGGCGTGTATCCGGCGTAGTGGACCATCGATCCGCCCACTCCACGCCCGGAGTTGTTCGATCCCAGCGGCACGGGGTCGGCGCCGCCGATGAGGCGGGGCTCGGTCCAGTACAGGTGGTGCGAGCCCGCCTCGTCGCTGACCCAGTCCTCCTCGGGATCCCAGAACGGACCCGCGTCGAGGGCCGCGACCCGCCACCCCTCGCGAGCGAGGCGCTGCAGCATGGTCGCTCCCCCCGCACCGGCCCCGACGATCACCGCGTCGAGTTCGTCCGTGTCATCGAAGCAGCGCATCTCCTGGCGCTGCGCAGGGTCGATCCCGCCGCGCGGCGTCAGGAGCCACGCAGACGCGTTCCGCTCGCGCACGCTCACTGCTGCCCCTCCGGCCTGCGGGGTGCCGGGCGGGCATCGGCGACCTCGAACGGTTCGCGACGGCCGATCCCGAGGTTCTTGTAACCGCGCGGATAGGCGGGTCCCGCGAACCCGATCTCGTCCCAGACGGAGGGATGCGCGTAGAAGGCCGTCATCGCGTATCTGGTCCACAGGCTCCACACGGCGGCCGGCGGCATCCCGTGCCAGCGTCGCTCCGAGGGCCACGTGCGCACCGCCTCGATGAGCTCGCGCTGCATTCGGGCCCCGCACTCGGCGAAGCCGCTGCCGGACCCGCTGCGCGCATCGTCGTCCAACGCTCGCACCGAGGTGTGCCACGCCTCACGATCGGAAGGCATCGTGTCGTAGTGCCAGCCGTCGGTCTCGTCGGCGAGCAGGCGCGCGTCGACAGCGCCGAGGACGTCGATATATGGACCGGCGTCGTCGAGCTGGCCGACCAGGTGATCGAGCAGGTGGCGCGCGACGTCGCGTTCCCGCCCATGGAAGAAGTGCGTCCGGCCCGTGGTCTGGACACGCCGCTCGATCAGTGCGCGGGTCGCCGGATCCCACCTGGAACGCTGGCCCATGGCATCCTGCCCCGGAAAGCGGCCTCGGTCGGAGCTCGCGGTCATCGTTCCCTCCGCAGCAGGGCGGCCAGCAGCCCCATGCCGCCGACGAGCGTCACCAGCAGCGGCGCCAGCAACGGCGGACCCATCTCCATGTTGTAGCGGAAGTTCTTCCATCCCCCCGGCTTCTGGGCGATGCCACGCGCGTGCAGGTATACGCCCTGCACGCCGTTGCCGACGACCACCGCTGAGGCGATCGGCAGTGCGGTCTTGGCCATGCGCCGGCTGGAGGTGCCCATGACACCGGCCACCGCGGCGGCGGCCCCTGTGGCGATCGGCGACCACATCCACAGGTCCCCGAAGCTGGCCTTGTCGTGCTCGAAATAGATCTCCGCCGAGGTCACCACGGCCCCCACGGCGGTCAGCGCCGAAAGACTCCGTTCGAACCGACCATGCTGCACATTGCGGACCAGCCGGTCGATGCCGACCAGCCCCGTTGGCTGTCGCCGTGATGAAGCACTCACAGGAACCGAGCCTGCGCGCGCAGGGCTCCCACGACAACGGGGTTGCGGTCGACCGGCACTCGCGCTAGGTGGCCTCCAGGTCGAGCGCGGCATTGATCAGCGCCAGGTGACTCAACGCCTGCGGGGTGTTACCCCAGTGGGTGCCGTCGGCGTCGGTCATCTCGGCGAAGACGCCGACGTCGTTGGCGGTGGCGGCGAGACGGTCGGCCAGGCGGGCCGCCTCGGTGGCCCTGCCGAGACGGGCCAGGGCCGACACGAGCCACCAGCCGCAGGCGACGAACGGCGCCTCGACGTCCTCCGCTCCGCCGAAGCGATAGACGAGCCCGTCACAGCCGAGCCCCGCGCGAATCGCCTCGACAGTCGAGGCCATCCGTTCCGCACTCGGGAAGCCCGCCCCTACATACAGCAGCACCGAGGCGTCGAGCACACGGCGGCCGGGCGACATCGTGTACGCCTGGAGCCGGCGGTCCCAGGCGTGGGCGTCGATCCATCGGCGGATCCGGCCCTGCACGCGTCGCCACCGGGCGACGTCGCCG
>Ga0164242_10009586_pt1 | contig 10428 bp, 11 predicted proteins | sample OricomgcompostMG_FD_108783 | JGI IMG/M metagenome (GOLD analysis project Ga0164242, IMG submission 108783) | Miracle-Growth compost microbial communities from Emeryville, California, USA - Original compost - Miracle growth compost (MG) ... | reverse complement strand
CGCGAGTCCGATAGCAGTCCCGTAGGCGAGAGATTCTGTGTAGTCGAGCGGCGGCAGCCACGCGCTGCGCGGCGCGAAATTACGGAACACGTCGCCGAGCTCGACCGGCACCTTGAGCGACGCACCGAGGTATTCCGGCAGGCCGCGTAGTGTCGCGTTCCCACCCACGAGGATGGCGCGGGTCACGGGGGCGTGCGCAGCAAGAGCCCCGGCGCGCGTCTGCCAATAGTCGAGGCGGCGCACTATCTCTTCGCGTATCACGGAAACGGTCGAGAGCATGGCGGTGAGGTATTCGTCGCTTTCCTGCCCTACCACCAATCCCTTCTCTGCCTTCACGCGCTTCGCCTCTTCTTCCGTGACACCGAAGTGCTTCTGTACGGCAAGCGTCAGCGCATGGCCGCCGATGTCGAGCGTCGTCGCGAACCGCGGAATGCGCGACGAGACGATGAGGAGCTTCGTCGTGGTCTTTCCGATGTCGATGATGAGGACAGTATCAGTATCGCCGTACGGCAGGAGCGCGCGCGGCAGGGCGAACACTTCGCTCTCGATGGCGCGTACCGTCACGCCCGCATCGGCGAAATTCTGGAGCGTCGCGTCAATGACGCGGCGGGCGTAGCCGATTCCCACGACATGCATACTGTCTCCCTGCTCTTTGAGCGGCACGATGTCATAGGCGACCTCCTGCGCCGGAAGCGGTACGTATTCATCGATGTGCTCCTCCACGGCGATGCGCCACTCGGCCGGCGTACGGCCAGGGACCGTCGCCTCGAAAAGATAGCCGCGGGATTCAGGGAGCGTGATATTGGCGTATTTGACCTTGAACTGCTTCGAAAGTTCGCGCAGCGTTTTTACGATACCTGGCCGATCGGTCACTTCGCTGTTCTGGACCACGCCTGGAGCGAGCCTCGTTTCTGCATATTCCCCAAGCTCGAGTCCGGCCACTTTGTCTTTAAGCGTCACGACCTTCACGCCGCTTGCCGATACGTCGATGCCGGCGGTCGGAAGAGAAAGGTACTCGGGCGGAGCGAACTCAAGCTGCGCGATGCGAGAGAGCGTGCGAAACATGACGATAGTATACCGCAGCGCACACCATTACCGCGTCACTAATGTGCGCTCGTGCCGGGCGGTATCAATCGGTCAGGGACGACGAATGCGAACGTATCGCCCTCGCCTACCGCAAAAAGCATGCCGTTGCTCTCGAGCCCCTTTATCTTTCGTGGTGCAAGGTTCGTCACGAACGAAAGCTGCCGGCCCACGAGCGCATCAGGCTCTGTGTATGCAGCAATACCGGAAACGATCTGCCGCGGGGCGGCTTCGCCAAGGTCGACCATGAGACGTAGGAGCTTGTCGGTCTCTGGGATTCGTTCGGCAGAAAGCACGGTTCCTACCTTCACCTCCACCTTTGCGAAGTCATCTATGGAAATACGCGGTTCTTCTGGCGCAGTATCAAGAGCCGGAACGGTCGCCGTAGGCACCGCACGTTCAAGGAAGCTGGTGAGTATGAGCGCGGCGGCGGAAGCGTCCACATCGGGCGAGCCTTGCATGCGGGTGCCGTCGGGCATACGGCGCGCAGCCTGCGTCGTGAAGAGCTCGGATTCAAAGTGGATCTCGGCTCCGGTACGCGCTTTCAAGTCATCGGCGAACGTGCGTGCGTCTTCCGCGATGGCGTTCTCGCCGCCCGCAAGATTCGTCGAATGACCGATGACCGCTGCTTCCACACCCTTCTCGCGCATAAGCATGGCAAGATCGTCCAGGAGACGCGGGTCGGTAGGACGCGTGCTGTGCGGAAACCCCATGGTGCCCGCATCGTCCGAGAAAGCGATGCCGGTCTTCTTCGTTCCGTAATCAATGCCGATGTATTTCATGCTGCCTATAGTATCCTAATTTTCTCTTTGGTTCCCGCTTCAGCCCCCTTCCTCGTATGGTATGGTACGTGCATGAACATATTGCACAGCAGCACATGGGCGCATTCGCTTCTGCACATAGTCGGTCTCGGCGGACTTACGCTCTTTATCATCGTAGTGGCAGTGTGGAGCTTAGTATGGAAAGGTGTCGCGCTATGGGTGTCTGCCCGCAATCACCAGCGCGCATGGTTCGTCGTGATGCTCATCCTTAATACCGCCGGCATCCTTGAGATTATCTATCTCTTCGGCTTCCGCAGCGACAAGAAAGAAGGCGCGACTAAGTCACTCTTCAATAACCCTGCGGCAGAGTCAGACGCAGCCGAAGAGCCGGTTGCACAAACACCTTCCGCGTAGTTGAATAGCCAGACGGAGGAGTGCGTGAGTGGTCGAAACGAGCGGTCTTGAAAACCGCCAGATCGAAAGGTCTCGTGGGTTCGAATCCCACCTCCTCCGCACTATCGAGTTCACACACATCCATATAACAGTACGAAAAAGCGCGCGTGCGGTGCTATCATTACGCCATGCCTCGTGATCCTTTATTCTCCTGGGAAGGAAAAGAATATGCGTTCGAAGAGCATGGTCCCGATTGGTATTGGGCGCTCGGCATCATCACGGTCGCTGCCGTTCTCACGGCCATACTTTTCAGCAATATCCTTCTCGCGCTCGTCATCGTCGCAGGCGCCGCTGCTATCGCGCTCCAAGCAGCCAAGCACCGCAAGGTCCACCGCTTCTCTATCTTCGAGAACGGCATCGCGGTAGACGACAATCTCTATCTCTATGAACACATGCGCGATTTCGGTATCCTTGAATATGTCGACCCGACACTTCCTCCTGCCCTTTCAATAAAGACGAACCATATCCTTGCACCGCATCTGCTTATTCCTATCCATGAGTACGAGCCAGAAGAGATCTATGACTACATCTCGAACCACCTTCCTGAAGGAATGCATGAGGAGACACTTGTCGACCGTGTCGCGTCTTTCCTGCGGATATAATCTTGCGTTTAGGCGCTAAGAACGGTACAGTCAAGCCACGCTCTCGTCGTTCAATGGATAGGACACATCCTTGCGGAGGATGCAATGTAGGTTCGATTCCTACCGAGAGCACCGAGTGAGTGAAACGAGCAAAAGCGCATTTTATGCGCTTTTGCTCGTTTCCGAGCGAGGTGCGAATTGGCAAGCTCTGCTTACCGAGAGCACCGAGTGAGCAAACAGAAAAGCTGCGCCTTGCGCAGCTTTTCTGTTTCGAGATGCGAATAGGTGTGGTGCTATACTTTTTTCATGAAATCCGTGCGCAGAGGCTTTACGCTCATCGAGCTTCTCGTCGTCATCGCCATCATCGCTCTCCTTTCGAGTGTCGTTCTCGCGTCGCTCAACAGCGCGCGTGAGAAAGGAACTGCGGCGAAGAAAAAGTCAGAGTTGCAGGCCATGTCCGTGGCGCTTGAGCAATACTATCTTGATACAAATTCTGTTCCTGCAAATCCTGGCGGTGGAAACTGGGCCACTGCTAATACTGCCCTTGGCGTGCTCGTCCCAAAATATATGCCGAGCATCCCGATATCTCCTGATAGTAACCCCTATTATTACTATGCCTATGGAGCGTTCTATCTCGTCGCTTCGGAAATTAATGACGAGTACGGGCCAGGAAAGGATGGCTGGCATTGTTCTGATGCTACGGGCGGCGTGCCAGGTAGCGCATTTTATTGCCTTGATACCTATAAATAAAAACAGCGGGTCACCCCGCTGTTTTTATTACGCCTTCGTCGCAGCGCGATTGACGGCCTTTGTAAGACGCGACTTCTTGCGCGCAGCGGTATTTTTCTTGATAATGCCGCGTTTTGCCGCCTTATCGATAGCCTTATAGGCTGCCGAGAGAGAGGCACGCGCTGCCGCTGTATCGGTCGCCATCGTCTTGGTTACCGCCTTGGTCGTTTCAGTAAGGACGCGCTTGCGGCGTACGTTGAACACGCGCTTCTTGAGGGATGCGCGATGTGCTTTCTTTGCTGAGCTGGTGATTGCCATGTAGGAGCATCCTACGACACAAGCGGCCGTCCTGCAAGCAGGACAGGCGCATTCGCCCATTATCGTGGATAACGTATTATAGGAGCATGATTCGCCACATTACCGGCACCGTACGTTCCGTGGAGCCTACCGGCTGCGTCGTTGACGTAAACGGCTGGGGCGTTTTCGTGAGCTTGCCGAATTCCGCGCGCGTGAGTCTCGATGAGACTATTACCCTGCTCACCTACATGGCTGTAAAGCAGGACGGCATTGAGCTGTACGGTTTTATTGAGGCTGCAGATCGCGCCTTTTTCGAACAACTCCTGACGGTTTCCGGCGTCGGTCCCAAGACCGCCCTTTCCATTCTTACCCGCGCACCGCGCGAATCGCTCCAGAACGCTATCGCTATCCGCGACATCTCCTATCTCACGCGCGTTGCCGGTCTTGGCAAGAAAGCTGCCGAGAAGCTTGCGGTGGAGCTTTCAGAAAAAGTCATCGTCTCAGGCGAATCGACCCAGGGCGATACCGACGCCGAAGTGCTCGATACGCTCGTCGCGCTCGGTTATACCGAGCGCGAAGCTCGCGCGGCGCTCGCGCGCGTTCCGCTCAGCGTTGCGGGCCGCGATGCGCGCCTTAAGGCGGCACTTAGCGCGCCATAGCCTATGCAGCCTCTTCGTTCTCTCATTCAGGCCCTTCTCCCGCGAAAACTGTATCGCGCATTTCTTGTTCCCTACCACGCTTCATGGGCGCTCATAAGCGCAGTGCGCTACGGCTTTCCTGCAAAGAAGCTCATCGTTATCGGCGTGACCGGCACGAAGGGAAAATCATCCGTTACGGAAATGGTCTCCACAATCCTTGAAGAAGCAGGCCATACGGTCGCTGTTTCGAGCACGATTCATTTCAAGACCGGCAAGACGACGCGCCCGAACCTTTTCAAGATGACGCTTCCTGGCCGAGGCTTCATCCAGAAGCTGCTTGCCGAAGCGGTGCGCGATGGCGCCACCCACGCGGTCATCGAGCTCACGAGCGAATCAGCGCTGCAGTATCGCCACCTTTTCCTGTATTTGGATGCGCTCATCTTCACGAACCTTGAAAAGGAGCATTTGGAATCGCATGGTGGCATGGAGAATTATTTCCAGGCGAAGTTCCGTCTTGGAAAGGCGCTTGCCCGTTCGCCTAAGCGGCCGCGCGCCATCATCGCGAACGGCGAGAGCGAGTACGGGAGGCGATTCCTCGCGCTTCCCGTCGAACGTTCCATTTCCTTCTCGCTTTCTGAAGCGGAGAACCTCACGTATGGCGACCATAGTTCATCCTTCATGTTCGACGACGTACACATCGAGCTTCCGCAACCAGGTGCGTTCAGTGTCCGTAACGCGCTCGCGAGCATGCATGCAGCGGCCTTCTTCGGTGTTTCTGTTGTCCAGAGCGCAAAGGCGCTCGGAATTCTTACGCGTATTAAAGGTCGCGCCGAGCACATCGATGAAGGCCAGCCGTTCGCAGCCGTCGTCGATTATGCGCACACGCCAGATTCATTAAAAGCGCTCTATGATGCGTACCCGGGCCGAAAGATATGCGTGCTCGGCAATACGGGCGGCGGGCGCGACACGTGGAAACGCCCAGAGATGGGACGCATCGCTGACGAATCGTGCGCCGAAGTCATCCTTACCGATGAAGATCCGTACGACGAAGACCCTGCTACCATCCTTGAAGCGATGAAAGAAGGCATGGCGCGCGAACCACGCATCATCATGGATAGACGCGAGGCCATACGCGCGGCGCTCGAGCTCGCACAGCCTAACGACACTGTGCTCATTACCGGAAAAGGTACCGACCCGTACATCATGAAGGCGAACGGGAAAAAGCTGCCGTGGAGCGATGCAACCGTCGTATCCGAGGAGCTTAAGAAGATGCAATAGTGTTCCTGGTATGATGTGCTCATGAGAAACGATATCTTCCTCTTTGGCGGCATTATCATCTTCTTTTTCGTACTCTGGCTCTATTCAGGCGGCCCGACCAAACCTATCTCGTTCGCAGGCCCGTACATTACGCCGATTACGGATACTGGCGTTCAGTCAATCGGGTATGGCGGCACTGGAAAATATGACGCTCCGAACGGAAACACCCCAAGCGGAAATACTGGTGGCCAATCATTCTTAAGCCGCTGGTTCGGCGATGACTCGGATACGGCGGTCTCCGCTGCTGACCGCTCGCCCTATGCCGGAAAAGTGCAGATTGAGGGAGGGAATCCTGATTCAACAGAATTACGCTCGGAATACATCACCATCCGTTCGGAATCTAATACGGATATATCCATTACCGGCTGGCAGCTCAAGAGCACGAAGACCAGCTCGCAGGGAGTCATCACTACCGGTGCACGTATCGCGCGAAAGGAAGGCGTAAATCGAAGTGACCTCTCCCCTATCGTGCTCGGGCCCTATATGGAGGCAATCGTCGTAAGCGGCCGCTCACCCATAGAAGATTCGTTCCTGGAAACGGAGTGCACCGGCTATCTGGACGAGCACGACTCCTTTACTCCTTCCTTGAGCAATTCCTGCCCCGACCCGCTCGATGAACTGGCGAACCAGTATGGCGGCAATACAAGAAGCTATGACCAGTGCTATGACTACGTGAGCAGCCTGCCGAGCTGTCGTGTTGATGACGACAATGATAGTGATGTGCCGAATTCCTGCAGGACTTTCGTGGACTCGCGCCTTAGTTATTCAGGCTGCGTCTCGTCTCATCGCAATGATGCTGATTTCTATGGCGACACCTGGCGCGTATACCTCGATAGCACGCGGGAACTCTGGCGCACCGGTGGCGACACCATAGAATTGCTCGACGCCAGCGGCAAAGTGGTAGACGTATACTCGTATTAACGGTATAAAAGCAAAGTGCTGTAAGGAAATTTGCGCCCATAGCTCAGTTGGTAGAGCAGCTCCCTTTTAAGGAGACGGTCCCAGGTTCGAGCCCTGGTGGGCGCACTAAGACGTTCGGTTGGAAACGTGTTCAGGCTGGAAGCCGATGCCGATGATGCGCGCAGGTATGCGGCGCAGTATAGGGAGTGCAGTAAGAAGATACATGAACCATGGCGCGCGGATGTCGCCGCGAGCATGCAATACCGGCGAGAGTATCTTGTCTTGGATGAATACCTGCAACCTCTGCATGCGAAGCGCCGGATGAGCACGGCGAGCCTGTATCTTTTGCAAGAGCGCGAGCGAAGGCGCGTTCGTTTCATTCGTGAATGCTGGAATGAGGATATTCGCTGCCGCAACCGCATCCTGTACTGCATAGTTGATGCCGACCCCACCAATCGGCGACATTGCGTGCGCGGCATCGCCGATCAGCACGAGCCCTTCGCGTGCCCATGCCTGTACATGGTCAACGCTCACGGAAAGAAATTTCACCTTGTCCCAGGAATCCACTTCAGCAAGCACTTCTTCTGATAAGCCGGCAAGGTTCGCAATTCTCGTACGGAACGCTTCAAGGCCGCGTGCCTTCACTTCCTCATACTTCCCCTTTTCGATGATGAACGCGCACTGCCAGTAGTCGGCGCGATCGAGCATGATGAGCCCTGCGCCGCGGTTCAGGTAGCCGAGCGATTGCTTGTCGTCCGTGCCGCTCTTTCCGATGCGGAACCACAGCACATCAATAGGCGCGCCGAGCTCCTCGACCTTGAATTCACCTTTCTCGCGCACGATGGAATGCCGGCCATCCGCGCCGACCACCAGGTCGGCGCGGATTTCATATGCCTTTTCGCTACCGTTTTCTTTACCGACAGCTTTCAAGCCGACAACGCGGCCATTCTCTTCGACAAGGTCGGTCACTTCTGTTTCCATCATGAGGTGGAAGCTTGGATATGTCTTCCCATTCGTTGCAAGGAAGGTGAGAAAATCCCACTGCGGCATGAACGCGATGAACTTGCACGCTGCTGGGACGTGCCGCAAGTCAGCGACGGTCACTTCTGTCTTCCCGAAGTGGATCGTCATGTGTTCCATCTCGCTGTGCGGCAGGGTAAGGAATTCGTCGAGCAGGCCGAGCTCCTTCAAGATATCCATCGTCGATGGGTGGATAGTGTCGCCTCGGAAATCACGGAAGAAGTCCGGCCATTTCTCAAGGACGATCACCTCAATACCGGCACGTGCGAGCAGGTAGCCCAACATGATGCCCGCCGGCCCGCCGCCCGCGATACAGCAGCGTGTCCCTAACTGGTGCGTGGTCATGGGTATACCGTAGCACGCATTAACGGCTTGAACCGCTAAAGACTTTCAACGTCACCTCGCACGGGCATTGCGCCGGCGCATTCGGACTCTTCATATTGAAAAGCGAGCTGTACGACACAATGATCTCATCGTCTCCCTTCTTATACGCAGTTATCTCGCTACCCGGGCCACCGGCTGCGAGCGCATTATCCACGCTCCACCCAGCATCTGAGAGCTTCTTGGCGTAATACTCCTCGAAGGGTTGGAACAGGCTCGCAAGGTCGGTGACGTTCGGCTGAATTGCCGACGTGACCTGGTATCCGGAAAACTGCTCGTAGGTCGTTGCCTCTTCGCTTCCCCAGGAAATGCCAGGGTAGAGCGGGTATACGTCGGGCAATAGATTCTCGTTTGTCGTGGAGGTCGCGATTGTCGCTGTGCTCGTCGTTGCAACAGTGGAAACAGACGGCTGTGTCGCTGCAGGCTTCGCGAACCACCACGCGAGCACTGCGACGGAAATGATAGCTATGACAAAAATGATGCGAATCTTCATACTAATTAGAGCGAGAGCGCGAAGCGCTCGAGCGCCAGGTCAAGCGGGAGGTCGCGTCCGCGCGAGTCGGAGAGCAGCAGGATGAGATTACGCGAAAGTGCGCGGGCTTCGCTTGGCTTCCAGGCAGTGCTTCCCTTCTGCATCAAGTCGCGCGCCTTCCAATGCAACAGGCCATGCACCATCTCGGGGGCATCGCCGAGACGGTATGCTTTTATGATTTCCTTCCAGAGCGCCGGGCCATTCTTTGCGCCGAGCGCATTCACGAGCGCGCTATTGAAACCACGCGCCGATTTGGCCGCAGCGTCTATCGTAAATACTTTCTCAGCGACCGCTCCGATTTTCTTCACGCGCGCTGCCAAGAGCTTTGGTGCGATGATGGCGACGATATTCTGCGATGCAGCGAGCTCCTTGAGTAGGTCGAGTACGGTATCTGCGCTTTGTACGTTGGCGAACGGGTCATCAAGCACGACGAGTGTCTTTGAGAAGAACAAACCTTGTGCAGCAAGCGCTTCTCGTAGTGCAGGTTCGTTCACCGTATCTGCGTTGATACGGGTATAGAATGCATCCGGCGCTTTCGCGCGCGCCGCTGAAACCCACTGGAAGGCCTTGGCGCGTACGCGATTCACGTCAGAACCGGTAAATAGATAGATCATATATTATGCAGATTCCATTGCGCCCCAGTTCGGTCCCTGTTTCGCGCTCGCGAGAATAGGCACGCCGCTCGTCTCTTCTTCCGGCATGACACTTTCCATAATGCGCTGGATTTCCACCGCAAGAGTCTTCAGTTTCTCTGTCCGTACCTCAAAGACGAGCTCGTCATGCACTTGCAAGATAAGGTGCACGTCTTCAACCAACCCTTCCTTTTCGAGGAAGCGGGTAATCTCGACCATGGCGAGCTTGATGATATCGGCCTGCGTTCCTTGTATCGGCGCGTTCACGGCCATGCGTTCGGCCTGCGCACGCACGTACGGCAGCGGCGACTTCATGCCAGGAAACTCGCGACGGCGGCCAAAGAGCGTTTCAGTGAAGCCTTGGCGGCGCGCCGTGCCTTTCGTGCGCTCGAGATACTCGGCGAGCGTGGTGAAGGTCTGGAAGTAATCTTCATAGAACTGGTGCGCTTCGGATGTAGAGGTGCCGAGCTGCGCCTTGAGTGCATTCACGCCCATGCCGTAGAGGATACCGAAATTGATGATCTTCGCGCGGCGACGCATCTCACGGTCGACATTCTCGGCCGAGACGCCGAACACGGCAGCGGCCACCTCCTGGTGCACGTCGCGCCCGCTCTTGAAGATGTCGATAAGTTTTTCATCACCCGAAAGGATAGCTGCAAGGCGCAACTCTATTTGGGAATAGTCGAGACCGAGCAGCGTGAAGCCTTCCGGCGCTTTGAACGCATCGCGGATGGCGCGGCCGCGCTCGCTGCGTATCGGAATGTTCTGCAGGTTCGGGTTCGCGCTCGCCATGCGACCGGTCACGGTACCGCTCTGAAGGAACTGCGCATGCAGGCGCCCATCCGCATCCAAGAGTTCCGGCATGCTTTCCACGTAGGTGCCGAGGAGCTTTTGTACCTGGCGGAACTCAAGTATGTCGCTGATGATAGGATGCACCTCGCGCAGTTTTTCGAGTTCAGATTCCTTCGTGGAGCGCTGGCCCGTAGCGGTCTTCTTCCCGCCGCTTTTAGCGCCTGGCACTTTCAGCTGCATCTCGTCGAATAGCACTTCGCCGAGCTGCTTTGGCGAGCTTACGTTGAAGGAATGGCCGGCGGCCGCGAATAT
>Ga0164242_10009585_pt1 | contig 10430 bp, 8 predicted proteins | sample OricomgcompostMG_FD_108783 | JGI IMG/M metagenome (GOLD analysis project Ga0164242, IMG submission 108783) | Miracle-Growth compost microbial communities from Emeryville, California, USA - Original compost - Miracle growth compost (MG) ... | reverse complement strand
TGGGAGTGTCCAGGATGGTCAAAGGGTTGCGCACCGGTCCGCAGGCCAGTCCCAACATCCCCATCATGGCTTTCTGCGCCGGAAGACCGCCATACCGGTTAATGATCCTAACCATCCGGACCACCTCATATTGCCACCGGGCAGCCTGCTCCATGTCATGGTGCTGATAAGCACCCATTATCTTGTGATAGAGGGGCGCGGCAAAATTATAAGTGCTGCCAATGAAACCCTTTGCACCTACCGCCAGTGCGCTGAGCAGCATCTCATCGGTACCATACAACAGGTCATACTTTCCTTCCCTATACTGCATGCATGCCTGAAACTCATGAATTTTGGGCGTCGTATACTTAATGCCCCGCAATGATGGAAGCGCCTCTTCGGCCTGGGAAAGAAACGCAACCATATCCAGTTCCACACCCGTTAGCCAGGGAATGTTGTAATAGTAAAAAGGAATACCGTGTGCGCGGGAAGTAACCTCCTTAAGGCTGTCAATCAGGGAAGATACGGATGCGATCTTAAAATAGGAAGGTGGGGTCGCCGAAATAAAATCGGCGCCAGACTTTGCGGCATGGGCTGCCAGATCTTGCGCTTCCCTCAGGCTGTTGTGTCCGACGTGCACGAATACTTTGATCCTGCCAGCAGCCGAAGCAATAAAGGCTTCCGAGAGATCCTTTCGCTCCGAAGAACTGAGTGATGGACCTTCTCCGGTACTTCCACATACGAATATACCCGCTACATCCCAGCTGATCAATTTATTAACTATACCCGGTACAGCACCCAGACGGAGGTTTCCCGCTTCATCGAGCGGCGTAAAAGTTGCCGCGATCATTCCAGTTACTTTCTGTGATATCATTTATTTATTTGTTTATTTATTTACTTTTCGGCCTGCTTTTCCAAAGATCTCCTCCGGCTTGATAAGCTGAAACACAATATATTCATAAGGGTTACTGCTGCCGGCTTCATAGAGCGCACCAATATTCCCCGAAGGAAGTTCGGCCAGGGAAGAGTACGCGGCAGGTCCCCCGTAAAGCACTCGCTGTACCGGCCAGCTGCGCGCCCCATCGAAACTAGCGCGCAAGGTCATATTTCTGCGAACGGCGCTATCGGCAGGATTAAGAAATAGCAGACACTCAAGGGCATGTTTACGCTTTCCATGATAGGAAATGAAACTTCCCTGGCATACGGGCTCAATGAGCGAAGGATCGTCACTGGCGGGGCTCCAACTCATACCCCCGTCCCGGCTGAACGATATTGCCCGGCAATGCTTTCCACGGTAGGAGCGCATGTTCATTATAAGCATACCATCGGTGCCGGGGACCTCTGCCACTTGGCATTCATTCATCTTGGGCGCAATGGTTCCTCCCGGCTGCCAGGTGATTCCGCCATCATCACTGAAAAAACTGCAAGAACCATATTGATAAGATCCATTGCCGGAGGAATCCTGATAGCTAAAATCTGCCGGGATGACCAGCCGGCCGGCATAAGGACCCTTGCTGATCTGGATACCGATGCCAGGGCCGGTGGCATACCAACCCCAGGTAGGATTTTTAACCTCGGGCGTAATTTCCTGGGGGACCGACCAGGTACGTCCGTCGTCCATACTTTTACAGACCCATATTTCCCTGGACTCTTGACTAGTCCCACGGATAATGTCCTTCTCATGATCCTGTCCCAGGTTGTGCGTCATGACAAGCCAGATGGTTCCGGTCTTCTGATCCACCACCGGACAGGGATTTCCGCAGGTATTTTCTCCGTCGTCCCACACTACCTGCTGGTCGCTCCAAGTTTTTCCGCCGTCCGCTGAGCGTTTGCAAACTAAATCAATATCCCCGGCATCGCTAAGATGCTTTCTGCCTTCCGCAAAGGCGAGCAGCGTCCCGCCTTTAGTAGATACCAGGGCGGGAATCCGGTAATTATCATAGCCATTCTCGTGTGCCTTAAAAACTTTAATCGTATCGACCTGACCATATGTGGTAATAAAAGGTATAAATAGGCATACTAACACTATTCCCAACGCTATCTGTAATTGTCCTCTTTTCTTAGTCTGCTTCACCATAAATTAGAAGTTGATATTTTGTACCAGCAGAGATACCCATAATAAGTAACCCTGCTTTAATATGACGCTCTGCTCAAAATATTCATCCCAGAACATGACCATCTGATTTACCACCATGGACGCATCCAGGAAGTTACGAATGTACTTGAGGACCAATAAAATGTAATACCTCACTATTGCTCAATCGCCTTCATCCTCATTACTATCCGACGTCCTGTAACAGGCTCATCGATATAGATCAAAAAATTATCAAAGCCTGTAGAAACGCTACTAAATCCCAGCCAGGAAGGACCCTTTCGCTTCTAAAGAATTATACTCCCATCCAGTTCAAAAATCGGTTCCTGATTGCAGTATTTGGCGACCTGCCTATCCGGTATAGGGTTCCCTATTATGGAAAACGTAAGTTTAGGCTATCGTCCGTCGCGTTCTGATCAATGATCATTCATCGTTTAGTTCCTTCCGTAAATATTTTATGTCCTGATACATCTTTTCCTTAAACGCCAAAACGTCCGCACTATGAACGATAATATTTGCACCAGCCCGAGCCCATGCAAGTTCGTCCAAAATTCCATCGGTATAAATCATGTGAATCCCGGCACTTTTGTGATGTACCATGGCCTTCTGAAAAATAAAATCAACGGCGCTTTTAAATTTTTTATCATGATACTTCTCGGGTATGCCTAAACTGTAGGAAAGGTCATTAGGGCCAATCAATATACCATCAAGTTCTTCAACAGCCAATATATCATCCAAAGATTCCATTGCCGGGACACTTTCAATATTGACGATCAATATATTATCAACGGCCCTGTTGGCTAAATGGCCTGGCAACCCTGGGACCGGATCTTCATTATTCAGTATCTTCTGAAGCATAGCTCCTTTTAAAGGTCTTTTTTTAACAGCACCAACCAATTGTCTGACTTGAAGTTCTGTTTCGATATAGGGGGCTATGACCCCTGTAGCACCTGCATCCATCGCCATGGATGCTTCGTAGGGACTAGGCGACGGTATTCTTACTATCGGGGCCAGCCCCAAGGATTTATAAAGATAACACATCCAACACAGCACACTTCTGTCCAGCGGAATATGCTCTGTATCTATAAATACGAAATCCAGCCCCAACCGCGCCACACTATCAGCCCATAAAGGCGACGGTGCAACCAACAGCGTTCCATAAATCCTTCCTCCTGAAGACATCTTAATTTTAAGTTCTTTGCCTGTCATTGTGCAAGATATTTAATACTGACACCCTTTAATTATCTCGACGGTATGGTTTTCAACCCAGTCCCAATCAATTTCCACGCCCAGACCAGGTTTATCGGGGCAATGTTGACATCCGTCTTCCTTAATTTCCAAAGGATCACCTTTTAATCCGAAGCGGAACATGGGATGATGAGATTCCAAAAATCTTGATATCCGCGTAGCACATCCGACATGTAAATTGGCAACATCCAATAGTGGCGAAGATGCGGTGTGAATCTCAAGGCCTATCCCCATCATTTCGCACATGCCCATCGCTTTCATAATACCCGTAATACCTCCTTTATGATGAACATCTCCCCGCACCATATCAACAGAATGGAGATACTGTGGCAGTTCAAACAGGCCGACCGTTTCGGCTGCAAGAACCGGAGTATGCAGCTCGCGGGACAACTTCTTCAGTTGCGAAGTATAGGCATCGGGAAGCGGCTCCTCAAACCATTCATAGGCCAATTCATCTAAAACCTTACCTATCTTCAGCGCTTCTTCATATGTCAGTGACGCTGATGAATCCAGCATAAGGGGAAACCCATTCCCGGCGATTTCCCGTGCCTTCTGCAGTAGGGGTATATCTTGTTCGGGGCCACCAGACAGTTGTAATTTCACTCCGCTAAAGCCTTGTTTTATTTTATCGGTCACCTGTTGGACCACTTCAGGTATTGTACCAATTGTTTGGGGAGGACAAGTCGCATACACCGGCACCTTGCTCCGATACCTCCCAAGCAAATCCACAATAGGTAAACCGGCTATCTTTCCCTTAATATCCCATAAGCTGACATCCAGATTACTCCATATCGTTTCACGCATGTTGTATAAGTGGCGATGCTTCTTCCTGATATCCTGCCAAATCCTTTCATGGTGCAAAGGATTTTTCCCTACTAAATCATAATAAAAAACATCGTGGATCATATAGGCAGAACCTCTACCTTGACCTAAAGCCCCATAATCCATTGTGTACCCTTCAATCCCCTCATCAGTATGGACAACCGTCAATGGAAACTCCCAAAAAGTCACGTGCCCCTTTGGTATTGGTTTGGGATAAAACCATGGCTCCGCGTCAATCCGCGTCCGGTAAGTAGTAATACCTGTAATTATCATCTGTCAAGACCATTGGTTAAAAAATAAAATTTATTAAAGTACCCACTATTATATCATCGACAGGTTTGGGAACTCAACCTAAGTTAAGCATTCAAAAAATAATTTACTACAAAACACGGTTTTCAAGCGGCTTGTTTTCAATAAAACTCATGCAATTACGTATAACCAGGTTATAAAAACGATCCACAAAATGATCACTGATGCCTGCAGAGTGTCCGGTAATCAACACTTGATCCCCGAGTTCCCATAATAAGCTGTCCAATGCAAGGGGCTCCTTCTCAGTGACGTCTATTCCCGCACCCGCCATTTGTTTGTTCTTTAACAATTCGAAAAGAGATTGCTCATCGATTACCGATCCTCTCGATACATTATACAAGAATGCATGAGGTTGTATAGATTTCAAAATACGCTTATCAATTAGACGGTGGTTTTCATGTCCTGCCGAAAGGGTAAGAAAAATATGATCGGCCTGCGAAAAGGCCTCTGAAATGTCTTCCACCCTAAAAACACGGTCTACATAAGGGTAATCGAGCTCGTGTCTTCTCCTGACAACCGCCGACACATGCATTTCCAGACCCTTGCATCTTTTGGCAAGAGTAGTTCCGATATCACCCATGCCGACAATACAAGCCGTGGCACCAGTCACTTCTCCAGCGGACGAACGGCGCTTAAATAGCCTATTTTCTTTGTCCTTAATATGCAAAGGCAATTTTCTCACCAGGGCCATCATCATAGCTATACAATGCTCTGCAACACCTATAGAGTAAATTCCCTTAGCCGTACAAAGCTTTATACCAAGCTGCAATATTTCTTTTCGCTGGTATGTTTCCCACCCGGAAGAACCGATTTGCAAAAGGCGAATGGCTGACCCCTTAACCAGGGAAGGATCAGGCCAGCCGACGAATACATCAGATACCTTTAGCACATCGCGGTAAGTCTTTTGGTTTGAAGACTGAGGTATCCTGTCTACCCTGGCGCATGACGCAAATACGTCTTTCAAATGATTAATTTGCTCATCCGTAAAATCATCAACCGCTATGGTTATCCTAAACATGCCTGTCGGTTTAACGCCTCTAAGAGCGTCCAAATAAATCAGCCTTTGTGGGCAACTTTAGTAGATCACGTTCGGGAATCCGTATTTGAAGTACCTGCCGCCACAAATGGGGAATAAAAATATTCACAATACCATGATCAGCAAGGATATCGCAATAGGTCATACAATACTGAATAGATCCAAAAATCGGACGGGCAGTGGCGGTACTCGTTGAGGCCAAAAAACGGGGCTCTGTCCAGCTTTTCCCTTGATCCTTTGAAAGGGAGATCCACAACTCCGACCGATCCTCTTTGTTAAAAGCACCCCCAGAATTCCGGTTATGAATCAGAGCAATAATCGTCTTCTTATCGGAGAGAAGCGCGATCATAGGCGGGGCATCGGGGTGGACCAGCGGGGTAGGTTCAGGGCTGGACCAGGTTAACCCATCATCATGACTCCTTAATAGCCAAAGATGTCCTTCCTCGGTCCTTGCAAATAACAGGATATTACCATTATTCATTGCCAGGGGCCTTCCTTCATCCATCCTCTGTGCGGGTGCCCACTGCCATCCGTTAGATCGCTTTCCAGGAATCAATTGCCAGGTCTTTCCCTGATCAGTCGATCGCAAAATATAAAGATGGGTAATGACCTTTCCATGGTCCCATGCTCCGGTATGAGGAGCGATAAACCAGGTTCCTTTACTAGATTCAGTAGCGCGAATGCAAAACATCCCCTGGAATCCCGGATCATTGACAGGACTAATTCGATGTACTCCCGACCAGGTGACTCCATCGTCATCTGAGTAGCGGAAGCCAATTCCAGCATTCTCCCTACCGTCAAAATCCCCCGGGGCAGGCTCGGTACTAAATGTGTAAATACGCGCGGATCCTTTAGGCACCAGTGGAACCCAGGCATGCTGATTGTAAGAGATGGACGTGCTAAGAAATGGCCCCTGCCAGTTTCTACCTTTATCTTTTGAACGATATAATAAAATGTCGTTGACTTTATAGTGAGGATCAGTTCCTCCATAATGATACTTCCCGGCGATAACGCTAAGTAAATAATCGCCTTGCGGCGTTATGCAAATACGTGGACAGTCAACATAAGCTACGGGCGGACTTTTCCCTTTGCTGCCGTCCGCAGGCCGGATATTTCCAAGCAATGTATCAGGCTGAGGAAATCGGTGAATACATTTCACATCTTTTACAAACCTGGGTAATATAATGCCCAAATCCGGACGATTTATCAATCCTTTCGGCAAACTGGTTATCGTTACATGGTGGCCGCCAATTTTCATGTTCTTATAGGGCTGCAAATCTGACAAATCGGACTGGACCCCACCTTTAGACAAATCAACACCCAAATAGCCGAGAAAAGGCTGTTGCTGCGCCAGAAGCATGAAAGGCAAACCCAGAAAAAAAACGATCGACGATAACGACCTTAAATAGAAATTCATAACAATAATTTTACAACGGGAAAATATACAACAAGTTAATTTTGATGATAGTCTTTATGCCGGTGTTCATAAAAAAACTCAGGCAGCAATTGACGAGCCTTCTTTTTAACACTGTCAACTTCAGATTCAGCTATCCAGTCGTATGGCCACCTAATCCTTGTTCCTATTGGCGCCCACCCACCGACAGCGGCGAGAAATTTGTCGAGAGCAGGATTCGAAAAGCTTTTTTTTACGAATGGCTGTATACATTGTTCAAAAAATAAATGAATTCTCTTTTCAACTTCAAGTGCCTCTTCCAGATTTGCTTGCATCAAGTGCCACCACCATTGGGCACCTGAAGGAGACAGGCAAGCTATATTGGAGTAAGATCCTGCAGCGACTCCCTCTCTTACCCCGGTCGCCAGCCAATGACCTGGCAAGAATACGGAAATTCCAGTTGCATACCGACGCATCTGTTCGTACCAATCTTTTCCTGATGCTGCCACCTTCAAGCCAATCAACTGAGGAAACGCGGATGAAAGTTCGGCAAAGTCAGCCGGCATCAAGACTGTCTTCGCATGAGGGGGATTATATAAAACAAGAGGCACTCCACCGGAAGTGTCTATCAATTTTTCCAAAAAAACAAATCGTTCGTTTTTATTCGTTGAGACCCAATCGGGAAAAATTACCTGAAAAGCGTCCGGCTTGAGATAGAGGCTCCGTTTAATTCTTTCCAAGGAAATGATTGGAGACGGATGACTCGCTCCAATTTGAAATGGTTTTTGATGGGGGTGGCATTTTTCTGCCAGAAGCGCATTAACATTATCAAATTCATCCTCCGTCTGGTTATGAAATTCCCCGGCCGTACCATTAGAATAAATACCATCAACCCCGGATTGATTCAACAATTCGATCTCTTCATCCAATCTTTTAAAGTCAATGCTATTATCTTTGTTTATGGGAAGCATCAGCGTCCCCCAGTTACCAGTCAATGTTTCTGCTGTAAGCATGAGCCATCAATTTAAATCTTTCCTGTTTCTTTCAGTTCTTTAGCCAATGTTTCCTGATAGACTTTCTTTCGATCGCTATCCTCCTTAGCCCTGGCCGCATAGTAAATAAACCCAATTGCCCTTCTGTTCCGGTCATTCGACGTATTAGGATCTGCCCTGTGAATGGTCAATGCATGGTGAACCAGCAAATCACCCGGCTTCGTAGGAAAATAAACTTCATTCGCCAGATCTTCTTTTGTTCCATAATCAGTTATGCCTAATGAGAAGCCGAGTACCTGGGTCTTACCATGAGGTCGAATTCCCCTCCCGTGAGATCCCTTCACATAATGTATGCAACCATTCCCCTCGTCCACGTCATCCAGTCCCAACCACATCGTCAGCGCATCACACGGATTTAGCATAAAATAATAACCATCCTGATGGGGAGGCGTTGCCTTGCCGATCAACGGAGGCTTATTAAAATATTGCATATTTTTTCCAACTACCTTATCCTCCAGCAATAGCTCCGCAAGCGCTTCAAATTTGCTCCTAAACATCATCTGATGAAAAAAGGGACTATAATTAAACAGGTATTGAATTTGCTTCAAAGTAGAGGCATCCCCTTTCGCTTCATAAAACACCTGTTCGGACGGCAGCACGGGAACCTTATCTTTGATCAGTACATCAAGTTGATTGAGCATTTGATCCACTTCGCCGCCATTGAGAAATCCCGGGATGTATACAAATCCCTCACTTTTGAAATTGGTCAATAGATTCATTGTATTCATGACTTGATCTTTTTCTTTCGTTATTGATACAGCATTAATTATCTAACCTGCCGTCTGTCAGCCAGGATAAATTCAACCGCGCAAGCATAATCTGGGCAGTTTGATGCTCAAAGCCTGTCAGGTGCTCATATAATATATAGATGACTCCCTCTTTTGACACCGCTACGTCCGAATAACTGGTGGGACCAGGATCAACGACCTTAGCTACCGGCCAGCTTTTCCCTCCGTCATAGCTCAATTTAAGCGTAAGATTCTCACGCCTGTTCCCCTTTCGCGCAACTAACTGTTGAGATGCTGGATCATTCTTGCTATCAGGATTACAAAAGAGCAAATAGTCTTTGCCAAGAACACTACTCAGATTGACCATACTTGCCATGCAAATCGGTTCAAACAATTCATTATCAAATACTGGTTTATTCCAGTGGGAACTTCCATCAGGACTATAGGCTACCAAACGGCGATGCGTTTGGGATTCATTACGGATATTGATCATGACGTTGCCATTGCTCAGTTCAATCAGGGCACTTTCACTTGGATTAACCACAGTATCAGCAGAACCGGACACCGGGTTCCCATCGTTAGTTATGATATCTCCTCCTTTCCAGGTTACTCCGTCATCATCACTGTAAATGGTTGCTACACAGGAAGGCCGGTGCGGGCGAGGTTTGTCCTCCGATATCACGGAATTGGGTGAGGCTAGCCATACCGGTACGACCAATCTTCCATTTTTCAGCTCTATGGCGTGGCCGGGACCGGGAGCCAAAACCGTCCAGGGGTATTCAGCGGAAAATTTCTTAAACGCATCAGTAATATCCTTCGGCTCAGACCAGGTTTTCCCGTCATCTGTTGACTTAATATAATAACAATGAGCATATCGGCGCTGATACAAAAAATGAATCGTGCCGTTTCGTCCTACAATAGGGACAGGATTGCTGGTTGGTTTACCGACGGTCTCTCCCTTAGCAATCACGACCGGTTTTGACCATGACTGGCCGCCATCGGTACTTCTTCTCATTAAAATGTCGATTGATGCCCAATCTCCGGCAGAAGAAATTCTTCCTTCGCAAAAGGCCAGCAGTGTGCCGTTATTGGTAACAGCGAATGCAGGAATCCGGGTCGTTTTATATCCCAATTCTTTTGCGTTGAAGATCTCCTGTGTCTGAAACAGCCACTTCTGCTGCCCTACCAGGCATTTGGCGGAACCAAGCATTAAAAGCAAAATGAATAACTTCCTTCTCATGACTTAACTAATTTTAGTAAATATGATTTAACTTAAAATACTAATATCCTTTTACCTCAAATTACTTCATCATGAGCCGGCTAATGAGAGAACTTCCCGTCTGTCAACCATGACAAATTAAGACGCGCCAGCATAATCTGAGGTGTCCACTTGCCAAACCCTTCGACGTGCTCGTACAATACATAAACAATCCCCTTCTTTGAAACCGTCATATCCGAATAGCTACTTGGCCCAGCATCAATCACCTTATTGACCGGCCAGCTCTTTCCAGCATCATAGCTTAATTTAAGACTTAAGTTCTCACGCTTACCGCTTTTGCCTGCCAATAAATTCCGGGAGGCCGGATCGTTGCGGCTGTCGGGATTACAGAATAACAGGTAATCTTTACCGGAAAAACGATTCAGACTTATCATGCTTGCCATGCAAATCGGTTCATACAACTTCTCATCAAGGGCCGGCCCCGACCAATGAGAAGCACCGTCAGGGCTATAAAATACGAGGCGTTTGTGTGATCGGGATTCACTCCGGAGA
>Ga0164242_10009584_pt1 | contig 10430 bp, 5 predicted proteins | sample OricomgcompostMG_FD_108783 | JGI IMG/M metagenome (GOLD analysis project Ga0164242, IMG submission 108783) | Miracle-Growth compost microbial communities from Emeryville, California, USA - Original compost - Miracle growth compost (MG) ... | reverse complement strand
GCAAGATCGGTACGACGGGGCGCGGCATCGGCCCGACCTACGCCGACAAGATCAACCGGATCGGCATCCGCATCCAGGACATCTTCGACGAGAAGATCCTGCGGGAGAAGGTCGAGGGTGCGCTGGAGCTGAAGAACCAGATCCTCACCAAGATCTACAACCGCCGCGGCTTCACCGTGGACGCCGTCGTCGAGGACCTCATGTCCTACGCCGACCGGCTCGCACCGATGGTGTGCGACACCGGGCTGCTGCTCAACCAGGGTCTGGACAAGGACGAGGTCGTGTTGCTGGAGGCCGGGCAGGCCACTCTGCTCGACGTCGACCACGGCACCTACCCGTTCGTCACCTCCTCCTCGGCGACATCCGGGGGCGCCTGCACCGGCTCCGGCATTCCGCCGATGCGCCTGACGCAGGTCATCGCCATCGTCAAGGCCTACACCACCCGTGTGGGGGAGGGGCCCTTCCCGACCGAGCTGCACGACGAGAGTGGCGAGTTCCTGCGCAAGGCCGGCTTCGAGTTCGGTACGACGACGGGCCGCCCGCGCCGCTGTGGCTGGTATGACGCGGTGATCGCGCGGTACGCGGCTCGGGTCAACGGCGTCACCGACTTCGTGCTGACCAAGCTCGACGTGCTGACCGGGCTCGAGCAGATCCCGGTCTGCGTCGCCTACGACGTCGACGGCGTGCGGCACGACGAGATGCCGGTCAACCAGTCCGACTTCCACCACGCCGAGCCGGTCTACGAGTACCTCCCGGGCTGGGCCGAGGACATCTCCGGCGCCCGCACGTTCAACGATCTGCCGGCTGCCGCGCAGGCCTATGTCAAGAGGGTGGAGGAGATCTCGGGCGCCCGGATCTCGGTCATCGGTGTCGGCCCCGGGCGGCACGAAACCGTCGTCGTACACGACCTGCTGGGTCGCTGACGACTCGGATCCTTGCCGTGGCGGAGCCGTTGGGCCCCGCCACGGCGCGGCCTGGTCCGACGCAATGCATGGCGCCAGCGTGCCCGGGTACTAGCGTTGCCGCCCGTCGGGGCGGAAGGGGTGTATATGACGAAGCCGACGTTGGTTGTCGTCGACGACTCCGATGAGGTGCGCGCTCTGGTCCGGACCAGGCTGCAGCTGTCGGGCGAGTTCGACATCGTCGGCGAAGGGCGGGACGGCTCGGAGGCGATCGGGCTGGCCTTCAAGTACGAGCCCGACCTGTTGCTGATGGACACCTCCATGCCCACCATGGACGGGCTGGAGGCACTGCCGGCGGTGCTCACCCTGGCGCCGGACACGAAGGTGGTGATCTTCACCGGCTTCGAGGAGCGGGGCCTCGCCGATGCGGCACGGGAGCTGGGTGCGTCCGACTTCATCGAGAAGTCGATCAGGATCGGTGAGCTCGCCGATCGCCTGTTGCGCGTCATCGGGGCCGGCGCGCCCCGCGCCCGGAGCGAGCCGCAGCGCGGCCGGCTGCGCGTGGTCGGTCACGCCGCAGCTGGTGCGGAGGAGACCGGTCAGGAGGTGCTCGACGAGCACCTGGAACGCTTCCGCGAGGTCTTCGACAGGGCCGCTATCGGGATGGCGACCCTGACGCTCAACGGCAGCGTGGTGCGAGGCAACGCCGCGCTCGCCGAGATGATGCGATGTGAGCCGGCCGACCTGGTCGGTGTCGACTACGGCCAGCTCACCGCCGGCAGGGGCGCGGCGCTGGACGCGGGCCTCGAGTCGATCAGCCGCGACGGCGAGTCGATGGTGACCTTCGAGCACCGGCTGCCGGACGCCGAGGACCGCATCGTCCAGGTGACGCTCGCGCCGATCCGCGACTCGGCAGGGAAGCCGCTCTACATCTTCGCGCAGGTCCAGGACATCAGCCCGCAGCGCAAGGCCGAGGGCGAGCTGCGGCAGAGCGAGGAACGTTTCCGCGCCCTGGTCACGGCGGTGCGTGACTACGCGATCTACATGCTCGACCCAGAGGGCAACGTGGCGAGCTGGAACGCCGGCGCACAGGGGATCAAGGGATACACCGCCGACGAGATCATCGGCCAGAACTTCCGGGTCTTCTACCCCGAGGATGAGCAGGCCAACGGCCACCCCGAGCACAACCTCGAGCTGGCGATGCGAGACGGCTCCTACGCCGAGGAGGGCTGGCGGGTCTGCAAGGACGGCAGCCGGTTCTGGGCGAGCGTCGTGATCACCGCCGTGTACGACGAGGCCGGGCGTCACCTCGGCTTCGCCAAGGTGACCCGCGACCAGACCGAGCAGCGGATCTACGAGGAGCAGCACCAGGAGGCGATCGAGCAGCAGACCCACCTGCTCGCCCTGACCGCGCACGAGCTACGCACGCCGACCGCTGTCATCGAGGGCTCGGCGGCGCTGCTGCAAGAGCAGTGGGAGAACCTCACCGACACCGACCGAGCCCAGCTGATCTCCGGGATCAGCACCAGTGCGGCTCGGCTGCAGCGGCTGGTCACCGACCTGGCGACAGCCTCCCGGCTACAGAGCGACGCCCTGGTGCTGCGGCCCGAGGATCTCCGCCTCGGCGAGCTGCTGACCACCTCGATCGAGCGGGCCCGGACCGCCAACAACGGTGCCCAGATCGAACTCGAGCTGGAGGACGACGTCACGTTCAGCGCCGATGCCGGTCGGCTCGCTCAGTCGGTCGACAACCTGCTGGACAACGCGATCCGGCATGGCCAGGAGCCGATCACCGTCGTGGGTCGGACCACGGAACGGGGCGTCGAGATCCGGATCTGCGACGCTGGCCCCGGCGTACCGAAGGATCTGGCGCCGCGCCTCTTCGACCGCTTCGCCGTCGCCGGGCGGACCGGTGGTACCGGCCTGGGGCTCTACCTGGTCCGCGAGATCGCCCGGGGTCACGGTGGCGACGCGACCTACGAGCCGCCCAGCGGGGAGCGGCCCTCGGCGTTCGTCCTGCGGCTGCCGTACGAGCCGGCGCATGCCGGGGTGTCCAAGGGGTTGGGCTACCGCGCCGCGGTGCGCTGATCCGATCCCAGGCGATAGGGTCGAGCGCCGTGAAGACCCTTGTGATCGGCACCGGCGGCCGCGAGCACGCGCTGGCCCTCAAGCTCGCCCAGGACGCCGAGGTCCACGCCGCCCCGGGCAACCCCGGCATCGGCGAGGTCGCAGCTCTGCACGACGTCGACGCGATGTCGGGCCTAGCTGTCGCCGAGCTCGCGGTGTCGCTCGGCGTGGATCTGGTCGTGGTGGGTCCCGAGGCGCCACTGGTCGCGGGGGTCGCGGACGTCGTCCGGGCCGCTGGCATCGCGGTCTTCGGCCCGTCGGAGGCCGCCGCCCGGCTCGAGGGCTCGAAGGCCTTCTCCAAGGACGTGATGGCGGTGGCAGGCGTGCCGACGGCCGGGTCACGCACCTGTACGACGGCTGCTGAGGTCGAGGTCGCGCTCGACGCGTTCGGGGCGCCCTATGTCGTCAAGGACGACGCGCTCGCCGCGGGCAAGGGCGTCGTCGTGACCCGCGATCGGCCCGAGGCGGTCGCGCACGCGGCGCAGTGCCTGTCCCGGGCGGGCGGCCGGGTCGTCATCGAGGAGTTCCTCGACGGCCCGGAAGTGTCGCTGTTCGCCGTGTGCGACGGCACGACCGCCTACCCGCTGCAGCCGGCCCAGGACTTCAAGCGGATCTTCGACGGTGGCCGGGGTCCGAACACCGGTGGCATGGGCTCCTACACCCCGCTGGCCTGGGCACAGCCCGACCTGGCGGCGGTCGTGATGGCAACAGTGGTGGAGCCGACGCTGGCTGAGATGCGGCGCCGCGGTGCGCCGTTCGTCGGCTGTCTCTACGTCGGCCTGGCGCTGACCGAGCGCGGGCCACGGGTGATCGAGTTCAACTGTCGCTTCGGCGACCCCGACATCCAGCCGGTACTCGCGGTGCTCGACTCTTCGCTGAGCGGGCTGCTGCTCGCGGCCGCGCGGGGCGAGCTGTCCACGGTCCCGGCACCGGTCTTCCGCGACGAGGCGGCTGTGACCGTCGTCCTCGCGTCCGCCGGTTACCCGGAGTCCTCCTCCCGGGGCGATGTCATCACCGGTGTCGCCGACGCTGCTGCCGCCGGTGCGGACGTGATCCACGCCGGTACGGCGCTGGTCTCGACGGGCTCGGTCGACGAGCCGCAGCTGGTCACCGCCGGGGGGCGTGTCCTCGCTGTGCGTGCGACGGGTGCCGACGTCGCCACGGCCCGGGCCAACGCTTACGCCGCCGCCGACCTGATCACCTTCGCCGGAATGCAGCGGCGAAGCGACATCGCAGCCGAGCCGCTGGGTGTGATGGAGGGCGCCTCGCTGCGCTGAATGTTGGCTGATCAGGCGCAGCTTTCACCGTGATGGTTGCGCAGCTATCACGGTGAAAGCTGACGCCGAGCGTGATAGTTCACAGCTGTCACTCCGTCGCTCGCCTGTCACGGTGATAGTTAGGCGCCAGCGCCAGCGCGCTCGCCACGTCCTGTCCGCGTCGGCCGCCGAGGTGCTGACCGATCGGACCGCGTGGGAGAATCCTCCGCGTGACCGTGCCGAACGTCCTCGCTACCCGCTACGCCGCCGACGACCTGGCCCGGATCTGGAGCCCCGAGCACAAGATCGTGCTCGAGCGGCAGCTCTGGATCGCGGTGCTGAAGGCGCAGCGCGACCTTGGCATCGACGTACCGGACGGTGTGATCGAGGCCTACGAGGCCCAGGTCGACAACGTGGACCTGGGCAGCATCGCCGCCCGGGAGCGGATCACGCGGCACGACGTCAAGGCGCGGATCGAGGAGTTCTCAGACCTCGCTGGCCACGAGCACATCCACAAGGGCATGACCTCGCGCGACCTCACCGAGAACGTCGAACAGCTCCAGGTCCTCAGCTCGCTCACGATCATCCGCGACCGAGCCGTCGCCGCGCTCGCGCGCCTCGGCCGACTCGCCACCGAGCACGAGACCACCGTGATGGCCGGCCGCAGCCACAACGTCGCCGCCCAGGCGACCACCCTTGGCAAGCGCTTCGCGACCGTCGCCGACGAGATGCTGGTCGCTCTCGACCGCGTCGAGAACCTCATCTCCCGCTACCCGCTGCGCGGCATCAAGGGCCCGATGGGCACGGCGCAGGACATGCTCGACCTGCTCGACGGCGACGAGGCCTTGCTGGAGCAGCTGGAACGGCGCGTTGCTCAGCACCTCGGCTTCGACCACGTCTTCACCAGCGTCGGCCAGGTCTACCCGCGCTCGCTCGACTTCGATGTCCTCTCCAGCCTGGTGCAACTCGCGGCCGGCCCGTCCAACCTCGCCACCACCGTCCGCCTGATGGCCGGCAACGAGCTGGTCACCGAGGGCTTCAAGGAGGGCCAGGTCGGCTCCTCGGCGATGCCGCACAAGATGAACTCCCGCTCCTGCGAGCGCGTCAACGGCCTCTCCGTCATCCTCCGCGGTTACCTCTCCATGATCGGCGAGCTCGCCGGCGACCAATGGAACGAGGGCGACGTCTCCGACTCGGTCGTGCGGCGCGTCGCGCTGCCGGACGCGTTCTTCGCCGCCGACGGCCTCTTCCAGACCTTCCTCACCGTGCTCGACGAGTTCGGCGCCTTCCCGGCGGTCATCCAGCGCGAGCTCGACCGCTACCTGCCCTTCCTCGCCACCACCAAGGTCCTGATGGCGGCGGTCCGCAACGGCGTCGGCCGAGAGGTCGGCCACGAGGCGATCAAGGAGGCGGCGGTCGGAACGGCGCTGGCGATGCGCCAGGGCCAGGCGGAGAACGACGTCTTCGCCAAGCTCGCTGCCGATGAGCGCCTCGGCCTGACCGCTGACCAGATCAGCAGCCTGGTGGCAGATCCGATCGAGTTCACCGGCGCCGCGGTCGCCCAGGTCCAGACGGTCGTCCGCCGGATCGAGGAGGTCGCCAAGGCCCACCCGGAGGCGGCCGCCTACCAGCCCGGCGAGATCCTCTGACCGACGCCGGGAGACTCACGCCGACGGCGTCCCCTGGTGCACCTGGGAGCGCAGCGCTCGCAGCGCCATCAGAAGCGCGAAGCCGAGCAGTACGACGGCGGTCAGCAGCGTGATCCGCAGCGACGCCGCCGACGAGACCCGGCGTCCGGCGTACCCGTAGACCGTCATCAGGATCGCCGCGCCGATCGCGGTGCCGATCCGCTGGCCGGTCTGCAGCGCGCCGCCGGCCGCGCCGCCCATCCGCGGCGGCACCTCGCTCAGGCTCAGCGTCATGTTGGGGGAGATGACCCCGCCGCCGCCCAGCCCGGTGAAGAACAGCGTCGGCACGCAGACCAGCCAGAGCGTGCCACCGCCCTGGTGGGGGATCAGGATGGCGGCGACCGTCGTCCCCGCCATGGTGACCGCCAGCGCCAGCACCGTCACGATCCGGCCTGCTCGGGTCACCACCCGACCGGTGAGCGGTGCCGAGATCGAGGACCCGACGGCGAACGGCGCCATCAGCAGGCCGGCGTGCAGCGCGGAGAGGCCCAGTTGCTCCTGGAAGTAGACCGAGAGCACCAGCAGGATGCCGGTGTAGCCGGTGAAGTAGAGAGCGCCGACGCCCATGCCGTTGGCGTAGCCGGGTAGGCGGCTCAGCAGCGAGACATCGAGCAGCGGCTGGCGGCCGGTTGCCACGAGACGGCGCTCCCAGCGCACGAACCCCCACCCGAACAGCGGTACGCCGATCAGCAGCGGCAGCGCCTTGTAGTCGTTGCCCTCGACTCGCACCACGGGGTAGAGCAGGGCGAGCACGGTGGCGCCCAGGAGCACGGCGCCGATCAGATCGATCCGTGCCGAGGAGCCAGGACGGTCGAGTCGCTTCGGCACCAGTCGCATCACCAGGATCGCGGCCACGATGCCGATGGGGACGTTGATGAGGAACAGATAGCGCCAGCCGTCCGCCGTACCGGCGAGCGCGATGATGAGTCCGCCGAGCACCGGCCCGGATGCGGCGGAGACCGACACGGTCAGGCCGAAGAGGCCGAACGCCTTGCCGCGCTCGGACCCACGGAAGAGGGATTGGATCAGGCCGGAGTTCTGCGGAGTGAGCAGGCCTGCGGAGGCGCCCTGCAGCAGCCGGGCCGTGATGACCAGCGCCGCGTTCGGGGCGAGCCCGACCGCTGCGCTGGTCACCACGAAGCCGAGCAGGCCGGTCAGCATCAACCGCCGGCGACCGTAGGCGTCGCCGAGCCGGCCGCCGGCCACGAGGGTGAGACCGAAGGCGAGCGCGTAGCCCGACACCACCCACTGGATGGCACCCGAGCTGGTGTGAAGCCCGCTCCGCATCGTGGGGATGGCGACGTTGACGATCGACACATCCAGCAGCGCCATGAAGCCGATCACCAAAGAGACGGTGAGGATCCGCCAGCGATGCGGGTGCGGCGTGTAGTCGTCGGTGCCCTCGTCGGGTCCGGTCTGGATGGCCTCCTCGCTCACGCGCCCATTGTGTCGGTCGGGCCCAGCGGCGGATGAGCGGTCTCAGCTGTCCCCGCTCGGTGTGCTGCTCGGATGTGCCACTCAGGCAGGTTTGACGTCGAGGACGACCTCGAACTCCAGCAGGTCCGCGCCGGTGGCGACCGGGCGCTTCGGAGCCTCGCCCTCCGGGGTGGCGTGAGCGGTCTTGGCGTCGCCGTCGCGCCAGGCGGCGAAGGACTCCTCGGAGTCCCAGTGGGTGACGACGAAGTAGCGCGACTCGCCCGCGGTCGGGCGCAGCAGCTGGAAGCCGAGGAACCCCGGCGACTTCTCCACCGCACCGGCGCGGGCGGCGAACCGCTCCTCGAGGTGGGCGCCGGCGCCCTCGGGGACATGGATGGCGTTGATCTTCACGACGGACATGACCCCACCCTAGACACGGGCCCGAGACGGCTCAGACGGACCGGGCCACCTCGAGGGTGCCGCTGACCCAAGCGAGGACGAAGTCGTCGGCCGGCATCGGCCGGCTGATCAGGAAGCCTTGGGCCTGCGGGCAACCCAGCTCCTCGAGCCGGCTGCGTTGGGCCGCGGTCTCGACGCCCTCGGCGATAGCCGTGATGCCGCACGCCGTCGCCAGCCGGATCACTGCCGTGACGATCTCCGAGTCGACGGCATCCTCGCCGAGCCCGGCGACGAAGAGCTGATCGATCTTGACCACGTCGACTGGGAAGCGCTTGAGATAGGAGAGCGAGGAGTAGCCGGTGCCGAAGTCGTCAATCGCCATGTGCACCCCCAGCTCCTTGAGCTGACGCAGTGTCGCGATCGCCGTATCGGTGTCGCGCATGATGACCGTCTCGGTGATCTCGAGACACAGCTGCTCGGGCGGCAGCCCCGTCTGCTCGAGTACGGCGGCGACCTCGGAGACGAAGGTGGGGCGGACGATCTGCAGCGCGGACAGGTTGACACTGATCTGCAGCGGCGGGAGCGTGGGACGAGCCAGACGCCAGCTCTGCGCCTGGCGGCAGGCCTCCTCCAGCACCCAGATGCCCAACGGCACGATCAGGCCGGTCTCCTCCGCCAGCGGGACGAAGGCGTGGGGTGCGATCACGCCGCCGGCGGTGTTCCAGCGCAGCAGCGCCTCAGCCCCGACGTACTCGCCGCTCGTGATCTCGACGATCGGTTGGTAGTGGAGCTCGAACTCGCCGTGATCCAGCGCGTGCCTCAGGTCCGCCTCCATCTCGAGACGTGCCCGCGGATCGCCGGCGGTGTCGGAGGCGAACACCTGGTAGCGGCCCTTGCCGGCGGCCTTGGCCTGGTAGGCAGCGGTATCGGCCGCGGCGATCAGATCCTCCCGGGTCTCGGCCTGGTCGGAGAGTGCGATCCCGATGGACGCACCGACGAAGAGGTCGTGCCCCTCGACGACGCAGCCGTCTCCGAGAGCCTCGAGGAACCGTTCGGCCACGGCGACAGCCATCGAGACGTCCTCGACGTCCTCGAGGAGTACGGCGAACTCGTCGCCACCCAGCCTGGCGCAGGTGTCCTCCCGGCGCAGGGAGTTCCGCAGCAGACCGGCGATGTGGACGAGAACGGAGTCACCCGCGGGGTGGCCGTAGGAGTCGTTGATCAGCTTGAACCGGTCCAGGTCGATCATCAACAGTGCATGCCGGGTGTGGTGCCGCTGGCCGCGGAGCAGGGCATGGTCGAGCCGGTCCTCGAAGAGGCGTCGGTTGGGCAGGTAGGTGAGAGGGTCGTGGAAGGCGAGGTAGGTCAGCTTCTCCTCGAAGGCCTTACGCTCGGTGATGTCGTGGATCACCAGGACGACACCGGTCTGGGGCTCAGTCACAGCCGTCGCGGTGAAGGAGACCGGGGTACTGCGGGTGCGGGTGACCAACACCGCGTCGTTGTCGGAGCGGCGACCGTGGGAGACCGCGAGCGCGGCTAGATCGACCGGATCGCTGCCTCGCAGCTCGAGGACCTCCTCCGCCACCCGACCGACGAGATCCTCGCACTGCGCGAGCTGGCGGGCGGCAGGATTCGCGAAGGTGACGACGCCGGTGGCGTCGATGGCCAGCACACCCTCGCTTTGGCTGTCGGTGATGGCTGACATCTGGGCCAGGAGGCGGGCGTTGCGCAGCACGCCGCCGCCGACCATGGTGAGCGTGCTCAGCGCCGCCCGATCGCTGTCGAGCCAGGTGCTGCCGTCACCACGTGCCGCGATCTGCAGGGTGGTGTCGTCCAGGCGTGCCCGCAGGGCTCCGGGCGGACAGGGCGTGTGCTGATCGACCAAGGTCACTTCCGGCGCCCGCAGCACCGTCCGCACTGCCGCGAGCACCTGCCTGCGCACCTCGTCGGGATCGTCCGACTCCCGGACAGCGACGACCGCCTCCCTCAGGTTCTCGGCGGCCCGGCGGGCCTCACGCTGGATGGTCACGGCCGAGTACGCCTGTTCGAGGGTCAGGCCCAACACCACAGCGGGTATGGCGGCCCACGCATGTTCCTCCACCGCCACCCCGGCGACCACGCCGAAGAGCAGGGCCCCATTCGTGGTGAGGAGCCGGCCGGGGGAAAGCTGCCGCAGCGCGATCCGGAGGCGGTCGTGCGGGCGCGTCGGGCTGGCCGCGACGACGGTGACAGTGGACACGGCGGCGAAGACCAGGCCGCCGGCCATGGCGGCGACCAGTGTCCTGAAGTCGCCCGGTGCGTGCGGGCCTGCCCCGCCGAGATGGGCCACGGCGTATCCGCACAGGACCGCGAACACGGCGAGACCCATCGCGCGCAGCGCTCGTGGCGCAGGGCGGTGTGACGACAGCGAACCGGCGAGCGAGGCGGCTGCGACGGTGATGGCCGTCTCCATCGGGCTGAGCATCAGCACCATCGGTACGAAGACGCCCACGTCGAGATGGCTCGACTCGAGGCCACCGTTGCGCTGCTCGACCCGGGGCCGGCTCACGTGGGCACAGCTCAACAGCAGCGTCAGTACGACGAAGGCGACAGGGTGGCCGAGTGCGTCGGAGTCCGTCTTCGCGCCGGCGAGCGCGAGCGCG
>Ga0164242_10009583_pt1 | contig 10431 bp, 9 predicted proteins | sample OricomgcompostMG_FD_108783 | JGI IMG/M metagenome (GOLD analysis project Ga0164242, IMG submission 108783) | Miracle-Growth compost microbial communities from Emeryville, California, USA - Original compost - Miracle growth compost (MG) ... | reverse complement strand
GACGACCGGGACCAGCGACAGCTTGCCGCGGTCGTCGATCTCGCCGATCTCGACCTGGATCTTCTGGCCGACCGAGACGACGTCCTCGACGTTCTCGACGCGCTTGCCGCCGGCGAGGGCGCGTAGCTTGCTGATGTGCAGCAGACCGTCCTTGCCGGGCATCAGGGACACGAAGGCACCGAAGTTGGTCGTCTTCACGACCGTGCCGAGGTAGCGCTCGCCGACCTCGGGCATCGTCGGGTTGGCGATCGCGTTGACCATCGCACGCGCGGCCTCCGCGGCCTCGCCACCGGTGGCGCCGATGAAGACCGTGCCGTCGTCCTCGACGCTGAGCTTGGCGCCGGTGTCGTCCTGGATCTGGTTGATGACCGCGCCCTTGGGCCCGATGATCGCGCCGATCTTGTCGACGGGGATCCGCACCGAGATGATGCGCGGGGCGTGCTCCGACATCTCACCGACGCCGTCGATGGCCTCGGCCATCACGTCGAGGATCGTCAGGCGGGCGTCCTTGGCCTGCGTCAGCGCGGCGGCCAGCACGTCGGCGGGGATGCCGTCGAGCTTGGTGTCGAGCTGCAGCGCGGTCACGAACTCCGAGGTGCCGGCGACCTTGAAGTCCATGTCGCCCATGGCGTCCTCGGCACCGAGGATGTCGGTGATCGCGACGTATTCGGTCTTCCCGTCGATCTCACCGGAGATGAGACCCATGGCGATGCCCGCGACCGGCGCCTTCAGCGGCACACCCGCCTGGAGCAGCGCCAGCGTGGATGCACAGACCGAGCCCATCGACGTCGACCCGTTGGAGCCCATCGCCTCCGAGACCTGCCGGATGGCGTACGGGAACTCCTCCTTGCCCGGCAGCACCGGGAGCAGCGCACGTCCGGCGAGGGCACCGTGGCCGATCTCGCGGCGCTTCGGCGAGCCGACGCGGCCGGTCTCACCGGTGGAGTACGGCGGGAAGTTGTAGTTGTGCAGATAGCGGCGCTCGGTCTCCGGGGAGAGCGTGTCCAGCTTCTGTGCCATGTCGAGCATGTTGAGGGTGGTGACGCCCAGGATCTGGGTCTCGCCACGCTCGAACAGTGCCGAGCCGTGCACCCGCGGCACCACGCCGACCTCGGCCGACAGCGGCCGGATGTCGCGCGGGCCACGGCCGTCGATGCGGATCTGCTCGCGGAGCACCCGCTCACGCATGACCGCCTTCTCGACGGCGCGGAACGCGGCGCCGATCTCCTTCTCGCGACCCTCGAACTGCGGGCCGACCTGGTCGAGGACGTACTGCTTGACCTCGGCGAGGGCCTCGTCGCGCTCGTGCTTGCCGAGCGCCCGCTCGTGGCTGCCGCCGACGCCGAAGACCTCGGCGATGCGCTCGCGTGCCGCTGCGTCGACCGCGGCGAGGACGTCGTCCTGGTAGTCCAGGAAGATCGGGAACTCCTCGACCGGCTTGGCGGCCTCCTTGGCGAGCTCGGCCTGCGCCTCGCACAGCTGCTTGATGAACGGCTTGGCAGCGTCGAGACCGCCCGCGACGATCTCCTCGGTCGGCGCCTGGGTGCCGGACTGGACCTTCTCCCAGGTGACCTCGGTGGACTCCGCCTCGACCATCATGATCGCGACGTCGCCGGTCTCGGTCACGCGGCCCGCGACGACCATGTCGAAGACGGCGTCCTCGAGCTGGCTGTGCGTCGGGAAGGCGACCCACTGGCCGTCGATGAGCGCCACCCGGGTGCCGCCGACCGGGCCGGAGAACGGCAGGCCGGAGATCTGGGTGGAGGCCGACGCGGCGTTGATCGCGAGCACGTCGTAGGGGGTGTCGGGGTTGAGCGCCAGCACGGTGATGACGACCTGGACCTCGTTGCGCAGACCCTTCTTGAAGGTCGGGCGCAGCGGACGGTCGATGAGCCGGCAGGTGAGGATCGCGTCCTCGGACGGGCGACCCTCGCGACGGAAGAACGAGCCGGGGATGCGGCCCGCGGCGTACATCCGCTCCTCGACGTCGATGGTCAGCGGGAAGAAGTCGAACTGGTCCTTGGGGTGCTTCCCGACGGTCGTGGCCGAGAGGAGCATCGTGTCGTCGTCGAGGTACGCGGTCACCGAGCCGGCGGCCTGACGGGCGATCAGCCCGGTCTCGAACTTGACCTTGCGGGTGCCGAACCGGCCGTTGTCGATAACGGTCTCGACGGCGTAGATGTTGTCGTCAGACAAGACATGTCTCTTTCGATCGCGGAGCGGATCCGCTGCGAACGCCCGGGGCGCTCACGAAGTGGGCCTTGCGAGATTGGCCGGTCTTCGATCGAAGTGATCGGGGCGGAGCCCCGCTCACCACTACCGAGGACCGGGCCGACGTCCGCAGACCGCTCCAGTGGTTATGACTCTTCAGTTGTGTTGGAGCCAAACCTAGCGGAGGGCCCACCGATCCGGGTGGACCCTCCGTCGAGGCTCAGCGGCGCAGGCCGAGGCGCTGCACGATCGAGCGGTAGCGCTCGATCTCGGTCTTCTCGAGGTAGTTCAGCAGCCGACGGCGCTGACCCACCAGGAGCAGCAGACCACGACGGCTGTGGTGGTCGTGCTTGTGCTCCTTGAGGTGCTCGGTGAGGTGCGAGATGCGGTGCGAGAGCAGCGCGATCTGGACCTCCGGGGAGCCGGTGTCGCCCTCGACGGTGGCGTACTCGGCGATGATCTTCTTCTTGGTCTCAGCGTCGGTACCGATCGACACGTGAGCTCCCTTCCTGTCTTCTCGTTGCGCGGCGCGCCCGGGCCTTTTCACCGGGGCACTCTCTGTCCGCGGCCGTTCGTACGGCGTGTCGCCCCGAGATCCCGACATCGGGGTCCGGGCAACCGCTCAAGGCTATCAGCGGTCGGTGTCGCGGCTGAAATCGAGGATGTCCCGGGCGCGGGCCACGTCACCGCTCATCGTCTCGATGAGCGCCTCGACACCCTCGAATCGCACCATGCCGCGCAGCCGCGCGACGAACGAGACCTCGACCCGCACCCCGTAGAGATCGAGGTCGGTGCGGTCGATCACGTACGCCTCGACGCGCCGATCGCGCTCGCCTGCGAATGTCGGGTTCGTTCCGACGCTGATCGCGGCGGGCATCGACTCGGCATCGGGCTCGTCGAGGCGGCGCAGCCGGCCGGCGTAGACCCCGTCGGCCGGGACGGCCTGCTCGTCCACCGGCACGTTCGCCGTGGGGAAGCCCAGCTCGCGGCCACGCTGGTCACCGCGGACGACCTCGCCCACCACCGCGTACGGACGACCGAGCGCCTCCGCGGCGCCCTCGACGTCTCCGGCGGACAGGCAGGTACGGATGTAGGTGGAGGACCAGACCTGTGGTCCGCCGTCGAGCGCGACCCCCTCGACCGCGAAGCCGCCGTGAGCCGAGAGCGTGGCGAGGTCCCCCGCCGCCTTGGCCCCGAACCGGAAGTTCGCGCCGACGACCACCGTCGCGGCATGCAGGCTCCCCACGAGGACGCGGTCGATGAACTCGTCCGGCTTCCAGGACGCGATCTCGCGCGAGAACGGCAGCACCAGCACATCGTCGACGCCGCACTCGGCGAGCAGCGCGCACCGCCGATCGATGTCGGTCAGCATCGCCGGGGCGTGCTCGGGGCGCAGCACGGCCATCGGGTGCGGGTCGAAGATGACCGCGACCAGGTCCATCCCGGCCCGGTCCGCCTGGGCACGGGCCCGCGCGATCAGCGTCCGGTGGCCGAGGTGCACCCCGTCGAAGTTCCCGATGGTGACGACGGTGTCGCCCAGGTCGGACGGCACCTCGTCGAGAGAGCGCCAGATTCGCACGCGTATGAGATTACCGACGACTCAGACGAAGACCGCGACCGGGCGGATCCCGTCGCGAGCGCGCTCGTAGAGCGCAAGGAACCCACCGTCCGGGGCGAACAGCGCGATCGGTCCCTCGTGGGCGGCGACCACCGGTAGGGCGCGGCCGACCCGGACCGATGCTGCCTGCTCGCCGTCGAGGTCGAGCGCCGGGAAGCAGCGACGGGCGACCTCGGCGATCGGCAGCATCGCGAAGTCGTCCGAGAGCGCATCGAGAGTGCGGGCGTCGGCGGTCGTGAACGGCCCGACGGCGGTGCGCCGCAGCGCGGTCAGGTGCCCGCCGACGCCGAGCGTCTCACCGAGGTCACGGGCGATCGCACGGATGTAGGTGCCGCTCGAGCAACGCACACGGACGTCGATCTCGGGCAGGTCGAGGCGGGTGACGTCGATCGCGTCGATGCGCACCGTCCGCGCCGGGAGGTCGATCTGCTCCCCCGCTCGCACCCGGTCGTACGCCCGACGGCCCTCGACCTTGATGGCACTGACCGCGCTCGGCCGTTGCTCGATGTCGCCGATCATCGCCGCCAGACCGGCACGCACCGCCTGCTCGGCGAGGGCATCGGTCGAAGCCTCCCCAAGCACCTCGCCCTCCGCATCGTCGGTCACCGTCGTGACACCGAGCCGGATCGTGGCGTCGTAGGCCTTCTCGGTGAGCATCAGGTGGCCGAGCAGCCGGGTCGCGCGGTTGACCCCGACGAGCAGCACCCCCGTCGCCATCGGATCGAGGGTGCCGGCGTGGCCGACCTTGCGGGTGCCCGCCAGACGACGGACCCGCGAGACCACGTCGTGGGACGTGATGCCCGCGGGCTTGTCGACGACGACCAGCCCGGCGGCGTCGGTCACTCGTCCTCGTCGGGGTCGTCGTCCTCGTGCGGCTTCTTGTACGGATCGGCCTCGCCGGCATACGCAGCGCCGGCCGCGGTGGCGGCCACCTGCTCGTCGTGCGCGCGGGCCCGGGCGAGCACGTCGTCGATGACCCGAGCCGTCTCAGGCAGCGCGTCGTGGACGAACTCGATCGTGGGCACGTGCCGCATGCCGAGCTGCTTGCCGACCTCGGAGCGGATCAGCCCCTTGGCGGAGTTCAGCGCCGCCTGTGTCGATGCGAGCGCGGCCGGCTCGTCTCCCTGCTCGCCCAGCACGGTGTAGAAGATCGTCGCCTGCTGGGTGTCGCCGGAGACCCGGACGTCGGTGACCGTGACGAAGCCCAGGCGGGGATCCTTGATCCGCCGCTCGAGCATCTCCGCCACGATCACCTTGATCCGGTCCGCGATCTTTCGTACGCGGGGACTAGCCATCTCAGCTCCGTGGGATCTCGACCATCTCGAAGGCCTCCACGATGTCGCCCTCCTTGATGTCGTTGTAGCCCTTGACCACCAGGCCGCACTCGAAGCCCTCGCGGACCTCCGAGGCGTCGTCCTTCTCCCGGCGCAGCGAGGCGAGGTCGGCACTGTCGACCACGACGGAGCCGTCGCGGATCAGCCGCACCTTCGCGTTGCGCCGGATCACGCCACTGGTGACCATGCAACCGGCGATGTTGCCGATCTTCGAGGACCGGAAGATCGCCCGGATCTCCGCCTGACCGAGGGTGCGCTCCTCGTACTCGGGCTTGAGCATGCCCTTGAGCGCGGCCTCGATCTCCTCGATCGCCTGGTAGATGACCGAGTAGTAGCGGATCTCGACGCCCTCCTTGTCCGCCATCTCGGTCGCCTTGCCCTGCGGGCGGACGTTGAAGCCGATGATGATGGCATCAGAGGCGGCGGCAAGGTCGACGTTGGTCTCGGTGATCGCACCGACGCCGCGGTCGATGACCCGGATGCTGACCTCGTCGCCGACATCGATCTTGGCCAGCGAGTCCTCGAGGGCCTCGACCGAGCCGGACACGTCGCCCTTGAGGATGAGGTTGAGCTCCTGGCTCTCGCCCTTCTCCATCGAGGCCATGAAGTCCTCGAGCGTACGGCGCACACGGCGCTTCGCCTGCATGGCGGCACGCTCGCGGGCCTCGCGCTTCTCCGCGATCTGGCGGGCCATCCGGTCGTCCTCGACGACGATGAAGTTCTGACCCGCACCGGGCACGCCGGAGAGACCGAGCACCATCGCCGGACGCGACGGGTCCGCCTCCTCGATGTTCTCGCCGTACTCGTCGAGCATCGCGCGTACGCGGCCGTGCGCCGGGCCGGCGACGATCGAGTCGCCCACGCGCAGCGTGCCGCGCTGGACGAGCACCGTCGCGACCGGACCACGACCACGGTCCAGGTGCGCCTCGACCACGAGGCCCTGGGCGTCCTGGTTCGGGTTCGCCCGGAGGTCGAGCGAGGCATCCGCGGTGAGCACGATCGCCTCGAGCAGCTTGTCGAGGTTGAGCTCGGACTTGGCGGAGACGTCGACGAACATGGAGTCGCCGCCGTACTCCTCGGGCACCAGGCCGTACTCGGTGAGCTGGCCGCGGACCTTGGTCGGGTCCGCCTCCGGCTTGTCGATCTTGTTGACCGCGACCACGATCGGCACGTCGGCTGCCTTGGCGTGGTTGAGCGCCTCGACCGTCTGCGGCATCACCCCGTCGTCGGCTGCGACCACCAGCACCGCGATGTCGGAGGACTGCGAGCCACGCGCGCGCATGGCGGTGAAGGCCTCGTGACCCGGGGTGTCGATGAAGGTGATCCGGCGGTCGTTGCCGTCGACCTCCGTGGCGACCTGGTAGGCACCGATGTGCTGGGTGATGCCACCGGCCTCCTTGTCGACGACGTTCGCCGAGCGGAGCGCGTCGAGGAGCTTGGTCTTGCCGTGGTCGACGTGACCCATGACGGTCACGACCGGCGGTCGCACCGACAAGTCGTCCTCGGCGCCCTCGTCGACACCGAACTCCAGGTCGAAGGACTCCAGCAGCTCGCGGTCCTCGTCCTCGGGAGAGACGACCTCGACGACGTAGTTGAGCTCCTCACCGAGCAGCTCGAGGGTCTCGTCGTTGACCGACTCGGTCGCGGTCACCATCTCGCCGAGGTGGAAGAGCATCTGCACCAGCGAAGCGGGGTCGACGCCGATCTTCTCGGCGAAGTCGGTCAGCGAGGCACCGCGGGCCAGCCGGACGGTCTCGCCGTTGCCCTTGCGGACGCGGACGCCGCCAATGGTCGGCGCCTCCATCTGCTCGAACTCCTGGCGACGCGCCCGCTTGGACTTGCGACCACGACGCGACGGTCCACCCGGGCGTCCGAACGCACCCTGCGTCGAGCCGCGGCCACCGGGCCGCCCACGACCCGCAGGACCTCCGCCGAAGCCACCACGGCCCGGGGCGCCGCCACCGGGACCACCACGACCGGGCGCCCCGCCACGGCCGCCACCGGGACCACCACGACCGGGTGCCCCGCCACGGCCACCGCCGGGACCACCACCGAAGGCAGCCGGGGACTTGGGCATCATCGCGGGGTTGGGGCGCGGCATGCCGGGGCGGCCACCGTCACGGGCCGCGGCTGGGCGCGGCGGACGCTGGTCGTCGCCCGCCGCCGGGCGCGGCGCCGGACGCCGACCCATGCCCTGGGTCGAGGAGAACGGGTTGTTGCCCGGGCGCGGTGTGCCAGGACGTGCGGCCGGCTTGGGCGGCGCGGACGGGCGCGGTGCCGCCGGGGTCGCTGCGGCCGGCCCGCCGTCGCTCTCATCCGAGGGTGCCTCGGACGGGGCCTCCGTGGGGGCAGCAGGCTCGGCGACGTCCGCTGCGGCGGGCGACGCAGGCTGAGCCTCGTCCGGTGCCGCCTCGGCGACCCGCGGACCCGGCTTCGGCGCGACCGGGGCCGCCTCCTCCGCCTCGACGGGCGCCGGGGCCTCGTCGGCCTCGGGCGCAGCCGCGGCCTTCTTCGCCGCGGCTTTCTTCGCCGGTGCCTTCTTGGCGGCCTTCTTGGCCTCGGCCTCCTCCTTCTTCGCGAGAAGGTCGGCCCCGTGGGTGTTCTTGAAGCGCTGCACCACCGGCGGCTCGACGCCCGAGCTGGCCGACTTCACGAACTCACCCATGTCGGTGAGCAGCTCGAGGGCCTGCTTGCTGGTGATGCCGAATTCCTTGGCGAGTTCGCTGACTCGGACCTTGGCCACGTGTTTCCTCCTGGCCCGGGTCGCCCTCGCGGGGTTACTGCGGACCGTTAGTAGACGGACATGCTCATTGCTGGGTTCTCATCGAGAGCTCATGAGCTACTGCTCCAGTTCCTGATCGGTCGGGTTCTTCTCGGTGATCCACTGCCGTACCCGGTCGAGAGCCGGCGGCCGCTCGCCCGGCGCTCGCAGAGCGCGGGTGAACGCACGGCGGCGCTCGGCGAGTTCCAGACACGCGGTCACGGGGTGCAGGTGCGCTCCGCGACCGGGTGCGGTCGCCGTCGGGTCGGGCACGACGACCGGATGGCCATCGGCGTCCGCTCCGAGGGTGACCCGCAGCAACTCACGCTTGGTGGCTCGCTCACGGCAACCGATGCACATGCGCATCGGAGCGCCGCTCGTGATCTCCACCGGGGACGATCTTAGCCGCCCGAGGGCTCAACTGACGAACCGGTTGCGGGTTCGGTGTCGGGCCGGATGTCGATCCGCCATCCGGTGAGGCGTGCGGCGAGTCGTGCGTTCTGGCCCTCCTTGCCGATCGCGAGGGAGAGCTGGAAGTCCGGGACGACCACCCGCGCGGCCTGCGCCTCGGCGTCGACGACGGTCACCGAGTGCACCCGAGCCGGCGAGAGTGCGTTGCCGACGAACTGCGCCGGATCGTCGGACCAGTCGATGATGTCGATCTTCTCCCCGTGCAGCTCGTTCATCACGTTGCGCACCCGCTGGCCCATGGGGCCGATGCAGGCGCCCTTCGCGTTGACGCCGGCGACCGTGGAGCGCACGGCGATCTTGGTGCGGTGGCCGGCCTCACGCGCGATCGCGGCGATCTCGACCGTGCCATCGGCGATCTCGGGCACCTCGAGGGCGAACAGCTTCTTGACGAGGTTCGGGTGCGTACGGGAGAGCATCACCTGTGGTCCGCGCAGGCCCTTGCGCACGCTGACGACCATGCACTTGATCCGGGTGCCGTGGCTGTAGTCCTCGCCCGGCACCTGCTCGCCGGACGGCAGCAGCGCCTCCAGCTTGCCGAGGTCGACCATGACGTCCTGGGGATCGCGACCCTGCTGGATCACCCCCGAGATGATGTCGCCCTCCTTGCTGTGGAACTCCCCGAACTTCAAGTCGTCCTCGGCGTCGCGCAGCCGCTGCAGCATGATCTGCTTCGCGGTCGTCGCCGCGATCCGGCCGAAGCCGTCGGGGGTGTCGTCGTACTCCCCGATCCTGTTGCCGTCCTCGTCGAGCTCGGCGGCGAGCACCGTCACGTGCCCGCTCTTGCGGTCGAGCTCGACCCGGGCGTCCTCATGGGCGCCGGGGGTGCGTTGGTACGCGGTCAGCAGCGCCTGCTCGATCGCCTCGACCAGGATGTCGAGGGAGATCTCCTTCTCCCGCTCGAGCACCCGCAGGATGTTCATGTCGATGTCCACGACGGCCCTCCTAGCCCAACTCGTGTGGATTGAACTCGATCTGGACCTTGGCCCTCTTGACCTGGTCGAGCCGCACCGGACGCTCGATGCCGCTGACGTCGACGTGCGCGACCTCCTCGTCACTGCCGACGACGCGGCCGGTCATCTGGGTCCCGTCGAGGAGGGTGACCTTGACGAGGCGGCCGGCGTTGCGGCGCCAGTGGCGTGGGAGCGTGAGCGGACGGTCGACACCCGGTGAGGACACCTCGAGGGTGTACGGCCGGTCGCCGAGCGGGTCGGCATCGTCCAACGCGCTCGACACCGCCCGGGTGGCCTCGGCGATGTCGTCGAGCGTCACGCCGCCGTCGCGGTCGACCGCGACGCGCACGATCCGGCGCTTGCCCGCGGGCGTCACGTCGACGCGCTCGAGGTCGAGGCCCAGGGCCTGCACAGGAGCGGCGAGGATCTCGACGAGTCGCTGGGACGTATCGGTCTGGTTCACGCGTGCCGCCTCCTGTCTGCTGTTGTGCGCCCAGCCTAGCGGGTTCGGGGTCGTCGAACGGGCCTCGTTACGATGCGCGCGTGCCCACCCCCGGAGACCTCGTCCCCAGACGGACCGCGTTGCGGGTGCTGGCCGTGGGAGCGATCGGCCCCGCCCTCGTGTCCGGCTGTGCGACGACGGGCACCATGAGCACGCCGCGGCGGGCGCCGGATGCCGACCTCCCGTCAGCGCGGGAGGCGAAGGCGCTCACCCGTGGCGCCATCGGCACGCTCACGGCCACCCTCGCCCGGCATCCCGATCTCGGCACCGAGCTCCGCCCGCTGCTCGCGATGCATCGCGAGCACCTGCGCCGACTCCGCTCGGTGAATCCCGGGGCGACCCTCGCCCCGTCGCCCGTCAAGGTGCCCGCCGACCCGCACCGGGCACTGGCGCGGATCCGCGCCGGTGAGGCGTCCCGGGCGACGCGGCTCGGTGCGCTCGCGGGCGCCGCCCACAGCGGCGGCTTCGCCCGGATGCTGGCGACGATGGCCGCCGCGATCGACCAGCGCTCCGGCGTGACCACATGACCCCGGTCCGCGCGCTGCAGACCGTGCTCGCCGGTGAGCATGCGGCTGTCTATCTGT
>Ga0164242_10009582_pt1 | contig 10431 bp, 5 predicted proteins | sample OricomgcompostMG_FD_108783 | JGI IMG/M metagenome (GOLD analysis project Ga0164242, IMG submission 108783) | Miracle-Growth compost microbial communities from Emeryville, California, USA - Original compost - Miracle growth compost (MG) ... | reverse complement strand
GAGACGCGCGACGTGTCCGACATGGTCGACATCTACTCGGCCGCGTGGGAGCGCGGCGTGAAGACCACGTACTACCTGCACATGAAGCCGCGCCACCAGGCGGAGCAGTCCACCGTGCGCGTCAACAAGAGCGAGGAGATCGGCGGGGCGCGCAAGGGCTTCGGAGCGGCCGCGGGTCAGGCATCCGCGCCTGCCGCCGCGCCCGCGCCCGCCGGTGCGCCCGCTCGACGCGGCTTCGGCGGCCTCGGCAACTGAGCCGGGCCAGCGCCCACAAGACGACAGCGCGCCGCCGCTGCAGCCAGCTCCATACAGAAAGAGAACGAATGCCAATCCTGGGCTCCGGCGTCAAGGACGGACTGCTCCTCAAGCCGATCACCTACAAGTGGGCGATGGACCTCTACGACCAGGCGGTCGCCAACACCTGGTTCCCGAACGAGATCCAGCTCGGCGAGGACCTCGCCGACTTCAAACGGATGACGGACGAGGAGCGCCACGCGGTCACCTTCCTGATCTCGTACTTCAACCCGAACGAGCTGCTCGTGAACAAGGCGCTCGCGTTCGGCGTGTACCCGTACGTGAACGCGCCTGAGGCGCACCTCTATCTCGCGAAGCAGATGTGGGAAGAGGCCAACCACTGCATGTCGTTCGAGTACGTGCTCGAGACGTTCCCCATCGACCGCGACGAGGCCTACAACGCCCACGTCGACATCCCGTCGATGCGCGCGAAGGAGGAATTCGAGGTCAAGTTCATCCGCCGCATGACGGAGGAGACGCTCGACATCACGACGACCCAGGGCAAGCAGGACTTCATCCGCAACCTCGTGGCGTACAACATCATCCTCGAGGGCATCTGGTTCTACTCGGGCTTCATGGTGGCGCTGTCGTTCCGTCAGCGGAACCTGCTGCGCAACTTCGGCTCGCTCGTCGACTGGATCGTGCGCGACGAGTCGCTGCACCTCAAGTTCGGCATGAACCTGATCCTCACCGTGCTCGACGAGAACCCGGACCTGCAGACCCCCGAGTTCGCGAATGAGATCAAGCAGATGATCCTCGACGCGGTCGCGATGGAGGAGCAGTACAACCGGGACCTGCTGCCCGGCGGCATCCTCGGCCTCAACGCGAACTACATCAACCAGTACGTCAAGTACCTCGCCGACCGCCGCCTCGAGGAGCTCGGGTTCGAGCCCGAGTACAAGGTGACGAACCCCGCGAAGTGGATGGCGACGGCGAACGACACGCTCGAGCTGGTCAACTTCTTCGAATCCACCAACACCTCGTACGAGTCGAACGCGAAGGCGTCCAGCTGAGCGACCGTGCGACGCAACGTCAGCGGATGACCCACGACCACCCGATCCTGACCACGCCCGCCGAGCTGGAGGCCGCGCTGCGCGACGGCCGCTACGCGGACGGCGGCCCCGTGCGCCTGCTCGACGTGCGCTGGGGCGGCGTCGCCGTGCCGCCCGGGAAGCCGGACAAGCGCGAGGCGTTCGAGCTGGGGCACATTCCGGGAGCGGTCTACGTCGACCTCGACACCGAGCTCGCGCTCCCTCCCGCGGAGCGGCGGCCGGAGGACGGCAGGCATCCGCTGCCCCGGCTCGACGCGCTGCAGGAGTCGGCGCGCATGTGGGGCATCGACCCGGGCGACACGGTCGTCGTCTACGACGACCTGAGCAGCATGTCGAGCGCGCGGGCGTGGTGGCTGCTGCGCTACGCGGGGGTCGCCGACGTGCGCATCCTCGATGGCGCGCTGCGCGCCTGGAAGGACGCGGGCAACCCGGTTGAGACCGGCCGGGGCGATGTGCCGGTGCCCGGAACCATCACTCTGGAGTACGGCGCGCTGCCGGTCATCCTGCTCGAGGAGGTCGCCGGCTTCGCCGCCGACGGCGTGCTGCTCGACGCCCGCGCAGGCGAGCGCTTCCGTGGTGAGGTCGAGCCCGTCGACCCGCGCGCCGGCCACATCCCGGGCGCCGTGAGCGCCCCGACGACGGCCAACGTCGATGCGCACGGCCGCTTCCTCACGCCGGGCGAGCTGCGGGCGCGATTCGGCGAACTGGGCGTGGCGGATGCCGCACCCGTTGGTGTTTACTGCGGAAGCGGCGTCACGGCCGCACACGAGGCGGTGGCTCTGACCCTGGCCGGCTTCGCTCCCGCGCTCTACCCGGGGTCGTTCAGCCAGTGGGCGAACCACCGGGACCTTCCGGTCGAGACCGGGCCGTAGCGGCGCGCGTCCGCGTCAGGGCTCCCGCCATGCGTCGAGAGCGGCGCGCGCCGCTGCCCCGACCGCCTGCGGCGCCGCACCGCTCGCGATGCGCGGCGCCCAGTCGTCGATCTGCTGCTGCGCGGCCGCGAGTACGAACGGGCGCAGCTCGTCGTCCGCCGGCAGCTCGCGCGAAGCGGCGTATCCGGCGCGGAAGGCAGCGAGAAACGGCTCAACGGCATCGGCGAGTCCGGGCATGAGCGCGGGTGCGAGCCGCATCACGACCAGCGTCCAGGCGATGTCCTGCCGTGCGTCGCCGAGGCGCGCATTCGACCAATCGACGATCCCCGTGATCTCGTCTCCGGTCACGAGCACGTTGAACGGCTGGAAATCCAGATGGCACAAGACGCTGCCGCCGTGGAGCGGCTCGTGCAGCGCCGCCATGGCGCGGCCGAGCAGCTCGCCGCCCTGCCGAACAGACAAGCCGTGCGCCAGAAGCTCGCCGAGCGGCCGTCCCGGAAGCCAGGAGGTGACTGTGTACGGGTGGCCGAGGTAGGCGCCGCTGCGCAGCACCTCGGGTGCGGGGACCCCGAGGCCGGCAGCCAGCTGCTGCATCTCCACCTCGTGCGAGATGTCCCGGTCGGCGGGCAGCACCCGGACGGCGACGACTCCGCTCTCCGTGCTGACACGCCAGACTGATGCATCGTAGCCCGGCATCCTCGTCACGTCGCCCTGCGGTCTGAAGCCGGCGTCGGTCAGCAGCTCGCGGGGGTCGATCACCGCCCCAATCTATTGCGGATGATCCCGGCATCTGCATGACGAAAACGTCCCCCTGTGAGCTCGCACCCCCTTGCCGATGGTGTGAAGCGAGAGTGATGATCTAGGGATCATCGACACGAGCGAGGTCGCAATGAGTTCACGCATTTCGACACCGGATTACCTTCCGCGGCTCGGTGCGGGCCGACACCGCACTCCGCGCCGCGGCGCCTGCTTCATGGAGTTCGCCTCGTATCTCGCGGGGGAGCGATGGAGCGACCACCCCAGCTGCACCGACCCGGTTCTCGCGGCGCTGGCCCGCGCCGTCAACGACCTGGTCAGCGACACCCGCCGGCAGGAGCTGCTTGGCGACGTTCCGCGCGTCATCGGGCTCACCGGGTCGACCGCGGCAATGCTGCGCGTCGCCGCCAGCGCCGCAGCCTCCGCCTTGCCGGTGGCGAGCATGCACCGGCAGCACGCACTGGCCGTCGGCCTGACCGCCGCGCTGAGAGCCCTCGACGACGCGGGGGTCGAGGCTCCGGGCCTGCGTGCGCGGGCCGACGCCGCCTTCGCCGCCGCTCCGGGCGCCGTCGACTGGCTGGACCGGCACGCCGAGTTCAACGCGGCCATCCCCGCGGGGCGCGAGGAGCGCGCCGGCCTCGAGATCGTGCGCGTCGCCGCGTGCGGCATCGCGGAAGCGTGCGTGTGGGACGCGGACGACCGCCTCATCGAGATGCTGCGCACCGCGATCGGGGAGCTGGAGCCCATGCGCGGGACGGCGGCCGCGCAGCGCACGCCCGCCGACTCGCGCGAAGCGCGAATGGAGGCAGAGAAGCCGCAGGTCTCCATTCACGCCTGACGGCGTGAGTCGACCCGCTGGGAGCGGGCGACTCAGCCCGTGTTCTGCAGGCCGGCGGCGACTCCGTTGACGGCGAGCAGCATGAGCCGGTGCGGCCGGTCCGTGGCATCCGTCGACCCGGTCGCCCTGATCTCGCGCAGGGCGCGCAGCTGCAGCAGCGACAGCGCGTCGACGTACGGCGAGCGCAGCTGCACCGCGCGCTGCAGCACCGCGCGCCCTTCGAGCAGCTCGCTGTGCCGCGAGGTGAGCAGCACCTGCTCGCGCGTCAGCGCCATCTCCTCGAGCACGAGCTGGGCGAGGTCCTCGCGGTCATCGAGCGCGAGGTAGCGTCGGGCGAGCCGCTCGTCCGTCTTCGCGAGCGACATCTCCACGTTGTCGATCATCGTGCCGAACAGCGGCCACTCGCGGTACGCCGTGTGCAGCAGCTCGGGGTCGTCGATCGAGGCGAGCGCCGAGCCGAGGCCGAACCAGCCGGTGAGGTTGACCCGTGCCTGCGACCACGCGAATACCCAGGGGATCGCCCGCAGGTCCTCGAGCGACTCGAGCGAGAGTCCGCGGCGCGCGGGTCGCGAGCCGAGGGCGAGCAGCCCGACCTCCTCCTGCGGGGTGACCCGCCCGAACCACTGCGCGAAGCCGTCGGCCTTCACCAGCTCGAAGAAGCGGGCCCGGCTCACCTCGTCGAGGCGCGCGGCGAGCGCGGCATAGGTGACGGATGCCTTCTCGTTGCGCTCCTGATTGGAGGGCGCCTCGGCGAGCAGCGTGGCGCTCGCCATCTGCTCGAGGTGCCGCGCCGCGATGGTCTTGTCGCCGTACTGCGCGAAGATGACCTCGCCCTGCTCGGTGAGCTTGAAGCGGCCTTCGACCGAGTGCGGCGGCTGCGCGAGCACGGCCTCGTTGGCCGGGCCGCCGCCGCGACCGAGGGCGCCGCCCCGCCCGTGGAAGAGGGTGAGCTCGATGTCGTTGGCCCGCGCCCACGCGGCGATGCGGCTCTGCGCGTCGTAGAGGGCGAGGGTGGCCGAGACCGGGCCGACGTCCTTCGAGGAGTCGGAGTAGCCGAGCATCACCTCGAGCCGGCGGCCGGTGGCGGCGAGCCGCGCCTTGACCGGCTCGAGCTCGATCAGCCCGTCGAGGATCGTGGTCGAGTTGTTGAGGTCGGCGAAGGTCTCGAACAGGGGGATGACGTCGAGCACGGGCGCGGCCTCGGCCGAGCCGAGCGCGCGCTTCGCGAGTTCGTACACGTTCGCGAGGTCCTCGGCGGACTGGGTGAACGAGACGATGTAGCGCCGTGCGGCGTCCACGCCGAAGCGCTTCTGCAGCGCCGAGATGGTGTGGAACACCTCGAGCACCTCGTCGGCGAGCTCGGAGCGCGGGGCGCCGGAGCGCAGCTCCTCGAGCACCTGGCGGTGCACTTTGGAGTGCTGCCGCACCTCGAGGTCGGCGAGGTGGAAGCCGAAGGTCTCCACCTGCCAGATGAGGTGCTGCAGCTCACCGGAGGCGGCGCGCTCGGCGCCGCCGGCGCGCAGCGACGACTGGATGATCCGCAGCTCGCCGAGCAGCTCCTCCGGGCTCTCATACGCGAGGTCCGCGTCGCGGGTGCGGGTCGCGACGATGCGTCGCGTGACGAAGAGCAGCGCGCGACGATGCGGCTCGGTGTGCGAGCGCTGCTCGAGTTCGTCGGCGGCGAAGCCCGCGAGGGCGCGCTGGCGCGCCCACAGGCCGAGCAGCTCGGCCGACGGCGGCGTGTCCTCAGCGGAAAGGGTCAGGGTGCGGCCGATGCGCGACGCGGCGTGCTCGTAGCCGAGCAGCACGTGCTCGCTCGCGATCTGAGCCGCCTGGCGCGTGACCTTGGCGGTGACGAAGGGGTTGCCGTCGCGGTCGGCGCCGATCCACGAGCCGTAGCGCACGAAGGCCGTCGCCCGGGCCGGTGCGCGCCCGGCATCCGCCCCCAGCAGCCAGTCGTCAAGCGCGCGATAGACGCGCGGCACGACCTGGAACAGGGTCGAGTCGAACACGTTCATCGCCGTGCGCACCTCGTCGACCGGCGTCGGCCGCTGCGCCCGCAACGGGCTGGTGCGCCACAGCGTGTCGATCTCCTCGAGCAGGCGGCGCTCGTTCTCGAGCCCGGCGGCGTAACCGAGGCGCGGGTCCTCGCGTTCCTCGAGCAGCTCGGCGATGCGTCGGATGGCGCCGGAGATCGCCGGGCGGCGCGCCTCGGTGGGGTGCGCCGTGAGCACGGGGTGGAAGCGCAGCGCGGCGACGCGGCGGGCGGTCTCCTCCGGACCGACCTCGTTCGTCAGGTGCGTGATGGCGCCCGCGAAGGTGTCGGTGCGGGTCTCGGCCCGGCCCGGCACGTCGCGTTCGCGCAGCCGGCGGATGCGGTGCTGCTCCTCCGCGAGGTTCACGAGGTGGAAGTACGCGGTGAACGCGCGGGCGACCTGCTCGGCGCGCTCGGGGGTGAAGCTCGCGACCAGGGCCTCGGCCTCTTCGAAGCGCTGCTGGTCGTCGTCCTCGTAGGCGGCGATCGTGAGGGCGCGCAAGCGCTCGACGTCGTCGAGCAGGCCGGGGTCGCTCGCGTTCAGCACGCGGCCGAGCAGGCCGCCGAGGGTGCGGACGTTGGCGCGCAGGGATTCGTCGACTTCGGCGCGAACGGAGTCGCGGCGGCGAGAGGGCGACGAGGCGGGGTTCGGCTGAGGGTCGCTCACGGCGCCAGGTTACGTGACGTCCCGCGGCCGAAGCGAATTCGACCGTCACGGCGCCAGTGCGGTATGAAACGCTGCCGCGCTATTCGGCCAGCACCTTCGCGATGCGCTGCACGGACACGCTCTCGGCCGTCCCGAGCGGCTGGGCGAACAGGCTGATGCGCAGCTCCTCGAGCATCCAGCGGGCGTGACGGATGCTGGGGCGGGCACCTTGGGCGAGGGGCAGCGTGCCTCCGGCATCCGTATATCTCGCCGTCGCGTTCTGCACCTCCGTGAGCCAGACGCGGTCGCGGCCCGGGTTCTCCGGCAGCTTCTCGACCCGCCAGACGATGCCGTTCAGATAGCGCGGCAGATGCCGCAGCTGTGCCCGGCCGGTCGCCGAGACGAACCCTGGGTAGACGAGGTTCGCGAGCTGCTGCTTCGCGTCCGCGAGCGGGGCGAGCAGGGTGAGACTGCTGACGCTCGAGAGCGCCTTCTCGGCCTTGCGCGCGGCCGTGAGGGTCGCGGCCACCTGCTTCACGGTGTCGAACATGGCGTCCACGACGACGGAGGAGACGCGGTCGCGCACGCGCTCGTAGTCGGCGCGGGTGAAGACCATGCCGTGCGTCTCGTCCGCCTCGAGCACCTCGTCGACGACGGCGGCGAGGCAGTCGTCGAACAGAGCGGGCGTGCTGGCGTAGGGGGCGGTGGCGAGCGCGAGCTTCTCGGCGGCGGTCAGGTGCTGCTGCACGTACGACGCCGGCGACGGGGTCTCGGCGAGCAGCAGCCGGCGCACGCCGCGCGGGTGCTGCTGGGCCTGGTCGGCGGGGGTCGCGAGGATGCGCAGGGCGACCGTGCCGCGCTCGTCGACGAGCGCCGGGTAGCCGCGCACGGTGTTCCGGAGGCCCCCGACGGTCGTGTCGACCTGGCGCGGCAGCTCGCGCATGTCCCACTCGGGCACGTTCGAGCGTTCGAGCGCGTTCGGCACGCGGGCCGTGGCGACGGCGGCGACCGAGTCGCGGGCGCGGCCGGCGAAGCGCTTCTGCAGCTCCGCGAGGTCCTTGGACCGGCCGAGTCGCTTCCCCCGCTGGTCGACGACCGCGAACGTCGGTCGCAGGTGCGCAGGGATGCGCTCGAGGTCGAAGTCGCTCGCGTCGACGGGGGCGTAGGTGAGCTTCTTGATCGCGGATGCCACGGCGTCGGCGAACGGGCGGCCGTCGGGCTCGCTCGGCAGTTCGGCGACGATCTTCGCGGCCCAGTCCGCGGCGGGCACGACGGAGCGCCGCAGCGCCTTCGGCAGCGAGCGGATCATCGCGGTGACGAGCTCCACCCGCAGCCCGGGCACCTGCCAGTCGAAGCCGGCGGCGTTCAGCCGGGCGAGCAGCGGCAGGGGAACGGTGACCGTGACGCCGTCGTCCTCCGCGCCGGGCTCGAAGCGGTAGCCGAGCGCGAAGCGCTGGTCGCCCTGCTGCCAGACGCTCGGGAAGGCGGTCTCGTCGACGAGCTCCTCCGCCGAATCGTCGCCGAGCAGCATCCGTTCGGTCATGGTCAGGAACTCGGGGTTCTTCGCGCGCTCGTCGCGCCACCAGCGCTCGAAGCTGCGCGTGTCGACGACGTCGCGCGGCACGCGCTCGTCATAGAACGTGAACATCGCCTCGTCGCCGTCGAGGATGTCGCGGCGGCGCGCCTTCTCCTCGAGCTGGCCGAGCCGCTTCACGAGCGCCCGGTTGCGGCGGTCGAACTCGAAGAGCGGGCCCTTGCGCTCGGTCGGCCAGTCTCCGTCGACGAGCCCGTGCCGCAGGAACAGCGTGCGGGCATACGCGTCGTCGATGCGGGCGAACTGCACACGACGGCGCTCGATGATCGGCACGCCGTACAGGGTGACGCGCTCGTAGGCGACGGCGGCGCCCTGGCTCTTCTCCCAGTGCGGCTCGGAGTACTGGCGCTTGAGCAGCGTGTCGCCAGCGATCGGCTCGGCCCAGGCGGGGTCGATCGCGGCGTTCACGCGCGCGAATAGGCGGCTGGTCTCGACGAGCTCGGCGCTCATGACCGCCGCGGGCTGTTTCTTCGCGAGCGCGCTGCCGGGGAAGATGACGAAGCGCGTGCCGCGGGCGCCGGCGTAGTCCTTCTTCTGCAGATCGCGCAGGCCGAGGTGCGAGAGCAGCCCGGCGAGCAGCGATTTGTGGATGCCGTCGGGGTTCACCGCCGGCTCGCCGATCGTGAGCCTCAGCTCCTTCGCGAGCCGCCGCAGCTGGCGGTAGACGTCCTGCCACTCGCGCACGCGCAGGTAGTTGAGGAACTCGGCCTTGCAGAGCCGGCGGAAGGCGCTGGAGGAGAGCTCGCGCTGCTTCTCCTCCAGGTGGTTCCAGAGGTTCAGCAGGGTGAGGAAGTCGCTCGTCGGGTCGACGAAGCGGGCGTGCAGCTGGTCGGCGGTGCCGCGGCGCTCGACGGGCCGCTCGCGCGGGTCCTGGATGGTGAGGCCCGCCACGATCGCCATCACCTCGCGGGTGGTGCCGTGGCGCCGGCTCTCGAGCACCATGCGGGCGAAGCGCGGGTCGATCGGCAGGCGCGCGAGCTCGCGCCCGATGCGCGTGAGCCGGAGCTCGGCGCCGCGCCCTTGCAAAGCCCCCAGCTCCGTCAGCAGATCGAGCCCGTCCTTCACTCCGCGCGGGTCGGGCTTCGTGAGGAAGGGGAAGCTCTCGATCGCGCCGAGCCCCAGCGAGATCATCTGCAGGATGACCGCGGCGAGGTTCGTGCGCAGGATCTCCGGCTCGGTGAACGCGGGCCGCTTCGCGAAGTCCTCTTCGGAGTAGAGGCGGATCGCGATGCCGTCGCTCGTGCGCCCCGCGCGCCCGCTGCGCTGCGTTGCGGAGGCCTGGCTGATCGCCTCGATCGGCAACCGCTGCACCTTCGCGCGGGTCGAGTAGCGCGAGATGCGCGCGGTGCCGGTGTCGATCACGTACTTGATCCCGGGAACCGTGAGGCTCGTCTCCGCCACGTTCGTGGCGAGCACGATGCGGCGACGGATGCCGGGCCGGGTGCTCGCGGGCGTAGCCCGCTCGGCGCCCGACGCGCGACGACCCACTGGGTCGTCGCCGCTGAGCGTCGGGCGCTCGAAGACGCGGTGCTGCTCGGCCGCGCTGAGGCGCCCGTAGAGGGGCAGCACTTCCGTGCTGTCGGCCTTGCCCTGCCGGGTGAGGTGCCCGCGGATGGCATCCGCCGCGTCCCTGATCTCGTTCTCGCCCGAGAAGAAGACGAGCACGTCGCCGGGTTTCTCGCGCGCGAGCTCGTCGAGCGCGTCGAGCACCCCCTGGTTGAGGTCGCGGTCGACGGCGGGGGAAGCATCCACATCGTCGTCTTCAATTTCCTCGGCGACGAGCGGCCGGTACCTGATCTCGACGGGGTAGGTGCGCCCCGAGACCTCGATGATCGGGGCCGGGTCGCCCGCGGCATCCGCGAAATGCCTCGCGAACGACTCGGGGTCGATCGTCGCCGAGGTGATGATCACCTTGAGGTCAGGGCGCCGGGGAAGCAGGCGCGCGAGGTAGCCGAGGAGGAAGTCGATGTTGAGGCTGCGTTCGTGGGCCTCGTCGATGATGATCGTGTCGTAGGCCGCGAGGTCGCGGTCGCGGTGCATCTCGTTGAGCAGGATGCCGTCGGTCATCAGCTTGATGCGGGTGTCGCTGCTGACCTGATCGGTGAAGCGCACCTTGTAACCGACGGTCTGGCCGACGGGCTCGCCGAGCTCCTCGGCGATGCGCTCGGCGATCGTCCGTGCTGCAAGGCGGCGCGGCTGCGTGTGGCCGATGCGCTCGCGGCCGATGCTGAGCGCGATCTTCGGCAGCTGCGTGGTCTTGCCCGAGCCGGTCTCTCCCGCCACGATCACGACCTGGTGGTCGCGGATGGCCGCCGCGATCTCCTCGCGCTTCGCGCTGACCGGG
>Ga0164242_10009581_pt1 | contig 10431 bp, 11 predicted proteins | sample OricomgcompostMG_FD_108783 | JGI IMG/M metagenome (GOLD analysis project Ga0164242, IMG submission 108783) | Miracle-Growth compost microbial communities from Emeryville, California, USA - Original compost - Miracle growth compost (MG) ... | reverse complement strand
TACTTCGTCATGGACTGGGCGGCTGTGCTGCGCGACATCGTGGCCGGCCTCCTGATCGCCGGCGCCTTCGCAGTCTGGGTGCCCCGGCAATGGTTACAGACGGTCTTCCTCGCCCACGACCCGACCCTCGCCTTCCTGCTCGGTCCGCTGATCGGGCCGCTGATCGCCGTGATCAGCTTCGTCTGCTCGGTCGGCAACGTGCCCCTGGCGGCGGTGCTGTGGAACGGCGGCATCAGCTTCGGTGGCGTGATGAGCTTCATCTTCGCCGACCTCATCATCATCCCCATCCTGCTGATCTACCGGAAGTACTACGGCACCAAAGCGGCCCTGATCATCGCCGGCACGTTCTACCTAGCGATGGCCGCCGCCGGCTACGTTATCGAGCTGATCTTCACGCCGCTCGGACTCGTCCCGCACAACCGGAACGCCGCGATCGTCAACGCGACGGTCAGCTGGAACTACACGACCTTCCTCAACATCGGCTTCCTCCTATTGGCGGGATTCCTCCTCCTCCGGTTCTTCCGCACCGGCGGAGGCACGATGCTGCGAATGATGGGCGGCGAACCCGGCATGCCGCGCGACCACGAGGGGAGAGAACCGTAGTCGGTCTATGCGAAAGAGTCCTCGATCGACACCGGATGGTCGGAGTCCGGCTCGACGCTAATACCTCACCGGGGTACCCTGCCTTAGTGGATTCAAGCGCGAGTATCCGATGGCGAACGGTCAGCAGACTCGTCATGCGTGTCCTCTTGTCGCTTGGCCTCATCGTCGGAATCGCCGCGATGCACACGGTGCTCGACACCCCCATGATGGCTCCCCCTCCGGCAGGCGGGCACGCTGTGGCGCACGTTGTTACCCCTGGGAGTGCGACGGCGGCGGATTCGGGACAACGGGAACTGACGAGTGCGGCCCAGTTCGTGGCCGACCGCGTTGACGTTGCCGGATTCTGGATGGGCTTACCGTCCCACGAGACCATGCACGCCTGCTTGTTCCTGGTGGCTGTAGCTCTGTTGCTGATGCTGGCACGCCCGGTAATGCGGATTACTGCCCTTGCCTGGCGTCCCCGTTCGGATCTCACGGTCATGCGGCCATGGGTTGTGATGCGGGGAGCGGACCGAATACTTGCGCTTCAGGTGCTGCGGAGGTGATGCGGGGTGAGGACTTTGTCTACCGACAAGTCCGTCGCGCGCATTTCGAACCGCATCTAACTACTTGGAGTACAGCTATGAGAATTTCACCGCGTTTCGCGCTCGCCGGAGTCGCCTTGGCTGCTGGCGGATTGTTGACCGCATGCACGAGTTCCGGCACCGGGGGCATGCCGGGAATGTCGCATTCGTCGCCTTCCACTCAGGTTTCGTCGCATAACGCCCAGGACGTCGTGTTCGCGCAGATGATGATCGTGCATCACCGGGGGGCCGTCGAGATGGCCGACCTCGCCCCGTCACGTGCAGAATCTCAGAACGTGAAAGACCTGGCAGCGAAGATCAAGGCGGCGCAACAGCCCGAGATCACCAGCATGCAGGGTTGGTTGAAGGCCTGGGGTGAGCCGGCGGCCATGACAAGCATGGGACCCAACCCGACCGACTCTGGTCACGACATGTCGGGGATGGGCGCTTCCTCGCCCGGACCCGGCATGGACTCGATGCCCGGGATGTCCCCGACCGACATGGAAGAGCTGAAGGCCGCCACGGGGACCGCCTTCGACAAGAAGTTCCTGAGCCTGATGATCGAACACCATCAGGGCGCCGTCGACATGGCGAAACAGGAACAGATCGGCGGCATGGACAGGGCCGCGAAGAAGCTTGCGAACAGCATCGTCAGCTCCCAGACCGCCGAGATCTCCGAGATGAAAGCCATGCTCGCCGCGATCGGCTAACCCGGCGCAAGCCCGCCTCCCTCGCATGCGTCCGGCTGGACGTGTGAGGCATGAGTCGGGTTGCGGGAATACGGGCGGGGGGTATCATGTTTCCGTGTGGTGAGGATACCCCTCTCCCGTATTCAGGAGGATGAAGATGACGACGACCGAGTACCAGGTGACCGGGATGACGTGCGGGCACTGCGAGATGTCGGTGCGCGAAGAGGTGGAGCAGATCCCCGGCGTGGAGGACATCCAGGTTTCTGCCGCGACCGGCAAGCTCGTCGTCACCGGCACCGGTGTCGAGGACGGCCAGGTTCTGGCCGCTGTGGAAGAGGCCGGGTACCGGGCGGTGCCCGCCTGAGGTAACGGCGCATCCCACCGGGTAGTGCAACGTGTGAACGAGTCACGGAGGATCAGATGACAACGTCGGCGACGGGTCCCGCGGCGGCCAGCATCGAGCTGGAGATCGGTGGGATGACGTGCGCGTCCTGCGCGATGCGGATCGAGAAGAAGCTGAACAAGCTCGACGGCGTCCAAGCGGCAGTGAATTACGCCACCGAGAAGGCGCGCGTCACGGCACCGGTGGGCCTGGATCCGCAGGCGTTGATCGCCGAGGTCGAGAAGGCCGGTTACACGGCTGTCCTGCCGGTGAAGAAGGATGAGCCGAAGGGGTCCTCCGGTGGCTCAGGCGCGGATGCTCCGGATGCTGAACTCGTGTCGTTGCGGCAGCGGCTGATCGGCAGCGTGGTGCTGTCGGTGCCGGTGATTGTGCTGGCGATGGTTCCGGCGCTGCAGTTCACGTATTGGCAGTGGTTGTCGCTGGTGCTTGCTGCGCCGGTGATCGTGTGGGCGGGCTGGCCGTTCCACAAGGCGGCGTTGACGAATCTGCGTCACGGAGCGGCGACGATGGACACGTTGGTGTCGGTGGGCACCATCGCCGCGCTGTTGTGGTCCCTCTACGCGCTCTTCTTCGGCACGGCGGGCATGCCGGGCATGCGGCACGGGTTCGAGTTCACGATCGCGCCGAGCGATGGCGCCGGGAACATCTATCTCGAGGTCGCGGCGGGTGTGACGATGTTCGTGCTTGCCGGCCGCTACTTCGAGAAACGGTCCAAGCGGCAGGCCGGCGCTGCTCTGCGGGCGCTGCTCGAACTCGGCGCGAAAGACGTCGCCGTGCTCAGAGACGGCGTGGAGACCCGGATCCCGACGGAGCAGCTTTCGGTGCGTGACGAGTTCGTGGTGCGGCCGGGGGAGAAGATCGCGACAGACGGTGTCATCGTCAGCGGGACGAGCGCTGTGGATGCGTCAATGCTCACCGGTGAGTCGGTGCCGGTCGAAGTGGCGGCCGGTGACGCGGTGGTCGGTGCCACGGTGAACGCCGGGGGCCGGCTGGTGATCCGGGCCACGCGGGTCGGCGCGGATACGCAGCTGGCGCAGATGGCCAAGCTCGTCGAAGATGCACAGTCGGGTAAGGCCGAGGTGCAACGCCTCGCCGACCGGGTCTCCGGGGTCTTCGTTCCGATCGTGATCGGAATCGCCTTGGTGACGCTTGCCGCTTGGTTCCTGCTCGGATTCCCGGCGGAGGCGGCGTTTACCGCAGCGGTCGCTGTGTTGATCATTGCTTGCCCGTGCGCTCTGGGGCTGGCCACGCCGACCGCGTTGTTGGTGGGCACGGGTCGCGGGGCTCAGCTGGGCATCCTGATCAAGGGTCCCGAGGTGCTGGAGTCCACTCGCAAGGTCGACACGATCGTGTTGGACAAGACCGGTACCGTGACGACCGGCAAGATGACACTCCTGTCAGTGCATCTTGCCGACGGGGTCGACGAGGAGCAGCTGCTCCGCCTCGCCGGTGCTGTCGAGGACGCCTCCGAGCACCCGATTGCGCAGGCCATCGCGAAGGCTGCGACACAACGCGCGGGCACTCTTCCTGCTGTCGAGTCGTTCGTGAACGTCGAGGGCAAGGGTGTGCAGGGCGTGGTCGATGGCCGTCTGGTGCTGGTCGGCCGTGACTCGCTGTTGGGCGAGTGGTCGGTCACGACGGATGCCGCGCTTGCGGCGGCGAAGGCTGTTGCGGAGTCTGCTGGGCAGAGTGCGGTGCTCGTCGCGTGGGACGGTTCTGCCCGTGCGGTTCTCGTGGTGGCCGATGCGGTCAAGGACACCAGTGTCGAGGCTGTCGCACTGTTCGCCCGGTTGGGATTGACTTCGGTGCTGCTCACGGGTGATAACGCCATTGTGGCGCGCAGGGTTGCGGCGGAGGTGGGTATCGAGGAGGTCATAGCCGAGGTGCTCCCGAAGGACAAGGTCGACGTCGTCCGCCGCTTGCAAGGGCAAGGCAAGGTCGTCGCGATGGTGGGCGACGGGGTGAACGATGCTGCGGCGCTCGCGCAGGCAGACCTCGGGTTGGCCATGGGCACGGGGACGGATGTCGCGATCGAGGCTGCCGATCTCACGCTGGTGCGCGGTGACCTGCGTTCAGCGGCGGATGCCATCCGGCTCTCTCGTCGCACCCTCGGAACGATCAAGGTCAACCTGTTCTGGGCCTTCGCCTACAACGCGGCAGCCATTCCGCTTGCCGCGCTCGGTCTGCTGAACCCGATGATCGCCGGAGCCGCGATGGCATTCTCCAGCGTCTTCGTCGTCAGCAACAGTCTCCGGCTGCGCAGATTCCGCTCCACGGCCGGCGTAGACGAGCGTGTGCGACCGCACGCACGGGCATCTGCATCACTGCAGAGCGCCTGAACTCAGACATCCACTGACGCAGCCGAACATCGGTAAAGCGAACATCAACAACAAGGGACACACCATGAGCGATCACTGCGAACACGACGCTGCTTCCGCACACCACCACGAAACACCGAGCAGGGCCAAGAACCTTCTCGGCCCGACAGCCGACGAACTGGCCCAGTGCCCCGTGATGAAAGGCAGCACCGTCGTCAAGGCGGAGGCGGAAGAAGCCGGGCTGTATCGGGACTACGAAGGACAGCGGTACTGGTTCTGCTGCGCCGGATGCCTGCCCAAGTTCGACACGGACCCCGCGAAGTACGCGGCGGCCTGAAGCCGGGTCGCCGTTCGACGACGACTCCACCCACGCCACCCTACGCACCGTACGGAGCTGAATGATGACCGACCAGCACGAAGGCGGTCCCGCGAACCTCGTGGACGACCGATCCGACGAGCACTCATCGCAAATGATGAGCGCGCACGACGCGTCGACGCATGCGTCGCAGGAGGTGTCCGGTCACGCCGGTCACGAGATGTCCGGTCACGGGGGACACGAGATGGCGGGGCATGACATGTCCGGCCATGCCGGTCACGACATGAGCGGTCACGTCGCCCAGTTCCGGCGCCTGTTCTGGATCATGCTGGTGATCGCCGTTCCGGTCGTCGCATTCTCACGCATGTTCGCGATGATCCTCGGCTACACCCTGCCGGATGCGGCATGGGCCAGTTGGATCTCGCCGGTGCTGGGCACCGTGATGTATGCATGGGGCGGTGCGCCGTTCCTCACCGGTGCGGTCGGCGAGTTGCGCTCCCGCAAGCCGGGCATGATGCTGCTGATCGCGCTGGCGATCACTGTCGCCTTTCTGGCGTCCTGGGGTGTGAGCCTCGGCATCCTCGATCACCAGCTCGACTTCTGGTGGGAACTCGCGCTGCTGATCGTGATCATGCTGCTGGGGCACTGGATCGAGATGCGTTCCCTCACCCAGACGACCTCAGCACTCGACTCCCTTGCCGCGCTGCTGCCGGACGAGGCGGAACGCGTCGAGGGCGACCGAACGGTCACGGTGGTCCCGTCCGAGCTGCGGGTCGGCGACCTGGTCGTCGTGCGACCAGGTGGACGGGTGCCGGCCGATGGAACGATCGTCGACGGGTCGGCGAGCATGGATGAGTCGATGATCACTGGCGAGTCGCGCACGGTGCGCCGGGAAGCACACGACCCGGTCGTCGCGGGTACGGTGGCCACCGATTCCGGGCTTCGGATCGAGATCACCGCCGTCGGCGACGACACGGCACTTGCCGGTATTCAACGCCTGGTCGCTGAGGCGCAGAACTCGTCGTCGCATACGCAACGGATAGCAGACACCGCGGCCGGATGGCTGTTCTGGTTCGCGCTCGGCGCCGGGATCGTCACCGCTCTCGTCTGGACCCTGATCGGCCTGCCTGATGACGCGGTCGTGCGTACGATTACCGTGCTGGTGATCGCGTGCCCGCACGCTCTGGGTTTGGCTATTCCGCTGGTGGTCTCGATCGCGACGGAGCGAGCAGCGCGCGGCGGTGTTCTGATCAAGGACCGGCTCGCACTGGAAAGCATGCGCACCGTCGACACCGTTCTGTTCGACAAGACCGGCACCCTCACCAAGGGCGAACCGGCAGTGTCGGGGGTGCAGGCATCCGCTGGCGTTGACGAGAGCCGGATGCTCGCCCTCGCGGCCGCCGCGGAAGCCGACTCCGAACATCCGCTCGCCCGGGCGATCGTCAAGGCCGCGAGCGACCGCGGGCTGACCGTGCCCCGTGCCACCGGGTTCGAGTCTTCTCCCGCCGTCGGCGTCACTGCGATGGTCGACGAGGTGCGCGTGCAGGTCGGCGGGCCGAACCTGCTCGAGCAGGAGAGCGCCGAGGAACTGGATGCCGCCGAAGCGTGGCGCGCGGAAGGTGCGATCGTGCTGCACGTGCTGGCCGATGGCCGGGCGATCGGAGTGCTGAAGCTCGCCGATGAGGTACGCGAAGAGTCCCGCCACGCGATTCAGGCACTGCATGCGCAGCACGTTCATGTGGTCATGATCACCGGTGACGCGGAAGCCGTCGCCGCATCCGTCGCAGCCGACCTCGGCATCGACCGCTACTTCGCCGGCGTGCGACCGGAGGACAAGTCCGCCAAGGTCAAGGAGCTGCAGGCCGAGGGACGCAAGGTCGCGATGGTGGGTGACGGTGTGAACGATGCACCCGCGCTCGCTCAGGCCGATGTCGGCATCGCGATCGGGGCGGGAACCGATGTCGCGATCGCCTCGGCCGGCGTCATCCTGGCCAGCGATGATCCGCGATCCGTGCTCTCTGTGATCGAGCTGTCTCGCCGCAGCTACAGCAAGATGAAGCAGAATCTGTGGTGGGCAGCCGGCTACAACCTGATCTCCGTCCCACTGGCAGCCGGGGTGCTCGCCCCGATCGGCTTCGTGCTGCCGATGTCGGTCGGTGCGATCCTGATGTCGCTATCGACCATCGTGGTCGCGCTCAACGCGCAACTACTGCGGCGGCTGGACCTGCGACCGGACGTGAGCACCCGAGCTGCCCTGGCGAACAAGGAATGACGATGACTGAAAAAGAACACGCATCACACGGATACATCACCGACAAACCGAAGTACCTGAACCGGCTCAAACGTATCGAAGGTCAAGCTCGCGGCGTCTATCGGATGGTCGATGAGGAGAAATACTGCATCGACATCCTCACCCAGATCTCCGCCCTGACCTCAGCACTGCAGTCCGTCGCGCTCGGGCTGATGGACGACCACCTCAAGCACTGTGTGTCCGATGCTGTCAAAAGCGGCGGCGGCGAGGCGAACGCAAAGCTGAAAGAAGCATCCGACGCGATCGCACGGCTCGTCCGATCCTAGGAACACGATCGGACCCACTGTGGTCACTGCAGCATTTCGCGGCGCTTCTGGTATTCGTCGTGGTCGATCTCGCCTCGCGCATAGCGTTGATCGAGGATGCGACGAGCCGAGTCGGTGTGCTGGCCCGTCCACTGCTCCCGTGGTGAGTTACCGCGTGCGAGCCGGATGATCAACAGAATCAGAGCGACGATGGCAGCGACGCCGACCACGATCCATACGAGCATCCACGGCCACATCATCGCCATTCCGGCGTACCCGTATCCCATCATCCCGGTGTCCTTCCGCTGAGGTACCTGCCGGCACCCCTGGTTCTGGCATAGCACGACGGTCTGAGGCGCGCAGTGCTCCAGTAAAATCGTGGTCGTGAGCGACGTCGAAGAGACACACCAGGTAGGTTCCAGTCGCGTCAAGCGCGGGCTGGCGGAGATGCTCAAGGGTGGCGTGATCATGGACGTCGTCACACCGGAGCAGGCACGCATTGCTGAGGACGCGGGCGCCGTCGCCGTGATGGCCCTCGAGCGCGTGCCCGCGGACATCCGCGCCCAGGGCGGCGTGGCACGCATGAGCGACCCGGACCTGATCGAGGCGATCATCGCCGAGGTCTCCATACCCGTGATGGCGAAGGCCCGCATCGGGCACTTCGTCGAGGCACAGGTGCTGCAAGCGCTCGATGTCGACTACATCGACGAGTCCGAGGTGCTCTCGCCGGCCGACTACGTCAACCACATCGACAAGTGGGGCTTCACGGTGCCGTTCGTGTGCGGGGCCACGAACCTGGGCGAGGCGCTTCGCCGCATCAACGAGGGTGCGGCCATGATCCGCTCCAAGGGTGAGGCGGGTACCGGGGACGTGTCAGAGGCGACCAAGCACATTCGGAAGATCACCGGCGAGATCAACGCTCTGAAGTCCATGACGAAGGATGAGCTGTACGTGGCGGCGAAGGAGCTCCAGGCGCCATACGAACTCGTCGCGGAGATCGCCGAGACCGGGAAGCTGCCCGTCGTGCTGTTCACCGCCGGCGGTGTCGCGACACCGGCGGATGCGGCCATGATGATGCAACTGGGCGCAGACGGTGTGTTCGTCGGATCCGGCATCTTCAAGTCCGGCGACCCGGCGAAGCGTGCAGCCGCAATAGTCAAGGCGACCACGTTCTACGACGACCCGTCCGCGATCGCCGACGCCTCCCGCGGGCTGGGCGAGGCGATGGTCGGGATCAACGTCGGCGACCTCCCCGCGCCGCACCGGCTCGCCGAGCGCGGCTGGTGACACTTCGAGGAGACTCTTCGTTCCGCTCAGGCTCGAAGATCCGGGCCGGTGTGCTCGCTTTGCAGGGCGACTTCAGGGAGCACGCCCGAGTGCTGGCATCCCTCGGTGCTGATGTCGCCCTGGTGCGCAGGCCCGAGGACCTCGACGGCATCGACGGCCTGGTGATCCCCGGCGGCGAATCGAGCGTGATGGACAAACTCGCCCGCACGTTCGGCCTCTTCGAACCGCTCCGGCAGCGGATCAACGATGGGATGCCCGTGTACGGCACCTGCGCCGGTCTCATCATGCTCGCTGATCGGGTACTCGACGCGATCCCGGGTCAACAAACCCTTGGCGGCCTGAACGTCACGGTGCGGCGAAACGCGTTCGGATCGCAACTGGAGTCATTCGAAGCCGACCTGACCGTGCCGGCATTAGGCGACCAACCGATGCACGCCGTCTTCATCCGCGCCCCCATCGTCGAGACAGCCGGCGACAACATCACAGTCCTCGCCGCCCTCGACGACGGCCGTGTCGTCGCGGTGGAACAGGGAAACCTACTCGGCACCTCCTTCCACCCCGAGATGACCGGAGACGCGCGCTTCCACCAACGATTCCTCGAAAGACTCCGATCTACGACTCCTGTCGACGCGATCCACGCGTAAGGACTCGACAACTCTCGATGGAGAGGCTTGGGCATCACCTGGCCGTGCACTTCTTCTGACGCATTCGGCCCGTGCGGAACACGTCAGTCGCACAAGCCATCCACCACGCAGTCGCGAGGTCGCGCCACAGGGATCTCCGGTGCGACCCCGTGACGGGTAGCGAGCGGCAGGAACCGGCCCAATTGGTGACCGCGAACGTGTCGCCGGAGCGCCGCGAGGCCGAGACTTCGGTCAGTCCGGAGCGGCCGCCGTTGACGCGGTGAGCCCGGATCAATCGATCATCACCTTCGTGAGGTCGCCGTGCCGCCGCCCTGAGTGGAGCCGCCACGGAGGGCGGCGCAGTGCTTGTCGGGTCCTGCTTGCCTTTCCGCTGCGCGATCGTAGTTCGCTCCGGGGCATTCCGTGCAGGGCTTTCGCGGCATATCCTCCCGTCCCCTTCGGTGCCGGTCCGGTATTCCACGGTCCCGGCACTGCACACCCCTCCACTCCCTTCGCTCTCTCCGCCGGAAGGCAATCAAAAACGATCGGCAATCGATCAAGGGGAGAGGGAGTAATGAGAGCGGAACTGGTGGACTTGGTCACGAAGGAGGGCACCCGCACGGTGGTGCTGCTCTCCACCGACCTACAGGTCCTCACAAGCGAAGAGAAGGCCAGAGGCTTGGAGCTTGCGCTCTGGCTGGTCGACGAGGGGTGGACGGTCACGACGACGACGAACTCGCCGCTGGCCGAGGTCGTTCGGCGTGGAGCGGAGGCGTTGTGTGGCACCTATGTCAACCTGCCCGACGACGCGGCTGCGGGAGTCGCGGCGACGAGGCGTCGGCTCCCGCCAACGTCTCGTTTCCTGGGGGCGCTGTCATGAGCGGGAGGACCGCAGAGCCGAGCGAGCGGCCGTTCACGACGGTGGCGATGGATCACAACACCGCTGCGGAGGCCCTCGGGCTAAGCCCCACTCGGCTGCGCCAGCATGTGCGGCTGGGTGACGTGACGCCGCACTTCTCTGGAACGAAGCCGCTGTATTTGGTGTCGGAGCTGGAGCGGTTCGTTGAAATGTT
>Ga0164242_10009580_pt1 | contig 10434 bp, 8 predicted proteins | sample OricomgcompostMG_FD_108783 | JGI IMG/M metagenome (GOLD analysis project Ga0164242, IMG submission 108783) | Miracle-Growth compost microbial communities from Emeryville, California, USA - Original compost - Miracle growth compost (MG) ... | reverse complement strand
TCGGTGAGCGCCGCCGCGAGATCGTCACGGCGGCACTGATATTCGGCCGCGACCCCCCGCAACACGGCGAGGCGGTCGGCCACAGTGGTCGCCGACCAGGTCTCGAACGCGCCCCGCGCCGCGGCCACGGCCCGGTCCACGTCCTCGGCCGATCCGGCGGCGACCTTTCCGCAGACCCGTTCGGTCGCCGGGTTGATCACGTCGATGGTCTGCGCGGTCGCCGGTTCGACCCACTGCCCACCGATGTAGAACGTCAGATATTCACGCATGAGCCGCCTGTCCTTCTCTTCGGATGTGCTGTGGGGCATGGGTTGTCGAGCACGGGTCTACTGCATCCCTTCCGCGTACCAGGTGCGGAATTCGTCGTAGCTCGGCATCTCCTCGGAATTGGCCTTCGGATCGACGGCGACGTGCACGACCCCCGGTTTGCCGCTGGCGAAGGCGCGTTTGACGGCCGGTGCGATGTCGTCGTCGCGTTCGACGTATTCGCCGTAGCAGCCGAATCCCTCGGCCACCTTGTCCAGCCGGACCGCGGTGCTCCAGTGCACCCCGGTTTCGAGCGACCCGTGCCCGAAGGTGCGTTTGTAGACGCCGACCTCCAGACCCCAGGCGTAGTCGACGCCGACCACACAGACCAGCGGCAGATTCAGGCGTGCGGCGGTTTCCAGTTCGGCGATCTGAAACTGGAACGAGGAGTCGCCGGTGATCAGCATGACCGGCCGCTTGCCGCCGTCGGCCACCGAGGCGCCGATGGCATACGGCAGCCCGGTGCCCAGATGCCCGAAGTTCTGATTCCACATGACGTCGTGCGGCTTGGCCTGCGAGTACGTCCAGCCGAAAATCGTGGTAGCGCCGCCGTCCCGGGCCATGATGCCGTCGGCGGGAAACGCCTTGGTCGCCTCCACGATCAGGCGTGCGGGATGGACCGGGCTCATCCCGCTGGGCGCGGATTCGGCCAGTTCGGCCAGCCGGGCGGCGTCGCGCTCGATCCAGTCCGCCAGCTCCGGGGACGGAGTGCGCGGCGTGTCGCGCAGTGCGTCGACCAGCTGCGGAACCACTGCCCGCAGGTCGCCGACCAGCGGCACGTCGATGGGACGGTTCACTCCGATGGCGGCCGGATCCTGTTCCACCAGAATCCATGTCCGGTCCGCTTCGCCCGCCTGCCAGTGCCGGCCGCGACCGTAGTGCACGGGTTCGCCGAGTTCGGTGCCGATGGCCAGGCACAGATCGGATTGCACGACCGCCTCCACCGCCGACGGGGAGAAACCGTAGGGGAAGGTGCGATCCTCGAGGCCGGGAATGTAGGAAGTGCCGCCGGAGGTCTGGATCACCGGGGCGGCCATGAGATCGGCCAGTTGCTTCACCGATTCCGCCGCCCGCGCGGTGTGCACGCCGTGCCCGATCAGCAGAATCGGCTGCTTCGCGGCCCGGATGTGCTCGGCCGCTTCGGCGATGCGGTCCTGGCCCGCGGTCTGTCCGACCAGGCGGTACCGGTGCGGTGGCAGCGCCGGCGGCAGATCGAGTTCCTCCTCGATCACATGCGACGGATATTCGATGTACACCGGGCCCGGCGTTCCCGACAGTGCCTTGCGCAGCCCCTCGCGGATGATCTCGTCGGTCTGATCCGCGTATTCGATACTGGCGCTGTACTTCACGGAATTCTCGACCAGACCGGCCTGCTGCACGAACTGGATCCGGCCGCGCCGCACCCGCTGCTCGGTGATCCGGGCCCGCTGCCCGCCCAGGAAGATGATCGGTGAATTTTCCACCTTGGCGCACATGATGGCACCGGACAGATTCGCGATACCGGGGCCCAGCGTGCCGATGCACACCGCGGCCTTCCCGGTCATCCGCGAGACGCCCTCGGCCATCATTCCGGCCGATTCCTCGTGATGCGGCGCCACCACCTTCCAGCCGCGCTCCTCGGCGCGGTGGAACAGATGTACGAAGTTGGGATCCGGAATGCCGAAGATGGTGTCGATACCCTCGGCCTCGAAAAGTTCGAGTATCCGTTCGTAAACCTTCACTGCTGCTTCCCTTCGGTCGCCATCGCGAAGCTGCGGCCGATGTGGTCGGCGTGCGCGCTCAGCGGCGGCAGGATCCACGAGTTGTCGGTGTTGCGGATGTCGTCGATGCGCGCGGCGACCTCGTCGACGGTCCAGGACGGCTGATACACCCCCGGCGTCTCGGCGATATAGGCCCGCGCCACCCGGCCCGCGATCGCGACGAGCAATTCGCCGGTGAGAGAACATGATTCGTGCGCGAGATACGCGACCGCGGGAGCCACCAGTTCCGGGCGCATATCCGGATAGGCGGAGGTGTCGATGCCGGCGGCCATCCGGGTGAGCGCCGAGGGCACGATGATGTTGCAGCGCACGCCCACCTCGGCGCCCTCGAGGGCGACCACATTCGACAGCCCGATCATGCCCGCCTTGGACACGGCGTAATTGGCGACCGCCCGATTGCCGTAGATGCCGCCGATCGAGGAGGTCAGCACCACCCGCCCGTAACCGGCCTCGCTCATGACCGGAAAGGCCGCGCGCACGGTGTGGAAGGCCCCGCGCAGATGCACATCCACCACGGCCTCGAAATCCTCGTAACTCAGCTCGGTCAGCGATCCGTAGCGCACGGTGCCGGCGTTGTGGATCAGGATGTCGAGGCGTCCGAACCGGTCCAGCGCCGTGTCCACGATCGCCCGGCCGCCCTTCGGGGTGGCGACCGATGCGGTGCACGCCACGGCCGTGCCGCCCGCGGCGGCGATCTCGGCGACCACCTCGGCGGCGACTCCGGCGTCGGCGTCGTCGCCGCGCATACTGGCACCGGAATCGTTCACCACGACCTTCGCGCCGCGCTCGGCCAGCAGCAGGGCATACGCCCGGCCCAGACCGCGTCCGGCGCCGGTGACCACCGCGACGCGGTCGTCGAATCTCAGTTCGGACAACGATATATCCTCTCGCGCAACATCTTCCGGGTCTAGGTGGTCAGCGTGAGGCCGTCCAGATCGCCGGCGTCACGCCAGGCCTGCAGCAATTCCTCGAGGACATAGAAACCACCCCAGAACGGGTCGCCGAGGAACGAGCGGCCGTTGGGCTCGCCCTCGCTGTTGTAATAGCCGGGGGTGCATTCCATGACGAAGGTGCTGTTGTCGACGGTGTTGGCTCGAATCGTCTGCACCCACGCCGCTTCGGCCTCCGCCGTCGGCTCCACGCGGGTCGCGCCGCGTGCCTGCGCCTGGGCGATGATGTAGGCGATGTGGTCGGCCTGCTGCTCGTACATCAGCGTGGTGGCCGCGGTGACCCCGCCCTGAATGAAGCCGGTCGCGAAATGGTTCGGGAATCCGTGCGCCATGATTCCGTGCAGCGTGCGAAAACCCTTGCCCCAGTGCTCGTACAGCGATTTCCCGTTGCGGCCGGCGAACGGCGCGATGTCGAACTGGCGATCCAGCGCGGTGGTGATTTCGAAGCCGCTGGCGAAGACGATGCAGTCGACCTCGTATTCGACGCCGTGCGCGATGACGCCCTTGGGCGTGATCCGCTCCACGCCCTTGGTGTCGGAGACGTCGACCAGGGTCACATCGGGCCGGTTGAACGTCGGCAGGTATTCGTCGTTGAACACCGGCCGCTTACACATGTTGCGGTAGTACGGCTTCAACTTCTCCGCGGTCTCGGGATCGGTGACGATCTGTTCCACGCGCCGGCGCAATCGTTCCATGGCGCGGTAGTCCTCGATTTCCTTGAGTTCGAGGAACGTCGCCGGATCGGCCAGCGCGGCCCAGCCGTCGGTCTCGTTCAGTTTCGCCGCCAGATTGCGGGCGACCTCGGTCCAGCCGTCGCAGATCAGATCCGGTTCGCCGGGGGAGTAGAAGGCGAACGCGGCATTGTGGAAATTGCGTTGCCGTTCGGTGCGCCAGCCCGGCTGCAGCGAGGCCACCCATTCCGGATCGGTCGGGTGGTTGTCGCGCTCGAAGATATAGGACGGCGTGCGCTGGAAGACCGTGAGATGTTTCGCACCGCGCGCCAGATGCGGAATGACCTGCACCCCGCTGGCGCCGGTGCCGATGACGGCGATCTTCTTGTCGCCGAGGCGATCCAGGCCGCCGTGCAGGTCACCGCCGGTGTAGTCGTAATCCCACCGCGCGGTGTGGAAGGTGTGGCCCTCGAACTCGGTGATTCCTGAGATGCCGGGCAGTTTCGGCCGGTTGTAGGGCCCCTGGCACATGATCAGGAAGCGGGCGCGGATCTCGTCGCCGCGGTTGGTGGCGATGCGCCAGCGTGCGATCTGCTCGTCCCATTCCAAGGCGCGCACCAGCGTATGGAAGATCGCCTTGTCGTAGAGCCCGAAATGTTTACCGATGCGCTGGGCGTGCTCGTAGCATTCGTCGCCGTGGGAGAATTTCTCCTTCGGAATGAATCCGGTTTCCTCGAGCAGGGGCAGATAGCAGTAGGCATCGGAGTCGACCTGGATGCCCGGATACCGATTCCAGTACCAGACACCGCCGAAATCGCCGCCGAGTTCCACGATCCGGAAGTCGGTGACACCGGCCTGCTGCAACCGGTGGGCGGTGATGAGTCCGGCGAATCCACCGCCCAGGATCACGACCTCGATATCGGCGTCGATCGGGGCGCGCGGAACGACCGGCAGGTGCGGGTCGGATTCGTAGAAGTCCGCGAATTCGCCGGCGGCCTCGAGGTACTGCTGCTGGCCCTCCGGGCGTAGCCGCTTGTCGCGTTCGGCCAGATACTTCTGCCGCAGGGCCTCTCTGTCGACCTCGGGGGTCCGGGTGGGGGCGCAGGGTTTCATCGGAAAATCCTTGTGGGGGTGGGAGTTCGGGTCATTCGAGGTCGGTCGGCGCGCCGGTGCCCATATACCTCGCGAGGTTGTGGTGCAGGTTGACGATCGTGCGCTCGCGGTACGGATTGGGTTTCGGACCGGAGAAGCCGCGGGATTTCATGCCCTGCTGAACGGCGGCCATATTGTCGAAATCCTGTGGCAGCACGGTCCGCCAGCCCGGATCGCCGACCGGGGTGTAGATCCACTCGGTCTCCGGTTCCGCACCGGGCGGGAACAATTCGAAGACCGCGGCCTCGAAGATGCACTTGTCGGGGTCGTAGCCGTAGGGCCGGAATCGGTAGCACAGCATGTTGTTCAGTGCGTGCCCGATCTGGAAATTGGGGAAGATCTGCCAGGCGGTACCGCTTTTCGCGACGATCTCGGGATCCACGGTCGGCCACACCACGCCGCGTTCGGCATCTTCTTTGCGGCAGGTGTCGAGCCAATAGCGCATCACCTGGTCGGGCGGAGTATCGGCGGGGAGTTCGTCGGCGAGGCGATTCGCGACCTCCACCATCGTCTCGGTGGTATTTGTGTTGGCGTTCTCCCAGGTGAAATTCTGCAGCTGCGCGGTCGAGATCCGGGCGTCGGGACCGGCGCCGATCCGCAGCTTGCCCTGGTTCTCCTCCATCCCCTTCGGGGCGTCGTAGCCGATATTGCTGTGCCGGCCCTGGGCGCGGCCCCAGCCGAGGAAATTGCCGAAATTCATGAATTCCGGATGGGTGTAGGGGACGTGGTAGGTCTCCATGAACGCCTCGAAGGCGACCTTCCAATTGCAGTCGAAGGTCAGCCACCGCCGCCAGCGGTACCGCATGTTCTCCAGGTGGAACGGATCCAACAGGGAGGCAGCGGGTTCCAGATAGTCGCGCAGCGATTCGCAGTCGGGATCGAGATTGATCCAGACCCAGCCGCCCCAGGTGTCGACGCGCACCGGCGCCAAACCGTCGTTGCGTTCGGTCAGTCCACAGGTCCAGTCACCGCGTTCGGGCACGAAGGTGTTGCGGCCCTCGAGGTCGTAGCGCCAGCCGTGGAATCCGCAGACGAACTGTTTGCGCTGCCCGTGTGCGTCATGGGCTCCGGGCGGGGTGTCGACCAGGCGGCGGCCGCGGTGCGCGCACACATTGTGATAGGCGTGCAACGTATCCGGCGCTGTGCGCACGACGATGATCGAGTCGTCGAGGATGTCGTAGGTGAGGAAATCGCCGACGCGGGGCAGCTCCTCGACGCGGCACACCTGCTGCCACACCTTCGCCCACAGCTTGTCGCCCTCGGCGCGGGCGTACTCGGGACCGATGTAGGCCTCGACGCCGATCGTCATGGGTGTCGACAACGGTGGCGCCGCGGTCGTCTCGGTGATGCTGTCGGCAGTTTCGGTCATGACTTCTCCTGACGGCGTCTCAGCGTGTGATGGCGGCACGGAACCCGTCGTCCTCGAGGAACAACGAGGTGTTGTCCGCGCCCAGATGGGTCCATTTCAAGTTCAGCCCGCCGTCGACCAGCACGGTCTGCCCGGTGATGTAGCTGGAGAGTTCGGACAGCAGGAACAGGATCGGCCCGGCCTGTTCGTCCGGCCGGGCGCGGCGGCCCATCGCGATGGCTCGGCGATCGCGCTCGGGATCGGCGCCCACGTAGGTGCCCGAGGCCGGGGTCGCGGTGACGCCCGGGGCGACCGCGTTGACGCGGATTCCGTCGAGTGCCAGTTCGGCGGCCAGGGTCCGGGTCGCGGCCACGAGTGCGGCCTTCGCGGTGCCGTAGGCGATGTGGAAGGGGGCGGCGTTCATCCCGCTGATCGACGACAGCGACACGATGGATCCCGGCAGCCCCCGCGATCTGAGTTCGGCGGCGACCGCCTGGCTGAAGAAGAACATCGTCTCCAGATTCCATTCGAGCAGCGCCCGCCAGTCCTCGCGGGTGACCCGGGTGGCCGGCATCCAGGTCGCGGGTGCTGCGCCACCGGCGATATTGACCAGGCCGTACAGGTCGCCCTCGGCCGCGCGCGCGTGATCGAGCACCGTCGCGATGCCCTCGTCGGTGGCGGCGTCGGCGGCCACCGGCACGATCGGAAGTCCCTGTGCCGCAAGCGGTGCGATATCGGCGTCGAGTTTGTCGCGGGAGCGGCCCACCGCGATCACCCGGGCCCCCGCCTCGGCGATGCGGCGGGTGACCGCCGTGCCGATGCCGCCTCCGCTGGCGCCGGAGACGATGACGACCCGGCCGTCGAGTCCGAAGAAGTCGTTGACCGTCATCGTTCTCACCGGCCGTCGCGCCGGATCGCCAGGACGCTGCCCTCGGCATCGCCGGAGAGGTAGAGCGTGCCGTCGGGCCCGGCGGCGATGCCGCTGAACGGTCCCTGCGGTCCGGAGAACGGCAGCAGGCCCTTCAACGGTTTGGGTGTCACCCCGGGCGGGGCGCCCACCGGCAGATTCCGCGCGATCACCTGGCGCGCTTCGGTTGTCGGATCCAGGCCGATCAATTCCTTGGCCTCGACGTCCACGATGTACACGACACCGGCGTGAACCACCAGCCCGTGCGGCCGGCCGAGCCCGTCGGCCACCGTATCCACCGTCGAACCGTCGATCGCCGCCACCCGGCCCGCGCCTGCCTCGGCGACCAGGCAGATGCCGGACGCGGTGAAGGCCACGCCCATCGGATCGTGCAGGCCGCTCGCCAGCGGTTCGGTGCGCCCATCGCGTACCGCGTGCACGGTGCCGGTGCCGCGGTCGGCGACCGCGACGGTGCCGTCGGGTGCGACCGCGACACCGTAGAGCTGGTCGAGCCCGTCGACGAGCACCTCGCTCTCGTTGGCGGCCGGGCGATAGCGCGAGACCGACCCGTTGCCGGTGACGATGAGCTCACCGCCGCTCGTCGCGGTGAGTCCGCGGATATAGCCGGGGTAGCCGGGGCTGAAAAGCATTCCGGCGGTATACAATTCGCCGCCCGGCGGGACGGCGAGCAGGAAGGTGCCGTCCGCGATGAAGAGGGTGCCGTCCGGGCCGACGGTCAGGTCCAGCGGCCAGGTCAGTCCGTCGGCGAGGGCGGTGCGGGTGGCGCCGCCGGCGAGGATTTCGGTGATCTTGCCGGTGAAACTGGAGACGAACAGCCGCTCGCCGACGAAGGTCAGATTGTCCAGGCCCGGCCCGACGGTCGCTAGGACGGTTCGCTCGCCGTTGCGCGGATCGATCCGGAGTACCTCACCGGTGGCGACCTGGGTGGAGACGATGCAGCCGGTGGCGTCGAATTTGACCGCGTCCGGTCCGCCCAGGTCGGCCGCGACCCGCTCGGGTTCGCCGCCGTCGGGATCGATGCGCCAGATCTCGTTGCTGCCCAGCAGCGGATAGTAGAGCTTGCCGTCGGGCCCGGCCTCGAGGGCGTTCGGCATCGGCAGCCCGTCCAGCAGCACCCGCGGCGCGCCGCCGGCCGGGTCCACTTCCATCAGCCGCCCGCCCGGGCGGCATTCGTCGACGAACAGCCGGCCCCGGTGAAAGGTGATGCCGTTGGCGCCGGGGAGATCGTCACGCAGCACCCGGGTTTCGCCCTTGCCGTCGCGAATGCTGACGCGGCCGTCGTAGTACTCGGTGATGTAGAGCTCACCGTCGGGTGCGAAGGCGATGTCGTCGGGCGCGACGATATCGCTGCCCATCGCGCTGATCGTCTCCAGTTCGCCGGAATTCGGGTCCAGGGCGCTGATCTGGCTGCCCGCCACCTGCGCGACGTAGATCCGCCCGTCGGCGCCGGTGCGAATGCCGTTGGCGCCGAACAACCTGCTCGGTGCGGTGATGCGGTCGAGGGTCCACCCGTCGGCGACGCTCGCCGCGGTCGAGGTGAGGTAGCGCGCCGGTGTAGTCACCGCGAAGCCTCCGTAGTGCTCTGGGAAGTTCTGGGACGAGGAATCACTCGATTCGGTGTCGGCACCCGGTCTCGCCGCGAGACGATAGTGATGTATGACACCTTCTCGTTTGTGGAGAGCGTAGTTCTCCACTTCCGATCATTCAAGTGTTGTTATCATTGACAGGATTGACGTAGCATGCGCGAGCTACCGACCGTCACCTGCGGTGATGTGGCTCAGGGGAGTACGGGACCGCCGTGGGTGCGGTGTATTTCGCGGTCGGCCCGTTGCCGGCGGCGATGGTTCCCGATGTCGGGTGCAGTCTCAGCCTGGTTTCGGCGGCGCTGCTCGTGCGCGGACTGCTCGCGCGGCCGGGATGGCCCCCTTGACAGGCCGGCAGGTCTCACGCTTCGGCGTGCGGACGACCGTGCGGGGCGGTGGCGTGACCAACTCGGGTGCGGGGCTACACACCGGCCGGCGCCCGGCCGTCGCGCTGCGGCCGGCGCCGACCAGGGAGTGATCAGACCGGATGACCGGATTCGGTTGGGCGCGGGGCGTTTTCGGGTTCGCGCGGCCCCTGGTCCAGCCGGAACGGCGGGTACTCGTCGCGCATCAGCGACACGTAGGCCCGGACTCGCAGCGTCCAGCGGTTCATGCCGAGTACGAAGGCGAACAGGCCGTTCGGATAGCGGCCGGTGAACAGCAGCGCGATCGCCGCGATCAGCACGAGGATGCCGAGCAGCGGAATCCAGATGACGGCGGTCCCCTCGTCGTCACTGCCCCAGTACCGTGAGCTGCCGACGAACGCCCAGACGATCAGATACTGGGGGATCGCCAGCAACCACCATTTGATCAGGACCAGACCCCGGTGCAGCCGCTCGGGATAGTCGACCTCGAGGTCGGCCGGATAGTTCTCGTCCGGCCGCAGACTGAACGGCGGGTACCGGTCGGTGCCGAGCGCCGAGAGCGCGTAGAACCGCACGCGCCACGACCAGCGCAGGACACCGACGGTGAAATCGAACAGTCCGCGGGGATAGCGGCCGGTGATCAGGATGGCGAAGAACGCGATGACCGTCACCACCGCATAGGCGATACTCAGGAAGAACAGCACGATGTAGTGCGGGATCGCCAGAATCCACTTGACGATCCATTGCCAGCGCGACAGCGCGGGATCCAGATCGCCGCGCACGCGGACCGGGTAGGGAGATGCCTCGGGTTGCATGTCACGCTCCTCTCGGCGGTCGCGGCCCAGCCGAGCCGCGTCGGATATGCACGATTGTTTCGCATTCACGCTGAGCGCAGGGGCAATTCGGGCCGGTGCGGCGTCACCGGGCCGGAACACGCGGCCGTGCCGGTGCCGTGGTCGGCCATCCCGCGCACGCGCGGAGCCCGCGTCCGCATCCGCCGATCTTCGTCGGTGGCGGGGAGGTCGCGGCGCGGCGTGCGGTGCGCCTCGGTATCGGCTGGGTGCCCAACGGCGTATCCGACCCGGCGCAGGTGCCGGACCAACTGGCCGCCGTCGGCGACAGCGGCATCCCGATCGCGATCACGCCGGTCGCGCCCGATCCCGCATTGCTGGATGCCTATGCCGAGGCCGGTGTGCAGCGGGTGACCCTGGCACTGCCGACCCTGCCGGAATCGGAATCGCTGCGCGCCCTCGACGAATTCGCGGCGGTCGCGCAGCGCTACCGCGACTGAATTCGCGATGTGCTGTGCCGCAGCGTCTTTCGCTTGCGTTTACAGCCGGGCGCGGGGCCCCGCGGCGATCGCCTGGCGTG
>Ga0164242_10009579_pt1 | contig 10434 bp, 7 predicted proteins | sample OricomgcompostMG_FD_108783 | JGI IMG/M metagenome (GOLD analysis project Ga0164242, IMG submission 108783) | Miracle-Growth compost microbial communities from Emeryville, California, USA - Original compost - Miracle growth compost (MG) ... | reverse complement strand
TGTCGTCGATGACGTCATCGCGGGCTGCGTCACGCAGTCCGGTGACCAAGCGCTGAACGTCGCGCGGCAGGCGGTCCTGGCGGCGGGCTTTCCCGTGGACGTGCCTGGGACCAGCGTCGATCGGCAGTGTGGCTCCTCCCAGCAGGCCGTCCACTTCGCTGCCCAGGGTGTCATCGCGGGCGCGTACGACGTCGTCATCGCCGGTGGCGTCGAGTCGATGAGCCGCGTGCCCATGCTGTCCTCGGCGCAGGGCGGCCATCCTCAGGCGCCCGCGCGACGCCGGTTCCCGAGCCAGCCGAACCAGGGGATCGGCGCTGAGCTGATCGCGGCCCGCTGGAAGCTGGACAGGGAGCAGCTCGACCAGTACGCCGCTGAGTCACACCGTCGTGCGAGCGAGAGCGCCGCGGGAGGGGCCTTCGCCCGCGAGATCGTCGCGGTGCCTGTCTCGGACGGCCGCAGCCACAGCGTCGACGAGACCGTTCGCCCGGGCACGACCGCCGAAGGTCTCGCCGCGTTGAAGCCGTCGTTCTACGCCGACGATGTTGCTGCCCGGTATCCCGAGATCGGCTGGTCGATCACCGCTGGCAACTCCTCGCCTCTCACGGATGGGGCGTCGGCGGCACTCATCATGACTGAGGCGAAGGCCGCCGAGCTGGGTCTCACACCGCGGGCTCGCTTCCACGCGTTCACGGTCGTCGGCTCGGACCCCGAGGTCATGCTGACCGGTCCCATCCCCGCCACGCAAAAGATCCTGGAGCGCACCGGGCTGGCGATCGACGACATCGACGTGTTCGAGGTCAACGAAGCCTTCGCCTCGGTGCCGATGGCATGGGCCGCCGAGTTCGGCGTCGACCCCGCGAAGCTGAATCCACGCGGCGGCGCGATCGCGCTCGGCCATCCGCTGGGCGGATCGGGAACGCGGCTGCTGGCGACCATGCTCGGCCACCTCGAAGCCACCGGCGGACGGTACGGCCTCCAGACCATGTGTGAGGGCGGCGGCATGGCGAACGCCACGATCATCGAACGGCTCGGCTGAGGATGCCTGCGAACCGCCTGCTGCGCGATGACGTCGCGGCCGACCTGGTCAGCCTGGTCCGTTCGATCGCCGCCGAGGAGCTGGCGCCACGGGCCGCCGAGGCAGAGTTGAACGAGGAGTTTCCGCGGGACGTCTTCCGCACCCTCGGCCGTACCGGCCTGTTGGGCCTGCCATATCCGGAGGAGTACGGCGGCGGTGGGCAACCGTACGAGGTGTACCTCCAGGTCGTGGAGGAGATCGCCTATGCCTGGGCGAGCGTGGGCGTCGGTACGAGTGTGCACGTCCTCAGCTGCTTCGGCCTGGCGACGGCCGGAACGGCGGCGCAGCGGGAGGAGTGGTTGCCAGCGATCATCGGCGGAGAGCTGCTGGGTGCCTATTGCCTCTCCGAGCCGCATGCCGGCTCCGATCCGGCAGCCATGACCACGCGAGCCGAGCGTGTCGGCGATGAGTACGTGCTGCGAGGCGCCAAGGCATGGACCACGCACGGCGGCCATGCCGACTTCTACAAGGTCATGGCGCGGACCTCGGACGACCGCAACGGAATCTCGTGCTTCCTGGTGCCCGCGAACGCCCCCGGGCTGACCGCCGACCCACCGGAGCGGAAGATGGGACTGACCGGTTCTGCCACCGCCACGATGCGGTTCGACGGGGTCCGCGTGCCGGCCGAGCGCCGCCTCGGCGGCGAGGGTGAGGGCCTACGGATCGCCCTGGCCGGTCTGGATGCCGGAAGGCTCGGCATCGCCGCCGTCGCCACCGGGTTGGCTCAGGCTGCACTCGACACGGCCACCGCCTATGCACTCGAGCGCGAGACCTTCGGGAAGCGGATCATCGACCATCAGGGCCTGGGCTTCCTACTGGCCGACATGGCCGCCGCGGTCGAGTCGGCACGCGCCACCTACCTGAGTGCCGCTCGACGCAAGGACGCGGGGCTGCCTTACTCCCGTGAGGCGTCCGTCGCCAAGATGGTGGCGACCGACAACGCGATGAAGGCGACCACCGACGCAGTGCAGGTTCTCGGAGGCTACGGCTACACGCGGGACTTTCCCGTCGAGCGCTACATGCGCGAAGCCAAGGTCATGCAGATCTTCGAGGGCACCAACCAGATCCAGCGCTTGGTGATCAGCCGCGAGCTCGCCAGATCCAACGCGGGATCAGTGCTGTATACAGCGTAGCGACGCGCGTGAGTACGCAGAGCGCTGACTCAGCCGTTGGTGACTCGACGGGCACGACTTGGATAGTCGTCCGGTCGGCCGTCACGGCCGACCTCTCACCGACCGCTCAGACCCCGGCGGGCGAGCCCGCGGCGATGAAGTCGTCGGCGAACTTCTGCACGGTGGCGATGGAGGCCTCGGGGGCGTCGCCGATGACGTTGATCATCAACCAGGTGGCGCCCAGCTCCTCCAGACGGCCGATCTGATCGCGGACCTGCTCGATGTTCCACGGGCGTCGGATGTCGAACGTGGGCAGCGCTGCGGTGACGACGATGTCGAACGGGTCCGACGAGCGGCCGAGGCGGTCCCGGACGTCGAGCACTCGATTGATCCCGGCACCAAGCGCTATGTGGTCCGGAATAGCCGTGGTACGGATCGTCCGCGTCATGGCCTCGGTCGTGATGACACCGATCCAGCCGTCTGCCCGGGCGGCCCGCTCGGTGCCCCATGCGCTGTTGCCATGGATCCAGATCGGCGGCCGTGGGCTTTGCACGGGCGGTGGTTGGACGACGTTCCCGGGTGCGGTCCACCCGAGACCCTCGCCGGCAGTCGTCCCATTCCACGCGGCAGGCAACAGGGCGAGGAGCTCGTCGAGGGCCGTACGCCGCCGGTTGAAGTCGGCGCCGGCTGCTCGGAACTCACCGCGAAGGTATCCGGTGCCGAGTCCCAGTGTGAGCCTGCCCGCACTCAGATGGTCCAGGGTGCTGATCTGATGGGCCGTGAAGAGAGGATTGCGATAGCCGGCGGCAAGGACCCAGGTCAGCAGGCGGATCCGCGTGGTCACCGCTGCGCAGAACGCGAGGGATGCGAAGGGGTCGGCCGACCCCTCGCCGCCGCCGGCCACCCACTTGACGGGTGGTGCCGGGTGGTCGGTGAACCCGATGGCGTCGAAGCCGCACTCTTCTGCGGTTCGCACGAAGGACGTCAGCGCAGAGGGCGAAAGGATGTCGCGCGACCAGTTCGGGTCCGCGATGCCGTGTTGTACCCCGATCTTCATGGATGCCGTCCTGTTCTTGGGCGCCGGAGACGTCTCGCGGCCACAGTCAGTAGATGTTCGGCGTTCCGCCGCCGTCGAGATGGAGGTTGACGCCGTTGAGGAAGTCAGCGCGAGGGCTGGCGAGGTAGGCGACCGCGGAGGCCACATCCTCTGCGGTGCCGATGCGGTTGACCGTCTGCCCGGTGCCCTTGAGGACGTAGTCGGCGGCCTTCGAGACGTCGTCGCCCCAGCCGCGCCGTTGCGCGAAGGCTTTGAGGAAGTCGTCGAGGCCAGGCGTGCGGATCATGCCGGGGGAGACGCTGTTGACGGTGACGCCCGAGCCTGACAGTGCTCGCGACAGTCCGAGCGACATGTTGAGCATCGCCGCCTTGGCGGTGCCGTACTCGGGTTGGGCGGATGTCGGGATGGTCGCAGCTGCGGTCGCGATCTGAATGACGCGTCCCCAGCCGCGCTCCTTCATCGCCGGGGCCAGCCGGTGCACCAGTCTGGCCGCTGCCATCACGTTCCTCTGGTAGCTGGCGAGCCACTCCTCCATCGGCACGGAGAACCACGACTTCACCTCACCGGCGCTGGCACCGCCCGCGTTGTTGACGAGGATGTCGATTGCGCCGAAGGCCGCGAGCGCTGCCTCCGCAACGCTCGCCGCGCCGGCGTCGTCAGCCAGGTCTCCGGTGACGGCGACCGCGTTGCCACCGCTGGCCTGGATGGCGGCCGCCACCTGGTGCGTGCGGTCGATGTCGCGGCCGTGGACGACGACGCTGACGCCCTCGCCGGCCAGTGCGTGCGCGATGCCCGCGCCGATCCCCGAACTGCTCCCGGTCACGAGAGCGTGCTTGCCGGTCAGTCGCAGATCCATGGAGGTGACACTAACGTCAAATCGCTGCTCGCGGCTACAGTCAAGGTCTCCTCAGCGCTCTGTGAACCGAGCGCGAGGCGCTTGATTCAAGGGTGACCAGGCGTTGACGTAAGCGTCAAGTAAGTGGTGGGATGTGCCGGTCCGGTGTCGTGGGATCGACACCGCAATCGATGCCTCACGACAGTGTCGGCGTTTCCCTCACGAAAGACGCTCCCGTCAGAATGGAGTCGGCATGGCTGTCGAAGTGGGCGCCCGAGGGGCCCTCAAGGTCTGCCTCGATCTACCGATGCGCGCCTTCGGGCGATGGGACGAGTGGCTCGACGGACATGCGCTCTCGGAGCTGGGTGCCGTGCTCGATTCCAGTGCGGTCGACGCCGTGAGCGTCAGCGACCATCCGGTTCCGCCGGACTCGTGGCTCGCCGTCGGCGGACATCACTCCGTGGACCCGTTCGCGCTGCTCAGCCACCTCGCCGCCTGCACGACCCGGGTGCGGCTGATCACCAATCTGATCGTCGCCGGCTATCGCAGCCCTTACGTCACCGCCAAGGCGGCGGCGACGGTCGATGTGCTCAGCGGCGGCCGTCTGGTTCTCGGCATGGGAGCCGGATACGTGGCGGATGAGTTCGCCGCCATCGGAGCAGACTTCGGGCGGCGCGGCCGCGCCTTCGACGATGCCATCGCGAAGATCCGCGAGTCCTGGTCCGGGCAGTCGTTCCCGACTGCGGAGGGTGGCCCCACGCACACGGTGCTGCCGAGACCTCGGCAGCAGCCGGGTCCGCCGATCTGGATCGGCGGGAACTCCGCCGTGGCCCGCCGGCGGGCCGCGCGGCTGGGTGACGGATGGATCCCGTTCCTCCAAAAGCCGCAGCAGGCCGCCGTCACCGGAACGGATGCGCTGGAGTCCTTGGATCAGGTCGCACAGCTGGTGGCTGAACTCCACGACATGTCTCGTGGCCAGGGCAGACCCGGCCAGCTGGACGTCTGCCTGTCTGCGTCGCGCGGCGGGGGCGCAGAAAGCTTCTCCGCGTACGTCGAGGACGCTGGCGAGACGTGCCTGGACGCCGGTGTGACCTGGTTGCTGTGGCAGCCCAGCGCCCGGACGTTCCAGTCGCTGCTGGACGAGGTCGTCGATCTCCCGCCGATGGCGGCGTTGGACGGCTAATCGCTGACGACATCGTCAAATACTTGGCTGAGGGTAGCCAAGTGACTGGCGTCACCATTACTGTCGTTCCAACTTGACACATTAGTCAGAGGGGAAACGGAATGCACGGTCATATCCGAGGCCGCGTGGGCACAGGAGCGGTGGCGCTGGCGATGGCTCTCGCTCTTGCTGCCTGTGGCGGCGGAAGCAACAACGGGAGCGATGCAGCAGCGCACGCCCCCACTACCTCCAGCGCTGGGGACGGTGCGACGAGCAACGGACCCACCGGCACGCCGGTCACGATCGGTGTCGTCGGTGCGTACACCGGGCCGGTCGGTGAAGTCTCACCATCGGCGGACGCGGTGCGCGCCTGGGCTGCCATGACGAACGCGCAGGGCGGCATCAACGGCCACCCGATCAACGTCATCGTCAAGGACGACCAGGGTGACGCCACCAAGGCCGTTGCGGCGGTGAAGGAGTTGATCTCTCAGAAGGTCATCGCCATCGTCGGCCCGCATGAGTCGGGCCTCGAGTCGTCCTGGCAGAAGCTGGTCGATGCGGCCCACATCCCCGTGATCGGCGGCAACGGCACGGGTGCGGTGTGGCTCAGCGACCCGAACTTCTTCCCGTCTGCAGCCACCGCCGTCAACTACCTGACCTCGGTCACGTACACGACCGTCCTGGCGCAGAAGTCGAAGTTCGCTGCGCTGTACTGCGCCGAGGCTCCGGCATGCGCTCAGGCCGGCCAGGTCACCCAGGGCGCCGCGGGCAAGCTCGGGCTCCAGTACGTCGGAGGCCTCGGCATCTCGGCATCGGCACCGAACTACACCGCGCAGTGCGCGACGCTGCGAGGCAAGGGGGCAGAGGTCGCGTTCGCTGCCACAAACATCCAGACGACCGTTCGGCTGATCGGCGACTGCGCCCGTCAGGGCTACAAGCCCATCTGGGTCGACAGTCCCCAGAACTGGGACGCCACGCAGACCAAGAACAGCGCGTGGGACGGCGCCTGGCTGGCCTCTGACTCGCCGCTGTGGGTCGGTGACGACCCGCAGATGCAGGCCTACGTCGCGGCCATGAAGAAGTACGTGCCGGACAGCGACTACCAGAACACCGCGTCGACCGCGTCGTGGACGGGTGCCGCCCTCTTCGGTGCGGCCATCCAGAAGTCTGGTGCCACCGGCCTGCCGACCAGTGCGGATATCTACAAGGGCCTCTATGCACTCGGTGCCGACTTCACCCTGGACGGCTCCATCCCGCCCGTCACCTTCACGGAGGGCAAGCCCGCGGTGCAGAAGCCGTGCGCTTGGTATGGGCAGGTCAGCGGCGGTCAGGTGACCCTGCCGAAGGGCACCAACCCCGTCTGCGTCGGAGCCTGAGCCCCCTCGCCGGCGCCGCTCGGGCGGCGCCGGCACCGCATCGCACCTCACAATCAACACCGCTCTCGATCCGAGATGGGCTATGTCTGCCTTAGCACCCTTCATCGTCATCGGCCTGGTGACCGGCGCCGTCTACGGCCTCGCCGCGACCGGGCTGGTCTTGACCTTCAAGACCTCCGGCCTCTTCAACTTCGCGCACGGGTCCATCGCGACCGTCGCCGCGTATGCGTTCTACGCGATGGCCACGAGCTCCGGTATGCCCTGGCAGGCCGCGTTCGTGCTCTCCGTGTTCGTCCTCGGCCCCGTCCTGGGTGTTCTGCTCGAGCTGCTGGCGCGCCGCCTTGCCGACGTTCGCACGATCTATCGCATCGTCGCGCCGGTAGGACTGGTGATGCTGGTGCAAGCCGGCCTGACGCTGAAGTACGGCACCATCCCCTTGGTCGTGAACGCCTACCTGCCGACCGGTAAGGCCTTCTCCATCGGTGGGACGATCGTCGGCAAGGACCAGCTCATCATCACCGTGATCTCGGTGATGTGCATGGCAGGACTGTGGGCCTTCCTCCGGTTCACGCCGCTCGGGTTGGCGATGCGGGCGGTGGTCGACAACATCGAGCTCCTCGAGCTCACCGGACGCAGCCCCGCACGGATCAGGCGCTACGCCTGGATGATCGGCTCCAGCTTCGCCTGCCTGGCCGGCGTCCTGCTTGCGCCGAGTCTCGGGCTCGACACCATGGTGCTGACGCTCCTGGTGGTGCAGGCGTTCGGTGCCGCCGCGCTCGGGTTCTTCTCCAATCTCCCCGCTACCTTCGCGGGCGGCGTGGTCGTCGGCCTGACCAGCTCCATCCTGACCAAGTACGCCGCCACCAGTTCCAACCCGCTGATCTTCGGACTGCCCGCGAGCGTGCCGTTCCTCGTCCTGCTCGTCGTCCTGGTGCTGACCCCGGCCCGCAAGCTCGTCGACCGGCGGCTCTCGGCACGCGGAGCGATCACCCCGCAGTGGCGGGCCCCTGTGCGAGTCCAGGCGACCGGGGCGCTCGTCCTGGGCGCGGTGCTGCTCGCCCTGCCGTTCATCGTCAGCGACGCCCGAATGACCAGCTACACCGACGGACTGACCAAGGTGATCCTCTTCCTGTCGTTGGGACTGCTCGTCCGGACCTCAGGCCAGGTGTCGTTGGCCCACGCCGCCCTGGCGGCGATCGGGGCGTGCGCCTTCTCGCATCTCGCGGTCGGCCTCGGCCTGCCGTGGCTGGTTGCTGTTCTGCTCGCGGGGCTCATCGCCGTCCCTGTTGGAGCCCTCATCGCCCTGCCTGCGACGCGGCTCTCGGGCGTTTTCCTGGCCCTGGCCACCTTCGGCTTCGGCATCGCGATGGAGCAGATGGGCTACCCGCTCCACATCATGTTCGGCACCGGCGGCAACGGATTGGAAGCGCCTCGCCCGAGCATCTGGGGTCTGGACACCGACCGTGGCTACTACTACCTCGTCCTGGCCTTCGTCATCCTCGCCTGTGTCTCGGTGGTGCTGCTGCTTCGCAGTCGGCTGGGGCGGCTGTTGCGCGGGCTGGGTGACTCGCCCACGGCGCTGACGATGCACGGCGCGAGCGTGAACACGACGCGTATCCTCGTCTTCTGCCTGTCCGCCTTCATGGCAGCCATCTACGGCGCGCTCTACGGCGGTGTCGTCTCCTCGGTGACCTCGAACTCCTTCACATCCTTCTCCTCGCTGACCCTCGTCGCCGTCCTCGCGCTGGCAGCCGGCGGCGAGCCCTGGTTCGCCTTCGTGGCAGCGGCCGCACTGGTCATCCCGGGGGCCTACATCAGCAACGCCAACGTCTCGAACTGGGCGAACATGGTCTTCGGGCTATCGGCTGTCGCGGTGTCGGTCAATGGCGGACACCCGGCCCTGCCTCGGCGCTGGCGGGAGCTGATCGACCGGCTTGGAGGCCGTCCTGCGGATGAGCCACGCACCACCGCCGACCCGCAGGTCGGCGGCGACGTTCGGCCTCTTCGGCCGGTTCCGGCCAAGGTGACGAGCGCGCCCGACGGGGCGGTGCAGACGAGGTCCGGCCTGGAGGTCCGCGATCTCGAGGTGCGATTCGGCGGCCACGTCGCCGTCAACGGCCTCTCCTTCTCAGCCCCCGTCGGCAGCATCACGGGGCTCATCGGCCCGAACGGCGCCGGCAAGTCCACGACCATCAACGCCTGCGGCGGACTCGTGCGGCGTACGCGAGGCACGGTTCGCCTGCACGGCCGAGACATCACCTCCGCGGCGCCCGCGGCGCGTGCCCGCCTCGGGCTGGGGCGGACCTTCCAGCGCATGGAGCTGTTCGACTCCTTGACGGTCAGGGACAACATCGTCCTGGGTCGAGAGGCGGCGATGGCAGGGGCCAACCCCCTGCGCCATCTGAGCGCATCCCCTGGCGACCGGAGCACGGTGGACCGGGCCGTACGCGAAGCTGTCGAGCTCTGCGGCATCGCTGATTGGCTCGACCGTCCCGTCGGCGCCCTGTCGACCGGACAGCGCCGTCTCGTGGAGCTGGCGCGCACGCTCGCCGGTGACTTCGACATGCTCCTGCTCGACGAGCCGTCGAGCGGCCTGAACCGCGCGGAGACGGAGCGGTTCGGCTCAGTGCTGAGCCGGGTCGTCGCCGAGCGCGGCGTGGGCGCACTGATGGTGGAGCACGACATGGAGCTCGTCATGTCCGTCTGCTCACACATCTATGTACTGGACTTCGGGGTGCCCCTCTTCGAAGGCACCCCCGACGAGGTCATGGCCAGCCACGAAGTGCGTGCGGCATACCTCGGCTCAGACACCGGCGTCGACCCGGCCGCGGAGGCGATCGTATGACGGCTGCAGCAGTAGCAGACCTGCCCACGGGACCGAGCCAAGGCGGCCCCCTGCTGGAGCTACGAGCTCTCGAAGCGGGCTACGGCAGCACCACCGTGCTCCATGGCGTCTCCCTGAGCGTGCATCGCGGCCAGGTCGTGGCGCTGTTGGGCCCCAATGGCGCCGGGAAGTCGACGCTGTTGCGCGCGGCTTCCGGCCTGCTGCGGCCACGCTCGGGATCGATCCTGTTCGACGGGGCCGACGTCACCCGCATGCGAGCCGACAAGCTGGCGAACCTGGGCATCTGCCACGTGCCGGAGGCCCGGGGCGTGTTTCCGGGTCTGACGGTGCGCGAGAACCTTGCCTTGGCCAGTCCGCGTGGGACTCGGGCGGCCTCCATCGAGCAAGCCGTTGCACGCTTCCCGATCCTCGGCAAGAAGCTCGACCAACCGGCCGGCGCCATGTCCGGCGGTCAGCAGCAGATGCTGGCGGTCGTACGGGCGTACATCGCCGATCCGGCATGTGTGCTCGTGGACGAGGTGTCGATGGGCCTGGCACCGGTCATCGTCGACGAGATATACGAGTTCCTCTCATCGGTCGCAAACACCGGTACGTCGTTCCTGCTCGTCGAGCAATACGTCAAGCGAGCGCTTGCCGTGGCCGACGAGGTCGTCCTGTTGGCCAAGGGCAAGGTGGTCGCAAGCGGGGCTCCCGGTGAATTCGGTGATGACATCTTCGAGCGCTACATGGGTGGTGCTGCCGGAGGCACGTTGCCGGAGGTCTCCGAATGACGCCGTCGGCTCACCGCGCGCGCTGATCCGTCACCTTCGGATCAGCGCGCGCGGTGCCGCCGACTCTCCACCTCAGAGAGCTGCGGCCAACCTCGTGCCTTGGTCGATCGCCCGCTTGGCGTCGAGCTCGGCGGCAAGGTCGGCGCCTCCGATGAGGTGGGCGTTGACGCCGGCTGTGAGGAGGGTGTCGTACAGCGAGCGG
>Ga0164242_10009578_pt1 | contig 10435 bp, 7 predicted proteins | sample OricomgcompostMG_FD_108783 | JGI IMG/M metagenome (GOLD analysis project Ga0164242, IMG submission 108783) | Miracle-Growth compost microbial communities from Emeryville, California, USA - Original compost - Miracle growth compost (MG) ... | reverse complement strand
GAACTGCAGCGCCGCGTCGACGTCGGAGCCCTTGAGCAGCGCGATGACGGCCTGCAGGTCGTCGCGGCTCTTGGCCGAGACGCGCAGCTCGTCGCCCTGGATCTGCGTCTTGACGCCCTTGGGGCCCTCGTCGCGCACGATCTTGCCGAGCTGCTTGGCGATCTCGGAGGACAGGCCCTCCTTGATCGACGCCTCGAGCCGGTACTCCTTGCCCGAGGGGCGCGGCTCGCCGTCGCCGGTGTCGAGCGACTTCAGCGAGATGCCGCGCTTGACGAGCTTGCTCTGGAACACGTCGAGCACCGCGAGCACGCGCTCCGACGAATTCGCCACCATCAGCACCTTCTCGCCGCTCCACGCGATCGAGGCGCCCACGCCCTTGAAGTCGTACCGCTGGGCGATCTCCTTGGCGGCTTGGTTCAGGGCGTTGTCGACCTCCTGCCGGTCGACCTTGCTGACGACGTCGAACGACGACTCGCTCGCCATGTGGCGTCCTCCCTCGCGTTTCGCGACCACTGCTCCGGAGTTGCTATCCTTCCACGGCACGCCGCTCCGGGGGCGGGTCGCTCCGGCGGCCCGAGACCGCGAGCAGCGCCCCGGCGGGTTACCCGAGTGGCCAAAGGGGGCTGACTGTAAATCAGCTGGCAACGCCTACGGGGGTTCGAATCCCTCACCCGCCACCGCAGATGGGTCGCGGCGACCGAAGCGATTCGGTCGCCGCGACCTTTTTCGTGGCTGACCTGCTGTGACGCGTGAGCGGTCCGGCGTCCACCCGGCCATGCGTGGCGCGTCACCCCTGTCGACGCGCTGCTGCGCGAGCTCGAGGCGCGGCGACCGGTGCCGCGTCCCGGCCGGTCGTGGGGACTCCGACACGGGTCAGGCGCGCGCCATGACGGGTGTCGGACCTGCGGGCCGGCGGGCCGATCTGTCGGCAGAGTGCGGTGCCGCCGGGCTAACCTCTCGCCGTGGAACCCACCTCGCGGCGCCCAGTCATCCGGGACGTGGCCCGGGCCGCCGGCGTCTCCATCCCGACGGTCTCACGCGTCCTGAGCGGGTCGGTGCCCGTCAGCGACGAGAAGCGCAACCAGGTGATGGACGCGGTCGCCCGCTTGGGCTACCGACCCAACCCCGCGGCACGCGCCCTGGCCAAGGGCGACCGTTCGATGATCGGCGTCATCGCGCTGAACACCGTCCGGTACGGCTACGCGCGGACCCTGCAAGGCATCCAGGAGGCCGCGCGCGCAGCGGGATACCTGGTCCTGATCGCCGTCGTGGAGTCCGAAGACGCCGACGAGATGGACGCGGCGATCGACCTGATGCTGAGCCAGACGGTCGCGGGCGTGATCGTCATCGAGTTCGACCCGGTCGGGGTGGCGATCTCGCGTCAGCTTCCCGACGGCGTGCCCGTCGTCGCCGCCGCTGCAGCAGGGCAGACGCGAAGCCCGCACCCGCATGCGTACCTCGACGACAGGGTCGCAGCGCGGGAGGCCACCCAGTACCTCCTGAACCTGGGACACGAGACCGTTCACTACCTGGCGATCCCCGAGACCGACTCACGCACCGGTCGTGCCCTGGGGTGGCGGCAGGCTCTCGTCGACGCCGACGCGCCTCTCCACGAGCCGCTCGCGGCGGCGTACGACCCGCAGTCCGGCTACACGGTCGGCCGCGCGCTCGCGGAGGACCCCGGCGTCACGGCGGTGCTCTGCGGCAACGACGAGCTCGCCATCGGTCTCCTCCGCGCGCTGGGCGAGGTCGGGCGCAGAGTCCCCGAGGACGTCAGCGTCATCGGCTTCGACGACCAGCCCGTCGCGGCGATGTGGAGTCCCTCCCTCACCACGGTTCATCAGGACTTCGTCGACCTGGGGCGACGTGTGTTCGGCCTGCTGCTGAGCCTCGTGTCGACGGGTGTGTCACCACGGACGTCGTCGGCGAAGCCTCGACTCGTGATCCGCGAGAGCACGGCGGCGCCGCGGAGCTCGAGCCGCTGACCAGCGCACACGCTAGCGTGACCAATTCGTTATGAAACCGGTTACAGCAGCGGCTTGATCTCCGCCTCTGTAACCGGTTTCATGGGCGTGCTCCCGCGGAACGAACCGCAGGAGCGCACCGAGACGAAGGAGTGTCGCGTGTCCCAGTCCCGCGCCCGCACGACGGTCTACCTCCGGGCCGCGGGTGTGAGCGTCCTCCTCTCGTGCGACGAGGGACGGCTCCCCGTCGTGGCCCACTGGGGGCGCGATCTCGGAGACCTCGACGCCGCGGCCGTCCTCGAGGTGCTGCGTGCGAACGTTCCCCCGAACGCCAGCAACGGCGTGAACGAACCTCTCCCGGTAGCGCTCGTGCCCGAGCCGTGGACGGGCTGGACCGGGACGCCCGGAGTCGTCGGCCACCGGGTGGGGCGCTCATGGGCCCCGAAGTTCCAGGTGGACGGCGTGACGGCCCGCGTGGGTCTCGGCGTCGCGACCGGATCTGCCGTCGCCCACGACACCGGCGAGGCCGGTGGTGCGATCAGCGTCGCAGCCCGGGACCGGGACTGCGGTCTGCGCCTCACGATCGACGTCGAGCTGACGCCCGAGGGCGTCCTGCGTGCCCGAGCGACCCTCGTCAACGAGCACGAGACCCCCTTCACGCTCGACGCCCTGAACGTCGCGCTGCCCGTCCCGAGCCACGCCACCGAGATCCTCGACTTCGCCGGCAGGTGGGCAGCCGAGCGGGCACCGCAGCGGCACGACTTCGTCGTCGGGACGCACCTGCGCGAAGGGCGTCACGGGCGCACGGGCGCTGACGCCGCGCTCATGATGCTGGCCGGGGCCGGCAGCTTCGGCTTCCGAAGCGGCGAGGTGTGGGGACTGCACGTGGCGTGGAGCGGCAACCACCGCACCTACGCGGAGCGGGTCTTCACCGGTGAGCGACTTCTCGGCGGCGGCGAGCTGCTGCTCTCGGGCGAGGTCGAGCTCGAGCAGGGCGACGCCTACGCGTCGCCGTGGCTGTACGGCACGTATGGCGACGGGCTCGACGCCGCCGCGGGCCGGGTCCACGCGCTGCTTCGTGCGCGACGGCAGCACCCGCGCTCGCCCCGACCCGTCACGTTCAACGTGTGGGAGGCCGTCTACTTCGACCACGACAGCGACCGCCTCCACCACCTCGCCGAGCTCGCCGCGAAGGTCGGGGTCGAGCGGTTCGTCCTCGACGACGGATGGTTCAAGGGTCGCCGCGACGACACCGCCGGGCTGGGGGACTGGTACGTCGATGCGACGGTCTGGCCCGACGGGCTGTCCGGTCTCGCGGACCACGTCCACGGCCTCGGCATGCAGTTCGGTCTGTGGTTCGAGCCCGAGATGGTCAACGCGGACTCCGACCTGTTCCGTGCGCACCCGGACTGGGTGCTGCAGGCCCGCGGGCGCCTCCCCGTGCCGGCCCGCAACCAGTTCGTGCTCGACGTCGCCCACCCAGAGGCGTTCGCCTACCTGCACGAACGTCTCGTGACCGTGGTGCGCGAGTGCGACGTCGACTACGTCAAGTGGGACCACAACCGGGACCTGGTCGACGCCGGCAGCCCCCGAACGGGGCGCGCGTCCGTGCACGCTCAGACCGCAGCTCTGTACCGGTTGCTGGATGCGGTTCGCGCCGACTGCCCTGGCCTGGAGATCGAGTCCTGCTCGTCCGGCGGTGCACGCGTCGACCTGGAGATCATCCAGCGCACGGACCGGGTCTGGGCGATCGACTGCATCGACGCGCACGAGCGTCAGAAGATTCAACGCTGGACCGCGCAGCTCCTGCCGCCCGAGCTCGTGGGCGCCCACGTGGGCGCGCCGCGCGCCCACACCACAGGTCGCGTCCTCGACCTGTCGTTCCGTGCGGCGACGGCGGTGTTCGGACACGTGGGCGTCGAATGGGACCTGACCGAGGCGACCGAGGCGGAGCTCAGCGAGCTGAGCGCATGGATCGCGTTCGCCAAGGAGGTCCGCGGCCTCGTTCACACCGGCACGACCGTCCGCGGTGACGGGGACTCGGCGATCTGGCTGCACGGGCTCGTCTCGCCGGCTCGAGACGAGGCGCTGTACGCGGCGGTCATCATGGACCGTCCGTCCACCTGGCCGCCGGGCCGTCTGGCGCTTCCCGGTCTGGACCCCGACGCGTTGTACGACGTCACGCCCGCCGGCCCGGCCGTCGAGGCCACCACGTGGACGCACCCCACGTGGTGGAGCTCCGGTCTCCGGATGACCGGCGCCGCCCTGATGGGAGCCGGCGTGCAGGTCCCGGCTCTGAACCCTGACCACGCTGCTCTGCTGCACGTCCGCGAGGTGACCCGATGAGTGTCCTGAGCTCGACCCGTCGACCGCGGGCAGCGACGCGTCGCCGTCGAAGCAGCGACGCGCGGAACCTACCGATGGCGCTGGCGTTCATCCTGCCTGCCACGATCGGGTTCGGTGTCTTCCTCGTGTGGCCGGCGATCCGAGGCATCTGGCTGAGCTTCACGGACTACTCCGTCTTCCAGCCCCCGCACTTCATCGGCCTGGACAACTACCGGCGGATGTTCGCCGACCCCGTGTTCTGGTCGTCGATGCGCGTCACCGTCTACTACGTCATCGTCAACATCGGCGTGCAGACGGTCGTCGCCCTCGTCCTGGCCGTCTTGCTGAACCGGCTGACGAAGTCCCTGTGGGTGCGCGGTGTCGTCCTCACGCCGTACCTGGTCTCGAACGTCGTCACCGCGATGCTCTGGCTGCTGCTCCTGGACTACCAGCTCGGCATCGTCAACCAGCTGCTCGACTGGCTCGGCATCGGCCGGCAGTCGTTCTGGGGCGACCCGGCGCTGGTGATCCCGACGATCGCGCTGGTGAACGTGTGGCGGCACGTCGGATACACGGCCCTGCTGATCTTCGCCGGGCTGCAGACGATCAGTCCGCAGATCTACGAGGCAGGAAAGGTCGACGGCGCCACCGAGACCGCGATGTTCTGGCGGCTGACCGTGCCCCTTCTGCGGCCCTACCTGGCGATGGTCCTGATCGTCACCAGCATCGGCGCGTTCCAGGTCTTCGACACCGTCTCGGTCGCGACTCAGGGCGGCCCTGCGAATGCCTCGAACGTCATCCAGTACTACATCTACAAGGTTGCGTTCAGTCGCTACGACTTCGGCTACGCCTCGGCGATGTCGGTCGCGCTCCTCGTCGTTCTCTCGTTCATCACCGTCGTGCAGTACCGGCTCTCGCGCGCCGGTTCTGTCGCAGAGAGCTGAGGTGCGCGCCATGACGCTCACGCGACCCGCGCCCGCGGGAACCGCCACGGACCCAGGCCGTCGTCCTCAGACGCGACGCGTCACGAGGCCCCGGTGGGGACGGGCGCTCGGCTGGCTTGTCGTCATCCTCATCATGCTGGTGACGCTGTTCCCCTTCTACTGGATGCTGCGCACCGCGTTGTCGTCGAACGCCTCGCTCGCCGAACATCCCACGAGCCTGCTGCCCACCGGGTTGACGTTCGACGGGTTTCGTCGAGCTCTCGGCCAGACGACTCGTGAGGAGGCCCTTGCGCAGGGCGGCTCTGGGGCGGCGATGCACTTCTGGCAGTACCTGGCCAACTCGGTGGTCGTCGCGACGATGATCACCGTCTGTCAGGTCTTCTTCTCGGCACTCGCCGCGTACGCGTTCGCCCGGCTGAAGTGGCCGGGACGACAGGTCGTGTTCAGCGTCTTCCTCGTCGGTCTGATGATTCCCAGCATCTTCACGGTGCTGCCGAACTTCGTGCTGATCCGCAACCTCGGTTTGCTCGACACCCTTCCCGGGATCGCGCTCCCCACGATGCTGATGACCCCGTTCGCGGTGTTCTTCCTCCGCCAGTTCTTCCTCGGCATCCCTGCTGAGATCGAGGAAGCGGCGATGATCGACGGCGCCGGCCGGATGCGGTGCTTCTTCCGCATCATCCTGCCGATGGCAGCGCCCGCGGTGACGACGCTCGCGGTCCTGACGTACATCACGAGCTGGAACGACTACCTGTGGCCGTTGCTCGTGAGTCAGTCCGACCGCTCGCGCGTCCTCACGCTCGCGCTCGGGATCTTCCGCGCGCAGACCCCGGCGTCCGCGCCGGACTGGTCCGGCCTCATGGCCGCGACCTTGTTGGCCGCCCTACCGATGCTCGCGGTGTTCCTGGCGTTCGCCAGACGCATCGTCAACTCGGTCGGCTTCACCGGGATCAAGTAGCTCACACCCGGCCGCAGTGCCGCGGCACACCCCTGCAGCGGTTCTCACCCTCGGCGTCAATGCCGATGTCAAGGAAGGCAGTCGATCATGCGAAAGCGCAAGTGTCTCGCGCTCGCCCTGGCGCCCGCTCTGCTCGCCCTCGCGGCCTGCAGCAGCGGTGGAGCCAGCAGCGACGCAACCTCCAGCGGCTCCGGCTCCGGCTCGAACGTGGAGCTGAGCTACTGGCTGTGGGACGCGAACCAGCAGCCCGGCTACGAGAAGTGCGCTCAGGCGTTCACGCAGCAGAACCCGAACATCACGATCAAGTTCCAGCAGTACGCCTGGGCCGACTACTGGACGAAGCTCACGGCGTCGTTCGTCGGCAACGCCGCACCCGACGTGTTCACCGACCACCTCTCGAAGTATGCGGACTTCGCCGGGAAGAACCAGATCGTCCCCCTCGACGACCTCATCAAGGGCAGCAACTACGACACGTCGGTCTTCGCCAAGGGGCTGATCGACCCGTGGAAGTTCACCGACGGCAAGACCTACGGCATCCCGAAGGACTGGGACACCACGGCGTTCTTCTACAACGCGGACATGATCAAGGACGCCGGCTACACGCAGCAGCAGCTCGAGGGCCTCACGTGGAACCCGAACGACGGCGGCACGTTCGAGAAGCTCGTCGCGCACCTGACGATCGACCAGAACGGCAAGCGCGGTGACGAGGCCGGCTTCGACAAGAACCACGTCAAGATCTACGGCATCGGCGTGAACCCCGAGTACGACGTCACCGGCCAGATGCAGTGGGCGAACTTCACGGGTTCGCTCGGTTGGGACTACCTCGACAAGAACCCGTGGGGCACGCACTACAACCTCGACGACCCCGACTTCCAGAAGACCATCTCGTGGTTCTACGGCCTGTCCGACAAGGGGTACATGCCGAAGAGCGGCGAGTTCACTGACGAGACGCCCACGCAGATCGGGTCCGGGAAGGTCGCCATCGGGACGAACGGCGACTGGGCGAGCAGTCAGTTCTTCGACCTGAAGAACGTCAAGATCGGGGTCTTCCCTGCCCCGGTCGGGCCGTCCGGTCAGCGCGCGTCGATCTTCAACGGCCTGGCCGACTCGATCAGCACGAGCTCCAAGCACCAGGCCGAGGCGTGGAAGTGGGTGCAGTACCTCGGCTCCACCGCCTGCCAGGACGTCATCGCCGGTGAGGGGACCGTGTTCCCTGCGATCCCGTCGTCGACGGAGAAGGCCCTGATCACCTTCAAGGCCAAGGGCTGGCCGGTCGACGCGTTCTACAGCTACGTGAAGGATGGTCGGACGTTCCTGCCGCCGGTGACGACCCACGGTGCTGAGATCGGCGACGCCGTGACGCCTGCGCTCCAGGCGATCCACCTCGGCAAGAAGCCGGCGTCGTCCCTCACGGACGTGAACAAGCAGATCAACTCCATTCTCGGAGGCTGATCCGAGCGCAGGCGTCCGCCGACGTCCGACGTCGGCGGACGCCTGCCCGGCCGACCACCTCTCGGTCAAGGCCGCGGAGGAACGGTTGTGCAGGAATGACTTTGCCTACCCACGAGCAATGGAGCTCACATGTCAACAGGCTTCTCTCTTCGGCGCCGTCGGCTCAGCTGTGCCGCCGACGCTGCCACGACGAACTTCCGGTCATCGCGCCGGGCACCGGGTTCCCGCCGTCTCGAGCGAGGTCGGGGGCGCACGAGAGCCGTCGCCATCGCCGCGGTAGCGCTCATGGGAGCCTCCCTCGTGGCGACGGTCACGGCCGGTCCCGCGTTCGCCGCCGACCCGACCCTGGTCAGCGCCGCATCGGGAAGGTGCCTTGACGTCACCGGGAACGTGGCCACCGCGGGCACCACGGTGGAGATCTGGGACTGCAACGGCCAGGCCAACCAGGGCTGGGTCCTGACGGCTGCCGGGGAGTTGCGGACCTACAACGGCACCATGTGCCTGGACGTCAACAACAACGGCACGGCCCCGGGCACCGCCGTGATCATCTGGACGTGCAACGGCCAGACCAACCAGAAGTGGTCCTGGGGCAGCAACGGGACGCTCGTGGGCCAGCAGTCCGGGTTGTGCCTGGATGTCAACGGCGGTGCGACCGCCAACGGCACCAAGACGATCATCTGGACGTGCAACGGTCAGACGAACCAGCGCTGGACTCAGAATGGCGGCTCGACGCTCGTCATCGACGCGGCCAGCGCGGTCCGACCGGTCACGCACGTCGGAACCAACTTCCTCTACGGGCTGAGCGACGCCACGACGCCCGCCGCCTCACTCGTGTCGCCACTCAAGCCGACGTGGTTCCGTCAGCCGCCGCCCGGGTCCCAGCATCGGCCGAACGGCGTCGCGAACCCGGTGGGGGACACGGTCAAGGTCGCCTCGACCGTCCAGTCGGTGAACGGCAAGATCCTCGTCGACATGGCCGACAGCTTTGACGGCTTCCCGTACGACTGGACGAGCTGGTCGGACTGGTACAGCCGGATCGACTCGATGTTCACGACGCTGCAGGCCCACCCCGAGGTGACCAGCGTCGCGGCATGGGAGCCCTGGAACGAGCCCGACTGGACGTGGCCGTCCACCGCCGGAACCTTCACCGATGGTTGGGCGCTCACTGTCGCGCGGATCAAGCAGCACTCACCGAACGCCGTGATCCTCGGGCCGAGCTACTCGTCCTGGAACGTCAGCACGATGCGCACCTTCCTGACGCAGGCCAAGGCGTCCGGCACGCTGCCTGACGTCGTCTGCTGGCACGAGCTCTCGGGCTGGCAGAGGGTGGCGGGCGACATCGCCGCGTACCGCGCCCTCGAGACGGAGCTCGGGATCTCGCCGCGACCCATCTCGATCGACGAATATGCCACGACGAGTGAGATCGACGTGCCGGCCCTGGCGAACCACTACGTCGCGGCGTTCGAGCGCGGCGGGGTTCGCGATGCGGAGCGTGCGTTCTGGTACGAGCCGGGCACCCTGAACGGCCTCCTGTACAACGGCTCCCCCACGGCGTCGTACTGGATGTACAAGTGGTACGCCGATCAGTCCGGGAACGTCGTGAAGGTCACTCCGACCCCGTCGCAGGACGGTGTCGCGTCGTACGACTCGAGCGCCAAGCGGTTCAGCGTCGTGTTCGGTGGCGAGGCAGGGAACAACACCGTGCAGGTCACCGGTCTGAGCGCCCTGGGCGCGAACGCGAAGGTGGTCCTGTCGTCGGTGCCAGGGTCGGGTCGAACCACGAACGTCTCCGGCCCGACGGTGATCTCGTCGCAGAACGTCGCCGTGACGAACGGCACCGTGTCGGTGACGGTGAACGGCGAGAACGCCACTGGCGCCTACAACCTGGTCATCACCGCGGCCTGACACGCGGGCGCCGGGATCTCGATCCAGGTCCCGGCGCCCGCCAGGTCCGCGTCCACGACTCCTGCTCGTCGTGCGGGGGACCAGGGTGGCGCACGTTCACCGGTCGCGCCGGGGCGGCGTCACTTCGCGCAGGTGTATGTGCCTTCCGTGACCGCGAGCGTCCGGCCCTGGTAGAGGGTGTCGAACACGCCCGCGTCCCGGGCGGACGCGAACGCGAGGCCCACGCCGAGCGGCTTCTTGAGGCCGGTCGTCGACGAGATCTGCTCGGCGGCGTGCTCCTGGCACGACGGCTCCCACGGGATCGTGCTGTAGCCGAGCTTGGCGAGCGCGTCGACCTCGGGCTGCAGGACCTTGGTGCCCTGCGTCTCCTCCTCGAGGTCGGTCCACACGACGTAGAACGCGCCGTCGGCCTGGGTCGGGTCGATCGCGGTGGGCCACGTGAGCGCGGCGGCGGACGCGTCCGTCGTCGGCGCGACGACGGGGGCACCGCTGCCACTGGGGTGAGCGGTGCACGCGGTGAGGGCGAGGGACGCGGTGACGGCCACCAGGGCGGCGCCGCGCAGGCGCAGGTGTGCGGGCATGGCGGGGAGCGTCGCACGGGGCGGAACGGGGCGGCGACGAGCCGAAGCGTTTCGGACGAGCGGCGGCGGGCGGGTGTCCGGCAGGCTCGACGGCCGCGCGGCGGCGGCTCACGCGCGGCGGGCCCGGTGGTGCACGGCTGGTGCGCAGGTGGGCCGACAGGCGGATTTCGCGGCACCCCGGGAGCCCGTGTAACCTTGCTCGCGCTGCCCCGATAGCTCAGTCGGCAGAGCGTCTCCATGGTAAGGAGAAGGTCAAGGGTTCGATTCCCTTTCGGGGCTCTGTGGTGTGTTCGGGGTCGTGCGTCG